>Ga0081540_1001951_pt1 | contig 17252 bp, 15 predicted proteins | sample TabmetS2T1R1_FD_71024 | JGI IMG/M metagenome (GOLD analysis project Ga0081540, IMG submission 71024) | Tabebuia heterophylla rhizosphere microbial communities from the University of Puerto Rico - S2T1R1 | ecosystem: Host-associated > Plants > Roots > Rhizosphere ... | reverse complement strand
CCCTTCCCTTTTGGGCAAGTTTCCCATTTCCGAACGGGATAAGCATGCAGTCACAAGATGGAAAAAGCGGGCCGTTTTCGACGGACCCAACGTTCATCAGCGGGAGGAATTCACAATGCGCAAAGTGCTTTTGGCAACCTGTCTTGGTTCCATCGCGGCGTTGGCCGCGGGCGGCGCTTCAGCCAACGACGAACTGATCAAAATGTCGCAGAACCCAAAGGACTGGGTGATGCCGACAGGCGATTACGCCAACACGCGCTACTCGAAGCTTAATCAGATCACCGCAGCCAATGTTGGCAAACTACAGGCTGCATGGACGTTCTCGACCGGCGTGCTGCGTGGCCACGAAGGCGGGCCGCTCGTCATCGGAAACATGATGTACGTTCACAGCCCCTTCCCAAACAAGGTCTACGCTCTTGACCTATCCCAGGAACAGAAGATCGTTTGGGTCTATGAACCCAAGCAGGATCCGAACGTCATCCCGGTGATGTGCTGCGACACGGTGAACCGTGGCGTGGCCTACGCCGACGGCAAGATCTTCCTGCACCAGGCTGACACGACTCTCGTCGCCCTCGACGCCAAGACCGGGAAAGTCGTCTGGTCGGTGAAGAACGGAAATCCCAGCAAGGGCGAGACCGGGACATCCGCACCAATGGTCGTCAAGGACAAGGTCATCATCGGCATCTCCGGCGGCGAATTCGGCGTTCGCGGTTCGGTGACCGCCTACAACATCAAGGACGGCAAACAGGCCTGGCGCGGCTATTCGATGGGACCCGACAGCGACACGCTGATGGATCCGGCAAAGACCACGCATCTTGGCAAGCCGGTCGGCAAGGATTCCGGCATCGGTACGTGGGAGGGCGACCAGTGGAAGATCGGCGGCGGAACGACGTGGGGCTGGTACTCCTACGATCCCGCGCTGAACCTGATGTATTACGGAACGGGCAACCCCTCGACCTGGAATCCGAAGCAGCGGCCGGGTGACAATCGCTGGTCGATGACCATCTTTGCACGGGATGTCGACACCGGCATGGCACGCTGGGTCTATCAGATGACCCCGCACGACGAGTGGGACTATGACGGCGTCAACGAAATGATCCTCAGCGATCAGCAGGTCGGCGGCGCCGACCGCAAGTTGCTGACTCATTTCGACCGTAACGGGCTCGGTTACACACTGGACCGCACCACCGGCGAACTGCTGGTAGCAGACAAGTACGACCCCAAAGTCAACTGGACCAGCGGCGTCGACATGAACAAGAATTCGCCGACCTATGGCCGGCCGAAGGTTCTCGACCAATATTCGACCGACAAGCAGGGCGAGGACGTCAACGTCAAGGGTATCTGCCCGGCCGCGCTCGGCACCAAGGACGAGCAGCCGGCGGCCTACTCGCCGGACACGCAGCTGTTCTACGTACCGACCAACCACGTCTGCATGGACTACGAGCCGTTCAAGGTGAGCTACACTGCGGGCCAGCCCTATGTCGGAGCGACGCTCTCGATGTTCCCGCCTGCCGGCGAAACCCACATGGGTAACTTCATCGCCTGGGACAACAAGACCGGCAAGATCGTCTGGTCGATCAAGGAGCAGTTCTCGGTCTGGTCGGGCGCGCTCGCCACCGCCGGCGGCGTGGTGTTCTACGGGACGCTTGAAGGCTACCTCAAGGCGGTCGATGCCAAGACGGGCAAGGAACTCTACAAGTTCAAGACCCCGTCCGGCATCATCGGCAACGTCACGACCTATGAGCAGGGTGGCCGGCAATACATCGCCGTTCTGTCCGGCGTGGGCGGCTGGGCCGGTATCGGCCTAGCGGCAGGGCTGATGAGCCCTGAGGGTGCCGCTGAATGGCAGAACGCTGCGGGCCGAGCAACCGTGGGCCGTGCCCTGGAATCCGCCCAGAGGAACGTGGACACCGCCGGCCTTGGCGCCGTCGGCGGCTACGCTGCCCTTAGCAACTATACCGCGCTCGGCGGAACACTGACGGTGTTCGCTCTGCCGCAATGAGCTGACCCAACCTGGTTCCGGCGCATGGAGTTGCTCCATGCGCCGGTTCGCCTGCCATCGAATTTCGAGGATTAGCTGTTGCGTACAATCTGGTTTGCGGGTGCCACGATGCTGCTCGTCGTGTCAGGCGGAATTGCCGTTGCTGAAGACGCGGTCGATCCGACGGCCGTCAAGTCCGAAGACGGAAAGTACCTCGACAAGGAAGGCAATCCAACCTTCAAGGTCGCAGCCGACGGTACGGTGGATTGGTACACCTACTCCGGTTACCGCCGTTATCACTCGGAATGCCACGTCTGCCATGGACCGGACGGGATGGGATCGACTTATGCGCCGGCACTGACGGAGTCGCTCAAGACCATGAGCTACGGTGACTTCGTCGGCATCGTCGCAAGCGGCCGTAAAAACGTGAACACGGGACAGGAGAAGGTGATGCCGGCGCTCGGCGATAATCCGAATGTCGCCTGCTACATGGACGACCTCTACATCTATCTGCGTGCCCGCGCCAGCGACGCCGTCGGTCGCGCGCGTCCCGCCAAAAAGGAAGACAAGCCGCAAGCCTACACCCAGGCAGAAAATTCCTGTATGGGGAGGAAGTGATCGTCCAGGGGACGGCGAACACGAACATTGATGTAACGCCGCAAGGCGAAAGCGGAGCCGGGAAATGAAGACACGCGCAGCCGTCGCGTTTGAAGCCAAGAAGCCGCTCGAAATCGTCGAGCTTGATCTCGACGGTCCGAAGGCCGGTGAAGTGCTGGTCGAAATCAAGGCGACGGGAATCTGTCACACCGATGCCTATACGCTCGACGGCTTTGACAGCGAGGGGATATTTCCCTCCATCCTCGGCCATGAGGGCGCCGGCATCGTCCGCGAGGTCGGCCAGGGCGTGATGTCAGTGAAGGTAGGCGATCACGTCATTCCGCTCTACACGCCGGAATGCCGCCAGTGCAAAAGCTGCCTCAGCCAGAAGACCAACCTGTGCACCGCGATCCGCGCCACCCAAGGCAAGGGCGTGATGCCGGATGGCACCAGCCGCTTCTCCCTCAAGGGCAAACCGATCTACCACTACATGGGCTGCTCGACCTTCTCGAACTTCACCGTGCTGCCGGAGATCGCGGTGGCCAAGATCCGGCAGGACGCCCCCTTCGACAAGAGCTGCTACATCGGCTGCGGCGTGACGACCGGCGTCGGCGCCGTCGTCAACACCGCCAAGGTCACGCCGGGCTCCAACGTCGTGGTGTTCGGGCTCGGCGGCATCGGGCTCAACGTCATCCAGGGCGCGAAAATGGTCGGCGCGGACAAGATCATCGGCGTCGACATCAACGACTCCAAGGAAGAATGGGGCCGCAAGTTCGGCATGACCCATTTCGTCAATCCGAAGAAGGTCGATGGCGATATCGTCGCGCATCTCGTTACGCTGACCGACGGCGGCGCCGACTACACTTTCGACTGCACCGGCAACGTCACGGTCATGCGCCAGGCGCTGGAATGCTGTCACCGCGGCTGGGGCACCTCCGTGATCATCGGCGTCGCCGAAGCCGGCAGGGAAATCGCCACAAGGCCGTTCCAGCTGGTGACGGGCCGGGTCTGGAAGGGCACCGCCTTCGGCGGCGCGCGCGGCCGCACCGACGTGCCGAAGATCGTCGACTGGTACATGAACGGAAAGATCCAGATCGACCCGATGATCACCCATGTTCTCAAGCTGGAAGAGATCAACAAGGGCTTCGACCTGATGCACGAAGGCAAGTCGATCCGCTCGGTCGTCGTGTTCTGAATCAAACAACGTCAAGCAAAAGGAGGATAGACCATGGCCGTTCAACTCCATCCATCGATCGACAGTGGCGTGAAGAAGGGCTCGGGCAGCTTTGCCGGCGGCACCCTGGTCTGCGAATGCGAGGACAGGCCGGTCAAGGTCGGCATCAAGGGCGACGTCGCCCACAATCACGCCTGCGGATGCACCAAATGCTGGAAGCCTGACGGGGCGACCTTCTCCGTGGTCGCGGTCGTGCCGCGGGAGAACGTCACCGTGCTCGAAAACGGCGACAAGCTTGCCATCGTCGATACCGCGGCGGTGATCCAGCGCTACGCCTGCAAGGGCTGCGGCACGCATATGTATGGCCGCATCGAGAACAAGGCGCATCCCTTCTACGGTCTCGACTTCATCCACCCCGAACTGTTCCAGGAAGCCGGCTCCGCGGCGCCGGGCTTTGCGGCATTCGTGTCGTCCGTGATCGAGTCCGGCGTCAATCCCTCGGATATGCCGGCCATCAGATCGCGTCTAAAGGAACTCGGGCTCGAACCTTATGACTGCCTGTCTCCCGCGCTGATGGACGTGATCGCCACTCACGTCGCGCAATCCAGACAGAAAGCGGCCTGATCTCGATTCCCTGTGACTGCCGGTGGCAACTGTCGCCACCGGCGGAATCGGGATTCCGCACGCGCGCATCCGCAAGCGGGCCCAATCCCTAAAACCGCTTCAGACGCAAGCCGCACCCGAGCAACGGGCGCTGCGAGTGGCGCTGGACCAGATGTGCTGTCCGCGAGGATGCGCGACACGGTAGTCTCCAGCACCACTGTATTTTGATACTATCCCTCAAATTTGGCCGGTACACTCGGCACCATCGATGCCTTCCGAGTAGCCCAATGGCCGGCATGAGCCAATTTGCGCGTACGCTGAAGCGTGACGTGCACGCGGTGTACCTTGCGGCCCGCGACCCGCACACACCCTGGTATGCGAAGGCGCTTGCATTTGCGGTGGCCGCCTATGCTCTATCGCCCATCGACTTGATACCGGACTTCATTCCGGTGCTCGGTTATGTCGATGACCTTCTCATTGTCCCGCTCGGGATTGCGCTGGTAATCCGGCTGATTCCAGCTGAGGTCATGGAGAAGCATCGGGCGCTGGCGGCCCTGGCACAGGAGCGGCCAGTGAGCCGGGCCGCAGCAGTACTTATTGTGCTGGTATGGATCGCGTCGGGGATCCTGATCGGATGGTGGCTATACCGGTTGATCTAGCCACTCCCTATGCCCCGCGACCATGCTGACAAATTCACTCCGTGCGCCTGAGCCCGAGTTTGCGTCCTTGAAACCGAGGCTCAGCTAGTCGTATTGCGCCGTATGCGAGCTACCCCGTTTCACCGAACTTTCCGCAAGCGTCGTCCCGACCAGTGCTCCACCCTCGCCCGGCTGACGGAGCGCCAGGATATTGCTCAGGTCACCGCGCGTCATCGTCACCTCGCGGACGCGCACTGAACGAAGCCACCAGCCGCGATAGTCCTGGCCTATTTTCAGGCGCAGCGTGGTTTTGCTCGTTTGATCGAAGAATATCCCGGCACTCAGGTCGCCCCCGCTGATCGTCCCGATCAACGAAAGCCGCAGCTCGACGGACGGCGGCGGGCTTGGTGGCGTTGGCGCTTCTTTCGGTGCGGGCACCGAAGCGACGGCTGGCGCCGGTGGCCGGCGCGAAGGCGAAAAAATCGGTCGTTCGCGCGTGCCCGACAGGCGCGTGAGCGGGATCGCCCAGAGTGGATTTGCGCTCATCGCCCCCTCCGCTCCGATCGGAGCCGGCAATGGCGTGGCCGGGTTGACTGCCGCCGCGGACGCCGCGGCAAAATCCGTAGTGGAAGAGACGGCCGGCCAAGTGCGGCCCGGCATGTCCGTATCGAACAGGTCCGCTGGTGCTGCCGAGATCGGGACTGAGACGCCGAGCAGCGGCGCCAGCGCAAGCGTGAGCCGCCCCCACAATCGCGGTATCACCCTATGCTTTTTCATTTTCCCTTGTCGTGGTCGAGATGCAAGCGAAGCGCGCGGCTTGTCTCACCTGAGAACAGCTGGCGGCCTGCATGGATGGAGCGGCGCCAGCAAACAGCAAATTATCGGTCGCCAATGTGACAGCTGTGCGAAATGGCGATGATCTCGTTTGTGCTCGACGGTACAATTCAGTTTACAATTAGTTCGATAGCCTACCGCTTGCACTGCCTGGTGTCGATTCCCTAAGAATGCTCGCGCCCTGAGCGATGGCGCTGCGGCACCTGGTCGGATCGACGTTGCCTGGAGCGCGTCGCCGGTCGAGTTGGAGACTGGAGTGCGAGATATGCAATCAGAGTTGGACAGCGCCGCGATCGCTTCCGCAAGACGGTTCGCGAGCGGGGCCCAGGCCGAGCCCGCGTCGGCGCGCTCCCCTCAAACCGCCAGCTACAAATGGGCGCTGATCCCGATCGTGACGGCGTCGGGCTTCGCGGGTCTTGGCTACGAGATCGTGTGGACGCGTCAATTGAGCCTTGCGCTGGGGACGGAGATGATGGCCGTGCTTGGCGTGATCGCCGGCTTTTTCGGCGGTTTGGCGCTGGGTGCTTTTACGCTTGATGAACTGATCCGGCGTTCGAGGTCACCGTGGCGCGTCTACGCGACTCTCGAGGCCGTCATCGCCGCGTGGGGTTTGATCAGCGTCTGGCTCCTGCCCGCAGCCGGCCGGGCCTTGCCGCCGCTGCTTGGCACCGAGCCGTCTGCGGTCCTGCTTTGGGCCGGAAGCTTTGCGCTTCCAACGCTCGCACTGCTTCCCGCAACAATGGCAATGGGCGGGACCTTGGCGGCGCTCGAGCGAATGACGCGAGAAACCCGCGGCCAGGCTCGCGTCGCGGCAGGGGTGTATGGGGCGAATACGGCCGGGGCACTGGCCGGAACGCTGGCCTCCACATTTCTTCTCATTCCCGCGCTCGGATACTCCAGAACGCTGATTTGCCTGGCGGGCGTTAACGTGATCTGCGCCCTCGGCGCGCTCGCGATTGGAACCGGGTCGGGTAGAGCGCAAGCCGGCGCTGAGGCGGCGCGACCACAGCGGGTTCGCGACCTGCGACTGACGATCACGCTGTTCGCCACAGGTCTGCTCGGAATCGCATTCGAGGTTCTCGTGATCCGGCTTGCAGCGCAGGTGATGCAGGATACGGTCTATACCTTCGCGGGGTTGCTGGCGGCGTATCTGCTCGGCACCGCGACAGGGGGACTTCTCTGGCAACGCGCCGGGCGACACGCGCAGGATCGTAGTCTCGGCCGCCTGCTCGCGGCAACGGCGTTTGCCTGCGTCGCGACCGCCTCGCTCGCGCCTTGCGTGGGCCGCCTGGCCGAGAATGTCTCTGCTGCCGGCGTGCTGGGTGAACTGACCGTGGCCATCGCGCTCTTCCTGGTGCCGTCGGCCGCGATGGGAGCGCTGTTCGGCCTGTTGGCCCAGCGGGTGCAAGAGCGGCGCGGGTCCGTTGGGTGGGCAGTCGGCATCAACAGCCTCGGTGCCGCGATTGCGCCGCTGGTGGCGGCGCAGGTGCTAATTCCGGCTTTTGGAACATGGAAGGCGCTGCTTGTCGTTGCATTGGGCTACCTGCTCCTCGTCCCACCTGCCTGGCCGGCTTTGGCGTGGTCCGCGGCCCCGGCAATTTTCGCACTCGTCCTTTGGTTACAGCCTGCTCCCTCCTTGACCAGGGTGCCCTCGGGTGGCGCGCTGCTCGCCGTCCGCGAGGGGCCGATGGCGACCGCCAGCGTTGTCGATGACGCATCGGGTACGCGTTACCTTGAGGTCAACGGCCATTTCCGGATGGGCGGTACAAGTTCGGGCAGGTCCGACTACCGGCAGGCGATTTTGCCGCTGTTGCTTCATCAAGCCCCGCAGCAAGCCCTGTTCCTCGGCATCGGTACCGGCGCCACCATCGTCGGCGGCTCGCAGATGCCGGGGGTGACTGTGCACGGCGTCGAATTGTCCCGGGAAGTGGTGGAATTGCTTCCCTGGTTCGTTCATTCGGCGACGCCTCGCCTGACGGTCGCCGATGCGCGCCGGTACATCGCTGCGGATACAGGTCAGTACGACGTGATCGCCGCCGATCTGTTTCATCCGGCACTGGATGGCAGCGGCGCGCTCTACACGGTGGAGCATTTCGAGGCCGTAAAGCGCAGGCTTGCACCTGGGGGCGTCTTTTGCCAATGGCTTCCGCTGTACCAGCTCGATCTTCCCTCCCTGCGTGCCATTATCCGCGGCTTTCTCGACGTCTATCCCGAGGGTTCAGCCTGGCTCAACCACTACAGCGTACGTACACCCATGCTGGCGCTCATTGGCGCCAAGGCTCGCGACCATCTCGATATCGATGCGCTCGCTGCCCGGCTGCGCGATCCGGCGATCGCGAAAGTTGTGCATCCGTTGGGCTTCGAGACGTCAATTGATTTGCTCGGCCAATACGTCGGCGGTCCACGCGCGCTCGCCGCATTCGCCGGCGAAGGTCCGCGCAATACGGACGACTACCCGTTCGTGACCTTCGACGCGCGTCGAAACGTCCACGCACTGACGGCGGCGCCCTGGTCACTCCTGCTTGCCGCCACACGAGCCATTCAACCGGATCCCACGGAACTCCTGGCTGCTGCATCGGATCGCGATGCGCTCGGCGCCCGGCTGACCGCCTACTGGCGCGCGCGCAACCAGTTTCTCGAGGCCGGCGCAGCGCTTCCCGGCGATCCGCGCGGGACCGCCCTGATTGAAGCAGCTTCGCCGGGTCTCCTTGAGGCGCTGCGCCTGAGCCCCGAATTCGATCCGGCTTACATTCCGCTGATGGGGATGGTGAAATCCCTCGTCAGTTCGGACCGTGCGGCGGCCGCCCGCTTGCTGCAACAGATCGATCAGGCGGCGCCCTCACGAAAGGAGGCAAAGGAGCTGCTGCTTCGCGAGTTCGGAGTTCGCAAAGAGTGACCTGACCGGACTGCTCAAGGCGTAAAGTTGATACGATAGCCCCAGCAGTCGAGATGATCGGGAATGGCGTTGAACGCGATCGTAATCCTTTGGCCGCCCGGATTCCTCGGTACCTCGTGGTAGAGGTAGCTTGGAAAAAGAACAAGATCTCCCGGTTCGGCCTTTGGCAGAACGTACTTGCCTGCATTGAAAGGTCCGATGGCGGCATCACGCGTATGGTGGCGAAAGGAGAAGTCCGAGCCGCCGGGTGGCCGCACGAAGACTGTCTTGCAGGCCGGGTCCGAGGGGGTCAGATAAAAAATGCCCGAGACGAAACTGTTGGCGTGAGAATGCAGCGTCTGGTTCCCGCCCGTCTCCAGCATGTTGGTCCACATCTCCTTGACGGTCCAGCTCAACTCTTCACCGAACAGCAAGACGCCGAAATCGACAAGCTTTGGGGCGGCAAGCTCGGCGATCTGCCGAAACAGATTGTTGTCGCGGGGATCGGCGACCTCGGTGTGGAAGAGCTGCCCGGAGCGCAGATTGCTTTCGATGCGGGCGTTCCGGATCGCTTCCACCGCGGCTTCGTTCAGCGAAGGCGGCAGCAACTGGGGCGAGCGCAGCAGAGGGATCGGGAAAAGCGGTTCGATCTGATCCATTCGTAAGTTTGCCTGTGGCTGATGCGGCGACAACAATGCGCGAGCAAGGATGACGATGCGATGACAGCGCCCAAAGTTGCCGGAAGCAGGCCGCACTATTCGTCGGCCTGGCGCACCTTCAGCTTTTCTCCGGGCGGCAATTCGTGCCGCCGTTCGCGCGCCTGCTCAGCGGCGCGCGCAGCCATCTCCAGGCACTCGTCGAATTCGCCGTTGCCGGCTTCAACCATCGCCTGTTGCAGGTGCCGCTCGGCAAAGTAGCGGGAGACGTTGTCCGGCGGCAACTCCGCCGCCAATGCTCCCGCCTGCGCGACCGCCGTCTTGCATTCTTGCAAGGTGGGTTCGCTCGAGGTCGAGGCTCCCGCGCCTGATGTAGCTACGGCGCAGCCGGGGCCGAGGACAAGCCACAGAGCGCTGAAACCAATTCGAAAGCAGGCAAGCCGGCGCATTACGCAAATCCGAACGAGTTCGGCGGGACGCATCTCTGCGTCCCGCCGAATGGAGTTCATACCGTAGTCTTAATGGTGGTCGTGATCGTTGTCGTGGTCATGATGGTCGTGATCGTGGTCATCCCTCCGGTCCAGCGACCGCGCCAGTTCCGCGTTTGCTTCGACCAGCAGCTTCGGCGAGCCGTGCAGCCTGACGAAGATCGGATTGGCGTAGAACCACGCGTTCGACCAGGCCTGAACGTCGTGGGTCACCTTCTTGACGCCGTTGACCGTCTCAAGGTGTGCGGGACATGCCGGGTCCGTGCAGCTCACCAGCGCGTTGTTGGCGTCAAGCAGCGGACTGCCAGCGCTGTCCGTGACGTTCGCCGTGCCGAGCGGAATGTTCGTTCCACGGGCGCGGATATAGAACGGGTTGTTGCCGGCGGTGAACGTCGTCGTGAAACGCAACTCGACACCGTTCTTCTTCTTGTCGTGATGCATCTGCGACGCCTGGATCTGGCGAGCGATGGTCGCGCTGGGATTGTATACGATCGCTGCGCCGGCGGTGCCCGCCAGGTTCGCCACCGCATAGCCGGGCGCGCCCGGCGCGATGACGCCCGTGATATTGCCGGTGATCAAGTCGACATGGTCGAGCGACGGCTTGTTCAGCGGCTTCTTTTGTCCAACCTGTGCAAGCAGCGGGTTGTCAAAAGTATAGGGGCTGTTGTTCTCGTCCGGCACGGTCATCGACATCTCGACCGTGATCTTTTCGCCAGGCCTCACGACCAGCGTTTCGCCCATCGTCTTCCAATCGCTGTCGCCCTGCCCTTTGGCGCGGAACACCAGATCCGCGCCGATGAGTCCGGCGTTGACCGAGTAGGTGTTACCCGAACGCATACCGTCGACAACGTCGTGCGACGAGAATCTTTCGGCGTTGGGGACGTACAGCTTGGTGTACTCGCCGGGGATGAAGTCAGCCGTCGTGGACGGATCGCGCGCGCCGAATGCGCCACGGCTGTGCCAGTCGGAGCTGATATACATAAAGACGTTGCGGCCTTCGCCAAGCAGGCCGTCCCACAGCCCGCCCACTTTCGCGGTGTAGACTCCGCTCATGCCGTAGGTACCGCCGCCCACCGCGTTGGGCGTATAGGAACCGGAACCGCCGGTGAGTCCGCCTTCTGCCATGTGACCGGGCGACTCAATGCCGAAGGCGACCGTGGGTCCGGCATTGTTGAAATCGCGGAAGTGCTCGATGTTATAGCCCCTGTTGGCTGTCGGAGAGTACGGTCCCTGTCGCTCGGTGTGAGTGGGAATGACATAGGACTGCAGCGGATACTTCGACTGCAACCACTTGACGCCCGTGAGCGCCTTTTGGTGGCCCGCGTCGCCGGTGTTGTTCACGTTATCCTTGCCCGTCCAGATCTGGTTTTCACCGGCATCGACCGGACCGAGTGCGTCGGTGTCGGCACGGTCAAAGCGGAATTCGAATTCCGCCATCTTGTCGGCGTTACCCTTCTTGCGGCGCGGGTGCTGCCCGGTGAGGACCGCGACGTCGATGTGCTCGTGGCCGGGAACGATCCATTCGAGACCTTCGATCAGCACCTTGTCGTACTTTGACGTACGGTCGACGATGATCGGGTACTCGATCTCCTGGATCGACTGCCAGCGCCACATCTGGGCGCCTGTGCCGGATCCGTTCGGGGTGCCCTTGAGGCTGGTAATCGTAATGCCGTCAATGGTCTGGCCGAGCGTCTGGCTCCAGGTCGTGGTCGTCTGGCCGGGAATTTTGGCGCTCGTGTCGCTGAAGCGGCAATCGCGATTGCCCGAACCGCCGTGGTTGCCGAGGGTGAACCAGTCGAGATCGAAATTGTCGCCGCCCGCGCTTGCGGTCCCCCTGCCGACGGCGCGGTCGATCGTGTAGCCGGCGGCTACCGAGCCGTCCGTGCAGGTATTGTGATTGTGCATGTCCCCGGCGACATAAGGATTGCTCTTGCGATCATCCCTGTCTTCGTTGGCGATGACGCCTTGCGTGAACGCCAGGGATGCCGAAGCTGCCGTCAAAAGTATCGCTTTTCTCGTCAGAGACATGGGTCGCCCCTCCATCAGTTTCAATTCGCTAGATTCATCAGCATTGTGAGGGTCAAACAGTCGTTGACCTCGCCACACTCAGCGAACCCCTGCGGCGGCGGAGATGAACAGAGTTCGGATACATCTTCGTGAATGTTTTGTGTTGGCTCTTTCCTTTCCAAATATTTTCGCGCGGCGCGCGCAATTTTCTACGCCGCCAAGCAGATTGCAGATGACAGAGGAAATGCGGTGTCGCATAAGGCGTGCGGTCAAGCGTGCGAGTTTTGTGACACTACAATGTCAATGTCAGCGACCCCTCCCGAGACGCAATCCGATCCATTTAGCGGCGGACGCTCGGATGCGAGTGGCGATGCAGCCCATGGCGCGACTCAGGATTCGCGATCTTTCATCACAGCGCTCAAGCGCTTATCGCGTGAACCGCTGCTCCACTTCGCCCTGATTGGTGCCATCATCTTCGGCGTCGACGCCGTACTGCATCCGGCCGCCAAGGACGAAAAGGTGATCACCGTCACCAAGGCGATGCGCCAGTCCTTCATCGAAGGTTTCGACGAGGACAAGGAGCGCATCCCTTCCGACGCCCAACTCCAGAAGATGGTTGACGCCTGGGTTGCGAGCGAAATCCTCTACCGTGAGGGCAAGGTGCTCGGCGTGGACCGGGGCGATGACATGATTCGCGATCGCATCGCCTACAAGATGCAATTGATGATCTTCGATCAAATCCGGGTCCCGCAGCCGACAAAGGAACAGTTGCGGGGATGGTATGCTGAAAATCGCGCCCAGTTCGACGAGCCGGAGCGCGTCTCGTTTTTCATCACCCCTCCGACGGATCAGGCCACCGCGCAACGCCACCTCGAGGACATTGCCCAGCAGCATGAATCGGAAGAGTTGCAGCAGCAGACCCGGGCCGTCGTCGGCCGGCCGGTCGCGAGCCTTGCTGCATCCTTCGGTGAGGATTTCCGCGATGCGCTGCTGGCCATGCCGCAGGGGCAGTGGAGCATCTTGCGCTCAAAGGACGGTTGGCACGTTGTTCGCTTCGATTCCCGGCTTCCGGGAAAGCTTGTCGATCTCGATACGGTTCGGGATCAGGCGGCCAAGATCTGGCGGACTGAGGAAACCCGCAAGCTGGCCTGGGAAGCGGTCAAGCGGCTCAAGACTTCCTATAACGTGCGGTACGAGCCGTGACAGCGATGCAATGCCTGCGCCTGATGCTGGTGGTCCTCGCCACACTCGTGCAGCCGTGCCTGCTTCGCGCACACGAGGCGTCGCTTGGCGTGCTCGAATTCCGTGAGGTCAGGCCGGGCGGGTTCATCGGCCGCTGGACCATGGAGCCGTCGATTGGCGCCGCGCAGGTCGATCTGCGCGTGCCTTCCCATTGCTTTCTCCGTTTGCCCCAGATGAATTGCGGCGAAAAGGGGCTGGTTGGTTCAATCACCATCACCAATCTCGGCTCCAACATGTCGGCGGTCCTGATCAAGCTGTTTCCGATCGCAGGCGAGCCGCGCAGTTACACCATCTCGGCGGCCAATCCCGTCGTCACCGTGCTCGGCACTGGCGCACCGACGCTTCAGGCCTGGATCGAGCTTGCCAAGACCTATGTGAATTACGGGATCGATCACATCCTGCTCGGCGCGGATCATCTGCTCTTCGTGCTGGGACTGATCTGGATCGTCGGCGGTGGCTGGCGGTTGGTGAAAACGATTACCGCGTTCACGGTCGGACACAGCGCTTCGCTTGCCGCTGCGGCATTTGGCTGGATCGGCGTGCCGGAACGCCCGCTCAACGCCTGCATCGCGCTGAGCATCGTGTTCGTCGGGGTAGAGATCGTCAAGCAGCAGCGCGGCGAGATCGGCCTCACGGCCCGCTATCCCTGGACGGTTGCATTTGCGTTCGGCCTTGTTCACGGCATCGGCTTCGCAAGCGCGCTGGCGGGACTCGGGCTCGAACGCGCCCTCCTCCCCGCGGCTCTTCTGTTCTTCAATATCGGGGTGGAGATCGGGCAACTGGCCTTCGTTCTCCTCGTGCTCGCGTTGATCTGGGCGCATCGGCGGCTTGGCGCCGTCCTGCCGCGCTGGGGCGAAGCCCTCCCGGCCTACACCATCGGTTCGGTATCGATGTTCTGGTTCTTCGGCCGCCTTGTGCGGGTGTTCGCCGCAGTCTGATACGAAAGCACGCAGCATGAGTTTCCGAACTTTTCGAATCCTCCCGATTGCAATTGCCGCTTGCATGCTGACGCATCCGGCATTCGCCCACGACCAGGTCGGTGTGTCCGGCGGCCTCGTCAGCGGCCTACTGCATCCCGTCACAGGTATCGACCATCTGATCGCCATGGTCGCAGTCGGGATTTGGGGAGCGCAACTCGGCGCACCCGCGATCTGGGTCCTCCCGGTTACGTTCCCGCTCGTCATGGCGGTCGGCGGGGTTCTCGGGGTGCTGCGAATTCCGCTGCCCATGCCGGAAGTGGTGATTGCAGTTTCGGCCTTGGTTCTCGGCATAGCCGTTGCCACCCGGCTACGCCTGCCATTTGCTGCGGCCGCCGCCGTCGTGGCCGTCTTCGCGATCTTTCACGGCCATGCGCACGGCGCCGAGCTCCCGGGCTCGGCCAACCCGCTCGCCTATGGCGTCGGCTTTGTGACCGCCACTGGCCTGCTGCATCTGTGCGGCATCCTGATCGGCACGCTGACGCGTTGGCCCGTCGGAGAGCGCGTCATTCAGGGCCTTGGTGCCGGCATTGCAGGACTTGGCTGCTACTTCCTCGCCCAAGGCGTCGGAGCCTTGGCATGAAATTGAGATTTGCAAGCGGATGGATTGCCGCCGCGTTGCTGCTCGCCCAGTCGAGCGCGGCCGAGGCACACATCGTCGCGGCCCGCCTCGGTGACTTCTATATGGGTGCACTGCACCCCTTCACCGATCTTCGGGATATCATTCTGTGGACCGCGATGGGCGTGCTGGCGGGTTCGCTAGGAGCCTCGAGGGGGCGCTGGCTTATTCTGGTGTTTCCGCTCGGACTGCTGGCCGGGTTGCAGATCGGGCGCACCTTCGGTGCGCCGTCCACCGGGCTCGTGGATGCGGCGATGGCGCTGGCGATGGGTTTGATGCTGGCAGCGACCGCGAGAATTCCGACATCCTTGCTCTGCGCGATTGCATTCGCATTGGCCGCGATACGTGGCGCTGCGAGCGGCACCGACCTTGGGGCTAATACCGACCGCCTGCTGTTCGCGGCGGGATTGGCCTGTGCGGGCTATGTATTCATAACGCTGACGATGGCGCTGACCGTCATGTTCCTTCGAACTGAGCCGGGCGGCCCGGCATCCTGGCGAACGATCGCCGTCCGCGCACTCGGAGGCTGGATTGCGGCGATTGGTCTCATGATGGCGAGCCTCGTTCTCGCAACATGAAGGCGAAGTCAGCTTCACCGGTGCTTGTGGGCAGAAACGCGTCTTGCGGGAGGATGTTTCTCCGACGCGGTCGGGATCATCACCACGCGGCCATAGCGCACGCCGCGCTCGGCAATGACGTGTTCGGCGAGATGTTTGACGTCGCCGCTCGAGCCCTTCAGTGCTGTCACTTCCATGCAACTGTCATCGTCGAGATGTACATGTAACGTCGCCAGCGACAGGTCGTGGTGGCCGTGAAAGTTCTGCACCAGGCGCTTTGAAAGGTCGCGCGCGGCATGGTCATAGACATAAACCAGCGCCGCCACGCACGGCCCGGAAGCGTCAGCATCCGCCTCGCTCTGCTGCAGGCCTGCGCGCGCGAGGTCGCGGATGATTTCGGACCGATTCTGGTAGCCGCGCGCTTTTGCCGCTGCGTCGATCTCCGCGAGCAGGTCGTCTTCGATAGTGATGGTGATCCGTTGCATTCGACAATTCCGTAACTTTTGCGAGTATGACATTCTCATTGTAACGTCATACTAGCCCAATAGAGCAAGCAGGCCGAGTATTCTTGGCGCAGTTGAGGGGCTGTATCAATTGTCGTGTGGGGGCGTGGCGGTGCGTGGGGCGCTATCGCGGATACTTTCCGCAACATCGATAGTCGTCTGCGTGCTCCCCGCTGAGGCGCACGACGTTCCGCCGGGCAAGCATGAGGAACTCCCGGCTGTTACCGTCACCGCGCCCCAGGTAACGCCACCCAAACGGGCACGGCCAAAACCGTCGCAACATCGGGCAACGAACCGCACAGTCGTCCGCGTAGACCAGCAGGCCACCGCCGGAGCTGGCGGTGTTGCGCCCGGTCAATCCACCGACAAGACCGACGCCTTGCAGCCCACTGCCGCCAGCGCCATGCGCATCAGCGGCGCGGAAGTGAACGCGGTGCCATTCTCGCGGACCGGCGAAGCGCTGGAGGTCGTGCCCGGCCTGATCGTCACCCAGCACTCCGGCGAGGGCAAAGCCAATCAGTATTTTCTGCGCGGCTTCAATCTCGACCACGGTACCGATCTCGCCATCAAGGTCGACGGCATGCCCGTCAACATGGTGACGCATGGTCACGGCCAGGGCTATGCCGATATCAACTTCATGATCCCGGAGCTGATCCAGTCGGTGAACGTCAAGAAGGGCCCCTACTTCGCCGATGTCGGCGATTTCGGTTCAGCCGGCTCGCTCGCGATCGACTACGTCAACAAGCTGCCGAAGAACCTTGCCGAGATCACCTTCGGCAGTTTCGGCTATCGCCGCAGCCTCGCAGCCGGTTCGACCGCGGTCGGCGACGGCACGCTGCTCGCGGCAATCGAGGGCACCAAATATAACGGTCCGTGGGACGTGCCGGATGATGTGCGAAAGATCAACGGCGTCCTGCGCTATAGCCAGGGCACGGCGACCGACGGCTTCACGCTCACCGGAATGGCGTATTCCAACGGCTGGAATTCCACCGATCAGGCCGCACAGCGCGCGTTCGACCAGGGCATCATCGGCCGGTTTGGAACGCTCGATCCAACCGACGGCGGCACCTCCAGCCGCTTCAGCCTTTCCAGCAACTGGGCGCGATCAAGCGAGTACGGCCAGAGCAAGGTCAGCGCCTATGTCATCCGCTCCGACCTGCAGCTCTACAACAATTTCACCTACTTCCTCGACAACCCCATCAATGGCGACCAGTTCAACCAGCTTGATCGCCGCACGCTTGGCGGCTTCGACGCAAGGCACGCCTTCGACTGGCGCTTCGGCGGACTAGAGTCGCAAACCCGCATCGGCGTGCAGAGCCGCTACGATGACATTCATGTCGGCCTCTTCAAGACAGAAGCGCGCAACCTGCTCTCGACCGTGCGTGACGATCGTGTGCAGGAAGGCAGTGTCGGCATCTGGATGGACAGCACCACACACTGGAACGACTGGCTGCACACCACCGTCGGCCTTCGTGAGGATATCTTTGCCGGACGCGTGCTG
>Ga0081540_1001950_pt1 | contig 17252 bp, 14 predicted proteins | sample TabmetS2T1R1_FD_71024 | JGI IMG/M metagenome (GOLD analysis project Ga0081540, IMG submission 71024) | Tabebuia heterophylla rhizosphere microbial communities from the University of Puerto Rico - S2T1R1 | ecosystem: Host-associated > Plants > Roots > Rhizosphere ... | reverse complement strand
GGCCCTCGCAGTCGGCATGCTCGCCGCGACCGCAGCCTACGCAGAGCCAACCGTCAACAAGGGCGACAACGCCTGGATGCTGACCTCGACGGTGCTCGTGCTGTTGATGACCATCCCCGGCCTTGCGCTGTTCTATGGCGGCCTGGTGCGTACCAAGAACATGCTCTCGGTGCTGATGCAGGTGTTCTACACCGTCTGCATCGTCACGGTGATCTGGGCGCTCTACGGCTACAGCCTTGCCTTCACTGGCGGTTCCGACTTCATCGGCGGCTTCTCAAAAGCCTTCCTGATGGGCGTGACGCCGGACTCCAAGGCCGCGACCTTCTCGGTCGACGCCAACATCTCGGAGCTGGTCTACATCTGCTTCCAGATGACCTTCGCGGCGATCACGCCGGCCCTCATCGTCGGCGCCTTTGCCGAGCGCATGAAGTTCGCGGCGGTGGCGCTGTTCATCCCGCTCTGGGTCACCCTGATCTACTTCCCGATCGCCCACATGGTCTGGTACTGGGCCGGTCCGGACGCGATCTCGGATGCCGCCAAGGCGCTGGCTGCCGCGGGTGACGAAGCCGCCAAGAAGGCCGCGCAGGCCAAGCTTGACGAAGTGATGGCCGACGCCGGCTGGATCTTCAAGAAGGGCGCAATCGACTTCGCCGGCGGCACCGTCGTGCACATCAACTCCGGTATCGCCGGCCTCGTCGGCGCGCTGCTGATCGGCAAGCGCACCGGCTATGGCAAGGACCTGATGGCCCCGCACTCGCTGACCATGTCCATGATCGGCGCCTCGCTGCTCTGGGTCGGCTGGTTCGGCTTCAACGCCGGTTCGAACCTCGAAGCCTCCGGCGGCGCCGCGCTCGCCATGACCAACTCCTTCGTCGCGACTGCGGCGGCGGCGCTGGCCTGGATGTTCGCGGAATGGATCGTCCGCGGTCACCCCTCGATGCTCGGCATCCTGTCGGGCGCGGTCGCGGGCCTCGTCGCGGTCACACCCGCTGCCGGCTATGCCGGCCCGATGGGCGCGATCGTGCTCGGCCTCGTGGTCGGCGTGGTCTGCCTGTTCTTCTGCACCGTGGTGAAGAACTCGCTCGGCTATGACGACTCGCTCGACGTGTTCGGCGTCCACTGCGTCGGCGGCATCGTCGGCGCGCTCGGCACCGGCATCCTGGTGAATCCGGCCCTCGGTGGCGCTGGTGTCATCGACTACACCGCCATCCCGCCGAAGGTCGCCGACTACGACTTCGCGGCGCAGATGATCTCGCAAGTGTGGGGCGTCGGCACCACGCTGGTTTGGTCGGGCATCGGTTCGGCGATCCTCTACAAGGTCGTCGATGTCATCGTTGGCCTGCGCGTCAATGTCGAGACCGAGCGTGAAGGCCTCGACGTCACCGAGCACACCGAACGCGCCTACAACATGTAGTTCTCCCGGGGTGCGGTCCTTCGAGGTTCGCACCCAAAACTCCGGTTCGGGCACATACCCGGCAATGCCCTGACCGTTGAGGGGCTCCAGCGCAAGTTGGAGCCCCTTTCTTTTTCCTCTCTCACCTCCCGAAAAATGATTTGCCAAAAAGCCCGCGAGCCGTCGAAATGGCCGCAACCACAAAGGGAGGGCGCCATGAAACTCGAAGGCGGATGCTATTGCGGGAAAGTGCGCTATCAGGCCCAGGGTGAGGCGATGATGGCGGCGCAGTGCCATTGCCGCGAATGCCAGTATTTTTCCGGCGGCGGGCCGAACATGTTCGTGGCGATGCCGGTCGGCGGTTTCGAATACACCGCGAACCAGCCGAAGCAGTTCACCCGCAGCGACCTCGAGCGCGCCGTAACGCGCGAATTTTGCCCCGAATGCGGGACGCATCTCGTGACCAAGGTGCCCGGCCTGCCCGCCGTGGTGCTGAAGGTCGGCACTTTCGACGATCCCGCCCTCTTCAACCCGAAGCTGGCGATCTACACCTGCGACAAGCAGGCCTTCCATCATGTCCCGGAGGGCATGCCGAGCTTTGAGCGGCTGCCGCAGCGGTAATTTTTGCTTCGCGCTTGAATGCCCCTATGGCGCGGACCGGCGGCTCGCCGGTCCCTTCGGTTTGGCGTGACAATACTGCCCAAATTAGGAATTTAGATTCACTTCGCTGAATAAGCGAATTGGGCGGCGTTTGCGTTCCCGTATTGGGAATTTTAAGTTGATCCCAAGCTGGGAACATGCTATGGCTATGAACGTAATCGCAAGGAAGGCCCTGCAGGCCTTTTGGGAGCGATATCCTCATGCCGAAACGCCTCTCGGCACCTGGTATCAAATCGTTTCCAAAGGAAATTGGTGCGGACCAGCAGACCTGAAGAGCGCGTTTGGAAACAACGTGGACTTTGTCGGAGACAACAGGGCGATCTTCGATATCGGCGGAAATAAATACCGCCTGATAGTCCATTTTTCCTACACGTTTAAAACCGCCCTCATCAAGTTTGTGGGCACGCACGAAGAGTATGACGGTATAGACGCGGAGAGCGTGTGATGATGGACGTAAGGCCGCTTCACAATGATCGGGATTACGACTGGGCTATCGGTGAAGTAAGCCGTTATTTCGAGACCGAGCCCGCACCCGGCAGTCGCGATGGTGACCGTTTCGAAGTCCTGTCCACGCTCATCAGGGAATACGAAGACAAGCACTTCGTAACGCCCCATGGCGACCCCGTGGACGTTCTGCACTTCGCCATAGAATCGATGGGTAGATCGCAAGCCGAGCTCGCCAAATTGATCGGCCGCAATCGCGCTTCCGAAATACTGAATCGCATCCGACCCCTGACGCTGGACATGATCCGCACCATCAGCAAGGAATGGAACATCCCGATCGACGCGCTGACCGCCCAATATCAGCTGGCCCGCGCGTCCGCCTAGCTCGAGAGGCTACCGGCGCGGTAGGGCGCTCGACCGGGTGGTCGAAGACGTCAATCAGCGCGCTATGCTGGTAGCTTCCTCGATCGCCATCGGCGCATGCCCCGGCGGGCGGCCCACCAGATCAATGCGATGACGGGAAGCCAGGGCACGATGGCGACGACAGTCGTGATCAGCGTGGAGATGGAGCCCACCACCGTCTCGCCAACCGTATTGATGGCCTGACGGATCGGGGTCAGGTCAGCGACGCTGGCAACGCCGACATAATTGATTTCGATCTTTACGGTATCGGTGCGCGTGCGCAACGTATCGCGCTGAGCGGTAACAGCCTCTATATCGGCTTGCGCCTGCGCGAGTTCCTTCTCGATCGTGACGAGGTCAGCGGCGGTTTTTGCCGATTGATCATGCAACATCGCGGTTAGACGGTCGCGAACCACCGTCTTCACCCCAAGCCGCCGCTCTGCATCGAAAATCGGTGCAGCGAGATCCTCGGTTGATCGCGACCGGGTGATGATTTGCGCCGGCGCCGCCGCCAGTTTTGCCGCAAATGCACCGAAGGATTCGGGCTTGATCCGGACTGAAGCCCGCGCGGTGGCGCGTCCGGCGCTTGCGCGATCGACCGAGGTACCCAATACCGAGCAGCCGAGCTTGGCGCATTCGGCCAAGTGCCCTTGCTGGATGGTTTCGATTTCGGCGTTGGGAACCCGGACCGTGAATCGGTACGTGACCGCTGCGTTGCGATCTGTCGACTGCGGACTTTCCGACACACTGTCATAGAATTGAGACGGCGTGCACGCGGCGAGCAGGGGCACAAGCAGCATCATCGGCAGCCAGTGCCGAACCATCAACCTCATCAACCGCCCCCTGCATTCCAGCCTACATGCGCACCTAAGGGTGAATAGCTTTACGGCGGGATAGTGTCCGAGCGCACCCGGCACCGGCAAAATTTCAACGCAAGGCACGATCGGGACTGCCAAGCCACCTCTTGTTGAGCCGCGATACCGATGGTTAATCGCGTCTTAACCTCGCCGTATCTATGGTGATTTGATCGGTTTCCGGCCATCAATTTGGCCCTCGACCGCTTTTGAAAGTTCTGGCGTTTCAGACATGGCAATGACCGCCTCTTCCGGCGTGGCGCAGGGCGCCGGCAGTGCAACCGCTGCCGGTCAGGCCGAACGCTCGCCGTTCTTGCGCACGACCGAGCTGTTGTCGCCCTACCAGCCTGCCAAGCCATTGATTACGCTGTCATTGGGCGAGCCGCAGCACCCGGTGCCTGACTTTGTCGGGCCGGTGCTGGCGAAGCACATTGCCGAGTTCGGCCGCTATCCGATTGCCAAGGGCATCGAGCCGTTCCGGCGCGCCGCCGCGAACTGGCTTTCCAGCCGCTTCGACCTGCCACGGCCGATCGATCCCGAGAGCGAAATCCTGGTGCTGAACGGCAGTCGCGAGGGGCTGTTTTTCGCAGCCATCACGGCCGCCCGCTATGTCGGCCCGCGCCGGGGCAAGCCGGCGATCCTGGTGCCCAACCCGTTCTATCCGGCCTATGGCGCCGGCGCCCGGGCGGCCGGTTGCGAGACCATCTACCTGCCGACCACCCTCGCCAACGGATTTTTGCCCGACCTCGACACGCTCGACGATGCGACGCTCGCCCGCACCGTTGCGATCTTCATCGCCTCGCCTGCAAACCCGCAAGGCTCGGTCGCCTCGCGCGACTATTTCACCCGGCTGAAGAAGCTCGCCGACAACTACGGCTTCATGATCCTGAGCGACGAGTGCTATTCGGAAATCTACACCAAGCAGGCTCCAGGCAGCGCGCTGGAATGCGCCGGTCCCGATTTCACTAACGTCGTCGCCTTCCAGTCGCTCTCGAAGCGCTCGAACCTGCCCGGCATGCGCGTCGGCTTTGCTGCCGGTGACCGCAAGTTTCTCGCCGCGTTTCACGAGTTGCGCAACGTCGCAGCCCCGCAGGTGCCGGTGCCGCTGCAGCACGTTGCGGTCGCCGCCTATAGCGACGAAGCGCATGTCGAAGAGAACCGAAGGCTTTACCGTATCAAGTTCGATCTCGCCGACCAGATCCTCGGCAACCGTTACGGCTATGCGCGGCCCGCCGGCGGCTTCTGCGTCTGGCTCGACGTATCCGAACGCGGCGGCGACGAAGCGGCGGCGGTGAAACTCTATCGGGACGCCGGCGTGCGCGTGATCCCCGGCAGCTATCTGTCGCGGCCGCAGAACGACGGCTTCAATCCCGGCGCGGGCTACATCCGTCTCGCGCTGGTGTCGGACAGTGAATCAACGGCCGAAGCATTGCATCGGCTGGTCGAAATTCTGGATTAGTCGCAGGGCCCCACGAGCATGCCAGCGATCGAACGAGTCATTCCCCTGGTCGGGCATCTGCCGGTGTCGATCCGCGACGCCCTGGCGCGGCGGCTGCGCGAACTTACCGGGCTCAGCCTGATCGCGCTATCAGGCGTGGCGGCGGCGGCATTGATCACCTGGTCGGTGCAGGACCCGAGCCTGAGCCACGCAACGTCGCGTCCGATCCGCAACGTCCTCGGCTATCCCGGCGCAATCGGCGCTGATCTCCTGATGCAGATCCTGGGGCTCGGCGCGATCATGCTGATCCTCTGCATCGCGGTGTGGGGCTGGCGCATGCTGACCCATCGCACCTTCGACCGCGAAGCGCTGCGGCTTGGATGCTGGGTTCTCTGCACCGTGATCGCCGCGGGTTTTGCGAGCTGCTGGCCGCATGGCGGAGCGTGGCCGCTGCCGACCGGCCTTGGCGGTGTCGTCGGCGATGCGCTGGTGCGCGCGCCGGCCGTGATATTCGGCCCGGCGGGTTTCACCTATCGCCTCGTGCTCGGCATCATCCTGTTCGTGGCGATGTGCGCCGCCTTCCTGTTCGCCTCTGGCTGGGGTTCGCGCCCGCGAGAGGACGAACTGACGCCGATCGAGGATGATGACACGCCCTTCACCGAGGAAGAGGATCGCGGCTCGGTGTCGCTTGGATGGGTTTATCATGCGCTGATGAGCGCAAAGGCGCGGCTGGTCTGGCTGCTCGTCACGGCCTATCGCTCGCTGGTCTCAAGCGCACCGCAACCCCGAAAATCATCGTTTGAACGCCAGGAGCCGAGCCTCAGCGGCCGCGCCGCGCCGTCACTGGCCCCGCAGGACGAGGAAGACGAGGACGAAGAAGAAGACGAGGAAGAGGAGGAAGAAGAAGAGGACGAGGAGGAGGAAGCCCCTGCCCGAGCTTCGCGCAAGAAGCCCGCGCCGCGTCCGTCTTCACGCAAATCCGACAAGTTCGAACTGCCGCCGGTCTCGATGCTCACGGCGCCCAAGGCCTCGGACCGGCAACCGCTCAGCAAGCCCGAGCTCGAGGCCAATTCGCGTACGCTGGAAGGCGTGCTCGGGGACTTCGGCGTGCGCGGCGAAATCGCCAAGGCCAATCCCGGGCCGGTGGTGACGCTGTACGAACTCGAGCCCGCGCCGGGCATCAAGTCCTCGCGCGTCATCGGGCTTGCCGACGACATCGCGCGCTCGATGAGCGCACTCTCCGCTCGTGTCGCCGTCGTCGCCGGCCGCAACGCCATCGGCATCGAACTGCCGAACAAGCATCGCGAAAAGGTCTACCTGCGCGAACTGCTGGTGGCGAAGGAAGCAACCGAGTCGGTGGCAAAGCTGCCGCTGTGCCTCGGCAAGACCATCGGCGGCGATCCCGTCATCATCGATCTTGCGCGCACGCCACATATGCTGATCGCCGGCACCACCGGCTCCGGCAAATCGGTCGCCATCAACACCATGATCCTCAGCCTGGTCTATCGGCTGAGGCCGGACCAGTGCCGCCTGATCATGGTCGATCCCAAGATGCTCGAACTCTCCGTCTATGACGGCATCCCGCATTTGCTGACGCCGGTCGTGACCGATCCGAAGAAGGCGGTGGTAGCGCTGAAATGGGCCGTGCGCGAGATGGAAGAGCGCTACAAGAAAATGGCCAAGCTCGGTGTGCGCAACATCGACGGCTACAACCAGCGCCTCGGCGAAGCCAAGGGCAAGGGCGAGGACCTGACGCGCACGGTGCATACCGGCTTCGACAAGGAGTCCGGCAAGGCGATCTACGAGGAAGAGAAGCTCGACCTCGAGCCGCTGCCCTACATCGTCATCATCGTCGACGAAATGGCCGACCTGATGATGGTGGCGGGCAAGGACATCGAAGGCGCGGTGCAGCGCCTGGCGCAGATGGCGCGCGCCGCCGGTCTCCACGTCATCCTCGCCACGCAACGTCCTTCGGTCGACGTCATCACCGGCACCATCAAGGCAAACTTCCCGACCCGCATCGCCTTCCAGGTCACGTCAAAAATCGACAGCCGCACCATCCTCGGCGAAATGGGCGCCGAGCAACTGCTCGGCCAGGGCGACATGCTTTACATGGCCGGCGGCGGCCGCATCAGCCGCGTGCACGGCCCGTTCGCATCCGACGAGGAAGTCGAGAAGGTGGTGCGCCATCTCAAGACGCAGGGCGCGCCGGAATATCTCGAGGCGGTCACCGCCGAGGAGCCGTCCGAGGAGGACGGCGCGGTGTTCGATGCCACCGGCATGGGCGGCGATGGCGGCGGCGACCTGTTCGCGCAGGCGGTTGCGATCGTCAAGCGCGACCGCAAGGCCTCGACCTCCTACATTCAACGCCGGCTGCAAATCGGCTATAATCGCGCCGCATCTTTGATGGAACGAATGGAACTCGAGGGTATCGTCGGACAGGCAAATCACGCCGGCAAGCGTGAAATTCTGGTTGAGGAGGAAGAGGGCGGGTTCTAATACGGCCCTCGAAATCAGGCCGACTTAATAATTTTCACGGAAAAACGATATCTCCTGAGGTCGAAAGCGCGGTAAAACAACCGATAGCGGGACGACGCGTTGAATAGAGATCCGAAACATCTGATGAACCAACCACCCATCCATCGCGCGCTGCGCCGCGGACTGGCGCTCTTGATCGCCACCTCGGTCGCCGGTTTCGCTACGCCTGTCTTTTCGCAAGCCGCTTCGCAAACTGTTCCGGTTCCGAAAGCAGCGCCAAAGGCCCGCGAGGGCGGCGCGCAGATGAGCGCGCAGGAAAAAGGCCCGACGACGACGGGCGCAACGCAGGGACCGCCGAACCCGGTGATCCCCGATCCGCATCGCAACGTTCCCGCCAACATCTTCTCGACCTTCGACGCCAACCAAAAGGCGCAGGCGGCGAAGGTGAGCACCTATTTGTCGTCGCTGCAGACGCTGGTCGGAAATTTCGTCCAGGTCGGGCCCGACGGCAGCAAGACCAAGGGCGATTTCTACATCCAGAAGCCCGGCAAGGTCCGCTTCGAATATGATGATACGCCGATCGCGATCATCGCCGACGGATCGTCGCTTGCCGTGCGCGACAAGAAGCTCGCGACCCAGGACATCTATCCGTTGTCGCAGACGCCGCTTCGGTTTCTGCTGTCTGACCGGATCGATCTGTTGAAGGACACCAATGTCGTCAATGTCACCGCCGACGATGTTTTCGTCAGCGTCACCATTGAGGAGAAGCAGGCGCTGATCGGCACCAGCCGCCTGATGCTGATGGTCGGCGCCAAGGACGGCCAGCTCAAGCAATGGACGGTGACCGACCCGCAGGGCTACGACACCACCGTCGCGGTCTACAATCTGGACTCCTCCAAGAAGGTCGACCCCGGCCTCTTCAAGATCGACTTCACTAATTATTCGACCCCACCAGGCTGAGCGCTCCGGGCTCTCGCTCGCATCCTTCCGATATAATCGTCATGCCGGGCATCGCCGTTTGACGGGGATCGCATCAAAAAGACGTGGATGGCCGGGACAAGCCCGGCCATGACCGCGCAAGAAGTCTGCTAAATCACGTTCGCATGCGTTTTTCCCTGACAACGTGGAATATCAACTCGGTGCGCCTGCGCATCGATATCGTCGCCAAATTCCTCAAATCGGCGCGGCCGGATGTGCTGTGCCTGCAGGAAACCAAGTGCATCGACGACGCCTTTCCGCTGAAACGCTTCAAGCGCCTGGGCTATGAGCACGTGGCGCTGAACGGACAGAAGGGCTACCACGGCGTCGCCATCGTCTCGCGACTGCCGTTTGACGCCACCGATATCAGGACCTTCTGCGACAAGATCGATTCACGCCACATCTCGGTGGCGTTCGGCGAAAAGGCGCAACTCGCAAAGCCGCTGGTGCTGCATAATTTCTACGTTCCGGCCGGCGGCGACATTCCCGATCCCGCGCTCAATCCGAAGTTCGATCACAAGCTGAAATTTCTCGACGAGATGAAAGCGTGCGAGCCGCTGCACCCGCGCGGCGACGACCGGCATATCCTGGTCGGCGATCTCAACGTGGCGCCCCATGAAAATGATGTCTGGTCGCACAAGCAGCTATTGAAGGTCGTCTCGCATACGCCGATCGAGTGCGAGAAGCTCCTGGCGGCGCAGGCCCATGGCGAATGGTTCGACGTCGCGCGCGAGCGGATTCCGCTTTCGGAAAAGGTCTATACGTGGTGGAGCTATCGCGCTGCCGACTGGACGGTCGGCGATCGCGGCCGTCGGCTCGACCACATCTGGGTCTCGCGTGCGCTCAAGGATGGCGTCAGCGATTTCAAGATCACACGCGATGCCCGCGGCTGGGAGCGCCCGTCAGATCACGTGCCGGTAACCGTGACGCTGGAAGTGTGATTCTTCCGTCGTCCAGCGAACGCAGGGACGACGGATGGTTGGGATGACGGATGGTCGAGATCAAGTAGTCAGCTTGGCGCCGGCCATGAGAATATCGCTGGCGAGCTGGCTGGTGCGGGTGGCGACTTCGTCGCGCAGGCGTCGCGCCGCCCCGGGATCGCTTTCGAGCACGCGCTGAAACAGGCTGCGCGCCACCCGGATCACCGTGGAATGTTCGAGCGCGACCGCGCTGGACGGTCGCTTCATCGCAACGATCAATGCCAGTTCGCCAATCAGAGCGCCCGGGCTGGCAATGACTTCGGCGCCGCCGTCCTCGACACGGAACGCGCCGCGGCGAACGACATAACCCGCATCGGCCTCGTCGCCGGCGTTGAACAGATAATCGCCGGGCGAAAAATCACGCTGCTCCGAGCCGATCGCCAGCATGCGTAGCGCTGCCGTTCCCAACAGACGCAGCGTCGGGACCCGTTCGAGCAGGGCTACATCATCTTCGATCGACATGGACCGCAGACCGGAATGCGCAAAGAATTACGAACCGTGGCCGCGAAGCGTATCACGGCACCAGCTTGTAGCCACCGGCTTCCGTCACCAGGATCTCCGGATTGGCTGCATCCTTTTCGATCTTCTGCCGCAGCCGGTAGATATGGGTTTCCAGGGTGTGCGTGGTGACGCCGGAATTGTAACCCCAGACTTCCTGCAGCAGCGTCTCGCGCGACACCGGCAGCTGGCCGGCGCGATACAGGAAGCGCAGGATCGCGGTTTCCTTCTCGGTCAACCGCACCTTTCTGGCATTGGCGCCGGTCAGCATCTTGGAGCCGGGGCGGAAGCTGTAGGGACCGACGGAAAACACCGCGTCCTCGCTGGCCTCGTGCTGGCGAAGCTGCGCCCTGATCCGGGCGAGCAGCACGGCGAACCGGAACGGTTTTGCCACATAGTCATTCGCGCCGGACTCAAGCCCCAGGATCGTATCCGAATCGGTGTCATGCCCGGTCAGCATGATGATCGGCGCCTTGAACCCGCCCTTGCGCAGGCTGCGCACCACTTCTCTTCCGTCGGTATCCGGCAAGCCCACATCCATCAGCACCAGGTCGGGAGAATTGGCTTTGGCGGCGCTGGCGCCCTTGGCGCCGGTATCGACCGCGGAGGCCTCGAATTCCTCGTGCAGTGACAGTTGTTCGACCAGCGTGTCGCGCAGATCGGTATCGTCATCCACGATCAGGATCTTGCGGGCATTCGGCATAGGTAGGATCCTCTCGGGGCAGGGCGGACACACAGAAGCGTCGCAAACCGGGTCTTGGTCAAATGTTGGGCCTGACGCGCGGGCGAACCGCGCCATCAGATACTGATTCGCATTGAGGTAAGAGATTGTTACGGATTCTCAAGGTGAGCGGCACTCTATCCCAAATTTGAGCGGTATTTCGATGAACGTCCTGTAATGGCGGTGCAATGGCTAATGACGGGAATTAAGGCAGTGGCGACTGAACAAGCAACCCCAGGTTTCGGCTAGGACAATGGGAAGCGCAGATATTTCAATCACTTATGAGCGAGATTCGCGTGATCGGCCGCTTTCGGCAATCCGGGTTTACAGGGCCTCGGGCGATCCGCGCCGGGGCTGGCTGACCGCCGACGGATGGTCGGTCCCGGTGGCACTTGGCCGCGGCGGTATCCTTGCCAACAAGCGGGAGGGCGACGGCGGCACCCCCCGGGGCAGCTTTTTCCCGCTGCGACTGTGGTGGCGCGCCGACCGCCATCCGCGGCCGCAAACCTATCTCCCGGTCCGCCCGATCCGGCCCGAAGACGCCTGGTGCGAAGATCCGCAGGACCGCCATTACAATCAGCCGATCCGCTTGGTCCATGACCAGCCCGGCGATCGGCTGACGCGCGAGGATCACCTCTACGACTTCATCGTCGAGATCGATCATAACGCGGCTCCGCGCATCGCCGGCCGTGGCAGCGCGGTGTTTTTGCATCTGGCGCGCACCAACTTCTCGCCGACCGCGGGATGCGTTTCGATGACGAAATCCGCCATGCTTCGGCTGTTGCGCCGGATGAGCCCACGGACCAAGATCGTGATCGGCTGACCGGAGATCAAAAGCAATGCTCGACAGGAACGCGATTACAGCAGCGTCGAAGATCCTGCATGACCATTGGCAGGCCGGCACCAAGCTCGAAGGCCTGGAGACATCGCTGCGGCCGCGCGACCGCGCCGAGGGTTATGCGATCCAGGCCGCGATCGAAAGCTATTCGTCCGAGAGCCTGTTCGGCTGGAAGATCGCAGCCACCAGCGAGGCCGGTCAAAAGCATATCAATGTCGCTGGCCCGATGGCCGGACGCATTCTGGCGGAAACTGTCATTGCCGATGGCGGAACGGCTTCCATGGCCGGCAACGCGATGCGCGTCTGCGAGCCGGAATTTGCCTTTCGCATGGCTGCGGACCTGCCAGCGCGCACGACGCCCTACACGGTGCAGCAGGTTCTCGATGCGGTCGATACGCTGCATCCCGCCATCGAAATTCCCGACTCGCGCTTTGCCGATTTCGTCGGCGCTGGCGAGGCACAGCTCATCGCCGACAATGCCTGCGCACATCTGTTCGTACTAGGCCCTGCCGCGACGGCCGACTGGCGTTCGATGGACCTTGTCGAGGAACGGCCGGTCATTGCCATGCGCGGCGAAAAATTCATCGGCCACGGCAGGAACGTGCTCGGCGATCCCCGCGTCGCGCTGACCTGGCTCGCCAATGAACTGCGTCAGCTCGGCGTGACGCTGAAGGCGGGCCGTATCGTTACCACCGGCACCTGCCATCCGCCGCTGCCGATTCAGTCCGGCGATTTCTGCGCCGTGGATTTCGGCGTACTGGGAAAAGTGTCGGTGGGATTCAGGTAGGCATTGCCCACTCGGTGTCGTCCCTGCGAACGCAGGGACCCATAACCACCATCGCATATAATTGCGGAAGGTAACCACCCCATCGCCCCAACTGATAAGCCGCAGCGTATGGGTCCCTGCGTTCGCAGGGACGACAGCACAGGCGCTTCACCGGTGCCCGAAGATCGCCGAGCCCACGCGCACATGCGTGGCGCCGAATTGAATCGCGACGGCGAAATCAGCACTCATGCCCATCGAGAGATTCTTCAACCCGTTGCGCGCGGCAATCTTGGCCGTCAGCGCGAAATGCGGCGCCGGCGCCTCGTTGACCGGCGGGATGCACATCAGGCCGGAAATCACCAGGCCATATTTCTCCCGGCAGCTCGCAATAAAGGCATCTGCTTCGGCGGGCGCGACGCCCGCCTTCTGTGCTTCCTCGCCAGTGTTCACCTGGACGAACAATTCCGGCTGTTTGTTTTGCGCCTTGATTTCCTTGGCCAACGCCTCGCAAATGCTCGGACGGTCGACTGAATGGATGGCGTCGAACAGCGCCACGGCTTCCTTTGCCTTGTTGGACTGCAACGGACCGATCAAATGCAACACGATGCCGGGACAGGCCGACACCAAAGCCGGCCATTTGCCCTTGGCTTCCTGCACGCGGTTTTCGCCGAACGCGCGCTGCCCGGCATCGATAATGGGCGAAATCGCCGCAGCGTCGAATGTTTTCGTTACCGCGATCAAAGTGACCGACGCGCGCTCACGGCGCGCTTCCTGGCAGGCGCGGGCGATGTCCTGCTCCACCGCAGCGAGGCCGTTTGGTAAAGGATTGGTTAGCGGCGTCGTCATTTCTCTCGTGCCGTCGCGTCGTCGTTCATCCGAAGTTTTACGGCATTTCCTCGAATTTTACCAAGTTCGAGAAAGGCTTTTTGAACCCTTCGCCCTACGTTGCGCCGCGGGGGACATCGGATGGCTGGCGTTACTTTCAACCGCAATCGCATCAAACTCAAGAAGCTTCTGGGAATCCGGGCGCGGCTTGCAGTGCTGGCATTGTTGCTGGTGGCGCCGTTGATGCTGGAACGCGTGCGTTCGCTGGAAGACACGCGCAACAAGCAGATCGCGCTGGCCGCGGAAGAATACGCCAACATCACCCAGCACAGCGCCGAGACTCAGCGCGAGGTGATCTCCTCGGTCGAAACGATGCTGAAATCGGCCGCCTACATCCGCGCCTCCAGCGGCATCGGGCGCAGTTGCGAAATCCTGCGCGCCAGCCTGCCCGCCAGCCTGCCCTGGATCCGCAGCATCATGCTGGTCGGCAAGGACGGCACGGTGCAGTGCTCCACGCTGAACATCCAGGTCGGACTGAACATCTCCGACCGCGAATATTTCAGGAAGGCGCAGGAGACCCGCGATTTCGTTTTCAGCGACTACCTGTTCGGCAAGACCAACAACCGTCCGATCATGATGGCGGCATACCCCGTGGCTGCGATCAATCCGGAGGAAGATTCGGTCGCGGTCGCCGGCATCAATCTCGACTGGCTGTCGAAGATCATGGCCAAGCTCGGCGGACGGCCGGGCATTTCATCGCTCTTGATCGATAGCGCCGGCGTGGTGCTGGCGGCGCCGCCGGATCAGGCCGGCATGATCGGCAAATCGCTCGACGACGTACCGCTGCTGTCGGCCATCACCTACAAGGCGCTCAGCTCCAACTCCGAAACCGGCTCGATTTCCTTCACCGCCACCGACGGCTCCAAGCGAGCCATCAGCTTCGCGCGCATTCCCGGAACGCAGTCGCGCCTGATCGTCAGCGTCGACGAGGCTAAGGTGACGGCGGTGATCAATGGCGAGATTCGCACCGCCTATCTTCAATTGGGGTTCGTCTGCGTGTTCGTGCTGCTCGGCGCGCTGATCGGGGCGGAGAAGCTCATCATCAACCCGATCGAAGTCATGACCAGCATGGCGAAACGATTCGGCGAGGGCGACTCGTCGGCCCGTGTCGCCCGCAGCCGCCTGCCGTCCGAATTCATGCCGCTGGCGCGCGCCTTCAATGCAATGGCAGCCCAGCTCAGCCAGCGCGAGCGCGAACTGGTCGCCACCAACGACCGGCTCACCGTGATGGCTTCGATGGACATGCTATCCGGTCTCGCCAACCGGCGCGGCTTCCAGAGCCGTCTCGATTTCGAATGGATGAAGGCGCAGCAGCAGAGCAGCGAGCTGTCGCTGCTGATGATCGATGTCGATCATTTCAAGCTTTACAACGACACCTACGGCCACCCCGAGGGCGACACCTGTCTTACCAGGCTCGGCCAGGCGCTGGCCGCGATTGCCGCCGAAACCATGGGCTTTGCCGGCCGCTACGGCGGCGAGGAATTTTGCCTGTTGCTGCCGAATACCGGCCCCGCCAGGGCGCTGGAGATCGGCGAGAAGATGCGCGCGACCATCCAGGGCCTCGGCTTGCCGCACATTACCTCGAGTCACATGACCGTCACCGTGAGCGTCGGCGTGGCCGCAACGTCGCCGAACGACGCGCAGCGCCCGGGCGACCTGATCGAGGCGGCGGACGCCGCCCTCTACGCCGCCAAGCACCGCGGCCGCAACATCGTGGCCGGGCACGGTTTTGCCAAGCCCGTGGACGAGGCTGGCATGGCGATGATGGCGGGCTGAGCGGCGCCATCGCCACGTCCGGCCAAATGGCCCTGCCCGCTCCCCAACCCGTTGACCCCGCAGCCGCTTTTGTGGCCTAGTCCGCCGTCCCCAAAGCGGGGCCGAATCCACAAAAAAGCCCTGCGATTCCATGACCTCCGAACGCTACAACGCCCGTGATTCCGAGCCGCGCTGGCAACGCCAGTGGGACGAAAAGGCGATATTCGCCTCCAAAAACGACGATTCCCGGCCGAAATACTACGTGCTCGAGATGTTCCCCTACCCGTCCGGGCGCATCCATATCGGCCATGTCCGGAACTACACGCTGGGCGACGTGCTGGCCCGCTTCATGCGCGCCAAGGGTTTCAACGTGCTGCACCCGATGGGCTGGGACGCCTTCGGGCTGCCGGCCGAGAATGCCGCGATAGAGCGCAAGGTCGCGCCGAAGGCCTGGACCTACGACAACATCGCCGCGATGAAAAAGCAGTTGCGGTCGATTGGGCTGTCGCTCGATTGGGACAGGGAATTCGCGACCTGCGATCCCGCCTACTACAAGCATCAGCAGAAGATGTTTCTGGATTTTCTGCGCGCGGGCCTGGCCGAACGCGAGAAGCGCAAGATCAACTGGGATCCGGTCGACATGACTGTGCTCGCCAACGAGCAGGTGATCGACGGCCGCGGCTGGCGCTCCGGCGCCGTGGTCGAACAGCGCGAGATGAACCAGTGGGTCTTCAAGATCACGAAGTACTCGCAGGAACTGCTGGACGCGCTGGACGGGCTGGACCGCTGGCCCGACAGGGTCCGGCTGATGCAGCGCAACTGGATCGGCCGCTCAGAAGGCCTGCTGATCCGCTTTGCGCTGGACCCGGCGACGACGCCGGCTGGCGAAACCGAGCTGAAGATCTTCACGACGCGGCCCGACACGCTGTTCGGCGCCAAGTTCATGGCGATCTCGGCCGATCATCCGCTGGCGCAGGCCGCGGCTGCCAAAAATCCCAAGCTCGCCGAGTTCATCGCCGACGTGAAAAAGATTGGCACCGCGCAGGAAATCATCGACACCGCCGAGAAGCAGGGCTTTGACACCGGCATCAAGGCGGTCCACCCGTTCGACCCGAACTGGAAGCTGCCGGTCTACGTCGCCAATTTCGTGCTGATGGAATACGGCACCGGCGCCATTTTCGGCTGCCCGGCGCATGACCAGCGCGACCTCGACTTCGTCAACAAATACAATCTCGGCAATACGCCGGTAGTCTGCCCGGAGGGCCAGGACCCGAAGACCTTTGTCATCACCGACACCGCCTATGACGGTGACGGCCGCATGATCAATTCCCGCTTCCTCGACGGCATGACCATCGACGAGGCCAAGGAAGAGATTGCAAAGCGGCTGGAAACTGAGATGCGCGGCAACGCGCCGGTCGGCGAGCGGCAGGTCAACTTCCGCCTTCGCGATTGGGGTATTTCACGGCAGCGCTACTGGGGCTGCCCGATCCCTGTCATCCATTGCCCGAAATGCGATGTGGTGCCGGTGCCGGACGATCAATTGCCGGTGACGCTGCCGGAGGATGCCACCTTCGAAAAGCCGGGCAACGCGCTCGATCATCATCCGACCTGGAAGCACGTCACCTGCCCGAAATGCGGCGGCAAGGCACAGCGCGAAACCGACACCATGGACACCTTCGTGGATTCGGCTTGGTATTTTGCGCGCTTCACCGATCCCTGGAACGAGAAGGATCCCACCACGCGAACCGTGGTCGATCGGCTGATGCCGGTCGATCAGTATATCGGCGGTATCGAGCACGCGATCCTGCATCTGCTTTACGCGCGTTTCTTCACTCGCGCGATGAAAGCCACTGGCCACATCGCTTTCGACGAGCCATTCGCCGGCCAGTACGCGCAAGGCATGGTCGTCCATGAGACGTACCGCAAAGCCGACGGCACTTATGTGACACCGGCGGAGGTGAAGATCGAGACCACCGGCAACGAGCGGCGCGCCATCATGATTGATGGCGGTGAAGAGGTCACGATCGGCCCGATCGAGAAGATGTCGAAGTCGAAGAAGAACACCGTCGACCCCGACGACATCATCGCGACCTATGGCGCCGACGTCGCGCGCTGGTTCATGCTGTCGGACTCGCCGCCCGACCGCGACGTAATCTGGAGCG
>Ga0081540_1001949_pt1 | contig 17256 bp, 13 predicted proteins | sample TabmetS2T1R1_FD_71024 | JGI IMG/M metagenome (GOLD analysis project Ga0081540, IMG submission 71024) | Tabebuia heterophylla rhizosphere microbial communities from the University of Puerto Rico - S2T1R1 | ecosystem: Host-associated > Plants > Roots > Rhizosphere ... | reverse complement strand
ACAAGATCCTCAAGGACGTCGTCACCAAGAGCCAGCAGATGCTCGGCTTCGACTCCAACTACGTGCCGGGCTGGGACTGTCACGGCCTGCCGATCGAATGGAAGATCGAGGAAGAGAACTACCGCTCCCAGGGCAGGCAGAAGCCCGATTTCCGCGACTCCAGCGCAATGGTGGCGTTCCGCAAGGAGTGCCGCGCCTATGCGACGCACTGGATCAACGTGCAGCGCGAGGAGTTCAAGCGGCTCGGCATCATCGGCGACTGGGACCATCCCTACGAGACGATGAGCTATCCGGCGGAAGCCCAGATCGCGCGCGAGCTGATGAAGTTCGCGGCCAACGGCACGCTCTATCGCGGCTCCAAGCCCGTGATGTGGAGCGTGGTCGAGAAGACCGCGCTGGCCGAAGCCGAGGTCGAATATGAGGACTACACCTCCGACATGGTGTGGGTGAAGTTTCCGGTCACCTCGCCGGCGCATGGCGCACTCGCCGACGCCTCCGTCGTGATCTGGACCACCACCCCGTGGACGTTGCCCGGCAACCGCGCGATCTCTTTTTCGCCGAAGATCGCCTACGGCCTCTACAAGGTCACCGATGCGCCTGCTGACAATTGGGCAAAGACCGGCGATCTGTTGATCCTGGCCGACGCGCTGGCAGAAGAGGTGTTCAAGCAGTCGCGCGTGACGGCCTACGAGAAAGTGCGCGACGTGCCGGCCGACACGCTCGACGTGGTGGAATGCGCCCATCCGCTGAAGGGCTTCGGCGGCGACTACGAATTCACGGTGCCGCTGCTCCCCGGCGACCACGTCACCGACGACACCGGTACCGGCTTCGTGCACACCGCGCCCGGCCACGGCCGCGAGGACTTCGACGTCTGGACGGCGAACACGCGCGAGCTTGACGCCCGCGGCATCCACACCGCGATCCCCTACACCGTCGACGAGAACGGGGCCTTCACCGACCATGCCCCCGGCTTCACGGGAAAGCGCGTCATCAACGACGAGGGCGAAAAGGGCGACGCCAACGAGGCCGTGATCAAGGCGCTGATCGAGGCCGGCAAGCTGCTCGCGCGCGGGCGATTGAAGCATCAATACCCGCATTCGTGGCGCTCCAAGAAGCCGGTAATCTTCCGCAACACGCCGCAATGGTTCATCGCGATGGACAAGGACATCGCCGACAACGGCGCGGCGAAGAAGGGCGATACCCTGCGCGCACGCGCGCTGCATGCGATCTCGGTGACGCAATGGGTGCCGCCCGCCGGCCAGAACCGCATCACCGGCATGATCGCGGGCCGGCCGGACTGGGTGATCTCGCGGCAGCGCGCCTGGGGCGTGCCGATCGCCGTGTTCGTGCGCGAGAACGCGGACGGGACCGCCGAAATCCTGCAGGACGAAATCGTCAATCAGCGCATCGCTGAAGCCTTCACGGAAGAAGGCGCCGACGCCTGGTACATGGACGGGGCGCGCGAGCGTTTTCTCGGCGCCCGCGCCAGCGAGGACTGGAAGAAGGTCGACGATATCTGCGACGTCTGGTTCGATTCCGGCTCGACGCATGCCTTCGTGCTGGAAGACCGGCAGAATTTCCCGACGCTTGGCAACATCGTCCGCAAGATCGACGGCGGCGGCGACACCGTGATGTATCTCGAAGGCAGCGACCAGCATCGCGGCTGGTTCCATTCCTCGCTGCTGGAAAGCGCCGGCACCCGCGGCCGCGCGCCCTACGACGTGGTGCTGACGCACGGCTTCACGCTCGATGAGAACGGCCGCAAGATGTCGAAGTCGCTCGGCAATACCGTCGAGCCGCAAAAGGTGATGAAGGACTCCGGCGCCGACATCCTGCGGCTCTGGGTCTGCGCCACCGACTATGCCGACGACCAGCGCATCGGCCCCGAAATCCTGAAGAACACCATCGAGACCTACCGCAAGCTGCGCAACTCGATCCGCTGGATGCTCGGCACGCTGCATCATTTTCATGCCGCCGACGCCGTCGCGCATGAGGACATGCCCGAGCTGGAACGGCTGATGCTGCACGAACTCGCCAAACGTGCTGCGATCGTGCATCAGGCCTATGCCGAGTTCGACTACAAGACGGTGGTGGCGACGCTGTCGGCATTCATGAACACCGAATTGTCGGCATTCTATTTCGACATCCGCAAAGACACGCTCTATTGCGATCCGCCGTCATCGGTGGCGCGCAAGGCGGCGCTCACCGCGATCGACATCATCTGCGATGCGATCCTGCGCTGGCTGGCGCCGGTGCTCAGCTTCACCTGCGAAGAGGCGTGGCGGATGTATATGCCGGACGCCGAGCCGTCGGTGCACCTGACGCTGTTCCCGGAAGGATTCGAGAAATTCCGCGACGATGACCTCGCCGCCAAGTGGGAAACCATTCGCGACGTCCGCCGGGTCGTTACCGGCGCGCTCGAACTGGAACGCGCGGCGAAGAACATCGGCTCGTCGCTTGAGGCCTCGCCGCTGGTCTACGTGTCGGACAAGAATATCTTCAACACGCTGTTCGATGTCGATCTCGCCGAAGTCTGCATCACCTCGAACGCGATGGTAACCAACGATGACGCGCCGGAGAGCGCATTCCGGCTCGCCGATGTGCCCGCGGTCGCCGTCGTGGTTGAAAAGGCGGTGGGCACCAAATGCGCGCGCTCGTGGAAGATCCTGCCCACCGTCGGCGAAGACGCCGAATATCCCGACGTCTCCCCGCGCGACGCCCAGGCCCTGCGGGAATGGAAGGCGCTTGCCGGAGACGACACGCCGGTTGCCGCCGTCGGCGAGCCCGCAGCGGCAGTTGAATCGGTCGAACAGCAACAGGCAGAACAAGGGCAGCAACTGGCGGAAGCGCCTGAGCCGGCCAATTCCGAAAACGTGACGGCGGACAAGCCTGAAAAGAAGGTCAGGGCCAGCAAGGCTTTGGAAAAAGCCGCGGCGGCCAAGAAGCCTGCCGAAGCCAGCAAGGCCGTCGAAGCCAGGAAGCCGCGCGCCAACGCCAAAACCAGCAAACCCAAGGCCGGCAAACCCGCGGCTAACAAAGCCAAGGTGACGAAAGCCGAAGTCACGAAAACCAAGGCAAAGAAGCCCAAGGCGGCGAAGACCAAGGCCAAGAAGGCGGCCAAATCCGGCAAGACTTCATCGGCAACGGGCAAGAAGAGCGCCGCCAAGAAGGGGAGCGCAAGGGCGCCGGCCAAAAAGGCAGCGGCGAAAAAAGCAACCAAGAAGCTGGCAAACAAGCCGGTAGCGGCCAAGTCGAAAAAGAAGAAAAAGAAGGCAAGATAAGTGTCTGGCCTCGAACGCTCGACAACCCCTCACCTCCGCGCCGGAGTGATTGCCGCGGTTGCTACGCTCTTGGTCGATCAGGCCTCGAAGCTGTGGCTGCTGTACGTGTTCGACATCGCCCAACGCGGCACGGTCAGGGTCACGCCGTTCTTCGATCTGGTGCTGGCCTGGAATGTCGGGATCAGTTTTGGCTGGTTCCAGACCGAAAGCCAGCTTGCCCAGGTCGCGCTGATCGCGATCAAGGCGATTGCCGTGATCGTGCTTGGGATCTGGATGGCGCGCTCCAGCACCCTCGTGGCTACTCTATCGCTGGGCCTGATCATCGGCGGCGCGGTCGGCAACGGTATTGACCGCTTCCTTCATGGCGCGGTGGTCGATTTTGCCCTGTTCCACGCCGAGATCGGTGGAAAAACCTACAACTGGTACGTGTTTAACCTTGCCGATGTGGCCATTGTTGCCGGGGTCGCGGGCCTATTGTATGACTCGTTCCTGGGGGTACCCGCCGCAAAAGCGCCCTGATCCCAGCCGATACGGACCCTCCGGCGGTATGGTTGTTACGCGCCCCGATTTTGGGGCTCCCGCCTGTTGCGGAAATTTTGAATGGGAACAGCGGAATGCGCAAAACCGATGCCCGCTTCTGGATACTGCAAGACACCTCGCTGAGTCACGCGCTGCGGTGCGCCGCTGTCGCCATCGGCGTTGGCCTCGTGATGGCCGCCGGACCGGTGCGCGCAGCCGATGACGAGGACGAAGACGACAAGACCTTTGAGGAAAAGGTCATCGAAGGGATCATGCGCGGCATCGGCGGCACCAACATGGAAAACCGCGGCATCGATTATCGCGAGCGCTCCCCGCTGGTGGTTCCTCCCAAGCTCGATTTGCCGCCGCCGGCCGGTACCTCGGCGGAAGTGAAGGCGCCGAACTGGCCGAAGGATCCCGACGAGCAGCGCCGCAAGGCGGCGATCGCGGCCCGCAAGAAAGAAAACAAGGATCCGCGCGAGCAGGCCCGCATCCTGACGCCGGCCGAACTCGCGGTGGGCAAGACCGCGGCGCCTTCGCGCAAGGACAACGATCCGGTGACGCCCGGCGCCTCCTCGTACAACAATCCGATCCTGAGCCCGTCGCAGCTCGGCTACACCGGCAGCCTCAGCGGCTTGTTCGGCGGCAGCAAGTCCGAGACGGCTCAATTCAAGGGCGAGCCGACCCGGGATTCGCTGACCCAGCCGCCGCCCGGCTATCAGACGCCGTCCTCGAACTTCGCGTACGGCACCGGGCCAAAGGAATCGCTCAACAAGGAATACAACCCGGCCGCCGGCAAATATGGCGAATAGTTAAGCATGGCGAATAGTTAAGCTGATCTCTCGCCTTCGTGACGATATCCGGTTATTTGCGCGGTGTACGATGCCGCGTCTTTATCCCGAACGTTCGTGTTCGGATTTGCTTCCAACATTTGCGCGAGTTCTTGCCTCAGAACCGGTAACCCAGTTTTGCGGAAGGGCGCCAGATAGGTCATGATGTCATCACACCGTTTTGCCGCTCCGCTCGTTGCGGCTTTCATCTCGACGTTTGCTTTCTCCGCCGGCAGCGCGCTCGCCCAGACCACCGTCACGTCGGAACGCCCCGCCAGCTTCACCCTCGGCAACGGCCTTCAGGTGGTGGTGATCCCGGATCACCGCACGCCCGTCGTGACGCAGATGATCTGGTACAAGGTCGGCTCCGCCGACGAAACGCCGGGCAAATCGGGACTGGCGCACTTCCTCGAGCATCTGATGTTCAAGGGCACAGCCAAGCATCCCGCCGGTGAATTTTCCCAGACCGTGCTGCGGATCGGCGGCAACGAGAACGCCTTCACCTCGGTCGACTACACCGGCTATTTCCAGCGCGTGCCGCGCGAGCAGCTGGCGAGCATGATGGATTTCGAGGCCGACCGCATGACCGGCCTCGTTCTCAAGGATGAAAACGTATTGCCCGAGCGCGACGTCGTGCTCGAGGAATTCAACATGCGGGTTGCCAACAATCCGGATGCGCGGCTGACCGAGCAGATCATGGCGGCGCTGTACCTCAACCATCCCTATGGCCGCCCGGTGATCGGCTGGCACCAGGAGATCGAGAAGCTCGACCGCGAGGACGCGCTGGCGTTCTACAAGCGCTTCTACGCGCCGAACAATGCGATCCTGATTATCGCCGGCGACGTCGACGCCAAGGAAATCCGCCCGATGGTGGAAAAGGCCTATGGCGGCATCCCGGCCCAGCCTTCGATTGCCGCGCACCGCATCCGGCCGCAGGAGCCGGTGCCGGCCGCGCCGCGCACCGTGACGCTGTCCGATCCGCGCGTCGAACAAACCAGTCTGCGGCGCTATTACCTCGTTCCCTCTTCCACGACCGCCGCAGCCGGCGAAGGCCCCGCGCTCGACGTTCTGGCGCAACTGATGGGCGGCGGCTCCAATTCCAATCTCTATCGCGCGCTGGTGATCGACCGTCCGCTCGCGATCAGCGCCGGCGCCGGCTACCAGGGCACCTCGCTCGATCCGTCGCAGTTCTCGATCTCGGTCTCGCCAAAACCCGGCGTGGAATTTTCGCAGATCGAGCAGGCGATCGACGGCGTGATTGCGGACATGATCCAGAACCCGGCCCGCGCCGAGGATCTCGAGCGGGTCAAGACCCAGCTCATCGCGGAAGCGATCTACGCGCAGGACAGCCAGGCCACGCTGGCGCGCTGGTATGGCGGCGCGCTGACCACGGGGCTTTCGATCGACGACATCAGGAGCTGGCCTGACCGCATTCGCGCCGTCACCGCCGAACAGGTGCGCGAGGCCGCGCAGAAATGGCTCGACAAGAAACGTTCAGTGACGGGTTATCTGATCAAGGATGCCGCGCCGAAGCGCGAGGAGAAACGCTCGTGAACCATTTCCGGATTGGCGCGCAGCGCTTCGCATCCCTCCTGGTCGCCGGCGTGGCGCTGCTGTCGCTGGCAGCGACGCCATCGCACGCGGCGGCAAAGATCCAGCGCCTGGTCTCGCCGGGCGGCATCGAGGCGTGGTTTGTGCAGGACGCCACCGTGCCCCTGATCGCCATGGAATATGCCTTCGGCGGCGGCGCCACCCAGGACCCGGCGGACAAATCCGGCGTCGGCAACCTGGTCGCCGGCCTGCTCGATGAGGGCGCCGGCGATCTCGATTCGAAAACCTTCCACGAACGCCTCGAGCGCCGCGCCATCGAGCTCAGCTTCTCGTCGACCCGGGACAATTTCCGCGGTTCGCTGCGCATGCTCAAGGACAACAAGGACGAGGCGTTCGACCTCCTGCACCTGTCGCTGACCTCGCCGCGCTTCGATGCGGCCGATGTCGAGCGCATCCGCGCGCAGGTGCTCTCCGGATTGCGCCGCGACAGCACCAACCCGACCGCCTTGGCAAGCCGCAAATTCCTGGAAACCGCCTTCGGCGATCACCCCTACGGCCGGCAGGCCAGCGGCACGCTCGAAAGCGTGCCGAAGATCGACGTCGCCGACATGAAGGATTATGTCCGCCGGGTGATTGCGAAGGATACATTGCGGATCGCCGTGGTCGGCGATGTCGATCCCGACACGCTGGGCAAGCTGCTGGACAAGACGTTCGGCGGATTGCCGGCCAAGGCCAGCCTGACGGCGGTCGCCGACGTCGAGGCCGCCAAGCCGCCGCAGCGCGCCTTCGTCCCGCTCGACGTGCCGCAGACGGTAGTGACCTTCGGCGGCCCTGGCATTCGCCGGCATGACCCGAACTTCATGGCCGCCTATGTCGTCAGCCACATCCTCGGCGGCGGCGGGCTGTCGTCGCGGCTCTACAGGGAAGTGCGCGAAAAGCGCGGCCTCGCCTACTCGGTCTATCAATCCCTGCTCTGGATGGATCACTCCGCCTTGTTCATCGGCAACACGGGCACCCGCGCCGACCGCGCCGGCGAGACCGTCGATGCAATCGAGAAGGAAGTCCGGCGCATGGCCGAGGAAGGTCCGACCCAGAAGGAGCTGGATGAGGCCAAGTCTTACCTGAAGGGCTCGCAGATGCTGGCGCTCGACACCTCTTCGAAGCTCGCAGGGGCGCTGCTGCAGTACCAGCTCGACAAGCTGCCGATCGACTACATCGAGAAGCGCAACGCCATCGTCGACGCGGTGACGCTCGACGACGCCAGGAAGGCGGCACAGAGGCTGTGGGGCCAGGGCCTGCTGACCGTGATCGTCGGCCGCGCGCCCCAGGCCGCCGCCCAGCCCGTGGCGGCGCCGCCGAAGGCGAACTGAGCATAGGGCACGCTGCGCCCCCTCCCCCGCTTGTGGGGGAGGGAACGGAAAGGGCGCGGCGAGGCAACTTTCCCACAAAACCGCTATTGTGCTGGCGATTCTCCTCGGCCCTTTCCCGGTGAACGCCATGCTGCGGGTTTCCCGCGACCTCACGATCGACGAGAACGACATCGAGATCGGCTTCGTCCGCGCCTCCGGCCCGGGCGGGCAGAACGTCAACAAGCTCGCGACCGCAGCCCAGCTTCGCTTCGACACGCGCAGGATCACGCTGCCGGAGGACGCTGCATTGCGCCTGAACCGGATTGCCGGCCAGCGCATGACCAAGGAGGGCGTGATCGTGATCCACGCCCAGCGCTTCCGCACCCAGGAGCGCAACCGCGCCGACGCCATCGACCGCCTGCTCGAAATGCTGCGCGAAGCGCTGATCCGGCCCGTGCCGCGGCGCGCCACCAAGCCGACCTTCGGCTCCAAGCAGCGACGGCTGGAAGGCAAGAAGCGCCGCGGCGACGTCAAGGCCAAGCGCACCGCACGCTTCGACGATTAAGGCGCCTTCAGCCGCCTACCGCGTACTCCGATGCACAAAAAAACTCCGGCCGCTGGGCGGCCGAAGTTTTCAGGAGCAACCCGGCGAGGGTTACTGATATCTGCAGCGGGTTACCGGCCAGTCGGAGCCATGGCGGCCCCGCCCGTACCCTTCGGCGCGCCGCTGGCGGCGCCGACCGTGCCCTTCGTGCCGGACTTGGCGTGGGGCTTTTGACTGCCGGCAGTCATCTCCTCGTCGCCGCTGCCCGGCGCACCGCTTTGCATTGTCTTCGCGCCGCCGCGCATCTTGCCGTCGGATGAGGCGCCTTGCGCCAATACCGGACCGACCAGCAGGGCTGACACTGCAACCGCGATCGCCGAGGTTTTCACTAGCTTCATCCATATCTCCCGGGTTTGACGACGAAAAGTTCGTTTGCCTGCGCGCCGTTCGTGCCGAACATGCACGTCGCCGGATCAGTCGTGTTGCGAACAGCGCGGCCACTATGCAAGCCGCGCGGTGTGGTGATCGTGCAGGGATTTCGGGGTCATTTTGCGAATCCTTGGCCACGGACTGAACGCATATGCGGCGGCGCAACCGTGCACGAAAGTTCCGCGAATAGCCCTTTGAGGCGCTATCGGCAACGCAGCATCGCCTGGAGCGCGGCCGCTTTTGTTCTGCCGTGAAACAGCCCGCTACTACCACCGCCTATTTTTCGCGACCTACAGTCTGCGCACGCCAACGGTGATGCACATGACGAAGCTGCGCACGATACGGGCAATCGGGGTGGGATGTTGCACCGCGATGCTTGTCGTGACGATGGCCGAAGCGCAGATGCCGCTGCCCGCCGCGAAGCCGCCCGACGGCGCGACGCTTTTCAAGCAGCAATGCGCGACCTGCCATACCAACAATACGTCCGACCCGGTTCGGCAAGGTCCGACGCTGTTCAAGGTCGTCGGTAGGCCGGCCGGCAAGGCCGACGGCTTCCGCTACTCAGCGGGTTTCGCCAACGCCGACTTCGTCTGGGACGACACCAGGCTTGATGCCTATCTCACCAATCCGCAGGCGGTCGTCACAGGGTCGATCATGGCTTACCGCCAGCCGAAGGCCGAGACCCGCGCCGCCATCATCGCCTACCTGAGGGAGCTGAACTGAATGGCAAAGCCTGTTCACTCGATGATCCGCGTGTTCGACGAAGCCAAATCGCTGGACTTTTACGCACGCGGCTTCGGGCTCGAGGTCGCCGACCATCTCAAGTTTCCGGATTTCGCGCTGATCTATTTGCGACATCCCTCCTCGCCGTTCGAGGTCGAACTGACCGTCAATTTCGATCGCAAGGAGCCCTATTCGCTCGGCGACGGCTACGGCCATCTCGCCGTCGTCGTCGATGATGTCGACGCCGAACACGCGCGGTTCGAGAAGGAACGTCTGTCGCCCGGACCGCTGCGCGACTTCAAGCATGATGGCAGGACGCTCGCGCGCTTCTTCTTCGTCGCCGACCCCGACGGTTACAAAATCGAGGTAATCCAGCGGGGTGGACGCTTCGGTTAATCGCAATCAACAAACAATCAATGGAGGACACCCATGAGAGAAGTCGATCGTCGAAGCAAGTATGACCGCCGCGTCTTCCTGAAGGGCGCGGCCACGGCGGTGCCGACGGTTGCGATCGCGGCCAGCGCGGGCCTCGGTGTCAGCGACGCCTGGGCCGACGACGCCACCACGCTGACGCCGGCGACGCTGAAGACGCTGGTGAAGGTCGCGCGCGATATCTATCCGCACGATTTCCTCGGCGACAGCTATTACATCACCGCGGTCAAGCCGTGGGACGGCAAGGCGGCCAAGGACCCCGCGGTCAAGTCGCTGATCTCCGATGGCGTCACCCAGCTCGACAAGGCGGCCAACGACCGTCACAAGGTTCCCTACGCCCAGGTGCAATGGGAGAACGAACGTGTCGCGCTGCTGCAGCAGATCGAGCAGACCGCGTTCTTCCAGAAGGTTCGCGGCGACCTCGTCGTCTCCCTCTACAACCAGAAAGAGGTCTGGCCGAAGTTCGGCTACGAGGGCTCCTCCGCCGAGCACGGCGGCTACATCCAGCGCGGCTTCGCCGACATCGACTGGCTCCCGAAGGCTTAGGCCTTAGGCAACGAACGCTCAGGGAGGAATCACAATGGCAAAATTCGATCTGAATGACAGCGGCGTGGTCGTAATCGTGGGCTCGGGCGCGGGCGGCGGAACGCTCGGCAATGAGCTGGCGCAAAAGGGCGTCAAGGTCGTGATCCTGGAAGCCGGCTCGCGCATTGAACTGCAGGACTTCGTCAACGATGAATGGGAGAGCTTTACCCAGCTCGCCTGGACCGACATGCGCACGACATCCGGAAGCTGGCGTGTCGCCAAGGACTTCGCCAACCTGCCGGCCTGGATCGTCAAGGCGGTCGGCGGCTCGACGACGCATTGGGCCGGCGCGTCGCTGCGCTTCGACGAGCACGAGTTCAAGGCCAAGACCACCTACGGCAGCATCCCGGGCGCGAATCTGCAGGATTGGCCGATCACGCTCGCCGAGATGGAGCCGTACTACGCCAAGGCCGAGGACAAGATGGGCGTCACCCGCACCAACGGCATTGCGGGGCTGCCCGGCAACAACAATTTCAAGGTGCTGGAAGCGGGTGCAAAGAAGCTCGGCTACAAGACCGTCCACACCGGCAACATGGCGATCAACAGCGCGCCACGCGACGGGCGCGGCGCCTGCCAGCAGATCGGCTTCTGCTTCCAGGGCTGCAAGTCGGGTGCGAAATGGTCGACGCTCTATACCGAAATCCCGAAGGGCGAGGCGACCGGAAATCTCGAGGTGCGCCCCAACAGCATGGTGATCAAGATCGAGCACGACGCGTCCGGCAAGGTGACGGGCGTGGTCTATGCCGACGAGAGCGGCGCGATGCAGCGCCAGAAGGCGCGCGTCGTGGCGGTCGCGGGCAACTCGATCGAGAGCCCGCGGCTATTGCTCAACAGCGCCTCGACCATGTTCCCGGACGGCCTTGCCAACTCGTCCGGGCAGGTCGGCCGCAACTATATGCGGCACATGACCGGCAGCGTGTACGCGGCGTTCGAGAAGTCGGTGCACATGTATCGCGGCACCACCATGGCCGGCATCATCCGCGACGAAGCCAAGAACGACCCCAAACGCGGCTTCGTCGGCGGCTATGAGATGGAGACGCTGTCGATCGGCGTGCCCTTCATGGCGGCGTTCCTGAACCCCGGCGCGTGGGGACGCTCCTTCACGTCAGCGATGGAATCCTATCCGCGCATGGCCGGCATGTGGCTGGTCGGCGAGGACATGCCGCAGGAATCCAACCGCATCACGCTGGACCCGAAGGCCAAGGACAAGTTCGGCATGGCGGTGGCGAGCGTGCATTTCGACGATCATCCCAATGACGTCGCGATGCGCAATCACGCCTACAAGCAGGGCGCCGCCGTCTACGAGGCTGTGGGGGCCACCGTGACCTATCCGACGCCGCCCTACCCGAGCACGCATAACCTCGGCACCGTCAGGATGAGCGAAAAGGCGAAGGATGGCGTAGTGAACAAGTTCGGCCAGACCCACGACGTCAAGAACCTGTTCATCTCCGACGGCAGCCAGTTCACCAGCGGCGCGGCCTGCAACCCGACGCTGACGATCGTCTCGCTGGCGATCCGGCAGGCGGATCACATTGCCGGCGCGATGCAGCGCAAGGAGATCTAAGAGCGTTTTCCAGCAAAAGCCTGCCCCGGACTTGATCCGGGGTGGGCACCGGTTCGCATAGCAATCAAGTTTACGCAGATTGCCTAGACTTATCTGCGGTAGAAAACGCGTCAAACAAAAAAGCTGGAGCCCGGTTCTGATTTTGTTAGACCCGGGCTCTAACCAAGTGCAGCGAGAGAGACGGCGCAAAAAGCGCCAATGAAACGTTTCAGTGCAGATCAAGTGTCAGCACCGCTGACCTGCCTCTGAAAAAACAATACCAGAAGGAAATGCGTGGCCGATCGCAAGAAAACGGCCTACGCTTCGAGACGCTCGGTCGAAATGTGATGCTGACCTGGAGCCAACTCATTCGCCAAACTCCAGTCGCTATTGCTGTTGCGGCCGCGTGGATTTTCGTTCGCGCAATCGGCTTCGAGACAATCGGACTAGAACCCAACTTCAATACGTTGCAACAGCTTACGTCATTCGGCGCGAAGCGCGCGTTCAAACTTGGCAACGGGAGGAACGTCTATGGGTAACAACTTGAAAAGCGCATGTGACGGGATCTTGCAAAAGGTCGTGACTGGCAAGAACCGCGTTCCCGGCGTAGTGGCGATGATCACGAATCGCTCGGCCAACATCTACGAAGGCGCCGCCGGCGAGCGTATTCTTGGCGCCGGTCAGGCAATGACGACCGATACCGTCTTCGCCATCTACTCCACTACAAAAGCGATCACTGGCACAGCGGTCCTGCAATGCGTCGAGGAAGGCAAGCTCGACCTTGATGCTCCGGCCAAAAACTACGCCCCCGACATCGGCAAGCTCGAGGTGCTCGATGGGTTCGACGCCGACGGGACGCCAAGGCTGCGGGCGCCGAAGCGCGACATCACCACCCGCATGCTGATGCTGCACACCGCTGGTTTTGGCTACGACTTCTTCAATACCACTTACTTGCGCCTGGCGCAGGAGCGCGGCCAACCCAGCGTGATTACCTGCTCGAGGGCATCAATTATGACGCCACTGCTGTTCGATCCTGGCGACAAATGGGAATACGGCAGCAACATCGATTGGTGCGGGCAGGTTGTCGAGGGCATCCGCGGCAAGCGGCTCGGCGAGGTTCTGGCTGAGCGGGTCTTTGCACCGCTCGGCATCGCGGACATGGCCTTTTCGCTGAGCCCCTCAATGCGCGAGCGCCTCGCTACCATGCACCAACGCGAGGCCGACGGATCACTGACTCCCCTTCCCGACATGCAATTGCCGGCTGATCCGGAAGTCGATATGGGCGGCCACGGACTCCACGGCTCCATCGGCGAGTACATGAAATTCATCCGCATGTGGCTGAACGACGGAGTGGGGGCGCACGGCCGCGTGCTCAACACAGAGACGGTCGAGGCTGCTGTCCGCAACGGCCTGCAAGCGCATCAGACGGTTACGGTGCTGCCCGGTGTCATTCCGAGCATATCGAACGATGCGGAGTTCTTCCCTGGCCTCAAGAAATCCTGGTCCTACACCTTCATGGTGAACGACGAGGACGCGCCGACCGGCCGTCCGGCCGGGGCGCTCGGCTGGGCCGGGCTCCCCAACCTGTTCTACTGGATCGATCGCAAGAACGGGTTCGGCGGATATTGGGCGACGCAGATCCTGCCGTTTGGCGATCCGACTTCGTTCGTCGGCTACATGGATTTCGAGACGGCCGCCTATGCGACCGGCGAGGCGCGCGCCGCGGCATAGTGCCGGGCGAGCGCGGCCTGACTGCGCCACGGCGCGCGACGCGTTCGAAACTCAACAGAGCGACGGCGTCGTGAGCCGCGGGCTTTGCGATGGCGCCACCAGCATGCCTGCTGTTCGCGCAGGTCGGCGTCTACGCATCGCAAGAAGACGACTGAACCAGAGATGCGTGCTCACAACGGGAGGAAAGTCATGACGAATGTGCAAGGCCAACCCCAGACGGCCGGTGCGAAAGCCAACTTCGATGCCGTCATCATCGGCGCCGGCTTCTCCGGCATGTACATGCTGCATTCGCTGCGCGACAAGCTCGACCTGAACGTCACGGTGTTCGAGGCCGGCGATGGCGTCGGCGGCACCTGGTACTGGAATCGCTATCCCGGCGCACGCTGCGATTCCGACAGCTACGTCTACTGCTATACGTTCGACAAGAATTTGCTGCAGGAATGGAGCTGGTCCGAGCGCTATCCGGAGCAGGACGAGATCCTGCGCTATCTCGAACATTGCGCCGAGCGTTTCGATCTGAAGCCCGACATCCAGTTCAGCAAGCGCATCGTCGAGGTCGCCTTCGACGAGGGCACCGAGCTCTGGACGGTGCGGACCGACAAGGGCGATGTCGCCAGGGCGCGCTTCGTGATCACCGCCGTCGGCGCGCTCTCGACCGCCAACGTGCCGCAATTTGCGGGGCTGAGCTCGTTCAAGGGCAAGAGCTATCACACCAGTCAATGGCCGCATGACGGCGTCGACTTCACCGCCAAGCGCGTCGGCGTGATCGGCACCGGTGCGACCGCGGTGCAGGCGATCCCGGAGATCGCGCAGCAGGCCAAGCATCTGACCGTGTTTCAGCGCACGCCCGCCTTCTGCGTGCCCGCGCGCAACGGCCGTGTCGATCCCGAAGTCACCAAGGCCCGCAAGGCCGACTATGACGGCATCCGCCAGCGCATCAAGGACTCGTTCTTCGGCTTCGAGCTGAACTTCATGCCGCAATCGGTGCTCGCGGCCATGCCCGAGGAACGCGAAAAGGAATTCGACCGGATGTGGGATGCCGGCGGCTTTTCGTTCTGGCTCGCCAACTATCAGGACATGTTCTTCTCCAAGGAGGCGAACGACGTCATCGCGGACTACCTCAGGCGGAAAATCCGCGCGACGGTCAATGACCCCGGGATCGCCGAGAAGCTGACGCCGAAGAATTATCCCTATGGCACCAAGCGCCAGCCGCTGGACACCAACTATTTCGAGACCTTCAACAAGAAGAACGTGCTGCTGGTGGATGCGGCGACCGACGGCGCGATCGAGGAGATCACGCCGAACGGCATTCGCGCCGGCGGCAGGGAATATCCGTTGGACATCATCGTGATCGCCACCGGCTTCGACGCGATGACGGGACCGCTGAAGACGCTCGGGATCAAGGGGCGGGGCGGCAGGATGCTGGCGCAGGAATGGGAGGAGGGACCGCTGACCTATCTCGGCATCGCTGCCGCGGGCTATCCGAATCTGTTCATGATCACCGGCCCGCAGAGCCCCTCGGTGCTGTCGAACATGCCGGTGTCGATCGAGCAGCATGTCGAGTGGATCGCCGAATGCATCGCCCACATGCGGCGGAGCAAGCTCGCGACCGTCGAGGCGACGCCGCAGGCGCAGGACGCCTGGGGCGCGCATGTCGCGGAGATCGTCAATGCGACGCTGATGCCGTCGGCCAATTCCTGGTACATGGGCGCCAACATCGACGGCAAGGCGCGCCGCTTCATGCCTTATCTCGGTCCTGAAGGCGTCGGCGGCTATCGCAGGAAATGCGCCGAGATCGCCGAGAACGGCTATGAGGGCTTCGTGTTCGCGCGCCAGGGCGAAGGCGGGACGACACGCCCGATCGCAGCCGAATAGATCGGACAGCCTCGACCGGGAGCGGCGTCAAGCCGTCGCCGCTCCCGGCATGTCACGCCAGCTTGTTCACCGTGGATGAAGACGACGAGGAACTCGCCACCTTGCTCTTCGTCACCGGCACGGAATAGGTCTTGCGTCCCACCTGGATCACGACGTTTCCGGTCTGACCGTCGTTGGACGTGATCTGCGCCTTGCCGCCCAGCATCACCGTGTTCTTGTAGACGGTGCCGTCGCCGGACTGAATCGTTCCGCCGTTCACCGAAAATCGCACCTGAGCGTCGTTGCCGTCGACGGACACGACCTGGAAATAGGCGCTCTGGCCGTTGGCGGGCGAATAGCCGCTCCAGCTTCCGACCAGCTTGTCCTGCCCGGTATCCGCGGCCTGCTTGCTGAGAATGGCGCTCATCTTCGCGCCGCTTGCGGAGAACTCCAAAGCGGCCGTCTGTCCGTTCTTGGTCCCGATCGTCACGTTGCCGAAGGTGATCGTCGCGCCGTCGACATCGGCCAGTCCGCGTTCGGTATGTCCGTTGTGCGTGTACTCGACCTCGGCCTTGGCGCCGCGGATGTTGACCACCTTGAAGGCGACCTCCTGGTGGTTCGTGGACCAGGTGCCCTTCCACTCGCCCAGCAGATTGCTCTGATGATAGATCCGCTCGGTCGCCGGCGATATCTGGCTCTTCGTGCTGCTCAGGATGGTCGTCATCACCAACTCGGTTCGTGATTACTGCTCGCGTGCACGAGGCGGATAGGGGGCTCCGAAAGAATTGCGCGAAATCAGATCACCCGCGTCATTAACGAAGGGTTAAATTTCCCCGAGTGCGACGAAACGCCATCGTCTCGATGCTTGCCGGAACCGGCGCAAATCGCGGTTCACGCATGCGGAACACACATAACGACAGTCAGCTTGACGTTTTCGATTGTCCTTCGAGACAACTTGTGAGTGCTCCCGCGGTTTGATTAATGTTCGAAACGGCCAGCCGGCAATCCCGGCCGAATGCCCGACGTTGAAGCGCACCGAGGGCATGCTTTTCCGGATCATGCTCGGACGCGCCGGCCAAATCCGTGGGGCGCGTTGATCGAGCAACGTGCAACCGATTGACCGATCCGCAGATCGGGAAACGAGCAAACAACCCCACCCTGCGACCTAAGTGGAGAGATCGCCATGGCTATCAATCTCATCTCCGTTGTGACGCAATTCCTCACTCCTGAAGTCATCGGGCAAATTGCCTCCTTCCTCGGCATTGACCGAAGCGTGGCGCAGAAGGCCACGGGAGCGGCAGTGCCCACGATGTTGGCGGGTCTCGCCGACCTCGTCGAAACGCCGGCCGGCGCCGGCCAACTGTCCAAGCTGCTGTCGCAGCAGCAAGGCAGCCCCATGGATATCCTGCGTAACTCCGGCGCCCAGGGACTCGCGCAGACCGGCCCGACCATGCTGGCCGGACTGTTCGGCAACAAGTCTCTGGATACGATGGCCCAGATGCTTGGAAAGTTTGCCGGCCTGAACGACATCGGCGGCAAGTCGTTGCTCGGCATGATCGGCCCGCTCGTGCTCGGCGCGCTTGGCCAACACCAGCGTGACGCCGGTCTTGATTCCAACGGGCTGGTATCGATGCTGCGCTCGCAGAAGGACCAGATCATATCGGCCATTCCATCGGGCCTCGCGCATCAGCTCGAGAGCGCCGGCCTGATCGACACCGCGGAATCCGGATTGCGCACGGCTGCCGCGGCCGGAAGCCGGATCGCCGGTGCGTCCGAGGGGGTAACCACCGGACCGCGCCGCGCGGCTGCCGCCGCCACCGACAAGACGCAATGGCCCTATTGGCTGGCCGCTCTGGCCGTCATCGCCGGTCTTGCCTGGTATGCG
>Ga0081540_1001948_pt1 | contig 17272 bp, 25 predicted proteins | sample TabmetS2T1R1_FD_71024 | JGI IMG/M metagenome (GOLD analysis project Ga0081540, IMG submission 71024) | Tabebuia heterophylla rhizosphere microbial communities from the University of Puerto Rico - S2T1R1 | ecosystem: Host-associated > Plants > Roots > Rhizosphere ... | reverse complement strand
GAGAACCTGACCGCTCCGATCTCGATGGATGAACTGGCGCAAGTCGCGGAAACTTCGCGGCGCACGCTGCATCGCGCATTCCTGGAGGTCCTCGGCGACACACCGCAGCGCTTCGTGCGCAGGCTGCGTCTCCATCGGATCAGGCGTGAGCTGGTCTCAGGCGCGGGGGTTGGGCGCACGATAGGCGCCGTTGCTCGCTCCTGGGGTGCCGGCACCGATCTCGGGCGACTGGCGGCACGCTATCAGCAGCTCTTCGGAGAGAGGCCGAGCACGACGCTCGCCGACCGTCATAGAAGGTCGCGCTCGGAAATCTGGCTGTGAACGGCAGTTTGGCAAGATCTACGTAGACGGTTCCCTAAGGTCAGCTAGCCTGTTGAGCCGAAGCTTCGGGTCAGTTCACTCCGATGCTTTTGGGACCAACTGTCTGCGGCAAACGTACGCCGCTATAGCAAACGCGAGGACTGAAATTGATATTCGGTCGGAGGCTTGGCCGGTCAACGGGCCGGAGTCGGAACCCGCCGCCATTGATGCTGCACTTGGCCATCCGCACTGCGGACGGGAACCTGCTAATGGACGCAGCACTGAAACGAATCCGCCTGACACAGCCCATCATAAGGGCTTGTTCCGGCGTTGCGCTACAGCTCCGCAACGCGGATCACACGGGCGGGGGATTCTTGATAAGGCATCATCTCAGCAGATCGAGATACGGCGACGCCGCATGGCGAGAGGAACAGATATCTTCATCGACGGGTGATCGTGATGGACGAGAAGGGCCGCACCGATTTCGCCTCCCTGCGCTCGGCCATCCGCTGGCAGCCGGAGCGCTTGGTGTTCGTCGCCTTCGACCTTCGACGGCCAGGATCTGCGCTTCACGCCGCTGCTCAGGCGGCGCGCTACTGCAGGGGCTCATTGGCGACGAGGGTGACGCGATCCAGTTCAGCCACCACGTCGCCGGGCTCGGCTCCGACTTCTACAAGGCGGTCGAGAAGCTCGGGCTTGAGGGCATGGTCTCGAAACGGACAGACGCGCCGTACCACAGCGGCGCGGCACTACATGGCTGAAGGCCAAGTGCTACCAGGAATCGACGCTTGAGGTCGCAGGCGTGCTGCGTGAGCCCGGCCGCCCGGCGGTGGCCTACATGGTGACGCCGGACAAAGAGCGCCGTTATGTCGGCGGGGCCTTCATCACCCTAAGTGGCCAAATGCACGAGCGGCTTTGGCAGCGCATCCAGAAAGCCAAGGGGAAGCCCGTGAAGGGCGTTGAGGCCAAGCTTGGCACTGCGTGGCTGAAACCGGGCCTGATCGGCCGTGTTCGCCATCTAAAGGGCGAACAGACGCTACGCCACGCCACGCTGCAGGAGATTGCCGAATGAGCACCTGCCTGCATTGCAAAGGGCGCCGGGTTCGTCTGCGAGTTCCATCCGGACAAGCCGTGGACACCCATAAGCACCGACGCAGAGAGTTGCGGGTGCGGCGCTGGCATGCCGTGCCCAGTCTGCCGACCGCAACAGTATCATACCGGCAGCGACGAAGCCTTCCCCGAGGCGGCGCACCGGGCGATCGAGGCGACCGCCAGGGAGTTTCGATAAGGACCCCACTCGGCGCATGTCTGACAGAAATCTTCAATCAGTGTGCTCGGGCAGTGCCTTGAGCTGATCTTCGGTCATCTGGGTCACGCCGTGAACAATGCCATCTTCATCGCGCATGAAGTCCAGTTGGCCGGCGTAGAGCGAAACCCGCCTCGAACCAATACCGAGGAACCCGCCTACGTCAAAAACCACTTTGGCTTGATCGCCAGCTCCATGCACGTGATCCACCGTGCTGATCTCATCGTCGTCCCGACCGTAGATTGTGGCGCCCTCTAAGTTGGCCTGGACAAGTTCATCATCGTTCAGGCGGATGTGATTGGTGTGGTCCATTTCGGTTTCCTCGATCTATCGACCGGGCCTAATCCACGACTGCGCCAAGGGTTCCCTTAAAGCTTCGCAGCGGTCGTCCCTTTGCCCAGCGCCTCGTCCCGGTCGCGCAATAGCCGAGGCAGTTCGGGGAACACAGCACCGCACCGGTCATACTCACCGACCTTGCCGGCTCTCGGACAACCGTTGCGTTTGGCGATTTGGTTCAGGAGCAGCGGCCTGTCGCCGCCAATAGCAATTAGTTCGTCGCGGTCGTACTTTGCTGACATGCCACATCGGCTGCAGCCGACACGGACCTTCTGAGCAGGGTATTGGGATAGCAGGTGTGCGCCGGCCGGTATCGGGGTTTCTCCGAAGCTGAACATCCGCACACCAGGCCATACAGCCCGAGCGCCGCGAGCATGGCAAGCAGGAGGGCTGGCCGCGAAGCTCTGTCGCGGTGTCGAAAGGCGTGAGACCGAGTAACGGCTGCGTCACGGCGCATCGAGATACTGGACCTGCCGCCGATCGCGTCCCCTCTCGGTGGCGGCCCTCTTGCCCGCCGCCCGCTCCCACCCTGGCGGCGGGCCTTTCGCTATTCTGACAACGATAACGCGCCACAGGCGCCGCTTTGGGCTAGTGGCGTGCACCACGCTCCTCGATGTCCAGCAGCGCCGCTTGATCCCATCCGTAGAGCCAGTCGCGATGGTCCTGAGTTCCCGGAGCGTATGGGCAGTGATCGCGCGGGATAGCCGCGCAGTAGGCATCAACGCCCTCGTCAATGATCTTTTCGTCCATGGCGCCGATGAACGTCGGCGCGGCTGCCATGGTTCCTCCACTGCGGCAGGAACCGGCGCCGCTCCGCTCCGTTCAATGCCTCGGGGCTGGGACTGGGACCCCCTCCCGCAAATCTCGGCCTCGGGGCAGCCCGTCGCGCACGCTCACTCCGCGCGACGGGCTGTCTCGTGCCGTAGCTTGGCCTTATCGGCAGCGACGCGGGCTGCGCCCGCGACTCTTGGCGCTCCAGGCGTCAGGGTGCCCAAACGTTAAGTGGAGGCACCGGACAGTAGAGCTGATTGATCGGTTCGACGCATGATTGACCAGTATCAAAGCGCCGCTCATTAGCTCGGGCTAATAGAGCCTTGCCCGCTTGAGGGAATGGACGGCACTGACCGAACTTTCTCGGGAAAGCTCCGGCCTGGGCCGTCCACACGGGTGTTTCTCTGAAACCTGAATTGACGCAGGGCGGTCGCCCGACCCTTGATCATTGTCGCGCGTGCTCAAGACGGAACCATGCCGTCCCCTGTAGTGACGCCGGCCTCAGAACTCAACCACCGAGAGGTCAAGTCATGTCCAGCTTTGAATTTCGTTATGGCAGGGCCGCCATCTTGCTCGCCAGCTCTCTCGTCGTCTTCGGCACCTCCGCAGCCTACGCCACCGGCGCCCCCAGGCGGCACGATCGGCACCGTCACGGGCGCATTGTCGCAAGGCGCTGCCGACAAGCCGGGAGATGCACACGACGGCGGCGCGGAAGGCGGTGTCATCGGCAAGGACGGGGACAGCTCATCGCAAGGGCTCAGGTAAGCGCGCTCTTCGCGGAAACCCGTGGAGAAGGTTGCGCCCTTTGTCCTTTTTTAATGACGGCCTAAGGCCCGTGAGTGAATCCCGGCCCTGGGCGTGATCGGCGGCATTAGGAAAACATGATGACCGATGAACTGTCCTCGCCCACGTGCTCCCCAACTGACATTCAATACGAGGCGGACTGTAGGGCAGCGCTCCGCCCGGTGCTGAGCGAAATGCTGGAACTCGCGGAGTCCGCCGGATGGAGCCGCCGAAGAGCTGCCTACGCGCTTATGATGTTGGCGACCGACGAACTGAAGAGCGGCCGAGAGAGCCAGGTGCTCGATTCTGACGACACTTTGGAGCGGGCCACTGGCTAAGTCACGGCAGCGGCCAGACAGGCGCGTTTCCTGGCCACCGGTTCAACACCGCGGCTAGCCGAAACCGGTGCGCCTTATATCAACGGCTAAAGACGCGGCGGTCGTTTCGGCTCAGTCTTCGGCTCGTGCGGCATTCGCAGGGCTGGATTCCTCGTGGCCACGTGACTGCCGCGCTTCCTTGGCCGCCCGCTGCTGCGCCCTCTCGTAGCAGCGGGCGTGCTTAGATCTGCGAGGCTTCGTCGAGCAGCCCCGGAGCCGTCTCGCGCCAGGCTCGCTAAGCGGTCTGGTTAACGATAAATTAATGAAGCATTTGCTGCCTAACGACCTTTGGCGCATGTTCACTCGGGGCGTGGGCGGTCCGGACTTGTCGGGCTGGGGTTGTTGCGTGGGCGCAAGACGGGGCGCTCGCGTCCCACCTTCAAGCAATCGCGAGACGGCTCGCGCGGGGTTTTGCGCATGTCGGTGCGACTGTAGCTTTTTGAATATCCGACCCTCTCCTCGGAGCGTACCGTCAGCTGTCGCCTGCACCTCGATGGCACAGGGCGCTTGGAAGGGCATTTCGCACTTCCGCCAAACGGAAGGAGAGCGTCATGCTTCTCACCGGCGCTGTCCATCCAAAACAGATCGCAATGATGGCCGACCTTCTCGATGCGCGCAGCCGTGTCGCTGGCTATCGATACGGAAGTCCCGAGCGAGCTCACCTGGCGGCGGAGATCATGTTGCTGTTCACCAGCGGTGCCACGACCGCTGACCAGCTTGCGGATGCACTCGATACCCGACTTGAGGACAATGATGAGTAAGGTTCCCACTTTCGAGCAACTCATCGCGAGGGCTGAACGGACGACCTCCGCGGCGTTGGCCGTCGTTGAGGCGCAACGATTGGCGCGGGAAAAGAAGACAGCACGGCTGCGTGCTTTGCGGGTCGCAAATGAAGCCGTTGAGAAGGATCGTCCTAAGCATGGACGCGCCGGGAGCCGCTGAGAGGCTGCGACGGCGGTCTAGCACTGGCCGCGGTTCTCGAGCGGGATCTGGACGTCGAGAGAAAGAGCTACACGCGCGACGGCATTTCGCCGCTCGTCACGCACCACAATGAACATGACGCGTGGGACCGGCTGTGAGAGAGCCTCGGCCATCATCCTTGCCAGCGCCATTGCGGCATCGAGCACCGCATCGGAGACGCTTGCGAACTCAAGTGCCTCCTGATCCAAAGCTTCAATGCCGCTGGCGTTTAATTCGAAATAGAACCGCGCCATGCGGTTACCCTTGCCATCCAAGTGAACAAACGGCGCTTCAGAGTTTTCGTTGCTGCCTAACAGCCGGCCGCCCCTTTTCGCCGAGCCGAGGCGAAGCTGTCCTTAGGCGACTGCAGGTGCATTGAGGGCGTCACGGTGTCCGGGACCTTCACTGGCGTTGCAAATCCCGACCAGTTGCGTGTGCTCACAGAGGCGTCGGAGCTATATTGTCGCTCAGCCGGAATCGAGCACGGAACGGTTGAACACAAGAACGCCGCCGCATTGATTGTGACCTTGTTCACGAGCGGGGCGGCAACCGCCGACTAGTTGGTCAACGCTGACGTGTTGGCGGAGTCCAATCGAAAAGCAAGGCCGTAGGTTGGAGTCTAGTGCAGCGACCCCACCGCTGGGCCGGGAGCCACCAATCAACCCAGTGGGCCGCGCCAGCTTTGAGCTTGAGGCGGCTCGAAGCGCCAGCGCGGCCTCGGCTCGCCGACTTGGCTTTATCTGACCGTCCCTCGTGGCGAGTCGGCCGGCACATTAGCAGAAGCTAATTGACCAGATCGCTCAAAAGATTCGGCCAGCGGTAACATGAGCCGTTCTCGTGGAAGGCTCAGGCTATCCTATGGCGGGGCAGAAGGCTTTTTGTCACAATCAGGAACTCAGAGGATTGAATGCGCCGACTGGTGGCGCGGCTGGGACGACGCCGAGGTGATTGATTTGGAGGAGAGCGGGACTCAGCCGCCCTGAGAGCAAGCCCCTCCAGGAAGAGTCAGGAGGGCGCTAGATTTCGGTTCTCTGCCGCACCACATCGTACAAAACCTGCAGCTATGGTTTCCCCACGCGAGTCCTCCCCTAAAAGCAGGTGATTCGTGATTTGCTAACCCGCCTGATCGGCCTATGGTGATCATATCGCTGGCAACGGCCTAATGGACGCCGGCGGCTGAGAGATGCCCATCAACGCGCTCCCGTCTGATCGAACGGAGGGCGCAAATGTCTCCCACCCAACAACACCTCGCCTTGCTTCACCAGGCCATCGGCCTGCGCATCGAATTCGAGGCTATGTGCCTGGAGTTGGGAGCTCGGACCCAAGAGGCCATCGCGCGTTCCCAGCAGCTTCTGCGCGATACGGACGCCATGGTAGACCCGCTGCGGGCCTTCCGACCGCTCATCCGCACCATTCAATTGCCAAGGTAGCAGCGCGACGCTGGCATATGCCCAACGTCACACCCCTGGTATTCTCTGGCCCTTCGATATGATCCGGACGCTTGGCTCGCCTGTGGCGAAGGCCTGAAGCCTTTTCACCTTGTCCGGCGCCGCGTCGGCATTGGCTATGATGCGGATGGCTCCGCCTCCTCCCCGCACCTTCATTTCATGTCCGCTGGGCAATGGCTGGCAAGGCTCGCCGTCCTTCCTGGAAACCGGTCCAACGGTCGGAACGAAAATGCCCGTCGCGGCGGGGAGCAGCGACGGGCGAGATGGGTCTACCTTTCGGGACAGGGTGACTGCCCGACCGAGATATTAGCAATAGCTAATTAACCAGCGACCGGTTCTGGCTGAAGACCAGAGCGCGTTGGAAGTTGACGTCCGACGCTGTCTTTGGTCGGCTCGATGCGCAAGGCAAACCAGTGACGCGACAGTACATGGGTTTGTTCCCGGACGGCGGCCCGGTCGGCCTCTACGCCGGCGCGCTGGTGCCGATGCCGGCCGAGGTCGAGCCTAACTTCAGCGACTGCAACTTCAGCGCCGCTGCGGCCTATCGGGTCTCGCTGAGCGAAGCAATACCAACGCCTGCTCGCTAAGGCGCGTGCCTATCTGGCCAATCCGCCGAAGTGGCGCATGCTCAGCTTCAACTGCAACAATTTTGCCGCATCGCTCGGAGAGGTGGCGGGTCTGCACGAGCCGGCAAATCGCTCTCAGCTATCGTTCTCGTACATTTACGCTTATATCGAGACGAACGGTGACGGCTGAGTAGCTCGCCAACGCATCGGCGCCTATTCTAGCCAGACGCGCTGAGGGGCTCCAGGGGTGGGCAAGAAATGGGTCGGGCACATCCGGTGCTATACAGCGCAATGTAAAATCACTGCGCGGTCATAGGTTCAGGAGTATTGAGAAAAATCGCCTGCTGCCGTTCCAAAAGTTTCGGTAGCCAAACAGGCGAAAACGCCAGCAGGATCAACGCGCAAATAAGCGATATTATGAGTATCGGGCGCATGGGCGCTAACCATTCGCCTACTGCGCCGCACTTGCTTTGTAGTTGGCCGCTGAGCCCTCCAGGAACTTGGCGTTCTCCTCGCGGATCTTCGCCGCCGCTTCGTCGTACACGAAGGGCAGGAACGCATAGCGGCGGCCGCGCGTCACTGGCGATACCGCGTGCAGCAGCGCGCCAGGGAAGATCAGTGCGGCGCCGACCGGCGCCTTGAAGCTCTTCGGCCCAAATTCGGGGAAGGACAGCTCGCCGCCGTCGAATGCATCATTGAGGTTGATCGATACGGCGAAGCGGCGATGCGCCGTGCCCTTGGTGGTATTGTCGCGATGCGCTCGAAAATGCCCGCTTTCCTCAGCGGAATAGCAGCCGACGAGGTAGCGCTCCATGCGCGTGCAGTTGACGGCGTAGACCTTCGAAATTTCGGGCGTGACGCGCCGCGTGATGCGGGCCTGGATGATCTGCTTCACGGGGTCGGCGTCTTCGACGAAATAATCGCGCCGGCTCTTGAAGGCGAAGTCGCGCTTCTCGACCGTCTTGCCGCCCTCCTCGCGCATGAAGCCCGACGGCTCGCCGCCCGCCACCTCGTAAGCGTCGACCAAGCGCCGGCAAAGTTCGGGCTCGAATACGCGCGGCAGGATCAGGATCGGCGCCTGCACTTCGTACCCTATATAGCGCTCGGGCGGCGGCAAGCCGGCCACGTATTCGGCCATGGCATTGCCCTGATCGATGGGAAACGCAGCCATGACGCGTAAGAAGGGGTCCAGCACAATCCAGAACTGACGAATCTCGATACGATCCGAACCATCGGGCGCGCCGTCACGTGGGGTCGAGCCGTAGAGGCTGCTGACTGCAAGATCGAAGTCCCAGAAGAATCGGATACCCGGCATCTTCTCGACGAGGCGACCCTGGCTCTGGTCTTCGGGATTGATGCTGACGCCAAAGAATAGCGCGCGTACGTCATCGAACAGCCGGCGATGGGCCTCCACGACCGCCAGAGCGGCCTGGGCGCGAGGCTCGCCCGCAGAGCCCAGGAAGCAAAGCACGACGTAGTGGCCACCGACAGAGTCGAACGCGTAACGCGGATTGCTCGTCGAGGCCTGGTGGAACCAGGGCGCAGGATCGCCGGGCGTCAGCTTCACATAAGAGACAGACTTGTCGCTCAACCGACTTCTCCCCTAGCCCATTCAACTCGAATTTTGCCAGCCGAGCATCGTCTCCGCAAGCAGGCTCTTCCACGCGGGTAAACAGACTCTGTTGCGGTCGAAGCGATCTACGATCGTCTGCCTCGCAGCGCGGCGGATATCTCCATAAGCGTCGGGTGAGGTGCAGACCTCTACAAGCCTGTCGGCCAACGCCCTGTGATCGAAGAAATCGACGAGAAGCCCGTTGCGGCCGTCTTCAATGATTTCACGGACCGGCGCTGTGTTCGACCCGAGCACGAGGCACTCGCACGCCATTGCATCGAGGAGCGACCACGAAGGGACGAAGGGATAGGTCAGATAGATGTGTGCAGTCGACACGCCGAGTAGCCCGATCAGGACCTCGTACGGGATTCTGCCAACGAAATGGATGCGTTTGAGATCTACCTTATCGGCGATCTCGGCGATCATGGCGTCCTTCCAGGTTCCTCCACCTGCCGGGCCTGGCCCATAGGCTGGTCCCGAGTCTGTGCCGACGACAACGACATGCGCTGATGGCATCGCGGCGAGGAAGTGCGGCATGGCGCGGATGAAAGTGTGAAGGCCCCTCATCGGCTCGAGATAGCGGTTCACATAGGTCGAGACGTGCCCGCCTGAAATTTCGTGGGCGACACGATCCGGTCTGCCTCTGCCATCGACAGGATCGTCACCGCATTTTTCGCATGCCCCCGCCACGGCTGCTCAGGCGGTAAGTTCTCAAACTCGGGATCAAACCCCAGATCGAGTCCGGAGGTGCGATAATACATTTCACCGATCTGGATCTGCCGTGCCGTAGGAAAGACCTCGCGCAAGAAGACCATTTCACCCCAGGCTGGATGTCCGATGATCAGGTCCGGGCTGAAGTCGTCGCGCTTCAAATCGAGCGCAACTTCGGCAGCGAAGGCGCCACGCAGGAGATCGGCTTCGGCTCTCGTGGCCGGCTCAAAAATGCCCGGAGTACTGCCCCTCCGCGCCGTGTAGCGAACGCTTCTCGCATTCGGCATTTCTGGCAGCTCCGGTCCGCCGAGGTGAACGCAGCTTGCACCGATCGACGCGAGTTCGGCCGCCAAAAAGTTGAAGCGGCCCGGCCAGCCGTTGTGAACGAACAGGACCTTTGGCTGTCGTTGACTAGCTGTTGCTGATCCAAGCCACATCAGAACCGTGGCCGGTTCGCTACCAGGAACAGAACTGCACCCAGGAGAACAAAAACCGCAGAACCCGCACCAAGCAGGAGCATGCGTCCGTCCGGCGCTGTCGTCATATCGTCGGAGACCATGGACGCAAGTGCTATTGCCAAGCCCAGTATGCCGACGAAGAAAAGGAAGAGCGCGGTCGCGCGGCGCGTTCGCCTGTTGCGATTTCTGAACTTCAGACCAGGTTCGGGGCCGTTCATCGATGTTGTCTAGATCCGGTGATGTTTCAAATGGCAGTCGCTGTCGAGGGTCGCTCAATGGCACTGGAGCCGGAAGACCAATGATGCACCAGTTGCGCCCGCAGTCTGGGCAACCAGACCGGAGAAGCAGCCAGCAGGATCAGGATGGCAACAAGCAGAGCGGCATAAAGGTGGCGCACTCATCCATTCTAACTTGCCGCGCGTTGGAAGGACAAGAACCGTCGATGTGGCCCGCGAACGAACCAACTCAAGGCGCCCCCATATGAAGTCATTATCGAACCGAGCTGACCAAGGGCTCCTCACCATCCAGGATCGACACCCAATGCCCCGTGTTGTCGGTGGCCTGCCTCTTCAAGTAGCGATAACCGGTTTCGGTCCACAGGAGCACGCGATCGGAAAGATTGTCGAGGATGAAATCACCTTTGTCGGTTCGCATCGTAAGAACCGCATGACCCTCGCCATCCGACTTGCGAACGACGGTGATCAGTAGCGTGGAAACACGCACCCCGCTGTCAATCAGCCTGCGTCGCTTCTCCAGCGCATAGTCCTCACAATCGCCGAATCCGTCGTCAGGGTAGGCCCAAAATTCGTCCTTGCCGTAGTTGTCGAAGTCGGTCATCGCCTGGACGTGATGATTGACGAAAAGGTTGACGCTTGTGAGCTGGTGCCACAGTTCGTCGCTCATGTGCGCTGGAGCTGTATTGGCCGAGTGGATCGAGCATTCACTGACATGGCTCTTGCAGAATTCGTAGTGGCCGATTGGCTGTGAGGCGCGCTCGCCCGTGAGCATGCTTGCCTCCGTCGCGCTCGATGCACGCGCAGACAGACTGCCCGCGATCAGGCCTACCACCACGGCCGCGCCCAACAGTGCGCGCCAGCCCCTATCTGAGGAGGACATCGTCGCCCCACCCCGCGGGTCACCCCGTTAATTGTCTTTAACAAAACCTTAAGTCGGATAGGCGGGTCGGGTCAATTCGAGGTCAGATGGCATCGCCCGCAATGGTTACTCGGCTTGGCGCCGACCCAGACAGGTCGTGCAGGCGTTATGGCGCGACGGCCGGCTCGGTGCCCCGAAATCGCCAACATTCGCCTGAGGGTTGGAGCTGCCGCGCGGGGGACGCGTGGGAGGGACAATTGACTATGAACAACAGGCAGGCGAACGCCAGCAGCGGTCGCCTGAGGGCCGCTCGCAATGCCCGCCAGCGAGAGGAAGAAAAACAGAACCGATCGACCAACCAGCCGGCAATGAAATCAGAGACAGCCAGGCAGAAGACCATCGGGGCCACCCTCCCGCCGACAACGGCCTTTGCGGCGGGTAACGATGGTTTGAGATGGAAACGTGAGACGTCCACTGCCGAGTGGGGTCGCGCTGCGCGCGTTCCAGATCCGAGGGAGACTTAGCCGCGCCTGATCTTCCGGCAACGTTGTGCGAACGTCACGACCATCGCTTGGTCGGAAGCGCCGAAACGAGTGCGACTGAGGAGCGCGCCAACTGGGCACAAGCGCCCAGCCCGATCTTCGGACGGCAGGTTCGCTCGTCTTTACCGGCACAAACAGTCGCGAGCATGCCAACGGCCTGCTATGCCTTCGTGAGGGGCAGGTTGGAAGGGAGGCTGCAGTCGATGAATCGCAAACAGCAGGTCATTACTGCGCTGGCCCTGATCCTGCTCTGCCGGATGGCGTTCGCTGCAGAGCAGTTGCCAAGGGACGTTCCGCCCGGCTCAGTCCCGGTGGCCTTCACGCTCGACGACTTGGGAACGACGGGAAGCGAGCCGGTCGAGAAAACCGCCAAGGCGTTGCGTGAGGCTGGCGTCCCAGAGGTGTACGGCTTCCTCGTCGGCACTAGCGTGCATGACGATCCCGACATTGCAGAGTCCGTGCGGGTCTGGTTGCGCTATGGCTATCAGATCGGCAACCACACCTTCAGCCACAAGGAACTGAGCGAAGTCAGCGCCGAGGTCTTCGAGCAAGATATCCTCGCCGACGAGGCTGTCCTGAAAGAATTCGCGGCACCCGGCGACGACTGGCACTGGTTCCGCTATCCGCATTTGTCGGAAGGGGACACGCCGGAGAAGAAAGAGGCGGTTCACGCCTTCCTGAAGAGCACGCCGAGCGGCCAGAGCTATCGCATCGCCCAGGGGACCGTCGACTACGCCGACTGGCTCTTCGACGCGGCGTACGGCCGCTGTCTCAAGCAAGGGCGGACCGATCGAACTGAGTGGCTGAAGCAGACCTACCTCGAGAAGGCGCTCTACTCGTTCGTCGAAGCGCAGCAAAACGCCCGCCGCCTGTTCGGCCGCGACATCCCGCAAATATTCCTTGCGCACTACAGCCGTTTCACCGGCGAAGTGATGCCGGAACTGCTCGCCGGCCTGAAGGCACAGGGCGCCCGTTTCATCACGCTGGAAGAAGCTCAATCCGATCCCGTTTACGACACGGACCCGGGCATCGTACTCCCGCATGGCGAGAACTTTCTGAACACCCGCCTGCTGGTGCGCTTTCCGCCGCCGGAGGACAATGCTCCGGCGCACGTTTCGGCGTGGAAGGCGAAGGTCAAAGAGACCTGCGCCGAAGAAACGCAACTCGTCCAGCCGTAGGCTCTCGGTCGGACTAGGCTATCCGTGGGATGGCGGCCTACTTGGTCGGTGCAACCGCGGGCTTATGGCCGCTATTCCTATCTCGTGCAACGCTGCGAACCCCGTGACAAAAACGAAAAAGGGGCAGCCACATGTACGCTCATTCGCATGGGTCTGATCTGGTAATGGATTTGCTCGAGGCCGCGAACCGCCTTGAAAGTTTGAACCACGAAGAAATCCGAGAACTGATGCGCGATGCCGCCGCCGTGCTTTGCGAGTTGACGCACGCCGCCTGCCCTGCAGAAGCCCGGAACGCCGGTTGCAAGCGGCCGGGGGCAGCGGTGTTTTCCCTGGAGGATCATCACCGGAAGGCGTCGTAGGTTTCACCCTCCTATGTCCCGATATCGACACCATTCGCGCCGCGGTTGGACTTGACGCGCGCGACGCCTCGCTCAGTCCCCCAACAGGCTCACTGTTCCTCTGGTGGCTTCAGGTGCCGGAACTGCATCAACAAGAGCAGATCATAAATAATCTTCAGGCTTCCGCAGATGACGAGCGGCCAAGCCCGAAACGAGGCTGCGAAGAGAGCGCCCGCCAGGGCGGGACTGAGCGCCGCGGCGAGACTACGCGGCACCGATGTAAAGCTTGCGGCAGCCGCTCGCTCCGCTTCAGTGACGACCGCCATGACATAGGAAGAGCGGGTCGGCACGTCCATCTGCGAGAGTGCTGCTCGGATCAGAAGCATGGTAAGCGCCAAGGGTAGAGTAGGTGCCAGCGCCGCCAGCATCAGGGCGATGCTGGAAGGAATGTGCGTGAACACCATCGTGTTGACGAGACCGACATGCCGCGACAACCAAGCAGCCACCGGAAACGAAATTGCCGAGAGCACACCCGACCAAAAGAAGAAAACACCCGCCGCTGACAGCGAGAGGTGGAATTGCTCGAATAGCCACAGGGCGAGCAGCGACTGCACGACGAAACCGCCGGCGAATGCGTCGAGACTGAACAGGGCGGCGAGCTTGAAAACGATATGACGAGAAGGGCCGAGTGCGCCCTCTGCGCGCGCATCCAGCGTCGGTCGGCGATGTGGGATCCGCGCGTAGAGGAGGCCACCGAGCACGCCCAGCAGCGCATAAAGGACGAACATGAGCTTGATGCCGGTAAGTCGGTCAAGCCCTACCGGCGTCAGATGGTCAGGTGCCGCCGCAATCAACCCACCAACCGCACTCGCAAATGCGCCCACGAGGCTGTAGCGGGCGAACATGCTGGTTCGTTGAGCATCAGTCACTTCGCGTGTGAGGACTGCATGCTCCAATGGTACGAAGACGCTGACGCTGCCGGCCGAAGGATTGACGGTTCCGGCGAATGCGATGACCAGCAGCAAGGCGTAGTCGTGGACGAGCGCAAAGGCCACGCCGGTGGCTATCATCAAACTGGCGGCAGCCAGCAGAAGCTGCCGGTGATCGTATCTCACGCCCAAGACCCCGACGCCGATGGTCAGCAGCGCGGAGCCGAGGAGCGACGCGGTCGCGATGACGCCGACCTCAAAGGGGTTGAAACCGAGTGCAAGCAAGTAGACCGGCAAAAGCACAGCTACAAAGCCGTCGCCCATGTCCCGCAAAGCGCGCGCGGCAAAGAGAAAGATGGCCGGTTGAATTTGCGGCACTGGCCTTGCCTCTCGATCGTCAATCGCGTGCGGAAGCATTACGGCTGCCAGAACGGTTTTGCAGCCTCCCGCAATGCATCGGCCCTCGATTTGCCGATATCCCTTAGCAGGTGTCCGTTTTGCTCGGCCAGCTCGCGAAGCGCGGCTCGTTGGGCGCCCCGTTCGATCCACTTCTCCAGCTCCTGCACGAACCTGAGAGGCAGCGTCCACAGATAGCGGTGGCGTTCCGGGGCAGCCGAGCGGCGTGTTGTCTGACCTCGAGCGACCTGCGCTTGAAACATGGCAATTGGCATTGTCTTAGGCTCCGTTTGCGATTCATCCGGCGAAACTGCCGAGCGCGGGTGGAGCGTTTGAGCCGGAAAGGTCTTTTCCGCAAAGCATCCTTTCTCTAGCATGCATTAGTTTTCCTCATGAGCAGTCGCCATGCTTCGCAAGCTGCCGCCGCTGAATGCCCTCAAAGCCTTTGAGGCTGCCGCTCGGCACGAGAGCTTCACCCGTGCGGCCGGCGAGTTGTGCGTGACGCAAGGCGCAATCAGCCACCAGGTCAAGGCTCTGGAAGCGGTGCTCGGCCTCAAGCTGTTCAACCGCGATCATCAGCGGCTGATCATCACCGAGGCGGGGCGCGACTACCTGCTCGTCGTAAGAGACGCACTCGACCGCATTGCCGTTGGCACGGAGAGCATCGTTCAGCGTCAGAGTTCCGGTGTACTGACCGTCAGCACGTCGCCGGATTTCGCCGCAAAGTGGCTCGTTCATCGCCTTGGCAAATTCGCGGAAGCGCATCCGGACATCGATCTCAGGGTTTCCGCAACACTGCATCACGTCGACTTCGCAAGGGAGGAGGTCGATCTCGCCGTGCGTCACGGCGACGGCGGTTGGGCAGGGCTGGACGTGACGCTTCTCTCCACTGAGGAGCTGTTCGTTGTCTGCAGCCCGAAGCTCCTTTCCGGCCGCTCTCGAATCCGCAAGCCGGCAGACCTGACAAGATTTCCGCTTCTACATCTTGATGACCGGAAGGACTGGTCGAAATGGCTGGAACTCGCTGGCATCATCGACGCGAAGGTCCTGCATGGACCGGTCCTGAACCGTGCAAGCATGGTCATTGACGCAGCCGTCGACGGTCAGGGCGTTGCGCTCGCCCGCACCACTCTCGCAGCCTGGGATCTTCTTAGTGGGCGGCTTGTCCGGCCGTTCGCCGAGGCCCTGCACCTTTCGAAGAACTATTGGATCGTCGGCCCGAAAGCGACTTCGTCACGGCCAAAAATCTCCATGTTTCGGGATTGGCTGCTTGCGGAGGCCGCCGATGATGCGCGGCGTCTGAAGGGGCTCGCAGCGCCGCGGCGACAGTAGCGCGCATGGTCGGTTTGAGATATCCTCCCCCAGAGGATAGGATATGGTCCCTAAACACGCATCGCATCCCGACATCGTCGCCAGGCTCAAACGCGCGCACGGCCATCTGGCAAGTGTGGTTGCGATGTTCGAAGCGGGACGACCGTGCGTTGACCTGGCGCAGCAGCTCCATGCCGTCGAGAGCGCGATCAGCAACGCAAAGCGCGAGTTGATCCACGATCACATCGAGAACTGCCTCGAGGACGGCGCGGATGCAGGAGACTCACGCACGGCACTGAAGGAACTCAAGATTTTGGCGAAATACCTATGAACGGCACCGCAGCGAAGATTCTGGACTGGTTCGGCTTCGGATCCCACAGCCCCGGACATCGCGACCATGGTCACCACCATGATGATGGTCCGCACGGCCACACACACGGCGTCATCGATGCGACCATCGCCACGACCGATCGCGGCATCTGGGCGATCAAGTGGTCGTTTGTCATCCTGGCGATAACCGCGCTGCTGCAACTCGTCGTGGTGTTTCTTTCCGGCAGCGTGGCGCTGCTTGCAGACACTATCCACAACATCGCCGATGCCACCACCGCGATCCCGCTTTGGGTCGCTTTCGTTGTGGTACGCCGCAGGCCCACGAAAACCTTCACCTATGGCCTAGGCAGGGTGGAAGACCTTGCGGGCATCATCATCGTGCTGATCATACTGGCAAGCGCGCTTGTCGCTGGCTACGAGGCGATCGACCGCCTGATCCATCCGCACCCTGTGCAGTTCCTGGGCTGGCTGGCAGCCGCCGGCGTGATCGGCTTTCTCGGTAACGAGATCGTTGCGGTGTTCCGCATCCGGGTTGGCCGGCAAATCAACAGCGCGGCGCTTATCGCCGACGGCTACCACGCGCGCACAGATGGCCTTACCAGTCTTGCGGTCGTCATCGGCGCGCTCGGTGTCTGGCTTGGCTTTCCGCTCGCCGACCCGATCATCGGCCTTTTGATAACAATCACGATTCTCGGGATCGTCTGGCAATCCGCTCGTTCCGTGCTAACACGCATGCTCGATGGGGTGGAGCCACACATCGTCGACGAGATCTACCATTCGGCCGAGCATGTCCCCGGGATCGAAAAGGTAAGCGATGCGAAAGCGCGCTGGCTGGGTCACAAGCTGCATGTCGATGTCACGATTGATGTCAACGATGGCGCCCTGCTTGCTGCGGCAAACAACATCGCAGCCATGCTGAAGAGCGAGCTTTTCTCGCACATACCCGCGCTCGATGTTGCGACGGTGCGGTTTGCCGAGTCGGATCGAGCGGGCGACCGCCACCACGCGCCCGATCCGTTCCTTGTTTCTGGCAAGCTCGCGAACGGGCTGCTTGAAATCGTCGATACCCCAAAAGGTGAAAGGATGCGCTTGCGCCTGTCGCGTCATGCGGAGGGGTTGCAGGCGAACGTCGCGATCGACCGCCCGGGTGGCGCGATCGAGAGCCTACCCCTTTCGCCCGTCGCTGGCGACCACCATCATCTGGAAAGTGCGGTTGCTCCTGCCGAGCCGCACGAGTTCAGCGCGATGCTCCAACTGGCTGCCGGAGACCAATCCGAAGATTTGCCATTCGCCATGACCGAGCCCGAAGGACACCATCACGACCATGCCCACGCATGACGAAGTGAGTAGCCGTTGTCGATCCGGACGGGCAGGCGACCGGCATGGGGCTGCGTGCGGCGCCTTGTGATAGAGATTTGGGCTGCGCGCCATGATTGCCGTCGGCACGTGCCGCATCGCCAGGTCTTGTTGCGGCCTGCGCAGACTTGGCTTGCACGAGACGGAGTGACCCGCCCGATTCCTGTCG
>Ga0081540_1001947_pt1 | contig 17272 bp, 15 predicted proteins | sample TabmetS2T1R1_FD_71024 | JGI IMG/M metagenome (GOLD analysis project Ga0081540, IMG submission 71024) | Tabebuia heterophylla rhizosphere microbial communities from the University of Puerto Rico - S2T1R1 | ecosystem: Host-associated > Plants > Roots > Rhizosphere ... | reverse complement strand
GCGGCGAGGGCCCTCGCGCGATCGAGCTCGCGCGAGCCGACGGCCACGAACTCCTGGTCGTGGCCGCTGGCGAGGAGCTTCTTGGTGATGTTCGCGGTCGAGAGGATCCCCCAGCGCAGGCTCAAGCCGTTCTCCTTCCGATGGTGGGTGAGGCCGGGCGGGCGCCAGCGGAGAGCGGTTGGCGCCGGCGCCCGCCGGCCTTCACGCTCTGCCCGACGACGCCCGCCCCTTGCGAGCGATGGAGTCGACGGTGACCGCCAGCAGGAGGACGCCGGCGGTGATGACGAACTTCGTGCCGGCGCTCAGGCCGAGCAGACCCAGGCCGTTGTCGATCGAGGCGATCACCAGCGCGCCCAGGACCGCGGACTTGATCGTGCCGCGGCCCCCGAACAGCGACGTGCCGCCGATGACCGGCGCCGCGATCGAATACAGCAGGATCGACCCGCCTCCGGAGTTCGTGTCGACCGAGCGCAGGCGGGAGGCGAGGATGATGCCGCCGATCGCCGCCATCATCGAGCAGATCGCGAAGCAGGCGATCTTGATGTTGTCGACGCTGATGCCCGCTCTGCGCGCCGCCTCGGCGCTGCCGCCGACTGCGTAGATGTGGCGCCCGAACCGCGTGCGGTTGAGCACGTAGGTCCAGAAGATGAACAGCCCCGAAAGCACGAGCATCACGTACGGCACGCCGCGATCCTGGTTGCAGACGTAGACGACCGCGAGCACGGCGATCGCGAGCACCGCGACGCGCAGCAGCAGCAGCGCGTCGGGCGCGCTCGGCAGCCCGTGCCTGGCCCGCTGTATGCGCTGCCAGAACAACATCCCTGCGTAGAGGGCGATCCCGACGATGGCCAGGATCCACGAGGTCGACTTGGGCAGGAAGTCGTTGGCGAAGCCGACGAAGAAGTCGTTCTGGATGATCACGGTGCCGCGATCGCCGATGAGCAGCAGCACGACGCCGTTCCAGCCGAGCAGGCCGGCGAGCGTCACCACGAACGACGGGATGCCGATCTTGGTGATGAGCAGCCCGTGGAACGTGCCGATGCCCAGGCCGACGAGCAGCACGATGACCAGCGTCGGCCCGGCGGCGAAGACGTGGCTGTTGTCGGGCAGTGTCAGCAAGGCCGTCACCACGCCCGCGACGCCGCTGACGAACCCGACCGAGAGGTCGATCTCGCCCAGCAGCAGCACGAACACGATGCCCATGCCGATCGTCGTGATCGCCGCCGCCTGCACGATCAGGTTGACGAAGTTGCCGGCGGTCAGGAAGTTGTCGTTCTGCGATTGGAACACGATCGCGACGATGATCAGGCCGACGATGATCGGCAGCGAGCCGAGCTCGCCCGCCTTGACGCCGGCCCACCAGCGGCGGGCGTAGTCGCTCAGCGACTCGCCGCCGCCCGATGCCACCGAGGGCGCGCCGGGCCCACCTTCGACGGGGGGAGCGGTGGTGCTCACGCGATCACCTCATCCTGGACACCGGGGATCTTGGACAGCTTGCCTGCGGTGATGGCTTCGACGACCTGCGTCTGGGTGACCTCGGTGCGCTTGTACTCGGCGACGTTCTGGCCGAGGCGCAGGACGGTGATCGAGTCGGCGACCTCGAAGATGTCGTGCAGGTTGTGGGAGATCAGCACCACGGCCAGTCCCTGCTGACCGAGCCGCTTGACGAGGTCGAGCACCTGTCGCGTCTGCGCGACGCCCAGCGCCGCGGTCGGCTCGTCGAGGATGACGACCTTCGAGTTCCACATCACCGCCTTGGCCACGGCGACCGACTGGCGCTGGCCGCCGGAGAGACCGGCGACGACCTGGCGGACCGAGCTGATCGTGGTCACGGAGAGCTGCTCCAGCGTGTTGTTGGCGCGCTTCTCCATCGTCAGCTCGTCGAGCGAGCGCAATGGCCGCGTGACCTCCTCGCGGCCGAGGAACATGTTCTGGACGACATCGAGGTTGTCGGCCAGCGCGAGGTCCTGGTAGACGATCTCGATCCCGAGTCGGGCCGCGTCCTTGGGCCCGTGGATGGAAACCGGCTGGCCTTCGAAGAGGATCTCGCCCGAGTCGATCGAGTAGATCCCGGCGATGCATTTGATGAGGGTGGACTTGCCGGCGCCGTTGTCGCCGACGAGGGCCATCACCTCGCCGGCGGACACGTGGAAGTCCACCTCGTAGAGAGCCTGCACGGCGCCGAAGCTCTTGGAGACGCCACGCAGCTCGAGCATTGGTGTGTCAGTCACGCTCTCGACCCTCCTTGGGGGTCCCTCGGCTGGGGGGCGCCGCCATCCGGCGGCGCCCCGGTAGCCGATGCTCGTCTAGAGCCCCGCGTCGGTGCAGAGCTTGGCGTACTTGCCCGTGCACACGTCGGACTGCTTCAGGAAGCCGTCGTCGAAGACGACCTTGATGTTGTCCTTGGTGATCGCCTCGGGGGTCAGCAGCACGGACGGGACGTCACGCGCGGTGTCGTTCGTCTTGCCGTTGACCAGCCCGGCCGGCGGCTGGGTGCCCTTGGAGAGCGCGATGGCCAGCTTGGAAGCCGCGTCGGCCTCCTTCTTGACCGCCTTGTAGACGGTCATGCACTGGTCGCCCGCAAGGATGTTCTGGATCCCCTGCGGGGTCGCGTCCTGGCCGGTGACCGGGATCTGCTTGAGCTTGCGGGCCTTCAGCGCCGAGATGGCCGAGTTGCCCAGGCCGTCGTTGGCGGCCAGGACGCCGTCGATCTTGTTGTTCGTCTTCTGCAGCATCTGCTCGAAGATGGTCAGCGCCTGCTGGTTGTCCCAGTCGGGCACCGACTGATCGGCGACCTTCTTGGCCTTGCCGGAGTCGTAGAGCGGCTTGAGCACCGAGTCGTAGCCCTGCTTGAACAGCGTGGCGTTGTTGTCGGTGGGCGAGCCGTTGAGCTCCGCGATGCTGGGCGTGCTGCCGCCCGCCTTGTTCAGGCAGTCGACGAGGCCCTGGCCCTGCAGCTTGCCGACCTTCACGTTGTCGAAGGACACGTAGTACGCCGCCGAGCCCTTGAGGGTCAGGCGGTCGTAGTCGATGACCTTGACACCGCGCGACTGGGCGTTGGCCTCGATGGCCGCGCCCGAGCCGGAGTCGAGGTTCACGAGCAGGAGCACCTTCGCCCCGTTCGTGATGAGCTGCTCGGCCTGCTGCTGCTGGGTGGACTTGTCACCCTGCGCGTTCTCGATCGTCACGGGCACGCCCGCAGCCTGGAACGCCTGCTGCAGGAGCGGCCGGTCGAACGACTCCCAGCGGACCGACGACTTCGTGTCAGGCAGCAGGACGCCCACCTTCTGGGCCTTGCCGCCACTGCTTGCGCTCGTCGAAGCGCCTCCTCCAGACGTCGACGTACTGCTGTTGTCGCTCGAACCGCACGCAGCGATCCCGAACGACAGGACGCAGAGTGCGCCGCCGATGGCGAGCACCCTGCGCGAGATCGGTGAATGCATCACCGTGCTCCTCCTCCTGTGGGATGGGACATGTTGGGAACTGGGATGGTCAATGGGTCCTCTGACTCGTGGCCGGCGAGGGCGAGCGCGCCGAGCAGCTCGGCACGACCGCCGAGCGTCCCGGCCACGATCTCGACATCCTCCACGGCGGCCGGGATGGCAAAGCGGCGGACCGCCTCGCGCATCGGCTCGAGGAGGACGTCGCCGGCGACGCTGAGGTCGCCGCCGACCACGACGAGGTCTGGGTTCAGGTAGTTGCAGAGGTCCGCGACGGCGCGGCCGACCACGCGGCCGGCGTCGGCGATGACCCGCTGGCAGCCGGCGTCGCCCTCCATGGCGAGCCGGAGGAGCTCGCGGACCGTGAGTGGGCCGTGCGAGCGCCTGAGCAGCTCGCAGAGCGCCGGTCCGGCGACGAAGGTCTCCAGGCAGCCGCGGTTGCCGCAGCGGCAGATCGGCCCCTGGGGATCGACCAGGACGTGGCCGATCTCCCCAGCGACGCCGCGGGCGCCGCGGAACGGGCGGCCGTTGATGACGAGGCCGGCGCCGATGCCCGCGGAGAGGCGCAAGTAGGCCATGACGTGGGTGCCGCGGCCGACTCCGAAGGTCGACTCGCCAAGCGCGCCGACGTTAGCGTCGTTGTCGAGGTGGACGGGGAGCTCCAGGCGCCCTTCCATCTCTTGGGCGGGGTTCAGGCCGACCCAGCTCGGCAGGATCGGCTGGGAGTGCACGAGGCCGCTCGCGCGGTCGATCGGGCCCGGGAGGCCCATCCCGGCGGCGAGGACGCGGTCGCGGTCCACGCCGGCCTCCTCGATCAGGTCGCCGACGAGGCGCGCCCCCGTGTCGAGGGCATCGTGGGCGGCGGTGTCGACCTCGAGGTCGATCGCGGTCTCGGCGAGGATCGCGTAGGAGAGGTCGGCGACCGCGACGCGCAGGTTGTCGTGCCCGAAGTCGAGGCCGACGACGGCGCCGGCGGACTGGTCGAGCGCGACGAGGACTGGGGGGCGGCCGCCCTGAGGGCTCGCGGGGGCGGCGGACTCGGCGACGCGCTCGACCACCAGGCCGGCGGCCTGGAGGTCGCCGACGAGGCTCGACACCGTCGAGCGGCTGAGGCCTGTCTGGCGTGCGATGTCTGCGCGGCTGATGGCGCCTCGCGTGCGCAGCGCGTCGATGACGCGCAGGCGGTTGCGCTCGCGGAGCGACTCCAGCGACCCGGTGCGGAGTTGACCCACTGGCCGCGACCCTCTCTCATGGCGGGCCGGTTTGTCAAGAGTCCGCACGAACTTCGGCGACTCATCCCGCCTTTCTGTTCGGGTTTCGTACGAACCTCACGCCCGGCGGGGCGCGAGACCGGGCCAGCGGTCGATGGGGTCCGTCGAGCGGACGACGTGCATGCCCGCCGCGGCGAAGCGCGCGAAGGCCGCGTCGGCCTCGTCGGTGTAGTCGACGGCGCCGGGGACGACCACGGGCGACGTGCAGTCCTCGAGGAGGTAGGTGCGCTCGGCGAGGCGCCGCTCGGTGGTCAGGAGGTCGTCGATCGTCCAGGCGACGCAGTGGCTCTTGGCCTGACCTGCGACCGCGACGGCGTCGAAGGTCAGGAGCTTGTCGATCAGCGCGCTGTTCTTGTGGGCGAGCGTGTCGCCGTCGGGACCCTCGGTCACCTCCGGGCCGAGCATCGAGTAGTGCTCGGTGAGGGCGTTGTCGCCTTTGACCTGGAAGTCGGGCTGGCTCGACCGGGCCATGGCGTGGAAGAAGATCGCCTCCTCGATCGCGGAGACGAGCGCGTGGCCGATGCCGCCGAGCATCGCGTGGTAGGGCCAGATGGTGAGGTCGTACTTGCCGCCCTCGGCGAGAGCGCGGGTGTAGTGGGCGAGGTGGCGGGCGGCGTAGCCGGGGTCGATGCCGAGGCTCGCCGGGACGGCGGGGTTCACGCGCCAGCGGCCCGAGGCGACGTCGTCGGCCGAGACGAGCGTGTAGGGCGGCGGGTGGTTGCCGTCGGCGTCGACGAGCCAGACGGGGTGGAAGACCTGCATCGCCCGGTGGGTGTCGAGGCTCGGGAAGACCCGCGTGATCGTGGCGAGGTTGCGGTAGATGAACTCGGTCAGCCGCCGGCTGTCGTCGACCGCTCCGCGCCCGGAGCGACCGGCCACGAAGAGCTCGAAGCCGGGCAGGCAGAAGGTGTTCTGGGCGTCGACGACGAGCAGGGCGATGCGCAGGCCGTCCGTCGCCGCGGCGCGCAAGCCATGGGCGTCGGCCCACTGCGCCGCACCGGCCGCCCGCTCCTCGTAGGCGACGCGCCACACCTGGTCGACTCGGCTTGCGTCGTAGTGCGGCGGGAGCGCCAGCTCGGCCATGGCGTGAGCGTAGCCCGCGGGGTGGCGGCGAATCGGGCGGTCCCCCTACCTCGCCGCGCCTGCCTCGCTCGCCGCCGCGACCGCTCCCGTCAGCGTGCGGATCAACAGCTCGCGCAGCTCGTCGCGCGAGAGGGCCCCGCGCTCGAGCCACTCGAGGCTCGCGGCCTCGGCGAAGCCGACCCAGCCCCGCACGGCGATGCGGATCGCCGGCGTCGGGTCGCCGGCGGTGACGTCTTGCAGGATGCGGCGGGCCATGGCCGCTCGCACGCCCTCGACGATGGCCGCGACCTCGGGGTCCGAGCCGATGCCGGCGCGCAGGACGGTCGCGAAGCCGCGGGCGTGGGTGGCGACGTACTCCAGATAGCGGTCCAGGCCCGCGGCGAGGGCCTCCAGCGGCTCCAGCGACGGGTCGGTGTCGGTGATCGCCTGCATCTCGTCGGCGGAGTGCCGGACGACCGCCACGTAGAAGTCGCGCTTGCTCGGGAAGTAGTGGTAGAGCAGGCCCTTCGAGATCCCCGCTGCGGCGGCGATGTCGTCGATCGAGACGTCGTCGAACGGGCGCTCGGAGAAGATCTCGACCCCGAGGGCGACGAGCTGCTCGCGGCGGGCGTCGGTGCTCAGGCGGGCGCGACGGGCGGCGGCCATTGCGAAGCCACGGTAGCGCGCGACCGCGACCCGCCCCGGGTGTAGGCGAGGCCGAGCGCCCAGGTCAGCGGCCCCAGCCAGACCGCGACGATCGCCGCCAGGATGGCGTAGGCGGTCGTCGTCGGCCACGCTGGGCCACCGCACGCCTCGCGCGGCGGCGAGCGCCGCCACCTCGACCGAGCGCAGAACTCGTTGAATCATATTCAATAGACACCCGGCATGAGGCCGGAGTGACTGTGGCGCCTGTCACATGAGCCGGGCGGCGCTCACGCCAGGGACGGCTCGCAGAGGTCGGTCCGTACGTTGTCCTCGAGCGCCCGGCGCAACGAGACGAACGCGATCGCGCCGCCGATCAGCGGCAGCCAGAAGAGGATCACGCGATAGGCGAGAACCGCCGCCGCAGCGGCCGCGGCCGGCGCCCCGTAGACGACGAGGGCGCCGATGAGGCCGCCGTCGATGCCGCCGATCCCACCCGGGATCGGCAGCAGCCCGCCGAGCTGGCCGATGAGGTAGCCCATCAGCACGATCGAGAGCGGGACGTCGACCCCGACGGCCTTGAACGTGGCCCACAGGACCGCGTTGTCCCAGGCCCAGTAGCCGATCGAGCCGGCGATCGCGCCCCAGTCGCGCGAGCGCACGAGCGCGACCGCCTCGGAGGTGCCGTTGATCACGGCGCGCCGCACCTGGAACCAGCCGCGGCGCAGCTTCGAGGCGTCGTGGCCGGGGTCGGTGCCCGCGCCGAACCGCGGCAGGGCGACCACGGCCGCGATCACGAGGATCGACAGCGCCGCCGGCAGCGCGGTGAGCCACAGCGACTTGTCCGGCCCGACGACCCCGACCGCCATCAGCGTGCCGATGACCGCGACCGCGACGAAGTTCACCGAGCTCTTGATGAGGAAGAACGCGACCGAGCGCCGGCCGATGCGCTCGGCGGACATCCCGCCGCGATGCAGGATCCACGCGCCGAGCGCCAGGCCGCCGGCGCCGCTGGCGGGCACGAGCGATCCGGCGGCCAGCTCGGCCCAGCCGATCTCCATGCTCGTGCGCCACGACAGGCGCCGGCAGAAGACCGCGCGGAACATCAGGACGTACGACAGGCACGAGAGCGCCTCGAGCACGACGGCGAGCACGAGCCAGCCGGGGCTCGCATCGGCCAGCCGGTCGCGAACCTCGCCGAGCCCCGGCGCCAGGAGCGCCACGAGCACGACGACGGCGAGGAGGACGCCCGCCCACAGCAGGCGGCGCGCCAGGCGCCGCGGGGCGAGCTCGTCGGGAAGCGAATCGGCGCCGGGCGGCGCGATCGGCTCGGCGCGGAGGGTCCGCCTTCTCTCGGCGGGAGCACTCATCCGCGCGCGAGCCCGCGGCGTCTACTTGTGGCGGTAGACGATGCGACCGCGGTTCAGATCGTAGGGCGACAGCTCGACGCGGACGCGGTCGCCCGGCAGGACGCGGATGCGGAAGCGGCGCATCTTGCCGGCGAGGTGCGCGAGCACCTCATGCCCCATATCGAGCTTGACACGGAAGTTCAGGTTCTTGAGGGCCTCAACGACCTCGCCCTCGACCTCGACCTTCTCCTCAACGGCCATGGAGACCTCCTTCTTGCAGTTTTCACGGGTGGCGGCGGGCGGTCGCCCGCGCCATTTCTCTCGGAACCGGGAGGACGCCGGCCGGCCGCGCCGGCGGCGAGATGGGCCCGCCGCGGGTGGCCTGAACCGGCACTTCCCAGTGTACGAGGTCCGACAGTCGCCGGAACTGGCGACTCGGACAGGGTGTACCCGGGATGCATCCACAGGGAAATCCTCGGTGTTTGCGGGATCGTCCCCGGCAGGGCCTTGACCACGTTCGGACCGCTCCATAGGTTGCCCCTCGACGCGGATCCGAACCGCAGAGAGCGAGGCCAAGGGGTTGCGAGGCCCGCCGCTCTGAAGACGGGCAGCGTCCTTCGGGACGCGGCGCGACGGAGAGCACCCCAAGTGGTTCGGGGCCGCGTCTCTTTTTTGCCCGCAGCCGGAGGGCGACGCAGGCGGCTGCTTACCATCCGTTGTCGTGACCGACCGCCGTAAGCGCCTCGCGCTGCTGGCCGCGATCCTCGGGTCGTTCGTCGCCGGACTCGACGCCACGGTCGTCAACGTCGCCCTCCCGGCGATCCAGCGCGACCTCGGCGGCGGCCTCGCCGGCCAGCAGTGGGTGTCCAACGCCTACCTGCTGACGCTCGGCTCGCTCATCCTCGTCGGCGGCTCGCTCGGCGACCTCTTCGGCGAGCGGCGGGTCTTCACGCTGGGGGTCGCCGGGTTCGGGGCGATGAGCGTCCTGTGCGCGCTCGCGCCGACGATCGAGGTCCTGATCGCCGGCCGCGCGCTGCAGGGCGTCTTCGGCGCGCTGCTCACCCCGAGCGCCCTTGCCGTGATCGTCGCCACCTTCCCGCCCGACGAGCGCGGCGGGGCGATCGGCTCCTGGACGGCGTGGTCGGGCATCGCGTTCGTGCTCGGGCCGCTGGCGGGCGGCTACCTCGTCGACGTCGCGAGCTGGCGGTGGATCTTCGCGATCAACGTGCCCTTCGTGATCGTGACGATCCTCATCGTCCGGATCTCCGTGTCCGAGCGTGTGCGCGAGGGGCCGCGGGCGCCCGTGGACGTCATCGGCGCCGTCCTGTGTGCGCTCGGGCTCGCGGGCCCGGTCTACGCGCTCATCCGCCAGCCGAGCGTGGGCTGGGGCTCGCCCGAGGTCATCTTCTCCATGGTGGCCGGCGTGCTCCTGTTCGCCGCCTTCCTCTATCGCGAGTCGCGCATCGAGTACCCGATGCTGCCGCTCGGCCTCTTCAAGCGGCGCAACTTCGCCTTCGGGAACCTCGAGACCTTCGCGATGTACGGCGGCCTCGGCGCGATGCTGTTCTTCCTCGTGCTCTTCCTGCAGCAGGTCGCCGGCTACGACGCGCTGCAGGCGGGCATCGCCACGCTGCCGACCACCATCATCATGTTCCTGCTGTCGCGCCGCGCAGGTCGCCTGGCCGACCGCTACGGGCCGCGGTGGTTCATGGGCTTCGGGCCGCTCGTCTCGGCGGTCGGGCTGATGCTCCTGCAGCGCGTCGACGCCGATCCGACCTACTGGACCGACATCTTCCCGGCCCTGGTCCTGTTCGCGCTCGGCCTCGCCGCGACGGTTGCGCCGCTGACCGCCACCGTCCTCGCCGACGCCGACGAGCGCAACGCCGGGATCGCCTCGGGGATCAACAACGCGATCGCGCGAATCGCCTCGCTCGTGGCCGTGGCCGCGCTCGGCGCGGTCGTGTCCGCGCAGTTCAGCTCCACACTGGACCATCGACTCGACGTCGCCCAGCTGTCTCCGAGAGCGCGGCAGGTGGTGATCGATGCCAAGCAGCAGACGCTTGCCCGCGCCGAGACGGCCGGGCTTCCCGCGTCCGAGGCGCAGCGAATATCCGAAGCGACCGAGCAGGCGTCGGTGAGCGCGTTCCACGCCGGCGTGGGCATCGCCACGCTGCTCGTCGCGGCCGGCGGCGTCCTCGGGCTGGCGGGCATCCGCAACCCGCGCCGCGAGGTGCCGTGCGCGGACTGCCCGGGCGGGACCTTCGCCGGCGCACCGGTCGAGGTCGGGCGCAGGGGCCCGCCCGAGCTGCAGCGCCCGCAGCCCGAGCCACACACCGCCTAACGCAACGCCAACATGGCGTTCATGGCGCCGCAACGGGCCGCTGGCCGGCGCCTCAGCGGGCCGCGCGACGCTGCGGGGGTGTCGGCGCCCGTCGCGCTCCCGTTGCCTCGCGCCCCCGCGGAACGAACGCGACGCTGGGCCGGCGCGGGCGTCCGCGGAGGCGCGGCTGCGCTGGGAACCGCGGCGCTGGGCGTCGTCGTCGGCCTCTCGGTGGCGCTCGTGCTGGTCGCCGCCGAGCGGCCGTCGTTCCTCTCGGGCCCGGCCGAGCACGGCTTCCCGTCGTGGATGGTGGGCCCGTTCGCGGGCCTCCTGCCCGGCCTGCCCGACAGCCCGCCGGCGCTCCAGGGCGACCTGGCGCGCCTGCTGGTGATCCTCGGCATCGCCTGGCTGGTGGCGACCGTCTTCGCCAACCGCCTGCCGAGCGCGGTCATCTGGGCGGCGGTGATCGCCGCCCAGGCCGTGCTCCTCCTCGGGCCGCCGCTGTCGCTCACCGACGTCTTCAACTACCTGCACTACGGGCGGATGCACGCCAACGCGGGGCTGAACCCGTACGTGTCGCTGCCGCTCGCCGACCCGGCCGACGCGGCGTACCGCTACTCCAACTGGCACCACCTGCCGTCGCCGTACGGGCCGCTCTTCACGCTGCTCACCGAAGGCCTCGCGGCGCTGAAGCTCGCCACCGCCTACTGGACCTGGAAGGCGATCGTCTTCGCCGCCTCGATCGGGATGCTGGCGATCGTCGCCTTCACCGCCGGGCGGCTGGGGCGCTCCCCCAAGCGCGCGGTGGCCTTCGTCGGACTGAACCCGCTGGTGCTCGTCTACGGCATCGGCGGTGCGCACAACGAGCCGCTCGTCCTGCTGTGCGCGACCGCGGCGGTCGCGCTGGCTGTGGTCGGACGCGACGAGACGGCCGAGCCGTGGTGGGACGTCGGGGCCGGCGCCTGCGCCGTCCTGGCCGCCGGCTTCAAGCCGTCGGCCGCGCTGCTGGCCCCTGTCGTCGTGCTCGGCTGCCGCCGGCGCCTGCCCGCCCTGGGGGGCGCGGCGGGCGCCGGCGCGCTCGTCCTCGCCGTAGTGGATCTGCGCTACGGCGGACACCTGCCCGCCGCGGGCATCCAGGATCGCCTCGTCACGCCGCTGAGCATCCCGAACACGCTCGCGGCCTTGGGGGGTCAAGGGGGCGAGACCGCCGGCGACCGCGCGCTGGCCCACGTCGCGTTGGGGCTGGCCGCGGTCGCCGCGGCGGGCGTGGTGGCCTGGCGGCGAGCATGGTTGCCCGGAGCAGTGGGCTTTCTCATGCTCGCCGCCGTGGTCACCCTCGGCTGGACGGTGCCCTGGTACGTCTGGTGGATCCTGCCGTTCGCCGCGCTCGCCCGGACGCAGTGGCTCACGGCGACGTGCGTGGTGCTCTCGGTCTGGCTTGCGCTCGGGGCGATCCCGCAGATGCCCAAGCTCCTGCACGACGTCGGCTACTACCCGACGCGGTCGGCGGTCGGGCGCGCCAACCACCTCTACACGGAGCGCTACCTGCAATGAGCGCCAACGCACCCGCCGCCGAGCCGCCCGTCGCCGTCGCGCGGGCGCATCGCCCGAACGGCCTTGCCGCGCTCGCCACGCAGGCGTGCCGGTTCGTCCTCGTCGGGGCGACCAACACCGCGCTGACCCTCGGCGCCTACATGCTGCTGGTGCGCGCCGGCGTCCCCGGCCCGCTCGCCGCCGCGCTCGGCTGGACGCTCGGGGCGGTCAACGGCTATCGCCTCAACCGGGCCTGGACCTTCCGCAGCGCGCTGCACGGGGTCTCCCCCGCCGCCCGCTACGTCGCGGTGCAGGCGGTGGGCGCCGGGGTCGACGCGCTCGCCGTGTGGGTCGTCGTCGGCCATGACGACCTGCCGCGCCTGGAAGGCGAGGTTGCCATCCTCCCCGCGGTGACGCTCCTGACCTTCGCGCTGTGCCGGGCCTGGGTCTTCGCCTGACCCGCTCGCACGCGCGGGCCGCCGGGGCGGTCGTGCTCGGACTGGCCGCCGTCGCGCTCGTCGCCTGGCAGGCCGGCGCGTTCGCGGTCGACTACGCCTCGTCGCCGGCACACGAGCCGTGCCCGGCGCTGAGCCCCGGCGATCATCTGGTGCGCGTCGACACGCCCGACGGCATGCGCGAGGTACACCTGCACGCCCCGCGCGGCGCCTTCCACCCGCTGGCGCTCGTCATCGCGCTGCACGGCGCCAGCGAGACCGGCCCCGAGTTCGCCAAGGACACCGGCTTCAGCGAGCTCGCCGACCGCGAACGCTTCCTCGTCGCCTATCCGTCGGCGGGCGGCCCGAACGCGTTCTGGAACATGAGCGGCACGGTCCCCGGCGCGGGCAACGACGTCGAGGCGCTCGAGCGCTCGCTGAGCCAGCTCGAGCGCGTCGCGTGCGTGAACTCCTCGCGCGTGTTCGTCACCGGCGTGTCGAACGGCGGGGGCATGACCGCCCGCCTGGGTTGCGAGCTCTCCGACCAGCTCGCCGGGATCGCGGCGGTCGCCGGGGGCTACCGCGCGCTGCCGCCCTGCCGCCCGTCGCGGCCCGTGCCGGTGCTCGAGATCCACGGCACCGCCGACCAGGTCGTCCCCTATGCGGGCAGGCCGCCGGACTACGGCGGCAGCGTCGCCAGGTGGCTGGCGATGTGGCGGCGTATCGACCGCTGCTCGGGCAAGGCGCTGCGCTTCACGCCCGACGTCGGCGTGCACGAGCTCGCCTGGCGGCACTGCGCCGCCCGGACGCGTGTCGAGCACGTGAAGCTCGACGGCGTCGCGCACGGGTGGCCCGGCGGCCCGCGGAGCGCGCCGCCGCCGGCCCCGTTCGCGGCGACCTGGCGGACGTGGGAGTTCTTCCGGTCGCTGCCACCGCGGAAGCCCGTGGCGTGAGCGCGTAGAGGGCCCCGGGGCGCGGCTGCCCCGCGGCGCGGCTGACGTCGATGCCGTGCGCGTGCGCCCAGCGGACCGCCGGCAGGCAGCCGGTGCGGGCGTTGCCGCTCGCCGGCGTGCACGCATCGCCGAGCAGGGCGTAGCGCACGCTGCCGTCCCGCACGTCGCGCGCCAGCCGGGCAACGCTGACGAGCTGGCGCCCCTGCCCATCGGACAGGATGAGGACGGGCCGGCCCTCGGTGGCGATGAGCTGGCCGGCCTTGGAGGGGGCGCTGACCGCCAGGGCCGATTCGGCGCCGGCGGCCCGCAGGTAGGCGGCGAGCGCATCGACCCGCGACTGCGGCAGCGCGCCGGTGCGGTTGGCGTCCTGCGTGGCGTGGGCGACCGCGGCGATCGAGGTGGCGGCGGGGACCGCGACGACCGCCGCGAGGACCGCCGCTCCGAGCGCGCGCCGACGGCGCGCGGCCAGCGCGACGCCTGCGCCGAGGCAGGCGGCGACGGCGGGATCGACGCAGGCCAGGTAGCGGGGGCGCAGGTCCGGCATGGCGCTCATGAGCGCCAGGCCGGCGACCAGCCAGAGCGCGAGCGCCCCGAGCCCGGCGCGGCCAAGGTGGTCCAGCCGGCGATGCGCGCCGAGGGCGAGGGCCGCGGCCAGGGCGGCGAGCGCGGCGACCGCCTCGATGCCGATCCACGTGAGAAGGTGCGCGCGGGTGGACAGCAGCCGAAGCGGGCCCGCCCCGGCGGGCCGCCGCTCGACTGCGGCCGCGTGCTCGCCGGCGCGCCGCGCGAGCGCGGTCGCTCGCGGCGTGCCGGCCGCCGAACCCGCATCAACGTCCAACGTGTCTGCACCCGGCGCGACGTCCTGGACGTTCGCGTGGCCGGTGAGGCGGTCGATGCCGTTGTAGACGAGCGCCGCGTCCCACGGCGAGCCGTTGCTCGACCCGAGCGCCCACGGGCGCGGGTGCAGCGGCACGAGCGTGACCGCCACGAGCCAGGCGACGGCGGTGACCGCGAACGCGGCGCCACCGACGGCGAGCCCCTTCCCTCGTCGCCCTCTCCGACCCGCCGCCGGCCACAGCGCGGCCACCGCGGCCGCGGGCACCAGCGCCTCGGTGAGCTTGACGTCGAACGCCAGTCCGAGCAGCACGCCGGCGCCGGCCAGCGGCGCCCACCGCCCGGTCCGTAGCGCGCGCACGACGAGCGCCACCGCCGCCGTGGCCAGCGCGGCCATGACCGCATCCATCGTGTCGCTGCGCGCGACGATCACCGCGGAGGGCAGCACGGCGAGCGCCAGCCCGCCGGCCAGTGCGGCCGAGCGCCCGAAGAGCGAATGCAGCAGCCACATGACCGCCGCGACCAGCGCGATGCCGCCGAGCGCCTCGGGCAGCAGCAGCGGCACGGTGCCGAAGCCCAAGATCCGCGTCGACGCGACCTGGAGCCAGAGGTCGATCGGCGGCTTGTCGATGGCCACCCGTCGCCCCGGCTCGAAGGCGCCGCTGAGAAACGCCGCCCACGATGTCCCCATCGAGCGCACCGCGGCGTCGTAGTAGGGGTTCGTCGGGACGCGACCGAGCGCCACCAGCCGCAGCGCCGCGGCGATCGCCAGGACTCCGGCCTCGGGCGCGATGTGCAGCAGCGCGTGGGCGACGGTGCCCACGGCCGGCCGCCGGGCGGGCAGATGCCCGGCGGCCGGAGAGACGACCGCCATCGGACCCCTACGCGGCGCTTGTCCGCGGCAGGGTGGCCGGGGAGGTGGTGGCGGTCGTGCTCCGCAGCTCGGCACGAACGGCGCGCAGCTCGCGGAACGCCCTGAGGACGACGCGCGGGCTGGCGCCGGAGGGGCGTCCGGCTGCCCGGGGACGGTGACCGACGCCGAGCTGAGCCAGGCGCGCTCCCGCCTGCGCGGAGCGCGCGATGAGCTCCGTGCTCACCATCGCGCCCTCCGCGGTCAGCGGGAGGGACTGCACGAGCTCGCGTCGCATGAGCTTGAACGCGCAGTCGACGTCGCGTACCGGGACGTCGAGGGCGCGGCGTACCAGCAAGTTCCATGCCGCCGCGTTGAGGATGCGGTGCGGCGGATCGGCGCGGTGGACGCGGTACCCGGCGACGATGTCCGCCGACGGCGCCAGGGGCGCGAACCGCGTCAGCTCGGTCATGTCGAACTGCAGGTCGGCATCGGTGACGAAGATCCACTCCAGGCGCGCGCCGGCGAAGCCGGTGCGCAGCGCCGCGCCGTAGCCGCGGTTGAGCTCGTGGACGAGCACGCGGACGCGCGGGTCCTGCGCGGCGCGCGCCTGGGCGAGCTCGCGCGTCGCGTCGGCGCTGCCGTCGTCGACCACCAGGATCTCGTGGGCATCGGCCACGAGCTCGCCCGCCGCCGTCGCCTCGTCGATCGCGCGCTCGACGTTCTCGGCCTCGTCGTGGCAGGGCAGGACGATCGAGAGGCCGCGCAGCCGGCCCACGACGTGCGGCCGGCCGGCGGCGATGGGATGGTCGATGACAGCCATGGCCGGCAGGATGCAGCCGGTCGCTGAGCCGGCCGCCAAGGCGCCGTTGGCCCGCGCTGGCGGTCATGTTGCGATCGTGTTGAGCTTGCGTGTGATCGTGTTGAGGGGGCCTTCGGCACCTCCTACGCGCCGTACTCTCGTTGGATGCGCGGCGGCGGCAACGGGTCACTCCAGGGCCGTGTGCTCGTCGTCGAGGACGACGCCGACGTTCGCGAGGTGATGGCCGACGCCCTGGCCGCCGACGGCCACGACGTCGTGGTCGCCGCCGACGGTCGCACCGCGCTCGACGAGCTCGCCGGGCGCCCCTTCGACCTCGTCCTGCTCGACATCGCGCTCGGCCCCGGACCCGACGGCGTCGAGGTGTGCCGGCGCCTGCGCGCCGCGGGCGACGGCGCCCACGTCGTGGCGGTCACCGCGCGCGACGGCGAGGCCGACGTCGTCCTCGCCCTCGAGGCCGGGGCCGACGACTACGTGGCCAAGCCGGTCGGGATCGCCGAGCTGCGCAGTCGCGTGCGCGCGGTGCTGCGCCGCGTGCGCAACGGCTCGCCGCGCGCGGTCTTCGAGCAGGGCACGCTGCGGCTCGACGCCGACGCGCGCCGGGCCGAGGTCGACGGAGTCCCGCTCGCCCTGACCTACTCCGAGCACGAGGTGCTCCACGCGCTCATGCGCGCCGGCGGGCGGCTGCTCTCCCGCCAGGAGCTCCTCGACGCGATCTTCGGCGGCCACGAGTTCCGCGACCCGCGCGCGATCGACGTCCACGTCCACCACCTGCGCGAGAAGATCGCCACGGCCGGCGGGCACGCGGAGGCGATCGTGACCGTGCGCGGCGCCGGATATCGCATCGAGAGCTGATGAGGCTCCGGCGCCCCGGGCTGCGAACACGGCTCGTGCTGGCGCTCGTCGCCACGAGCGCCGTGACCCTCGTCGCGGCGACGATCACCCTCGTCCCGCCGCTCGAGCACCGGCTCGTCAACGACCAGGTGGCGAGCATGCGCGAGCTGGCCCGCACCGCCCGCCTCGGCCTCGAGCGGCTCCCGGCCTCCGACCTGCGCCCGGGCGCCGAGCGCCAGCAGCGGATCGTCCGCGAGCTCCAGCGGCGCATGGGCGGGCACGTCGCGCTGTTCGACGCCCGCGGCATCGAGGTCGCCGACACCGACCCCGGGAGCACGCGCGAGCAGCGCGATCGCCAGCCCGAGCGCCTCGCCGACGCCGGGTTCACGCGCGCGGGCGACCTGCGCCAGCAGGTGCGCGACGGCGAGGCCGTCGTCGTGGCCGGCATGTACACGCAAGCCGGGCGGCGCACGCTCGTGCTCACGAAGTCCCTCGAGGATCCCAAGGCCGCGGCAGCGGTCGTCCGGCGCGCCCTGCCGGTGGCGGCGGCGGTCGGCATCGCGCTCGCCCTCGCCCTCGGCGTGGCGCTGGGCTTCGGCCTCATGCGCCGCCTCGAGCGCCTGCGCCGCGGCGCCCGGCGCCTGGCCGACGAGGGCATCGATCGCCCGCTCGAGCTTGGCGGCGCGCGCGACGAGGTCGGCGAGGTCGCAGATGCCCTGGAGAGCATGCGGGCGCGCCTGCACGCCGAGGAGCGCGGCCGGCAGGTCTTCCTGTCGACCGCCTCCCACGAGCTGCGCACGCCGCTCGCCTCGCTGCAGGGCACGGTCGAGCTGCTGGAGGAGGAGCTCGCCGGCGACCGGCCCGGCCTCGCCGCCCCCCGCCGCCGTGCCGCCACCCCCCCCCCCCACACCCCCCCCCCCCCCACCCCCC
>Ga0081540_1001946_pt1 | contig 17280 bp, 15 predicted proteins | sample TabmetS2T1R1_FD_71024 | JGI IMG/M metagenome (GOLD analysis project Ga0081540, IMG submission 71024) | Tabebuia heterophylla rhizosphere microbial communities from the University of Puerto Rico - S2T1R1 | ecosystem: Host-associated > Plants > Roots > Rhizosphere ... | reverse complement strand
TCGCATGGAGCTGCTCGATCAGATCTTCGTCGGTGCCCTCGGGCTCGGTCTCGGTGGCCTCAAGGCCGGCCAGGATTTCCTTGATGCGGTCGATGGAGGACAGGATCAGCGTCACGGCGGCGGCCTTGACCGGCATCCCGTCGCGGAATTTGCCCATCAGCGTCTCGCCGGCATGGGCGAGCGCTTCCAGCCGCGGTAGTCCGAGAAAACCGCAGGTGCCCTTGATGGTGTGGACCAGGCGGAAGATGTTATCGAGAATCTTCGCGTCGCTCGGGTCCTGCTCGAACCGCACCAACTGATTGTCGACCGTATCCAGGCTCTCGTTGGTCTCCGTCAGGAACTCCCGTAACAGGTCATCCATATGAGCACGCCTTCCAAAAATTCAGATACTGGTCTTCTGTAGAAATAACCCTTCGGGTTTCACGGCAGCGTTAATTTCACCGTCCGTGCTAATACGGATATGGTGAATAATTTCGTATTCCATTCGTCGCGGTGATCAAAAAAGAGGTCGTCGCGACGCACTCGACGGCATTCGAATGCCTCGACGACGAGCAGCCGGCGCCCTGATGACGACTTGGAAAACGTGTGCGGCGAAGGTCGCGCCGGTCAGGCTGCGACCAGTTCTTCTTCGCGCTTCACCAGCTTCCTGATTTCCTTGAGCGCCTTGTAGAGCGCGCCGGCGGCAACATGGTTGTTGGCGGCGTCGATCGTGACCCGGGCGCCCGGATTGGCCTCGCGCAGTTCGCGCAGGAAGCCCTGATAGGCGGTGCGGTAACGCTGGATGTCGTTCTTCAGATACATGGTCTGAAGGCAGAGATAGAGCCGCCTGGCGGGCGTATTCGCCGTCTCGGCGTTGATGGTGTCCCGCTCCCGCAGGATCGGCGCCTCGCCGTCGATCAGGAACGAGGTGCGTGTACCGGAATTGACGAGAACGGTTTCCCCGATCACGATGCGTTCAAACGGCTTCAGTTCAACACGTAGTGGCACAATCGTCCCCCGTTCGAAGACGCACGCGAGCGCTTCGGCTCACGACGTTTACGAAACATCGTTCGTGCTAATGCGCGGCAGATAAGCCGCAATAAAGTATTCAGGAATTTTGGACCGATGGTGGCGGCGGGGTTTTCCCCGCCGCCTTGATCGTTGACGTCGTCGTCCCGCTTAGCGCAGGAGCTGCAGCACGCTCTGCTGGCTCTGGTTGGCCAGCGCCAGCGCGGACACCGCGATCGACTGGCGGGTCGACAGCGCCTGGCTGTTCGCCGCTTCCTCGTTGGTGTCGGCCAGCGTCAGGTTCGACGAGCCGGTCTGCAGCACGTTGATCAGGTTCTTCGAGAAGTCCTGACGGATCTGCACGATCGAGAGGTTCGAACCGAACGCCGAGGCGTAGGAACGAAGCGTGGAGCTGGCATTGTTCAAAGCGGTCAGCACCTTGTTCGTCGACGAGTTGTCGATGAAGTCGGTGCCCTGGACCAGCGACGAGAGGCCGAGGCCAGCCGGATCGGAGTTGACGCCCGTGATGTTGAGCGTCGACTTGCCGGTTTCGTTGAACACCAGCTTGAGCGCGTCGCCATTGAGCAGGTTGACGCCGTTGAAGGACGAGTCCTGCGCCGTGGTCTTGATCTGATCGATCGTCTGGTTGTACTGGGCGACCAGGTTGGCGCGCGTGGTTTGCGAGTTCGGGTCCGCAACCGTGTTGACAACCGACACGCCCGCGAAGATCCCGCCCGGGTCAGTCGCCGTGCCACCGAGCACACCAATGTTGAACGAAGCAGCATTGTTCGTGGTGGTCAGGGTGATCTGCCCCGTGGTGTTGATCGAGGCCTGGAGGTTGTTCGCCGCCAGCGCCGCGTTCAGCTCGTTCAGGTCGGAGACCTGACCGGCACCGGTGCCGAAGGTGATGTTGGTCGCAACGCCGCCGCCGGTCGAACCGACCGTAAGCGTCAGGCCGGACAGGCCGGGGTTGGCGGGGGTGCTCGCGGCCGTCGTTCCGGCCGTGAGGCCGAGCTTGGCCAGACCGGTACCGCCGATCACGAGGCTGGCCGTGGTGCCGGCATTGAGCGTCACCCTGCCGCCGCTGACCGCCGAGCCCGTGCCGCCGCTATAGGCGTCGATCTGGGCGAGGACGTTGCTCACGTTTGCGGTCGCGAGGTTGAAGTAGGTCGTGTTGGCGGCAATGCCGGCAGATTGACCGAGGGTGGAGTCGTAGAACGCGATGGTCTTGCCGTTGACCGTGATCGTGTCGCTCGACGTGAAGTTGCTGGTCAGCGAGTTGGTGCCGACAGCGCCCTTCAGCGTGGTTGTGCCCGTGATCTGCGCAGCGGTCGCCGGCGCGGAGGTACGGGTGATCGTGCCGGCGGTCAGGCCGATCCGGGCCAGGCCGTTGCCGGTGCCGCCCAGGGTGATGTCGGTGCCCGTACCCGTCGTCAGGGTGAACGCACCGCCGACCAGGGTCGAGGTACCGCCGCTGGCGTTGTCGATCGCGGTCTTCAGGGTGCCGACCGTGGCGCTCGCCAGGTCGAGATAGACGTGGCCGAAGGTCGAACCGGCCGAACCGCCCGCGCCCGAGTCGTAGAACTCGATCGTGGTGTTGTTGACGGTGATCGTATCCGCGGTCGTCAGCGGCGTCGCAAGCGCGTTGGATGACGGGCTGGCGGCGCCGGCCAGCTTGGTCGCGGCCGTGATCGGCGTCTGCGTCGTCGCGGCGTTGCCACGGGCATAGGTGCCCGGGGTGAGGCCGAGGCGGGTAGCAGCCGTACCGGTTTGAGCGATGACGAGGTCGGCACTGGTGCTGCCGGTGATCTGGATCGCACCGCTGACGAGCGTGGCGGAGGCGCCGGCGCCAGCCGCGGTAGCGATCTTGGTCAGGACCGTGGAGATCGCGTCGTCAGTGGAGATATGGGTCGCGTCCGAGGCACCGCCGGCACCGGTGATGGTGAAGGTGGTCGAGTTGATGGTGAGGGTGTCGCCAACGGTCGGCGGCGTTGTCAACGCACTGAGCACCGTGGCGGAGCTGGCTGCACCCGGGATCGCCGCACCGTTGTAGCTCGGAGCAGTGTAGGCGCCGAGGTGGTTGTCGTTGATCACGGTGCCGGTCGCACCCTGGGTCGAGGTATAGGTCTGCGAGGCGTTGTTGACGAGCACAGAGCCGTTGACCGAGCTGGTCACCTGAGGCGTGCCGGCGAGCAGGTCGTTTGCGGTGGCGCTCGAAATCGCGCTGGTCGCGGTCGACTTGGTGTAGCCGACGGTGGTCTGCAGCGCCTGGTTGGCGATCGACTTCGCGCTGTCGACCAGCTTCTGCAGCGAGGTGATGCCGGTGTTGGCCGCCTGCAGGACCTGCACGCCGTTGCCGATACCGTCGAGGAGATTGTTGATGTCACTGGCGCGCGCATCGAGCGACGACGCCGTGAAGAAGTTGGTCGGGTTATCGAGGGCCGTGTTGACCTTCTTGCCCGTGGAGAGACGATTTTGCGTGGTGGCGAGCAGATCGGCGGTCGACTGCAGCGAGAGCAGGTTCTGGCGAACCGAGGCGGAGAGAACAATACCGGACATCTTTCATACCTTTCTGGTGTGAAATAACAGCGAGCCTTTAGGTCCCGACCTCTCGATCGGGCGACGGGCTCACTCTGAAACCAAGTCTCTAAGAAAAAATGAATCCGGCCCCGACAAGCCGCCCAGAAAGGCGGTGAATTTGAAATTAAGCGCCGCGCCCGCACGCGTCCCGTATTCGTACGGGCCGCGTGCAACAAAGCCCCGCCAAATGGGCACAAATCGCACGTTCACCATTGGTTAACTATCATCAGAAAGGATGCGAATCGGGCGGCGGGCACCGACTGCGGCGCGAAGCGTCAAACGGAGAACAGGCATGGCCTTGAAAGTCGAGCTCAAACCGCACGAGCGAATCATCATCGGCGCCTGCGTGGTCACCAACACCGATCAGCGTGCCAGGCTCCTGATCGACGGCGACCGGATTCCGATCCTGCGTGAAAAGGACATTCTGACACCGGAGACCGCCGATACACCGGCCAAGCTGGTCTATCTGGCCGTGCAGCTGATGTATCTGTCGCCGGACCCTATGGCGCATCACCCGACCTATTTCAGCCTGGTCCGCGATATCCTGACCACGATGCCGGGCGCATGGCCCCTCATCGAGGGCATCAACAATTACATCCTGAACGGCGATCTCTATCACGCGCTGAAGGAAGCAAGGAAGCTGATCGTTCACGAGGAGAAACTTCTCGAAAGCGTCAAGAGCCACGACGTACCCGGCGACGTCGAACGCAAGTCGGCGTAACAGCGAACTCGAACCATAGCCGAAAACGAAAAGGCCCCCGTTGCGGAGGCCTTTGTATCTCGATGAACTCACGAGCTTGCAATCGTCAGACCGGCAGGAACTTGGTCAGCGAGATTTGATAGAGCATCGATGTGGTCTGATATGACGCCTGCAGACTGGTTTGCAGCGCCAGGATCTTGGTCGCCACTTCGTCCTGATTGATGCCCTCGATATCGTCGAGCATGGTCTGCGCCATTCCCTTGAGCTGGGTCTGGCGATCGGTCGACCCCTTGATCGCGCTCTGCGCGCCGGCGAACTCGGCCTGCATGTCCTGAATCGATTGCTGGCCGCTCTGCGGTGCCAGGTTTGCCGAGATCCGCTGTTGCAGCGCGTTCACCTGCGCTTTTGCGTTCGGATTGTTGGCATTGCTGGTGACTGCGGCGTACACGGCAATGTTCTGCAACTGATAGCGCAACGCCTGCTCGTTGGCGCGTGCACCATATTGCACGGTGACCGCCTGGTCGACGCGCGCGATCGCGGTGCCGCGCGGAGAGTCGGTGCCGACTTCACCGGTGTACCACGACACGGTGTTGGAGGAAGTGCCGCCGACCAGATTGGTGGCGGTGGCAAACGGCGGGCCATCGACACGCAGCGGCGCGGGGTTCGCGCTCGCCGGGCCGCTGAAGCCGAGCGCCGCGAACGCTGCGGCGTTCGAACTGGAGATCGAAAGAGTAGCGTCGTCACCGCCATGCAGCGCGATCGCGCCACCGGTGACCGTCGACGGCGTGACGGTGCCGGTGATCGAATCGATCTTGGCCAGCAAGGCCTGGACGCTGTCGGTGACATTGAGCTGGTTGCCGGTTGCGCCGGAAGCGACGAACGTGATCGGCGTGCCGTTGACCGTGATGCTGTCGCCTGCCGCGAAGCTGGCCGAGAGCGAATCCGTGCCCGCAGTACCGGAAAGCAGGGTTGCGCCGGTAATCGGCGCCGGCACCGTGTTCTGGTTGTTGACCGAGCTTCCGGTAATTGTAGCCGACGGATTGAAGAAGTTATCGGACGCCGCAATGGCGGAAGCGGCAACCAGCGCCGTGTCGCTCAGCGTCTGGACCGACGACGTCAAGGCAGCCTGCAGGTTCGCCGTCGTCGCGGTGGTATCGGCGCCGATCAGGAAGGAGCCGGCGGGCGGCGGATTTGTCGTGGTCGCAGTCAACGCGATCTGCTCGGTGGTGCCGTCGGGCAGATTGAAGCTGAAGGTGATCTTGTCGCCTTCGTTCGGATTGACGGCGCCGAGATCGACGGTCGCCGCCGGCGGCGCGCCGGACGGCTGCGTCACCGTTGCGCCTGTGAGCGACGAGGTCACTGCGCCCAGCTTCAGCCCGAACGACGAACCGTCCTCGGCGAGACTGGTCACGGTCGTCGTGAGCGGCGGCGACGACACCGTCAGATGCGCCATGTTGCCGACGCCCTGATCGGCCTGGCGGCGCTCGTTGATCAATTGCTTCAGCCCGGCCTGCGTACCCGTGCCGTCGAGCATGACATCGGCCGGCACCGTCGCAGGCGTATCGGTGGTACGGCCGGAAAACAGATAACGGTCACCCGACTGGCTGTTGAGCAGCGACACCGCGTTCGAGAAGGCGGCTTGCGCCGTGATCTGGCCGGAGGTCTGACCGCTGTCGTTGAGCACGATGGTCGAGGTGCTCGCCGCGCTTTTGACCGACTTTCCGATGTCGACCATTCCCTGCAGCGCGAGGTTGACGACGCTGAGCCGGGTATTGACGTTCTTTGCGGTGTCCGCGAAGGCGTCGATGCTGCTGACCTGCGCGCGCAGGCTGAGCGCGAAGCCGCGATTGGCCCCCTGCCCGGCGTAAGTCGTCGAGACCCTGCCACTGGCAAGCTGCTCGGTCAGATCATTGAGCTGATTGCGCAGGTTAATGATCGAGGTGCCGATATAGGATGTCCGGCCGTTAACGCCATCGATAGACATGAAACCCTCACATGGCCTGGATCAGCGTGTCGTACATCTGCTTGATGGACGACATCACGCGCGCGTTGGCGGAGTAGGCATTCTGCAGCGCTAGCAGATGCGCCATCTCGTCGTCGATGTTGACGCCCGAGGCATCCGTCACCTTCTTCTGCAGGGTATTCAGCACCACGGACTGACCGTCCGCGAGTTGCTTGGCGGAAGTTGCGGCTTCGCCCTGCTGGCTGATGAACTGCTTGGCGAAGTTGGTCAGCGTGCCGGTGAACGGCGCGCCGGTGGTCCCGATGCCGGTCTGCGGCGAATAACGATAGCTGCCTGTCTGCAGTTGGTTGAGAATGAAGTTGGAGCGCGTGGTGTCGCCGGCCGGCGTCAACGGGCTGGTGGAGAACACGATGGTGCGCGAAGGGTCGCCGAGCAGCCCGAGATTGACGCTGATGCGGCCGGCAAGGCCGGTCTGCTGCGAGCCGTTGGCGGTGATCGCGCCGGAAAAAAGCCCGCCATTGTCCGTGAACAGCGGAAGCTGCGGGTTGCCGCTGGTGAGCGACGACATGGTGGTTGTGACCGACGCCGCCGTGATGTCCGAGCGGTTTGGCGCACCGTCATCCAGAATGCGCAGCGTCGAACCGGATGGATTCGAAAACTGCAGATTGGCTGACGACCCGAGCGCGGCGTTGAGCTGGGAGACCACCGAAGCCATGCCGCCGGAAAAATCGATGCCGAGCACCTCGTCGTTCGGATCGAGCGTCGCGTTATTGCTCAGCGGCAGCACGCTCGGATCGTCGACGCGCACGATCGACAGATTGTGCGTAACGCCGGTGGTGTTGTCCTTGTAGGTGACGTGCATGACGTTGCCGGACTGCAAGCCGGTAAGGTCGAGATCGTAGCCGGCCCGCGGCAGCACCGACGCCGGAGCAGCGGCGCCGGCCGTCGTCTTGTCCGACAGCGCGCTCGCCATCGACGCGGCGAACTGGTCGATCTGCGCCTGCGCCTTCACCAGCGTGTTGTCGCGCAGCTCGAGATAGGCGGCGATCTTGCCGGAGCGGATCGAGTTGGTCGACACCAGATCGTAGCTGCCGCCATGCGGGAAATTGATCGTGATGCTGCCGACGTTGCTCTTGGTCGGATCGGAAGAATTGTACAGCGTGTTGGGCGTCATCGTGCCCTGCGGATTGAAGCTCAGCTTCGCCGCCTCGGTGCCGACGAGCTGGACACCCGAATTCGTGAACACCGTCACCTGGTTGAGGTCATTGACGACGGTTCTGATGTCCATCAGCGACGACAACTGGGTGATGTATTGATCGCGCTGGTCGAGCAGCGACGCCGTCGCCGCATCGGTCTTGCCGTTGTTCTGCAACTGGTTGTTGATGAACGCGATCTGGGCCAACGCATTGTTCGCCGTGGTGATGGAATCGTTGATGCCCATCTCGGCGTTGGCGCGAAGGTTCTGAATGCCCTGCGTCGTCGCATTGAGCGTCTGCGCCATGGTCTGCGCGGCGCTGACGGCGCTGATGCGGGCCGACTGCGAGTCCGGGCTCGTCGACAGGCCCTGAAACGCGGTCAACAGCTTGTTGAACGAATCCTCGATCGTGCCGGTTTCGGACGGATTTCCGTAGACGTTCTGCAAATTCTGCAGGTAGGTCGAGCGGATATCGGCATAGGCCGCGCCGGAGGTTTCCGTGCGCAACTGGGTCTGCAGATATTGATCGAGCTGCCGGTCGACGCCGTTGAGCAGAACGCTCGAGCCGTATTCGCCGGTCATGCCGGCGACCTGGATGATCGACTTCCTGACGTAACCTGGCGTTTCCGCGTTGGCGACGTTCGATCCGACCAGCGCGATCGAGGCTTGCGTCGCGCGCAAGCCGGACATCGCGGTAGAGAGAGCCTGACTCAAACCCATGACTAATTGCCCATCTCAAATCGTATTAGCTAACGACACTTCGCCGTTAACGCAGCACGTTCAGCAGATCCTGCACCATCGTGTTGGAAGTGGTGATCACCTTGGTGTTGGCCGAATAGGCCTGCTGAGTGACGATCAGCTTGGTGAACTCGTCGGCGATATCGGTGTTGGACCCTTCCAGCGACGAGCCGACGATCGTTCCCGCCTTGCCATACAGCGCCTGTCCGGATTCGTCGGTGACCTCGAACGCGCCGCCGTTGACGCGTTTTAGGAAGTTGGTGCCGTTGAAGGTGGCGACCGAGATTTCGGCGAGGTCGAGGTTGCGGCCGTTGGAGTAGTTGCCGACGATGCGGCCGTTGGCGCTGACACCGACCGACTGCAACTGGCCGGCCGGGAAGCCGTCCTGCTGGATCTGGTTGACCTGAACGTTGCCGTTGGCATCCGCGAACTGGGTGACGCCGCCGGTGCCGAAGTTGATGACGGGACTGCCCAGCGAGACGCCGTTGACGACGGCATTGGTGAGCGTGATCGAGGGAATCGCCGGCGACATCTGGCCCGAGGCCGAGAAGGTGAAATTGGTGTTGACGTTTTGCCAGGCGACCTGGCCGCCGGTTGCGTTGGGATTGACCTGGTAGAACAGGTTCCACTTGTCGGTATGGCCCGCGCCGAGCGAGGCGCTGTCGGCCTTGGCCCAACGGAACTGCAGGTTCACCGGCGCGCCCGACACGTCGTAGGTCGTGACCGCACCACCCGCCACTGATTCGTTGAGGAAGGTCGAGTTGTCGCTCCCGATGACCTGGCCGGTGCCGACCGAGCCGCCGCCGCCGCGCGTCGCCGTCGCGGTGCCGGTAAAGCCGAGCGCGGCGAACGCCGTGCTGTTGCTGCTTGTGACCGAGAGATCGGCGGTCGTGCCGGAATGCAGCGTGATCGAGCCGCCGCTGATCGTGGACGGGATTGCCGTTCCGGTGATCGAGTCGATCTTGGCGAGCAACGTCGAGATACTGTCGGTGATATTGAGCTGGTTACCGGTGGCGCCTGACGCCACGAAGGTGATGACGGTGCCGTTGACCGTGATCGTATCAGCGGCCACGACGGGGGGGCCGGCAGAGCCAGCACTAAAGCTGGCCGAAATCGAGTCGGAACCTGCCGCGCCCGAGAGCAAGGTCGCCCCGGTATTCGCCACTGACGGCGAGGCCTTGTTGCTCTGAACGGTGCCGCTGATGGAGGCGTCCGTATAGGGTGCCGCGGGCGTTCCCACCACCAGCGGATTGTGTCCGGCGCTGAATGACCCCGGGATGAGCAATTCCGATCCAGGAACCGATACGTCGTGCTTGGTCGTCAGCGGATAGCTGGCGAGGTTGGCGCGATAGGAGATCGCGGTGGTTTGCTGCGCCGGCAGGAAGTCGTTCTGGAACCTAAGAACCTGCGGCGAGCTGCCGGAAGGGTTGCCTGTGGTTGGATCGATCGGAACGCCCTGCAGGTAATAGCCGGCGCCATTGACGAGATAGCCGCTCTTGTCGAGCTGGAAGTCGCCGCGGCGGGTGAAGCGGTCGACGCCGTCGAACACCGGCGTGCCGTCGGTGAAGTTGCCGGGCTTTTGAACCGCGAAGAAGCCGTTGCCGTTGATCGCCATGAAGGTCGCAACCGAGGCCGTCTGCACGTCGCCCTGCACCGAGTTGGTGGAGCGGGATTGCGTGGTCACGCCACCGGCGAGCTGCGCCGTGGTGGAGGTCTGCGGAATGAGATCGAGGAAAGAGGTATCGATGCGCTTGAACGCCGTGGTCTGCGAGTTGGCGATGTTGCCCGAGACGTTTTCCAGCGCGTAGGAGTTGGCGCGAAGGCCGCCGACCGCGGTGGTGAGTGCGCCGAAGATACCCATGACATTTTCTCCAAATTCGATCCGGGCGGCTCCGAGGTTCGAGGAAACTCAGGCCGCGTCGGGAGAAGATGTCGCAAGCGCTGTGCCAAACTATAAAATCAATAAAAATCAATACCTTAAGAAAAAAGCCCCGGTCCAATGACCGGGGCACAATTGCCGGGCGGGCAACATTTGCCGGGCACTAGCCGTTCACGAAGCCTGTGGCCCTGCCGGGTGAAACACCAGCCCGAATCCGTCGATGCAATAGCGCAGGCCGGTCGGCTGCGGGCCGTCGTCGAAGACATGGCCGAGGTGACCGCCGCAGCGGCGGCAATGCACTTCGGTGCGCGACATGCCGAAGGTGCGGTCCTCGGTCTTGCCGAGGGCATTGTCGAGCGGCTGCCAGAAACTCGGCCAGCCGGTGCCGCTCTCATATTTGGTGTCCGAGGAGAACAGCGGCAGATCGCAGCCGGCGCAGGCAAAGACGCCCTTGCGTTTTTCCTTCAGGAGTGGGCTTGAGCCCGGCCGCTCGGTGCCGTGCTTGCGCAGGATGTCATACTGCTGCGGCGTGAGCTGCGCGCGCCATTCGGCGTCGGTCTTTTCGACCTCGAATTTCTCGGCGGCCTGCGCCGGCGTCGTGCGCAGCCAACGGAAAGCGGCCAGGCCAAACAGGCCGGCGACGGATGCGAGCAGGATACGGCGGTCGATCATGGAAATCTCCGTGCGGGCGTAAACGTTTCGCCATCAAATACGGCCCACGAACGCCGACGTTACACGGAACCGTCCCGGATTATCTCACTTTCCTGCGAGGAAGCGACGGACATCACGCCATCCTGCATCTCGACCTGCCGCGGCGGCTGTGGACGTACCGGGCGTGGCCCGCCCGGCGGACGGCGAGACAGTCCGGTTCCGGCCTGCCGGTTGGCCTCCGCCAGGCGCGCCTCGCGAACGCTTTCCCGGACACGCGCGCCTTCGCGGTAACGGGCTAGCGCTCCCACTGCTGCGGAATGGCCCCGTCCCCACAGGCCGATCAGGTGGCCGGCGACACGGCCGGTGGCGCCGCCTGCCCAGACCAGTTCGAACGGCGAGAACAGTTTCCAGCGGTCTTCACCCCAAAGGATGCTGCGGGCGATGACCTGCCCCGCCATCGCCGCGGTGTTCAGCCCCTGGCGGCCGAAACCGCTGGCGACCCACAGCCCTTTGCGCAACTGGCCGATCTGCGGCATGCCGTGCACGGTCACCCCGACCGCGCCGCCGAACACGTTCGCGATCGGAACCTTGCCGAGCTGGGGGAAAATGGTGGCAATGCGGCGCGCAATGGCGGGACCAAAGCGGTGCGGCCGTGCGTCCCAGGTGGTTTCCGGACTGGCCCACATCAACCGGTCGCCGTCGACGATCCGGAAGTGATCGATGCCGTCGCAGTCGGCCACCGAGCCTTTGAAGGCGATCACCTCATGAAGCCGCTCGCCGAGCGGCTCCGTCACCGCAGCATAGCGCCAGACCGGCAGCAGCGTCTCGGACAGGCGGCGCAACGGGGCGCCGAGATGCACGTTGCCGGCCAGCACGATATGCGTGGCGCGCAGCCGCGCCGACGGCGTCACGATGCGCTTGCGAATCCCCGACGGATCGATGCTGACGACAGGCGTATCCTCGAAGATGCGCGCGCCCGCCCGCCTCGCCTGCGCGGCAAGGCCATGGACGTATTTGCGGCCGTCGACCTGGAACGCGCGCGGATAATAGACGCCGTGGAAATAACGTGAGGTCCCGAGCTGATCGCGAACGCGATCGACCTGCCATCCCTCGACTTCGGTCCCGAAATCCTCGCTCAGCATCTGCAGCCGGCTGATCAGCGCCTCACCGGCGTCGACGTTGGAGACCTCCAGCGCTCCCTCGGTCAGCGCAATTCCCGGCATTGCCTCTTCGCTGGCGGCGGCGCGAACGTAATCGGCGCCCTCCTTCGACATCGCCCACAATTCGCGCGCGTCCCCGAGGCCGACGCGCTCGATCAGGTCGCCGATCGGAAGACTGTAGCCCGGCATGACCGTGCCGAGCTGATGGCCGGACGCGTTCCACCCGACATGCCGGCCTTCGAGCACGGCCACGCTGGCGCCGAGGCGCGCGGCCTCCAGCGCCACGGTGAGACCGGCAAGTCCTGCCCCCACCACGCAAATGTCAACATCCAGGTCGAAGGAAAGACGCGAGCGAAAAGGCGCGTCTTCGTCGGGGCCGTTGGCCGCACTTGTGAAAGTCTCGGACATGGCTTTTCTTACGGACCGCTGCAGCGCTTGTCACCTCGTCCGAGACATGAGCCTGTAGATTAGTCCAGACTAAGACCGAATCGAGATCGCGCCCATGCGCCGTTTGATGCTGCTGCGTCACGCCAAGACCGAACACGACGCGCCTTCGGGCCATGACAAGGACCGCCGTCTCGACGAGCGCGGCCGGCGGGATGCTGCGGCCATTGGAACCTGGATCGGCCGGCATCCGCCCTTTCCCGATACCGTTCTGGTTTCGACCGCGGTCCGGGCGCAGCAGACCTGGGAAATCGCACACGTTGCAATGCAGGATTCCGTGCGGGAACGGCCGCCGCAGCTGCAGGTCGAATTGCTCGACGAGATCTACGGTGCCGAGCCGGCGCAGCTCCTGCGGATCATCCGCATGGCCGAGGTCAGCGATCCCGCCCGCTTGATGCTGGTCGGCCACAATCCCGGCATGCATGAGCTGGCGCTGATGCTCACCGGCAGCGGTGATGCGGCAGCGAAGAAATCACTTGAGGACAATCTGCCAACCGCCGGCCTTGCCATCCTGGATTTTGCGATCGAGGACTGGAGCGAGGTGGCGTTCCGCCGCGGCAAACTCGTCCGCTTCACCAGCCCGAAATTGCTCAAGCAGGCGCTGGACGAGTGAGGCCGGCGGACATCCCTGCCCCGCCATGCTAAGCTCTTCACGACATGGTTTTCGAGCGAATTGAGAACAAGTTCGCGTAAAAGAAGACACGTCAAAACAAAGGGCTGGAGTCCGCTTCTGACAAATCGGAACCGGACGGGCTGGAAGCCGGAGGCCGCCGATGTTCAAGTCGATTCTCGTGCCGATCGATCTGGCCGATACCGATCTGGCGAAGCCCGCGATCGCCACCGCGGCCACGCTGTCGCAGACCTGGAACGGCTCGGTGCGCCTGCTCAACGTAATGCCGATGACGCCGGCGATGCTAGCGGAATATGTGCCGGCCGATTTCGACGCCCAGCAGCGTGCGACCTCGGAGGAAGCGCTCGCCATCGTGGCGAAGGAATCCGGCATCGAGGCCTCGCGCATTTCCGCTGCGGTGCGGCAAGGCGGCATCTATCACGAGATCCTCGAAGAGGCGACGGCGATCAAGGCCGACCTGATCGTGATGACCTCGCACCGGCCGGCGATGCGGACCTATTTCCTCGGCTCCAATGCCGGCCATGTCGTGCGCTATGCGAGGTGCTCGGTGCTGGTGGTACGGCACTGAGACATAACGGCGCCGCTGAGCCGCGGCGCCGGAAGCTCTACATGATCCGGCCGAAGTCCGGATCGACGGTGCCGTGCACGGCGGATTCAATCCGGCTGCGCTCGATGCCGATGTCGCGCAGTGCGCGATCGTCCAGTTCACTCAGTGTCTGGATGGCCTGGCGGCGCGCAAAGTAGTCGATGACGGCGTTCACCCAGCTTCCGAGCAGGCGGAACAATCCACCAGCGAAGCTTTGAGTCGCAGGTTGGCCTGCAGTCCGGGATATCGTGGTCATCGTACTTCTCCTTGCTTTCGCGCGGCAAAGCGGTACCGCGGGCGCAAACGCTGCCGATGGCGCCTGCACCGTTTAATGCTCTGATTGCTTGCACCCCTCTCAGTGCAATCACGGGCTTGATGGCGCCAAAATGATCCGATACACTTCTCGGTGCAAGGAAAACATTGCTCTCGGTGCAATAATGTCAAAGTTCGAGTATCTGAAGCTTGCCGATACCGTCGCCGCCGAGATCGCCAACGGGGCGCTCAAGCCCGGCGACCGCCTGCCGCCGCAGCGCAGCTTCGCCTATGACCGCAAGATCGCGGTCTCGACCGCGAGCCGCGTCTATACCGAGCTGCTCCGCCGCGGCCTCGTCATCGGCGAAGTCGGGCGCGGCACGTTCGTTTCGGGCGAGACGCGTCGCGGTGTCACCATGCCGACCGAGCCGCGCGGCGCGCGTATCGATCTGGAAGTGAACTATCCGATCCTCCCGACGCAATCGGTGATGATCGCAAGAAGCCTTTCGGGACTGGAGCGCCCCGAAGTGCTCGATCTCGCGCTGCGCCACTCGACCACGACAGGCACACAGGCGGCACGGACCATTTCCGCCGAGTTTCTCTCCCGCGAGGACTGGTCCCCGGCCCCCGATCAACTGGTCTTCACCGCGAACGGCAGGCAATGCATCGCCGCGGCGCTTGCGGCAATGGTGCCGAGCGGCGGCCGTTGCGGCGTCGAGGCGCTGACCTATCCCTTCATCAAGGACATCGCCGCGAGGTTAGGCGTCACGCTGGTGCCGCTCGCGATGGACGAGAACGGCGTTCGCCCGGATGCGGTGCAGAAGGCCCACCGCGAGGCGCATTTGTCGGCGCTGTACGTTCAGCCGACGATACAAAATCCGCTCGGCATGACCATGCCGCCGGCGCGCCGGGCCGACCTCTTGCGTGTCGTCGAGAAGCTCGGCCTCACCGTCATCGAGGACACGGTCTACGGCTTTCTCGACGAAGAAACCCCGATGGCCGCGCTCGCGCCGGATAGCTGCATCACCCTCGATAGCCTGTCGAAGAAGGTGGCGCCCGGTCTTGCGCTCGGCTTCATCGTCTCCCCGCCGCGCCTGCGCGAGCGCATCATGGCCGCGGTTCGGTCGGGCGGATGGACGGCTTCGGGATTTGCATTTGCCGCCGGGCAACGGCTGATGGCTGACGGCACGGTTGCCGAGCTGTCACGCCTGAAGCGGATCGACGCGGCGCGGCGCCAGCAGATGGCGGCCAAATACCTCGCCGGCTTTGAGGTTCAGGCGAACGTCAAATCCTACCATCTCTGGCTGACCCTGCCCCAGCATTGGCGCTCGCAGACATTCGTCGCGGCCGCGGCCCGGCGCGACATCGCGTTGACGCCCTCGACCACCTTCGCGGTAACGCCCGGCCATGCCCCCAACGCCGTCCGCCTGGCGCTCGGCGCACCCAGCACCGAACAGCTCGATCTGGCGCTGCGCACGCTATCGGGAATGCTGACGGCGAAAGAAGATCTCGATACGACCGAGTAACGCTACCGATCGCGCGTTTCGCTTTCCGGCCACTCCGCGATAAAGCCCCTCGCCTTGTACGGCTCGATCTTGTCCCATTCCTTAAGCATGCGGCGGCTGAATTCGGCGTCGGTGTGCCAGAGCGCCCGCGGCGTCTTGAAGCGGTCGACCGTGACCAGCATTTTCTCCACGTCCGGCCAGTGCCGATGCAGTGTCATCGGATAGCGGCGCGCCGTCCAGCTATTACCGAGACAGATCACGCTGCGGATGTTGGCGAGCCCGAGCGCTTCCTCGATGATCGGCAGCGAGAAGATCACGTTCTCGCCGGTGTTCGTCGCGCGCTCCTCTCTCAGAATGATTCCGGCGGGAACGCCGCGCGCGACCGTGGCATCGGCGATGATCTCACATTCCGACCGGTCCGATCCCGGCGTCACTCCGCCGCTCACGATCGCCCAGCGAAAATATCCCCCGCGCCACAACCGGCAGGCTTGATCGACGCGCTCCTCGACATCCTCGCGCGTGCCGAACACGAACAGCAGGTCGGCCGGGCGTAACGGCGTCTCGACCAGATGCCGCGCATTGATTGCGGCGATCTCTGCTTCCGTCGGCAATCGCGTCGTCGGGATCGTCACGGCACCTCGCCTGCTCTCCAGAACATCGCACAGAGTGCCGCGCTCCATGGCGGTTCACGAAATCACGTTTCGTGTCGCTTGGTTGCGAAGCCGGCTATGGCAGCAGCGTCTCGGGAAGCTCGTCAAACGAATACCGGCTGGGCCGGTTGCGCGTGATGAAGCCGCCGATGGTCCAGGCAAACCAGACGGCGATCGCGACCAGAAACAGCGCGCCGGTGAATTCGGAGGTCACTATTGCCCGCACGAGAAGCCCGGCCATGGCGATGGCCAGCAATGCCAGCATCACGAGCGCCGTGGCATAGGTCACCGTTCCGATGCCGCCGGTCAGGGAAGCCTTGCTGCCCGCCGCCTTCATCCTGCGATGCAACTCGGCGATGAAGGCGCGGTAGCCTTGGTCCTGCGGCGTCATCAGCGAGACGGTCTGCCAGGTCGTGGAAAGGATGGCGATCCGCCCGCCACCGGTCTTCTCGATATCGGCGCGGAAGCGGCGGGCTTGCATCGACATCGGCCGGTATGACAGGCGGATCGCAGCGATATCGGCATAAGGCCATACGCCGGACCGGCTGCCGATCCGCCACGACAATCCGGCATCCGTCAGCTCGAATTGCTGCGCCGACGAGATCAGTGACGCCTTGTAGGCGTAGCTGACCGCGCGCAGCCCCTCGCCTTCCGCCTCGTTGGGTAGTGATGTCGGCAAACCAAAATATCCGTGACGTTTGAAGCCGCCTGCTTGCGCGGCAAGCCGGCTTTACCTTACAAGCGGGCCATGGCCGAGACGACTTATTTTCCGCCCCGCCTGATTCTCGCCGGCGCGATTGTTTCCGGAGTGCTGCTGGCGCTGGCCGTGCACATGCTGGGCGCGCGTTACGGGCTCGATCTTGGCGGCCTGTGGCGGTCCGATACCAGCGAGTTCATGCCCGCGGGCGCCGCGGTTGCGTGGTGGCTGATCGCGACCATGGGCTTTTCCGGCGGCTATTTTACCGCCAACCTGATGCACAGTGCGGCCTCGGGCCAAATTCCGCAGCGCATGCGGCAGTTCCTGATCGCGGTCGGCGTCCTGGTCCTCGCCGGCGCCGGACAGGCCGCCTCGGCGCCGAGCCCGGTCCCGACCGTATCGGGCGTGCTCGCCGGCCTTGCAGCCTTGTGCCTCGGCGCCGTGATGGCGTTCTGCGGCGCGCATTTCGCGTTGCGCAAAGCCTGACGAAACAAAGCCAGAAGCAAACTAACCGGCGAGACGCGCCCGCGCTTTCGACAGCATCGTTTCGACTTCGGCTGCGGGACGCGGCGGGCTGAACAGATAGCCTTGCGCCTGCGTGCAGCCTTCCTGGCGCAACAGGTCGAACTGCGCGTCGGTCTCGACGCCTTCGGCCGTGGTGA
>Ga0081540_1001945_pt1 | contig 17281 bp, 16 predicted proteins | sample TabmetS2T1R1_FD_71024 | JGI IMG/M metagenome (GOLD analysis project Ga0081540, IMG submission 71024) | Tabebuia heterophylla rhizosphere microbial communities from the University of Puerto Rico - S2T1R1 | ecosystem: Host-associated > Plants > Roots > Rhizosphere ... | reverse complement strand
CTGTCCGCGGCCGGGCATGTCCACCCCCGTTCCGCCCCGCGCGCAGGCGGCGCATCAGCAGGCAGCGCACATGGTGCGTCAGATCGAACGGCGGCTGCGTTCAGCGCCGCTCCTTCCCTATACGTACAAGGACTTCGGCTCCCTGGTTTCGCTCGGGCGCTGGGGCACTGTCGGAAATCTGACGGGCTTTCTGTTCGGGCGCAGCGTCTTCATCGAGGGGTTGATCGCGGGGCTGATGTATCGCTCGCTGCGCCTCATACACGAGCGCGCGGTGCGCGGAACCGCGGGCGCCATCCTCGGCGCAATTGCTCGCGCCCTGTCGAGGCGAACCAGCCCGCCGGTGAAGCTCCATTGAGCGGGAAGTTTCTCGCTCACTCATCACGCCGAAAGCAAAGGTTGCGACGAACGTTCGCATCAGTCGGCATCAGCAAAGAAGGAGATCGTCGTGCAGATTTTTCAGGCCCTTGCGGACACTTTGCGCCACAATCCGGTAATCGCCCTGTTTCTCACACTCGCGCTCGGATTTTGGTTCGGTAATCTCAAGTTTGGAACGTTCAGCCTCGGTGCGGTGACGAGCACGCTGATCGCTGGCCTTCTGATCGGACAACTCCATATCCACATCGATCCCGCGGTACAGGACACCTTCTTCATGATGTTCTTGTTCGCCGTCGGATATAGCGTTGGACCGGTATTCATTCGCGCCCTCAAGACGGACGGACTGCCGCAGGTCGCATTTACGTTGATTGTTTGCTGCAGCGGCCTTGGGGCTGCCTATGTCGCAGCAAGACTTCTCGGTTACGACCCGGCAGTTGCGGCAGGCTTGCTCGCGGGCAGCTACACGAACTCCGGCACCCTTGGCGTCGCAACAGCCAACATGAGCGAGCTCGGCCTTGATCCGCAACAGACCGCATCGATGGCCAGCTTGGTCGCGATCGCCTACGCCGTGACCTACCCGTTCGGCGCCGTCGGATCAGCGTGGTTTCTGGCCACGCTCGGACCGAAGCTCCTGGGCATCGATCTGGTGCACGAATGCAAGCAATATGAGACCAAGATGGGCGCGCATGGCACCGAGCCGGGCGTCGAATCCGCATCGCGGCCGTTGACCACGCGCAGCTACCGGTTGGAGAACAACGACCTCGCCGGACAATCGCCGCGGGACCTGAACGGTGCCTTCGATGGCGCGGTGATCACGCGCTATCGCCAGGGTAACAAGATTCTTGAACCCGATGCGCACGCTCCTGTCGAGAAAGGTGCCACGCTTGCGATCTCCGGCCCTCAACGCGCGCTTCTCAACGCCGAACGGATCGTCGGCCCAGAGGTAGAGGATCCCGAGCTCCTCGCTTATGTGGTCGAGCAGATGGACGTCGTCGTCACCAGGAAGGCCGCCGCCAATCGAACCGTTCGCGAACTTGAGCAAGACGAGTTCACGCGCTTTGGGCGTTCCATTTTCCTGCTTCGCGTCACGCGCGCCGGTCAGGCAATCGAGCCAAGTCCGGATCTGGTGATCCAACACCGCGATGTGCTGACGCTGCGTGGCGCTCGAAAATTCGTTGAAGATCTGGCGACGTCGCTCGGTTACGCCGACCGCCGCACGTCCAGGTCGGACATCGCCTTCATGGGCGCGGGCATAGTGATTGGCAGTCTCGTCGGCTTGATCACGGTGCACGTTGCCGGCATTCCGCTTAGCCTCAGTGCCTTCGTGGGGACGCTCATTGCCGGCCTGGTCTTCGGGTACCTGCGCTCCATCTATCGCACGTTCGGGGCCATTCCCGCGCCCGCGCTCTGGGTGTTCAACAATGTGGGGCTGTCCGGCTTCCTCGCCGTGGTCGGCTTAAACGCCGGTCCCGGCCTGACCTCCGGGCTGGCGACCTACGGCATCAGCCTGTTCGTTGCCGGCATCTTCTCCTCGTTGGCGCCGCTCATCGTCGGCCTCGCCCTCGGCAAGTACCTGTTCAGGTTTCATCCGGCCATCCTGCTCGGAGCCTGCGCCGGCGCCCGAAGCGCGACCCCGGCGCTGGGTGCGCTTCAGGAAGCTGCCAAGAGCACCATTCCGGCGATCGGTTACACCATCCCCTACGCCGTCAGCCGCATCGTGCTCGCGATCTTCGGCGTCGTGATCCTGCTGGTCATGAAATGAGCAACGTCGTCGTTCCGAATGCACCATTGCGCACACTCGCGCCGCAAACATGCATCCCTGTCCTGCTGATGCACTGCGACGACGACCAGATCGTTGCGTGTGCGGGCTCTGCTCCTTTGTCCGCAAAGCGGCTGCCGCCCGCGCTGTAAGCAAAGCCTCGACTTCAACTGAGAATGGCACCTGTGGACACTTCTATTATCTCTGCACTGGCCGCTCTTGCCGGCGCAACTGTCGGAGGCCTGACGACCGGGGTTGCCAGTTGGCTGAACCACAGAAGGCAGGTCCGCTCACAATGGCTTCTTCATGAAAAGAACCGGCGACAAATCCTATATAGAGATTTCATTGAGGAGGCTTCGAGATGCCATATCGATGCGCTACAGCATCATGAGACCGATGACGGCATTCCAGGCCTGGTTGCCCTCTATGCGAAGCTCAATCGGATGCGGGTCTTGTCCTCCGCGCCCGTAGTGCATAGCGCTGAGCATGTCGCAAAGACAATCATGGACACCTACCTTGAACCGGACAAAACATTCGTTGAGTTGCGCGATATGGTCAAATGCGGAACAATTGACCTACTGCGCGAGTTCAGCGAGGGCTGCCGCGCCGAATTCGACGAGATGCGCAGCCAGCAGCTGTGACCGCCGACGCCTGTGCTAAGCCGCGCGTGATCGCGTTCAGTGCTGATTCTTGACCGCGAAGAACGGCTTCAAAGAGCGTGAGCCATCTGTCTCAGACTGCGATCGCGCAATGAACTCGAACAATGCGTGCTTGCCGGGCTAAGCACTGGACAATCGCCGACAAGGCAAAATCGGCCCAATCGTGAATGCCGCTGCAACAACGTTGAGACGGGCCACCGTTTTCCGACCATCCCAATGATCGTCATCCAACGCAACCGGTGCGCCGGTGCGTATTGGAGAACGGAGCGTATTGCCACCTCAACAGCCGAAAGGCAGCGAAGAAATCGTCCGCCGCCTAGAAGAGGAGTCGGCGGGCCACGCACCGTCGATAGTGCGGCGTTTGGCGGCTCCAGTTCCTCAATTTGATTATTAGTCAGTAGTCGGTCGACGAAAATACCGACGCTAAGAAATGACAACGTCTCATCAAGCTGCGCAAAGCCAAAGCCGTCAAAAACTCCGACTAATGAAATCATCCGAGCCGGCTCAATCGCCTTGATAGCCAGCTCCGCAACAAGGGCTAGGAGATCAGCGTGACTACGTCCATGCCACTGAATCGCGATGGAGCGGCGCTTCTGCGCGCCTTGACGCACCGGATCCACAACGACCTCGTCTCCTCAATCAAGATCGTGTCCTCCGACGCGGTGCGCGCCGAGAACCCGGAGGTCAAGGCAGCGTTAGGCAACGTCGTCGAATTGCTGGAGCATTATTCCGACATTCATCGCGTCCTAGCCGTCCCGCACGGCGGCGGACTCGTCGACGCCGCCGAGTGCATTCGCAATCTCGGGCTCGCGGTCAGCCGGTCCCTTGAGCCCTTCGGAATGCGTCTGACACTTGTGGCCGACACCTTGCCGTTGGAATCGCAGCGATGCTGGCGTCTCGCCTTGGCCGTCCATGAGTTGGTGACAAACGCGGCGCGGCACGCGCGTTTTGACGGCAGAGAGGGGGCGATCAAGATCCAGCTGGCGCTTGAAGACACCGTGGTCCATTGCATCGTTGCTGACAACGGATCTCTTTCGACGCGTTTGAAGCCGGCGCAAGGCCTCCAGATGGTCAGCGATCTGGTCAAGAGTCTTGGTGGTCGAATCGACTATGGCTTTGGAACGCAATTCTCGTCGTTTCTCCTGATGTTTCCATTGACCATGCAGGAGCAACGAGCCAACCGCATCGTCGCGTCACGACGCGCCAGAGGCGCAATGCAACGCAAGGCCGTGGCACCGCAGTCGCGGCCGCCTGCGGCACGCGCTCAGTCCACTCGCGTGCGAAATGTTCCGCAAACCGTATCGGCTGCCGCCGCTCCGCTTCGGCGAAATGGAATGTAGCGCCGCGCCTATGACGGCCGCTCGCCACCGAAACAAGCAGCCAGCTGACCGTCCACACCGGGACATCGCCATGAGTCAACCCCCGCCATTCCTCGTCCGGCATGCCGCGCTCGTGTTTGCGGCACGGACCTTTGCAGCGGCGATGCTGGCGTTTTCGATCGCCCTTTTGCTGGAGATGCCGCGCCCCTACTGGGCGATGGCGTCGGTCTACATCACTTCCAACCTGCTGAGTGGGGCGACCTACTCCAAGGCGGTCTATCGGATCTTGGGCACGCTGATCGGCGCGGCAGCAACGATCGTGCTGGTGCCAAACCTCGTGGATGCGCCGGAAATGCTCAGCCTCGCCATCGCGCTGTGGGTCGGCACTTGCCTGTACCTGTCGCTGATCGACGGCACGCCGCGCAGCTATGTGTTCATGCTGGCCGGCTACACCGTGGCGCTGCTCGCGTTTCCGATCGTCTCGACGCCCGGATCGACGTTCGACATCGTGGCCGCCCGCGTGCAGGAAATCACGCTCGGGATCATCTGCGCGAGCGTCGTTGCCATGATCGCGCTGCCACGCAGCGTCGCCTCTGCAATTACGGCGCGAGCAGAGGCATGGCTCGCCGGAGCCCGCCGGCTTGGCGTGGATGTCCTCACCGGCCGGGGCGGCAATCAGGAGCGTGACAACGAACGCCTACGCCTTGCGGCCGCAGCGTACGAAATCGAGCAGCTTGGCCGACACCTCAGCTATGAGGCCATTTCCGCAAACGTCGCGCGAGGCCTGCAGCTCCTCCGACAACACATGCTGTCGCTGCTTCCGCTGCTCGGGTCGATCGAGGACTGCAAGCTCGCCCTCCATTCGCATGAAGAGGCGTCGGCGCGCGTTGCAAAGATCTGCACAAGGACAGCGCAATGGCTCGATGCGCGCGGTCACGATGAACAGGAAGCCGATGCGTTGCGGGCGGAGCTCGATGAAGTCCGGCCTGTGCTGGACGCGGACGCCGGCTGGATCGACATTACGGTCACAGGGCTCGTTGTCCGGCTCCGCGAGCTTGTGGATATAATGCAGGATTGCCGCCTCTTGCGCGGGGCGATTGCCGATGGTCGCAATCCGGACCAGCTTCCGCTCGTCTTCACATCTGGAGCATTGACTGCCTCCGTACTGCACCGGGACTATGTGTCCGCGCTGCTGACGGCCGCATCTGTGGCCATTTCCGTATTGGCTTGCTGCGGGTTCTGGATCGCGACTGGCTGGACCGACGGCGCGACCGCTCCACTATTCGCCGCCGTTGTCGGTAGCTTCCTCGCCGGCGCGGACGATCCCGTTCCGACTTTCCGCAACTTCTACAGGGTAATCCTCGTCGTCATCGCGGTAACCGGCATCTACACGTTTGGAGTGTTGCCGCGGATCACGACGCTCGAAATGCTGATTGCCGCGCTCATGCCAGCATTCCTGCTGTTCGGCTGGATGGCCGCGCGACCTGCAACCGCGCGCGTCGGATCCATGCTTGCCATCTTCACCTCGGTGCAACTGGCACTCACTTCAACCTACTCGGCCGATTTCTCTTCCTTTGCCAATGTCAGCATAGCGCAGATGCTGGGCGTTGGGCTTACGGGCGCTATCTGCGGCATTGTTCGCTTGCTCGGAGCCGAGTGGATCGCAAGCCGATTGCTGCGAAGCAATTGGCAAACGCTCGCTGCGGTGGCGGAACGCAAGTCGCGCCATGATCGTGCCGCGATAACCAGTCTGATGCAGCATCGACTCGCTTTGCTTGCGGCGCGGATCGCCGTGGTTCCTGCCGAGGCACGAAGCAGCGCCGCCAATCTCAGCCAGCTTCGAACGGCTTTGAGCATCATCGACGTGAGGCGGGCGAGCCTTGACCTCTCTCGCCGCGCAAGGCCGGTGATCGAAGCATTTCTCGCTCAGCTTGCCTTGGTTTGCAGAACTAACGATGTCAGCCAGCTTCCGGACGGTCTGCTGGGACAGCTCGATAGTTCGATCGCACTTGCGTTGCACGAATCGGCCGGCGAGGCCCGCGATCAGACGCTCGTCGGACTTGCCGGCATCCGCACCGGGCTTTTTCCGGAAGCCACGACATATCGACCGCAGGAAATCGAACACGGGACAATCGCCGCATGAAATACGAACTTGATTTTTTCGGCGTGATCGTTCCGAGCCTCGTGCTCTGGAGCGTGGTCGCCTATTTCCTCGCGCGCGCAGTGCGTAAGCTCATGGCGCGGACCGACCTCTACCGCCATGTCTGGCATCCTGCACTGTTCGATTTCGCGATCTATGTCTGCCTCCTCACCAGCCTAGTCTTCGCTTCCAAGGAGTTCTTGTCATGAAGGCCCTTCTGACTGCATTTCGTCGCTTTGCGCTGACCGGTCTCATGGTGGGGATCGCGCTCTGGGCCAGCTACAAGCTGTGGGACTACTATTTTGACGAGCCGTGGACGCGCGACGGCCACGTTCGAGCCGACGTGGTGCCCGTTGCTCCTGACGTGTCCGGCTTCGTCACAGAAGTGTTCGTCAAGGACAACCAGCATGTCCGGCGCGGGGACGTGCTGTTCCGGCTCGGCCGGGAGCGGCGTGAAATCGCGGTGAAGCAGGCCGAAGCGGTGCTGCTGAGCAAACGCGCTTCACTGGATGAGGCTAACGCCGACCTGAAGCGCTACAGCGCATTGACGCCTGGCGTCGTGGTCTCCACCCAGAAGATGGACCAGGTCACTGCCACCCAAGGCTCGGCCCAGGGCGCCCTTGACCAGGCAGAAGCGGACCTTGCTCTCGCCAAATTCAACCTCGAGCGCAGCGATGTGCGCGCCTCCGTCAATGGCGTCGTCACCAACATGGAGCTGCGTCCGGGGACCTATCTCGACCCCGGCAAGGCAGTGATGGCGCTGCTCGATTCAGACACACTGCGCATCGAAGGCTACTTCGAGGAAAACAAGTTGCGACGTATCCATCTCGGCGACCCCGTCGATGTGCGCCTGATGGGCAGCGATCACACGCTCCGTGGAAGAGTGGAGAGCGTCGCGGCTGGTATCGAAGATCGCGACCGCAGCGCGGGCGCCACTCTTCTTGCCAACGTCAATCCTACATTCAACTGGGTGCGACTGGCGCAGCGCATTCCGGTCCGCGTCACGCTCGACAGCGTATCCGAGCGTAATGAACTTGTCGCCGGAACAACCGCGACTGTGGAGGTGCTCGGATCGCGTCCAGCCTCGATAGACGGACCGAAGCGCATAGGCCTCTTGCTTCGAGCAGCGATTGAAGTCCTTAGCCAGTTCGCCTTCGTGCCCAGAGCGCATCACTATGAGTGATCACGCTGGAACCTTTCGATGGGTCATAAGCCGACCGGTGCGCAACAAGCATTGCTGAGGCATCGTACCTCATTCATTCCGTCGAATCGAAATCGGCCTCCCTGGCATTTAGCATCGCGACGAGGGTGAGCAGCCCGGCATCCAACTGCTCCATGGTTGGAGCCGCTAAGGCCAGTCTCACGGCGTTCGGCGCATGGCCCGGCGTGGCGGCAAAAGTCGTCGAGGGTGTCAAGGCGATATCGCGTCTGGCCGCAGCCGCCACGAACGACTGGGAGCGCCAATGCGCCGGCAGCGTCAACCATAAATGATAGCATTTTTCATTCGTCTGGATTTCGAAGTCGGAAAGACGACGGATCGCAATTTTCTGCCGCGCGCGCGCATCGAGACGCTTGAGCCTTGTAAGCTCGGCAACTGTGCCGTCGCCTATCAACCGCTCCGCCGCCGCAAACGCGAAGCCCGATGCGGTCCACCCACCTGAGCGCACCGAAGCCATTATGCTTTCGCGCAGCCGCTGCGGAGGGACGATGAAGCCTAGCGTCAAGCCAGGCGCGACTTTCTTGGACAGGCTATCGATTACAATACAGGAATCCGGCGCGAGCGCGGCAAGGGGCGGCTCGTCGCCAAGAAAGCCGTAGACATTGTCTTCTATGACTGGAAGGTTGAGCTTTTCCACAACACGAACGAGATCCGTGCGACGCGCCGAGGGCATCGTGATCCCCAGCGGGTTCTGGATCAGAGGCTGAATGTAAATGGCGGAGAGATTGGACTCACGGTGTACTTTTTGCACTGAGTCAGGCCGCACGCCGCTTTCATCCATCGCGAGCGGTACCAAGGAAATACCCAGCCGAGCTGCGATGCCTTTAATAAAGGGATAGGTCAAGGCCTCCACGCCGCAGCGGCCGCCTGTGGGAACAACAGCGGCAAGCGCCGCGGCAATGCTCTGCCGTCCATTGCCGGTGAAAACAAGTTGTTCAGGCGTGGGCGACCATTCGCCCTGAGACAAATACGTGGCTGCAAGGCTTCGCACCGCGGACGTGGCGACGCTAGTAGCCAGTTTCAATGCAGTATCGAGGGCCGCCGGCTTGTCGAGGCCCTCCAGACTTTTTGAGATGAGCGCGGTCTGACCGGGAAGCGTCGGATAATTGAACTCAAAGTCGATCCGGATGCCACGTGGCTCGCTTGCTGCAGCGACGCCGCGCTTGGCATCGCCTGAGACGAACGTGCCCCGCCCCACCTCACCGACGATGAGGCCGCGCCGTAAGAGCTCTGCGTACACGCGGCTCGCCGTCGAGACCGCGATCTTGCGGTCGTAGGCAAAATTGCGGTGTGGCGGCAGGCGGTCGCCTGGTTTGAGGGTTCCGTTGGCGATTTCAGCGGCAACGGTGTCAGCCAACTTCAGATATTCGGACTTGGACATCTTTGTACCGAGTGCAATGTTTATTGATCCGAGATCAATGTTTCTATTGTACTGAGTATTGTATCAGAACATTCTCTTGGCACCAAGCTGATTGTACCGGAATCAACCGAGGATTTTGCGCTTGAGGACCAATGGCCCGCTCGAAAGAGCGTCGCGCCGACGGATGAAGCATTGGCCCAAGAGCAACCATTGGAGGTCGAAATGTCTGTGTCCCTTGCAATGCCCATGGAGCTCACGGTCGCCACAGTCCTGATCGCCTTTGCAGGTGTCTTCCTGATCAGCTTCATGAGAGGAGCATTTGGTGGTGGATTCGCCATCATTGGCATCCCGCTGTTGTCGTTGGTAATGGATCCGGTCACAGCCGGGGGCCTCCTGGCGCCATTGTTCATCGCGATGGATCTGTTCGCGCTGCGTTATTGGAAGCCCTCGACGTGGTCGAAGCCTGATCTCGTGCTGCTTCTTCCAGGGCTCGTAGCCGGCATCGGTCTTGGCTATCTGCTGTTCCGCTTCCTCGACCACCGTGCCATCGCCATCGTGATGGCAGTGATGACGCTGATCTTTGTCGGCCTATGGCTTGTTGCAGGAGCAAAGGTAATCGTCCGTCCGCGTTCGACGCCGAAGGCGATCACCGCCGGTCTTGCCTCGGGAGTTACCACGATGGTGGCGCACTCGGGCGGACCACCGCTCGCGATGTATCTGCTGCCGCTTGGACTCAGCAAGGAAATCTATGCGGGAACGACGAGCATGTTCTTCACCGTCGGGAACGCGATCAAGGCCGTGCCGTGGCTGCTGCTCGTAAGACCGACTGGCGACGTCTGGATTTTAATGGCGATTTGCCTGCTCGCGATTCCAGCCGGTGTGTGGCTCGGCTGGCGCCTTAACGGCTCGCTGGACCAGCGTCAGATCTATCGCGTCTGTTACGGATTGTTGGTCGTGACGGCGTTGAAATTGTTGTGGGATGGAGCTTCGGGCTATCTCGCTTAACGAGCCAAATATGTCCGCGTCCTTCGATTCCGCTGTATTGCGGCGACTTCGGTAGAGCCAACACGGATCGCAACCTAGTTAGTCTTTTCAGGAGCGTGTCATGCCTATTTCGCGGGAACCATCGACCGCCGCCGGCCGAAATGTCCCACAATCTGACTGTAACTCTTTGCAGAGCTGTCGTCCCGCGAGGTTGCTATTATCTTCGGCAAATCGAGGCTGGTCAGGTCTGTCGGCCGAGTTGCGATCGTACGGCAAGGGCATAATTCCCTGGGAGTGTCCACAATCCGACATTCGCGTCTGTGTCGATATCCATGGCAGTGGATCACTCGTAACGCGGCGGGCCTCTGGGATTGCAGATCGGACCGTCACACAGCGCGGTACAGTTTGGCTGAGTCCCGCTGGATGGCAGGACGGTTCGATCGACATCGCCGATGATCTACCTGAGATCGTGCATATCTATCTTTCGCCAAGCCGGCTCTTCCCCACAGCACTCGGTGTCGACACTGGGGATTTGTCAGTCGGTGCGTTGAGATACGAGACTGCATTCGAAGATCCGCTGCTTGGCGAGATCGCAAAAGCCATTGCGTCGGAACTGCAGGCTGAAACCTCTTCCGGCAAGCTGATGGTAGAGTCCTTAGCCAACAGTATGACAGCAAGACTGCTTCAACACCACAACAGTGCACCGGCCGCCCGATCCGTCACCTCTCCAAAGGGAGGGCTTGATCGACGCAGACTTCTCCGTGTCATGGACTACATAGAAACGAACCTCGAACGCAATCTTACCCTTGATAGCATGGCATCAATTGCGTGCCTGAGCCTGCAGCACTTTGCGCGCGCGTTCAGGCAGACCACCGGGCAACCCCCGCACCGTTTCGTCAGCGCTAGGCGCCTCGAGCGGGCGAAATCTCTGTTGACAAGCTGCGAACGGCCGATAGTCGACATTGCGCTGTCGCTCGGTTTTTCCAGCCAGGCCAATTTCACGCGAGCGTTCCGGCAGGCGACAGGTCAGGCACCGGGCCAATATCGTCAGGCCAGATCTCAGCTATCGCAATTCTCGCTGACGAAGTGACGCAATCCTTTTCCGATTTCGGCACGAAGTTGCTGGCTGGCTCGGCTTCAACCTTTCCGTCGCCGTCGCGGTGGGCTACATCGCGCTCGCCGGCGTCCCGTAACCAGAGATGGGGTGTAATACAGTCTGCGACCCCGCGAGGGCGAGGGCGCCTGACGAGGGCCGCTATCGCAGGGTAAGTTACCCTGCGATAGGCCTGCGCCTGGCCCGGACGCCCGGCGCCGGCATGCAATCCCCAGATCAAGGCGCTTTCAGACCAGCAGATCGGCCAAGCACAATGGAACTGCTCCTCAGCCCTTGGCGCCGAGACAGGGCAGCGCATGTTACACCTCCGGTACACTGCGATAGCCTCGCTTGGCGCCTTAGCTTCCCATCGGTGGCCCTCCTGCTTATGATTAGGGATAGCAGAGCAGGACACTTGATGGCTGGGGCCCCGGCGGCCGTGATCTGTGTAACCTGATATGGGTGTATTAAAAGCACGCAGCCCGAAGAGCGGCACGTGGAGGCTGAGCGACTTACTGATAGGAATGGATGAGCTCGACTGCTTTCCTGTGTCACCCCGCAAACGGCCGGAATCCCTCCTTAGATTTTGAAACCGAAGGATTGGTACGGGAGCACTTCATCCTCGTTCGGAACGAGGGCCGGCTCTTCGACGGGCTGTGGCTGTAGTGTTTCACCGTCTGGAGGCGTCGGTCTGCTCGGCAGAAATAGCTCACCGACCTTCAACGAACGTCCGGCGCGAATGATCAGCTTCTCGATCGGAGCGGACACCCAGCGGTCGTCTGACCAAAGCAAGTCGATGGCGCGATCCAAGATCGCTTCCCACTGCGCCGTTTTCTTTAGACGTTCAGCAAATGGGTTTTCAGCGGCTTCCGCTCCGGCTTTCGGATGAGAGTAGGTCAGCATGAGGGTTTCGGTCCTCATTTCCTTGAGCATTGCCTCTAGCTCATCGGTTGTCTTCTGCCGGAGTTGTTCGATGCTCGAGGCTGAGCCACTCTGCGCAATTTCACGAACGATTCTGGGTTTACCGAACAGGCCGGGAAACCGCACGCGCGCTTCTTCATACACCGGTGCGCGCGGCTGTCGCAGGATGCGGTTCAGCACGCCGACGAGACGATCGCCGTGATAGAGCAAGACGGAATCCCGCGGACGATCACCTTGCTTGATCATAACGCAGGCGTCGGAAAACAGTCGGTCGAACGCCTGCTCCGATGCGCCACTATTCCAGAGGCGTTGCAATTTTGCTTGGAAGGGAGCCAGATCTAAACCGACTGCGGCAGCCGATCTCCGCATGGCGTCCGTCATACGAGGTTGCTGCGGGGACGACGCATTCTTCAGGTCCGTGAGCCAACGAGCTACGTCTGGTCGGCCCTCCCTAATCAAATGAGTGACAATGGAATCGCAGTAGGACGAAATTGAGGTCTGCCCTTCTAGATCAAAGGCTGCAATGGCCGCGACCTTTTGAAGTCTTTGGACATGATTTCGCATGTCCAACGCCAGGTCCGTAGTCGGCGAGACATGACCTAGAACGCAGTGAAAATGGGTCGCTCCGCCCCCTCGGCGTGCACGGGGCTTTTCATTGTGTGACCAAACCATTAGCGGATGGTCTGTTGCTTTCAGTTCCGTGATGATCAGATCTACGATGCGAGCGCGATCTTTGGCTTCCAACTTCGTCGTAGGCGAAATAATTATGTGCCAAAGAGCGATCTGAGCTCGCGACGCTCGTTGCAGGCACTGCATTACGCGCATTCCGTCCAGAGTGTCTGCCGCGTAGAGGTTTCTGCTCTCGCATAGCTCTGCCTTCTGGTGCTTATTTTGCCAGAGATATTGATCGAGGCGCCGCGTCCCCGCACGCCCCTTGTATCTGTAAGCCTTTACGATCATTTTCGCCGCGCTGGGCTGTCGAACTGCAGTACAGCCGTAGTCAACCTGACGAGGCTATCGATGATTGCCTGATACCGAGGCCCTGGATGATCGCTGAGTTCACTTCGGGCTTCGTTCCCCAACGCGATTATTTCCTTGTGGAACTTGGCCAACTTTGTGGACCGCGCGAAATTCTGCTTACCGGGGCGACGCGACCGCTTGCCCATGTGAATATCGAGCAGCGCCTGCAAGAACGCCGCTTGGCTGATCCCGCCATCTTTGGCCTCTTTTTTTAATTGAGTTATGAATTCGGGGGTGGCGCGTATTGAAAACGGCACCTTGTTCTGGCGATCCTTCCCGCTCATGTGGGCCTCACTGGGAGGTCAGCTAAGGGGCCACTTGGTTCGGGGCGCGCGCCGTCACATGCAGGCGACTGAGGCGATCTGACTGAAAGAAGCGATTGGGGGTCGGGTGCTTCGGCCGAATTGCCATCATTGAGGTATGCGAGAGTGGTGGGTTTTTTTGGCTGGATTTTTTCCAGCCCAACTCTCACCGATCAACCGACCTGACGGCCATTGTAGCTCTCGCGAAAAAGGGCAATCTCGACAACAAGCTAAGGGCCCAGCAGCCGAAATTCAACCATCCTTGTCCTGTACTCCAAAAGTATCGTGGAGCGCAGCGTAAGTTACACCTCACGTAGGGTGTGATAGCGGGCCTTCGAGAGTTAGCTGCCGTTAGTTCTAACCATAAGGGCATTCAGCAAATTGGTCTCAGGTCATCAGGGCGACAGGGTCGCACAGTTAGACCGACAACGCCTTAACCACTAGGCACTTAAAACGTTGTCCGCCTCTCCGATCGCATCTAATGTGGCGGCCATGGACCTCGCGAGCTAAAGTAGTCCGCGTTGTAGTCCGAACTGTAGTCCGCGAGTCTTCCAAAACCTGCCGTAGTCGCATTTTTTCAGGAAATATAGCCGGATAGTGATTATTCCCCGGAGAGTCCCTCCCTCTCCGCCATCGCTTTTGGACAGCGCAGAAGTCCTTCAAAAACAGGCTTTTCTCGAACCGCCGGAATTTTGCGGTGGAGCACCACGGTGGAGCACCGCGGCGACGCCAAATACCATCATTCGATCGGCTTTGGAAGCCTCCGCGCCGGGCTTCGAAGGGAAGCTACCTCATTGACCTCAGTCCTTCGTTTCAGGAATCGTACCGCGATTTGATCGATGTGTGATCCCTAGCGCTCACGCGCCTTGGCCCTGAGACAATGCCGGCGCTGGAAGATTGCGTGCATGGCGTCACTCCGAACTGTCGTCGGCTTCTGACTCTTAGCGGACTTGGCTGAAATCCTAGCCGATGTCCGCTCTTGCTGCTGCTTAGCGGACATTGCGTTCGCCGGTTTCGATGGCTGCTTTCCTAATCATGCGGAAATGCTTGCCGATCCGCATCAAGACCGTAGTGAGCCCGAAATCGAAGCTGAGCAAGCCCGTTCGCAAATCTAACACGGGTGAGACCTCACGCGGTTGACGGCGGCCGCAAGCGCCAAGGGCGTGCAGTCCCTGACTGCCCGCCATCGCGCATTACCGGCAATAGTCCCAGAAGCCCTGAGTGCGGGATGGGTCGGTGTAGTACCAGCACATTCCGGGCGCGGGCGCAGCGCCCGCCCAGGCGGCTGCGGTTGCTGCCGTCACCATGCCGATGGCCGCTCCGGCTGCGATGGCGCCGCCTCTTGGCCATCCATACCAGCCAGGCCGCGCCCATCCACCACCGCCTCTCACCACGGTCGTGCCGCGAACCGCGACATTGCCGCGCGGTCCGACGACGGCGGTACGGCCGCGATAAGCGCCACCACGTGGCCCGACCGCGGCGCCACCACGATGCACCACGGCTCCGCCGCGCGGCCCGACGGCCGCTCCGCCGCGGCGACCCGCGGCGCGCACCTCGATGATGTCAAAATTTATCGCGGACTGTTCGCCGATGGCGGCGGGGTTGAGTGGCGCCGCTGACACTGTGTCACCGGACATCGGGATCATCATCGTGATTGCAAGAACGGAGTTTGCAATACCGGCTGCTCGGAAGTTGTAAAGCATCGTTGAGTATCCTTTTTCTTGCGGGGGATGTGCAGGAAACGCGTGCGAATGGCTCGCCTGAATCCGTTACGCCACCTTGCGGATGACCGGCGGCTTCCATGAGCCGTCGATGATGCCTTCCTTGCCCCAATAGGCGCGTATGTAGAGGGAGAAGCGTCCGTTCGGCGCGGGCAGCCAGTTGGACTCCTTGTCGCTTCCTGGCGATTTCGCTCCCGCATACAGCGTAAGCGAACCATCGGCGCCGCGCTTGAGAGACTTGTTTTTCGTGCCGAGCGAATAGCGCTTGAGGTCGTTCGGGTGGAAAAAGTGGTGCTCGTTGTACATCGTGCACGACCAGAAGCCGTTGACCGGCGGTTCCTGTCCCGCGGCGAAGGTGAGTTCGTAGGTGCTGCCACCGTTCAACAGGGCACCCGCGCCATCGCTGTCCGTGTAGAAATATTGTGTTTCGGTAGGCCTGTTGTCGAACATGTTCGATTTAGCCGTGCCGGTCCGGTTGAAATAATCGACGCCCCATTGCGCGTTGTTGGTGGAGCGGTTCCAGCCGTTGCCGGCGGGACGGCCGTTGTGTTTCCATTCGTGAAACGGCTTGATGACCTTTTCCTCGGTCTCGACCGCGGTCGCCACCAAGACTTTTTTCAGCTCCGGGTCGTTTGCTGCCGCGTCGAGCAGCAAGCGGAATTGCCCATACGTTGCTTCCTCTCCGGGCAGCGGCGGGACGAGGTCGAGTGCCTCACCGAATTGGTCAAAGAACTTCTCCGGCACCACCCACTTCGTTTCACCGCCTTCGGATTTCGGGCCGGGAATGGTGGGGACCTTGCTCCATTCGATCGTCTTCATCTTGCCGGTGAAATCCTTCAGGGGATAGGCGACGACCTGATTCACCAGCGGCTGGATCGCTTTTTTGTCTTCCGGCGTATCATCTTGGAAGATGCGCGGAATCGCGTTGCCGATCGAGGTGGAAAAGCGGATGACCTCGGTGACGCCGGCCGGCTTCAAACCGCTCCACCTTGGCCCCACGAGCAGGTAGAAACCGGGCCGCGAGTTGTATGGCTTGCCGAGGTGACCGGCCTGGTCGGTCCGTCCATCGTACAGGGCGTAAACCCAGAAGCGGTCGCCGAAATCCGGCACCTGGATGACCACCGGTTCCTCGTCGAGTGAGAAGAACCCGAGGCCATACACGACATCCTGGTTGGGGCAGGCGATGAAATTCTGCTCCGGAGCGATGTAATCCGAGAGCATTGCGATCTGCCCCCGCGGTGCGGCGGGCAGAACGCCGTTGAGGTGGCCCGGCTGCGGGGCCTGCGTAATCGCCGCCCGGCGGTTTATCATGTTGATGATCGGCCAGCCCCAAACATAGGCCATCTGCGCAACCGTCCGGGCATAATCCGGATGCATCACGATACCGGTCGCGGGCTCGGTTACCTGCGATGCCATGCTCGCAGCGGATTGAGCCTGCGCCGTGTCGGCCGTAAGGACGACCGCTGACGCTGCAACGCCTGCGGGGACGGCCACGGCGCTACCCAGCGCAGCAAGCGATGCTGCGCCGAAGCTGCTCTTCATCGCATCGCGCCGGGTGATGTCCAAAGTGGCGAGTGGGATCTTCATCATTAATTGCTCCTCATGAGGTTGTTCGAGAAACACTTCGTCTTGGTCGAGAGGTGCGTGGCGCCCCTCCCGACCGGAGCATTCGGTCAGTTCACCTTCACCACGTCGTCCGGCTTCCAGGACTGGTCGAAGAAAGATACGCCGGTGCCGTAAAGGCGGACGGTCGCGATGAAATTCCGCCCGCTGACGGTCTGGATGAAGTTCGTGTCCGGTGCATTCGCCGGCTTGGACGGACCGAACCACAGGTCAATCGAGCCGTCCGCGTTTTTCGCCACGGCTTCATTCAGGGCGTTGATCGACGGCATCAGTTGCGGGGTTTCCACCATCGTGCCATCGGTAACGTTGTAGAGAGTGACGGCCCAGAACAGCGCGGCCGGCGCATTGGGCGGCAGGCGCAGCTTGTAAGTGTTGGAGCCGTTCAGGAATTCGCCCTTCGCGTCCCGGCGCGTCGTGGGATATTTCGATCCTGCCCCCAGCGTGTGCATGACCATGGCTGGTGCCGACGAAAAGGCGATCTGGAAGAAGCCGGCCCGCTGGTCAACATCAAGATAGCTGCTCTGGAGCCATTCGGACGTGGCGCCGGCCCAGACATTCTCGTACTGCCGATCCGTGTAATAGAGCTCGCGTCCGTCCGACCGGCCGAGCTGCCGTGTCGCCAGGATCATCCGGGGCGCCGCCTCGACCGCCTTTTTCAGCAGCTCCTGCTGTCTGGCGGTTGGATTGAACGGCTGGCCCTTGACGATGCCGATCGAGGCCAGCACGCCGCGCAATTCGGGATCGATGGCCGAAACCGGCTCCTAATCCAAGAACCCCTTTACCCTT
>Ga0081540_1001944_pt1 | contig 17290 bp, 14 predicted proteins | sample TabmetS2T1R1_FD_71024 | JGI IMG/M metagenome (GOLD analysis project Ga0081540, IMG submission 71024) | Tabebuia heterophylla rhizosphere microbial communities from the University of Puerto Rico - S2T1R1 | ecosystem: Host-associated > Plants > Roots > Rhizosphere ... | reverse complement strand
TCCTACGGGCGATGGACAAAGCGACAATCGGGGCAAGCGTTGAAGGTTGCCGATTACAAATTATTGTCGCGCTGCAAAAACTCCGGCATTTGCTGACGCAGATCGCGCGTGGACGGCCGCTCGGCCGGGTCGCGGCCAACCTTCGATTTCAGTTCCATCAAATCAGTGAAGACGTCGGCCTGGCGCCGCAATTCGTCGGCCACCAGCGGCGGCTGGCTCGCAATCGTCGAAACGACGGTCACCCGGACCCCGCGGCGCTGCAACGCCTCGACCAGTGAGCGGAAATCACCGTCACCGGAGAACAGCACGATCTGATCGACGTGTTCAGCGAGTTCCAGGGCATCAACCGCAAGTTCGATGTCCATGTTGCCCCTCACCTTGCGACGGCCGCTGGAATCGATGAATTCCTTGGTCGCCTTGGTGACCACCGTGTAGCCATTGTAATCGAGCCAGTCGATCAGGGGCCGGATCGACGAATATTCCTGATCCTCGATGATAGCGGTGTAATAAATCGCGCGAAGCAGTGTACCTCTGCTCTGGAATTCCTTGAGCAACCGCTTGTAATCGATATCGAAACCAAGAGTTTTGCTGGTCGCGTAGAGATTGGCGCCATCGATCAGGAGCGCGATCTTGCCGAGGGAGGATGACATTCAGGCGGTATCCCTAAAATTGGATAGCAAGGAAACAGAGACGTCACTTCAAGTTACTGCCTGGATGCGCGGCACAACAAACGCGCCGGCGGACATCTCAGGCCACACTCACCGTTATCTGGTAGAAGAGAGCAGGACTCGTCGCCGTGAAAAGCTCAACTATCGTTGCTGCACTCGATCGCTTTGGCCGAGAAAATTCTTCTGCGACGACCGAATCCGATTGCAGCCACGCTAAGGCGCGCGACACAAGCGCTCAATTAGCCGTAAGTTAAGCGGCGCAGATACAAACGGTTGCAGCAGCCATACGAAGGTTTGTGGTGGTTGCCTTTGATGTCGCCTTCCCTCGGTACTCGGGCCGTGGTGCGCAGGGTGGGCAAAGGAGCGTCAGCGACGTGCCCACCATCTCACGCCGCGATCGTCGTGAATGGTGGGCACGCGGAGCCTGTCATCGGGCGCGCATTCGTGCGACCCGGTGGCTTTGCCCACCCCACGAACTCAGCCCTCATTGCGAGAGGTCGCGTTTTGCACTCGAACTTCGTAGCCCGGATGAGCGCAGCGACATCCGGGACCACTCTCACGCCGTCCCGGATATCGCTTCGCTCATCCGGGCTGCGAAGCAACCACATCGCTCTCCAAAGCCCCCGCCAGCACGCGCCAGCGAAACAGCGGCGAATCCGGTGGCGGCGAAAGCTCCGGCGTCCAGCCCGTCAGCTTCTCCAGCGCGTAAGTATCCATCACCACGCCCCGCCAGACGCGCTCGACCCGCTCCAGCGGCTCGCGCTTTGCGGTGGTGAGATCCCACAGCGGCAGGCGATGGTCGGGCTCGCGCGCGACGTAGAGGCCGGGATGATCCCTGACCAGGTTCATGCCGGGATCGCGAAAGTCCTGAAATCTTCCGCGCTCGTTGATCTGGATGACCGGCACGCGGCCGTTGAAATACCAGCGCAGCATCGCATAGGTGCGATAGTCCGACGTCGCGATCCAGGTCGCGCCGGTGTTCTGCAACTGCGCTTGCGCGCGCGCCACCACCTGCTCATAGCCGGCCTCGCCGCCGACCGGATCGCTCTTGCCGATCACATTCCAGGGCGCCGCGACGTAATAGAAGAACACGCCCACCACGAAGGTGATGCCCGAGATCACCGCCACCCTCGCCCACCAGAATGTCGACTTGATCATCCATTCCGGCCGGCCCTCGCGCGAAAGCATCACGAGGTTGATGGCGGCGGCGGCAAAGCCGGCGGGCCACAGGAACATCGGCCAGGTGTCGCCGACACGGAGCGTCAGCGACTTCCAGAGGAAATAGAGGAAAGGCACCAGCACGGCGGTAGACAGCAGGATCGCGACCGGCTCGCGGCTGCGATAGCCGCGCCAGGCCGTCAGCGTCACGCCGGACAGCACCACCGGCAACAGCACGAAGCCGACCAGACCGAATTGCAGGCCGATGAATTCACCAACGGTGCGGAGCGACAGTTGATGGGTTGCGACGGCGCGCACGAACTGGAAACGGAACGACGCCCAGTCGTGCTGCGCGTTCCAGATCAGCACCGGCGAAAACACCGCTACCGCAATCAGCGCCGCCAGCCATGGCCAGGGGCTGAGCAGCCAGCGCCGCCGCCAGTCCGGCACCAGCGCAAATGCCACAACTGCGGGCAGCAGCATGATCGCAGTGAATTTCGACAGCAGCGCCAGTCCGGCGAACAGCCCCGCGACGAGCCACCAGCGCGGGTTGCCGCTCTCGTGCAGCCGCACCAGCGCCCACAGCATCGCAACGGCGAATGGAATCACCGCGGTGTCGGGCGCGACCTTCGCCATCAGCAGCCCGTAATAAAGCGCGGCTTCCGGCAACAGCACCGCGAAGATGACGGCGCGCACGTCGTGCGTCACACGCCGGACGATGTCGGCGAGCAGAAGCTGGGTCACCGCCATCGCGACGATGCCGCCGAACCGCACGCCGAGATTGGTGTCGCCGAAGATCGCGGTGCCGAACCGGATCAGCCAGGCAATGCCGGGCGGATGATCGAGAAAGGAGAGCGCGCTCTCCTTCGACCAGGTCCAGTAATAGGCCTCGTCGGTGCGCAGCTCGAGCACGCCGGCATAGACCAGCCGCATCGCCGTCAGCGCCGCGATCAGCAGGATAACGGCAAGCCACGGAGCTGCAAAAATCGGCGCCGCAAGAAATGGCGGCGCGGCGAGGCTGTCCGGTTTGGCGCTGGCTTTATCGGGCGGGGCTATCGGCACGGCGCTTTCTCCTCGACTACCCCTGGGGTGTCAACGTGCCCTGGACAAAAATGGTTGATCGTCATTCCGGCGAACGCCGGGACCGGCGCGGGATGGTATTAACCGATGGAATAAGGCACTAGTATCGCCGATATACACCTTATGGATCGCATGGCCGCCCTATCCCGAGAACAGCTCACGACATTGCTCCGCGGTATCGGCCTGCGGCAGGTCCGCCTCGTCAGCGGCGTGATCCTGTTCGCCTATCTGGTCAGCCATTTTCTCAACCACGCGCTCGGCAACATCTCGCTGGAAGCGCTGGCCGGCGGCGTCTATCTCCACACCGCGTTCTGGCAATTCCTGCCCGTCGCGATCCTGTTCTACACGGCGTGCCTGGTGCATACCGCGCTCGGCATCTGGGCGCTGTACGAGCGGCGGCAATTCCGCTGGAAAGCGATCGAGCCGCTCCAGCTCTTGCTGGGCCTCAGCGTGCCGATGCTGGTGATCGCCCATATCATCGGCGTGCGACTCGGCCATACACTGTACGGGCATGAGAAGCTCTATCCGCAGGTGCTCTTCCTGTATTGGGTCTCGGCACCGTACCGGATCTGGCTGATGCTCGCGGTCATGACAATCGCCTGGGTGCACGGCTGCATCGGCCTCTATCTCTGGCTTCGGATGAAGGCGTTTTTCAAGCGCGCCGCACCGTTCCTGCTGGCGGCGGCCGTGCTGATCCCGACCCTTGCGATGCTGGGATTCTATCAGGGCGGCCGCAATGTCGTCGACAACGACAGCCGCGAATGGCGGGCGGAAAACCTGACGACGCGGCAGGTTGGCACGCGGGAGCAGCAGCAGACGCTCGACCGCATCAGCGAATACGCCGTGATCTTCTATCTCGGATTGCTCGCGCTGGCGCTGCTGGCCAAGGGCGCCCGCGCCATCAACGAGCGCCGCCGCGGCATGGTCAACCTGTCCTACGGCAACGGTCGCACGGTTCGGGTGCCGAAGGGCCTCAGCGTGCTGGAAGCCAGCCTGCGCAACAACGTGCCGCATGCCAGCGTGTGCGGCGGCCGCGCGCGCTGCTCGACCTGCCGCATCCGCATCATCGGGGACTGCAGCGCGCTTCCCGAGCCCTCGCAGCGCGAGGCCTTCGTGCTCGGCCGGGTCGGCGCGTCGGATCCGTCGATTCGGCTGGCCTGCCAGTTGCGCCCGGCCACCGACCTGTCGTTCTTCCAGCTCTTTTTGCCGCATACGGCGGCCGACGGCCACGGCTCGAATCCGACGCGGATCGGACAGGAGCGCTATCTCGTCAACATGTTCGTCGACATGCGCGGCTCGACCAAGCTTGCGGAAAAGCGCCTGCCGTTCGACACCGTGTTCATCGTCAACCGCTTCCTCGGCGCGGTGTCGCAGGCGGTGCTCGCGAGCGGCGGCATGCCGAACCAGTTCGTCGGCGACGGCATGCTGGCGCTGTTCGGGCTTGCGACGAGCCGGCAGGAAGCCTGCCGTCAGGCGTTGCGCGCCGCGGCGATGATCGCCGCCAATGTCGACGAACTGAACAGGTTTCTCGATCATGATTTGCGCGAGCCGATCCGCTTCGGCATCGGCATCAATGGCGGCGAAGTGATCGTCGGCGACATCGGCTACCGCGACCATATGGTGTTCACCGCGCTCGGCGATGCCGTCAACGTCGCAGCGCGGCTGCAGGACATGACCAAGGGCCTTGCATGCGAAGCCGTCGTCTCCGACGAGGTTCGCGCAACCGCCGGACTCGCCGCCGATGCCTTGCCGCAGCATGAAGTCGAGATTCGCGGACGCAACGAGCCGATGATCGTGCGCACCGTTGCGGATGCGCGAATGCTGCCGGCGCTGGTTAACGAAGAGCAAAGCGCCGCAGCCTGAAACCGCTTCACTGTTTGCGGCTTGAAGCCTGTGTGATGTTTTTCACATCTGAATAATCGTTCAGGAAATTGTCGGCGAACGCAGCGAACCCGCGCTGCAAGGGACGCGACTGATCGGCGATGGGTAAGACTGAAACTTGAACCCGCGCCAAGACGAAACGTCGAACGCGCACATTTAGGAGAACGACCATGTTTCGCAAAATGACTCTCGCTCTTGCTGCCGCCGCTTCCCTCAGCGCCATGGCGCTGGCTCCCACCAGCGCTTCGGCGGGCGGCTTCATCTGGCCGAACTACAAGCATCACCACCACCACTGGGGCCACGGCTTCGGCATCGGCTTCGGCGGCGGCGGTTATGACGGCTGCTACGTGACCCGCCGGGTGTTCACGCCCTACGGCGTCGTGTTCCGCACCGTCAACGTCTGCTATTGATCTAGATCAACGGTTAATATTGATTTGGATCAACGCACGTTGCGTACAGAAGCCCCGGTCGCTCACGCGGCCGGGGTTTTCCGTTTGCGATTCACCTTCGTACCAGCGCGAGAATCACGCCAGTGCGCGCCAGGTCAGCCAATCGACCAATTTGGGAATCCCCGCCGCCCACCGCGTCAAATGGGCACGAAACCGGAAAAATGGCGCAAATCGGCTGCGAATCGGCGCTTTTCCGGCGAAATAGCCAGTCCGTTTGCGCTACCCAGCCTGCCCCAACCCGCGTATCCTCATGCTTCGGGCATGCCGGTTAGTGCGGGGACCGGCGGCTCGTTTTGTTTTTTTGATTCCGCGGAGACGACGTGAATGGCTAAAGGCACGGTGAAGTGGTTCAATCCGACCAAGGGTTATGGATTCATCCAGCCCTCAAGCGGCGGCAAGGACGTGTTCGTTCATATTTCGGCAGTTGAGAAAGCTGGTCTTTCGACGCTCAGTGAAGGGCAGACCGTCGAATACGAAGAGATCGCCAACCGAGGCAAGACTTCGGCCGAGAACCTCAAGGTTTAGCGCGGACGCGCGATCGGCAACGGCGCGCTCTCGGAGTCAAATCCGGGAGTAGGGCTTAAAAAACTTCTCAAAAACTGTGAGCGTTCGGCGGAGCGGGCACCGCTTCTGCACGCGCGATGGCAAGATCGTGCGCGAGAACCGGCCGCTCAATCTTCCGTAACCCACCTCTCGACCGTCATCACGTCCGGTGGCTGCAGATAGCCGCGCGGCCAGAGATCGACGACCCATTCGACCTTGGTGGCGCGCTCGACCAGCACCGCGGTGTTGTGCGGCGTCTGCAATACCAGCGTATTGCCGCGATATTTCGGATCGCCGATGGCGTGATGCTTCAAGAGCCCCCACTCCTGCAGCACCAGCAACAGGCTCGTGGTGTTACGCGTCGTGTCCCAGCAATCGTAATTGTGCTTGTCGTCGAAGTAGCGGAAATCCGCCTTCGCCACGCGCTTGTCGGTGCCGAGGATCGGCCCCATGCGGCGGTCGAACCAGACCACCACCTTCTGCACCGCAGCGCGTTCAGCCGCAGCCGAAACGCGGCCCGCGGCCATGATTTGCGTGATCGCCTTACGATCGGCGTCCGTAAAATCGAGAACCTCGCGGCGTCGGCAGACGAAGCCGTAGCACACGGTCATGGATTTGGCCGACGGCGGATAGATCGAAACCGAGCTGTAGAGGTAAGCGACCGCCGAACTCAGTTCGACCGCCTTCGCCGCGGAGACGCCGAGCAGCGCGGCGAGTATAGCGACGAGCACGGCTGCTGCCCCCGCGCGCGACTGGCGTCCAAATATGGGCTGACCGGCGTCTCTCATGATCCCTGCTAACCCCAAGCGACAGCGAGCCTGACGATTAGCGTGACGCTTGCATGCTGCCAATATGCAAGCCGGCGGTCTGTGTGCATCGCGTCGCAAAATTCTGGCGGATGTGCTCTCCTTGCGCCAGTCGGGTTCCTAGCCGCCGCAGCCCGGCGCGCGCGATCCGGCCATCCCCCTGAATAATTAGGAGGATTTTGCGGCCTGTTATGTCAGCCTTGGCGCCGGTAAGCTGGCTGGAGCCGAGAAAATCCCATGCTGATTCCTCAGCCGCCCATTCCGCCCTTCAGCGCGCCCTACGCGCCCGACGATCGTGCACTGGCCGCTCGCCTGCTCCAGGCCGCGCGGCTTGAGCCGGCGCAGGAGGCGCGCATCGATCGCACGGCGACGCGGCTGATCGAGGCCATCAGGGCCAATGACGATCCGCTCGGCGGCGTCGAGGACATGCTGCGGGAGTTCGCGCTGTCGACCAAGGAGGGGCTGGCGCTGATGGTGCTGGCAGAAGCGCTGCTGCGGGTGCCGGACGCCCGCACCGCCGACCAGTTCATCGAGGACAAGCTCGCCCAGGGCGACTTCGTCCACCACGAAACGAGGTCGAGCGCCTTCCTGGTCAACGCCTCGGCATGGGCGCTCGGCATGTCGGCCCGCGTGATCCAGCCCGGCGAGACCCCGCAGGGCACCATCGGACGGCTGACCAAGCGGCTCGGCGCACCCGCCGTGCGGGCGGCGACGCGGCAGGCGATGCGGCTGATGGGCAACCATTTCGTGCTCGGCGAGACCATCGAGGCCGCGCTGTCGCGTGCGCAGCCGCATTCCTCGCGCCATCAACGCTACTCCTTCGACATGCTCGGCGAAGGCTCGAGAACGGCCGATGATGCCGCGCGCTATTTCAATTCCTACGCCAGTGCCATCGATGCCATCGGCCGCACCGCCGACGATCATCCCCTGCCCGACCGGCCCGGCATCTCGGTCAAGCTCTCGGCGCTGCATCCGCGCTTCGAGCCGGTGAGCCGGGCGCGGGTGATGCGCGAACTGGTGCCGCGCCTGATCGATCTCGCCCGGCGAGCCAAGGCCTATGATCTCAATTTCACTGTCGATGCCGAGGAAGCGGACCGGCTGGAATTGTCGCTCGACGTGATCGCGGCGGCGCTCGGCGATTCCTCGCTTGCAGGCTGGGACGGCTTTGGCCTCGCGATCCAGGCCTATCAGAAGCGCGCCGGCGCCGTGATCGACTATGTCGATCGTCTCGCAGGCAGCCTCGACCGCAAATTGATGGTACGGCTGGTCAAGGGCGCCTACTGGGACACCGAGATCAAGCGTGCGCAGGAACGCGGGCTCGACGGCTACCCCGTGTTCACCCGCAAGGCGATGACCGATCTGAACTACCTCGCCTGCGCGCAGCAATTGCTGGCGCTGCGGCCGCGAATCTTTCCGCAATTCGCCACCCACAACGCGCTGACGGTAGCGACCATCCTTGAAATGGCAACGGATCAAAGCGGATTCGAATTCCAGCGCCTGCACGGCATGGGCGAGGCGCTCTATGCAAAGCTCGGCGAAGACCACCCCGAGATCGCTCACCGCACCTATGCGCCGGTCGGCAGCCACCGCGATCTCCTCGCCTATCTGGTGCGGCGGTTGCTGGAGAACGGCGCCAACTCCTCCTTTGTCGCGCTCGCCGCCGATGAGTCGGTGCCGGTGTCGCAACTGCTGCGGCGGCCGGCAGGCATTGTCGGCAGCGCCGAGAATGCCAATCATCCGAACATTCCGTTGCCGCGTGATATCTACGGACCCAAACGAAAAAATTCGCCCGGAACTGAATTCGGCGAACGTGCGGCGCTGGCGCAACTCGTCTCAAACATCGCCACCGCATCATTACCCGCTCCGGGCAGCGTAGCCGATGCAACCGAGAGCGAGGCGAACACGGCGGTACTGGCCGCGCGCGACGGCTTCAAGTACTGGGCCAGAACGCCGGCCGAAACGCGTGCGGCGGCGTTGGAGAAGGCCGCCGGCCTGCTGGAGCAGCGCGCGGCGCATTTCATCGCGCTGCTGCAACGCGAGGGCGGCAAGACATTGGACGATTCAGTATCGGAAATCCGCGAGGCCGTGGATTTCTGCCGCTACTATGCTGCGCAGGGCCGCGAACTGTTCAGCGAAGGCAAAGCGATGCCGGGACCGACGGGCGAGAGCAACATGCTCTGCCTGCGCGGGCGCGGCATCTTCGTCGCGATCTCGCCGTGGAATTTTCCGCTGGCAATTTTCCTCGGTCAGGTCACCGCGGCATTGATGGCGGGCAATGCGGTTGTTGCGAAGCCCGCCGAGCAGACGCCGCTGGTTGCGGCAGAGGCCGTGCGGCTGCTGCACGAAGCCGGCGTGCCGAAGCCCGCGCTGCATCTCGTCGCTGGCGACGGCCGAATCGGCGGCGTGCTGGTGGCGCATCCCGATATCGCCGGCGTCGTTTTCACCGGCTCGACCGAAGTCGCGCGGACGATCAACCGCGTGCTCGCCGCCAAGGACGGAGCGATCGTGCCGCTGATCGCCGAGACCGGCGGCATCAATGCGATGATCGTCGATGCCACCGCCCTGCCCGAGCAGGTTTCCGACGATGTCGTGACCTCGGCGTTCCGCTCCGCCGGCCAGCGCTGCTCGGCGCTGCGGCTGTTGTTCCTGCAGGACGACGTCGCCGACCGCATGATCGAGATGATCGCAGGCGCGGCGCGCGAACTCGTCATCGGCGATCCCACAGATCCTGCCACGCATATCGGCCCGGTGATCGACACCGAGGCCAAACAGCGGCTGGACGCGCATATCGAACGCATGAAGAAACAAGCCCGGGTGCACTTCGCGGGCAGCGCGCCACAAGGCAATTATGTCGCGCCGCATATCTTCGAATTGTCCGATGCCGGCCAGCTCACCGAAGAAGTGTTCGGCCCGGTGCTGCACGTGGTGCGTTACCGCGCCGATCGCTTCGACCAGGTGCTGCAATCGGTCGAGCGCTCCGGCTACGGGCTGACGCTCGGCATCCACTCCCGGATCGACGATACGGTGGAGGATGCGATCGAGCGGCTCCAGGTCGGCAACATCTATGTCAACCGCAACATGATCGGCGCGGTCGTCGGCGTGCAGCCGTTCGGCGGCCATGGCTTGTCCGGCACCGGGCCCAAGGCCGGCGGCCCGCATTACCTCGTGCGTTTTGCAACCGAACAGACGGTGACGGTCAATACGGCGGCGGCCGGCGGAAATGCAGCGCTGATGTCTGGCGGGGAGTAGTTGCATCACCCTCCAAGATGCGCCAAATGACGATTGAGCCTGATCGCACAGCGATACCTCAACAAGACCGACAAACGTCACGGAGCGGCGCCACGATGGATAAGGGTATTTTCGAAGGCCTCAAGGTTCTGGATTGCGCGAGTTTCATCGCAGCGCCTGCGGCCGCGACCGTGCTGTCGGATTTCGGCGCTGACGTGATCAAGATCGAGCCGCCCGGCGCCGGCGATCCCTATCGCAACCTGCCGAACCTGCCCGGTTACCCGCATAGCGAGCACAATTTCGCGTGGATGCTGGAAGCCCGCAACAAGCGGAGTCTCGCACTCGATCTGTCGAAGCCCGAGGGTCAGGCGGTGCTGCACCGACTGGCCGCGCAGGCCGACGTCTTCATCACCAACTATCCGCCGCAAGTGCGCGAACGGCTCGGCATCACCCACGACCATCTGGCACCCCACAACGAACGCCTGATCTACGCCTCCTTCACTGGTTACGGCGAAAAGGGCGAGGAGGCCAACAAGCCCGGCTTCGATAGCAACGCCTATTGGGCGCGCTCGGGCCTGATGGACCTGGTGCGCGCGGATGAACACACCACGCCCGCACGTTCGATCGCCGGCATGGGCGACCACCCCTGCGCGATGGCGTTCTATGGCGCTATCGTCACCGCGCTCTACAAGCGCGAGCGCACGGGCAAGGGATCGCATGTCAGCTCCAATTTGATGGCCAACGGCGTCTGGGCCGCTTCGGTGCTGGCGCAAGCCAAGCTGGTCGGCGCAAAATTCGGCGAACGCCGTCCGCGCGAGCGCGCGCTGAACGCGGTCACCAATCACTACCAGTGCAAGGACGGACGCTGGCTGATACTCTCGCTGCTCAACGAGGACCGGCAATGGCCGACGCTGGCGCGCTGTCTCGGTCGCGAGGATCTCATCACCGATCCGCGGTTTGAATCAAAGAAAGACCGCCACGCCCGTTCGGTCGAACTGATCAAGATCTTCGACGAGGTTTTTGCCACCAAAGATCTCGCCGAATGGCGCAAGATTCTCGACGGCAATGGCCTGGTGTTCGGCGTGGTCGGCATCCTCGACGATATTCCGAACGACAAACAGATGATCGAGAACGAGGTGCTGGTGCCGTTCGAGAACGACACCATGCTGACGATCAATAGTCCGATCTGGGTGGATGGCAGTCGCAAGGTCCAGCCGCGCAAGCCGCCGGGCATCGGCGAGCACAGCGACGAGATCTTGCGCGACGCCGGCTATGACGAAGCCGCGATCGGTAAGCTGCGCGCCGCCGGCGCGGTGGCGTGAGGCAGCAGGCCATGCCGAACTACCGATTGCATTACTTCCCGGAGTCGGGAAACAGCTACAAGCTCGCGCTGATGCTGACGCTATGCGGCGAACGCTTCGAAGGAATCTGGACCGATTTCGGCGGCGGCGTCACGCGGACGGCGGAATGGCGGCGCGACGTCAACGAGATGGGCGAAATTCCGGTGCTCGAGGTCGACGGCGAACGCCTGACGCAGACCGCGCCGATCCTGCTCAAGCTGGCAAAGCAATTCGGCCGGTTCGGCGGCGAGACCGAGCAGGAGCAGTTCGAGCTGCTGCGCTGGCTGTTCTGGGACAACCACAAGCTCACCGGCTACATGGCGACCTACCGCTATTTTCGGACCTTCACGCCGTCGCCGGACGAGCATGTGCTGAAACACTTCCGCCGGCGTCTCGATGATTTCCTGTCGATCCTCGAACAGCACATGCAGAAGAATGCATTCGCGATCGGTGAACGGCCGACGGTGGCCGACATCTCGATGATGGCCTATCTGCACTATCCCGCCGATGAGACCGGCTACGATCTGGCGGTGAGCCATCCCGCGATCAGCGCCTGGCTTGGACGCATGGCGCAACTGCCGGGGTGGAAGTCAGCCTATGACCTGTTGCCCGGCAAGCGCCTGACGCACTACGCCAAGTGACGCTTCGCAGCGCTAGCGGCTTTTGACGAAGCACATGCCGATGCGGGAGATCTTGCCGGCGGCCTGACAGCTCAGGCCCTCGGCGCAGGTCCAGTCGCGAAAACTCGCGTCGTTGTTGGTGGACGCTTTGCCCTGCACATAGCAATGCGCGCCCCAGCCGTCGTAATAATTGGTGCCGGCAAGCTCGGTGCTGCCGCGCAACTGCGGACGGCTGGCGAAGCCGCGCGAGTAATCCGGCGACTTGCCGTCGCGTAAGGATACGAGAATATCGCGACGGCGAATCTGGTCGCCGAAGAAATGCGGCGACGCCGGCACCACAGTTGAATTCGACGGCTTGTCCGCCATCCAGTCGACGCCGGGGAAATGAAAGCCGCCGATGCCGCGGGTCTGGTGGCAGCCTGAACAGGTCGCGTCGTTGAGCCGCCGTTCGAACCCGGCAGGCGAGCGGATGTTCTGCAGCTTCACGCCGCTATCCGTCGCCTTCCTGAGTGCCGCCACCACGTCAGCCTCGCTGAACACGGCGCCCTCGCCCTGCACCAGTCCGAATTCCGGCTCCAGGTCCGATGGATCGAACCCGACCGGCGTTGGCGCAATCGCGCCGCTGGCGAGGAATTTTTCCGGGATCAGCACGGTGCCGCGATCGAACGTGGCGAGATTGACGGGATCGAGCAGCCATGCCCTGAACTCGCGCTTGAGGCCGTCGTCCGCCAGAAGGCGTGCGCGATCGATCTGGTTTTCCATCGGCGCTTCCGCGAACGTGCGCGCGCCCCGATCGTAGCGAAACACCTTCAACAGATAGTCGGTGCGGAAATCGCGAACCGAGGATTTCGGCGCGTGCGCGATCTGGAGATTGGTCTCGATACGGTCGATGTTCTCGTGGCTGATCAGTTCGAGCGGGCCTGCCGCTGCCGACGGTGTCCCGCCGAGCCAGCGACCCGCGATTTCGGAGCAGGTGATCGTAGCGCCGTCACCTTTCGCGTTCAGCACGAGGTTCAGCGTCATCGGCAGTCGCGGCGGCGAAGCGTCGTCGCCGGCCACCTTGTTGATCCGCGTCAGGCGGTAGATCAGGCGGATCTCGCCGCAGCCTGCTTCGGCAGCATACGTGCGGTCCATGCGGTTGACGATGCCGGCCAGCACGAACCGCGACTCCGCCGAGTAAAGCAGCGCACGGTCGAACAGTTGGAAATCAAAGCCTTCGCCGACGCCGACCGTCTCCTTCGGCAGGCTCGCTCCGTGCCGCGCGATGTAGCGATCGAACTCGCCATCGATCGCCTGGCGGACCGGCGCCATCGACGGCATGGCGAACAGCTCGTTGTTGGGGAGCGGAACATCAGCCGACCGCTCGGGCAGCAGCATGCGATCGAGGCGAAATTTTCCGCCATCGAGTTCGCGCAGCGCCGCAGGATCGGTGATGGCGGCGCCGCGCTCCGGCGCCGCATCCTGTGCGGCACGGGCCGGCAAGGCAGCGCACAGCAGAGCAAATATGATGGCGAGAAATCGGGACGCGGGGCTCATGCCCCCACTAACACCGCGCAATGAGACCTATTCAAGAAAAAAGGCGCTTCACATCGCCGTGAGGCGCCTTCCTGTTTGCATGTCGTCGCGTCAGCGCGCGACGATCAGGCCCTTGCTGGTCACGACCACCCAGCGGCCGTCCTGCTTGCGAATGGCGTCGACCCGGCCGAGGCCCGGAATGGGATCGCCTGCATAGACCTCGTACATGCCGCGGCGGCTCTCGATCAGCGCGCTGCCGTTGGCGACGTCCCGCAGCACCCAGCCTTCGACGGTCGGCAGCCGAGCAACCTCAGGCTTGGCCGGGGTCGGAGGCGCAGGGGGTGCCGCGGCGGCAGCCTGCTGTGGTATCGAACCTGTTACTTCCTTGTCCTTCGCGGGAGCCGGCGCAGCCGCAGCGGCCGTTACCGACGCCTGGGCGGCGCGGAGCTTGTCAACGGTTTCGCTGAGCTTGGCGAGTTTCGCGGTGGGCTCCGCCTGCGCCTTCTCGACCTTGTCGAGGCGGTCGCTGGCCTTGTTAAGCTGGCCCGTCGTCGTCTTGGAATTGTGCTCCAGACTGGCTTTCAGCGCGACGATCTCGGCATCGATCCGCGCCACCGAGGCTTCGAGCGCGCCCTCCTTCGCCGGCGCTTGGGCCGAAGCCTGGGCCGAATCCTCGGCCATCAGCTTTCCGATCCCCGCGGTTGCCAGCGCGCCTCCCAGCGCACCCGCCACCGTCGCCAGCGCCACCATGGCGGCCATCGCTCCGAACCTTCGCTTGCCGGACGATCCTTCCGCCGGCGCAGCACGCTCGCCGGGCGACATGATCGTCACGTTGCCGGGGAAGCGCGGCGCTTCCGGCTTTACGGCGTCGATCTTGGGAGCGTCGATCTTGGGAGCGTCGATCTTGGGAGCCTCGGTCTTGGGAGCGTCAATCCTGGGAGCTTCAACCTTTGGCGCCTCCATTTTGACGGGCTCCACCTTGGGCGCGTCAGCCCTTGGCGAGGTCTCTTCCTCGGGCGCCAGCTTCACCGGCTCGATCGCTGCCGCGGCGGTCACCGGCTCGCCCGGAGCTGGCAAATCGGGGCCGGCCGGCCCCACGCCAGGAGTCCCGGTTTCACCGCTGGTGGGCTCGGATTGCTGATCGCTCACGTTGGATTCTCCAGAATTGATTGACCATTTGGTAACTTTTATTGCTTGCCAAATCGTTACCGGTCGCGGCCTTACCGAAATTTTAGGAACTCATCCGACCGGGTTTTGGGTCGCCAAACGTCGGCTGGCCGATCCCTAAACCCCCATGCTGCCCTGCGGCATCCTTGCCGGTTCCGTTTGCGCCGGTCCGTTTCCCGATTAACATGGAACGACCGACCAGCCAGAAAGGCAGGTGCCCACCATGACCATCGAGAAATGCATCAACGAGTTTGATGTAGATGACGTCATTTTTGAGGAAGGCTCGACCGGGCGGGAACTGTTCGTCGTGCTCGACGGCAAGGTCGAGATCGCCAAGATGAACGGCGCCGCGAAGACGGTGATCGTCACGCTCGGCAAGGGTGAGTTCTTCGGCGAGATGGCCGTCATCGACGGCTCGTCCCGTTCGGCAACGGCCATTGCGGCCGCCCCAAACACCCGCGTGATGCGGATCAATCACGCCCGCTTCGTCTACCTAGTCAGCCAGCAGCCGGCCTTTGCGCTGATGATCATGGATGCGCTCAGCAAGCGGCTGCGGGCCTCCAACACCGTTGCCTTCAAAGCTGCGGCCGGTTCATGAGCGAGCGCAAGCCGAGCCCGTTCAAGACACTGCTCGACAGCGACGTCTGCACGCTGATCGAGGCGGCCAGGGACGTCTATCAGATCCGCTTCAAGAACCGCGCCGCGAACGCCTATCTGGTGCGCGGCAGTTCGCGCACCATCATGATCGATGTCGGGCTATCCTCGAACTATCCGCATCTACTGACGTGTCTCGACCATCTCGGCGTGAAACCCGACGACATCGACATGGTGGTGCTGAGCCACGAGCATCTCGACCACATCGGCGCCGCCTATCATTTCCACGGCCGCGCCTTCATCGCCGCGCATCGGCTGGCCGCCAACAAGATCATGCTGCGCGACGACTTCTCGATGCTGCGCAAGATGTTCAACGAGCCGAACGTGCCGATCAATATCGATCTCTGGCTGGAAGAAGGCAACCTGATCGACCTCGGCAATTTCCGCCTGGTCGTGATGTACACGCCCGGCCACACCTCGGCCTGCATCACGCTGTTCGATCAGGACAAGGGGCTGTTGTTCGCCTCCGACACGCTGATGCCCGGCGGGGTGATGGGCGGCGTGTTCGGCTCCGGCAGCATCGCCGACTACATCCAGTCGCTGGAGCGGCTGAAGGGCCTGAACTCGAAAATCCTGTTGTCAGGGCATGGGCGGCTATCCGATACGCCGCAAGAAGACGTTCGGATCGCAATCCAGCGTTCGCACGGATTGTTGTCGGATACAGCGCAATTGTTCGACGCCCTCGATGCGCGAGCGAATTTCGAGCCGATCATGCAGTCGGTGCGCGACCTCAACAAGCTCGACGACAGCTAGGCAAGCCGACCCACAACTGTTCCGCCGCAACAAGTATTCCGCTCACGCTCAAGAAAAAGGCCGGCGGGCGTTACGCCGCCGACCTCATCTTGCAACTGCCGGCTCACGGGTCCGGTTCCGTTGCTTTGCATTCCGCTTACTACATCTTCCTTGATTGGTAACACCCGGTACGGGCTGATGCTATTGCGCGCAGGTATGGCCAAATTGCCCTGAGGTAGGCTCACACTGTGCAAACGGATAGAGCCGATATCCATTGGTTTAGGACAGTGGTAGTGCATTACAGCACCACCGGCGCATCCGGCAGTTCGTTTGCCCCACCACCAACCTTCGGAAAATGCGCGGCCAGTTCGCGCGATACCGCCTCGATGCCCTTGATCACGCCGCGTTCGAAATCCCCTGCCCTGAAATCGATTTCCATCTCGCGACAGATCCGTTCCCAACTGGCTGTGCCGACCTCGGCATCGATGCCGCGGTCGGCGACGATCTCGACGTCATGGTCGGCCAGCAACAGATAGATCAGCACGCCGTTATTGTGCGCGGTATCCCAAATCCGCAAATGCGAAAAGACGTCCAGCGCCCGTTCTCGCGCAGGCTGGTTGCGAAACAGCGCCGTGCCGTCGAGCGCACCCTCGACCACGAAACGAACCTGCCCGGAATGAGTGGCTTCCCCCACTTTGATCGCCTCTTCGATTCTCGCCAGGATGGCTGGCGGGAAATCTCGTCGGCGGCGCCAGTGATGCTGGAGAAGATGCCTGGTAATACGGCCAATGCTCATGTCTACCAGCTCCCCGATGCCCCGCCGCCGCCGAAGCTGCCGCCGCCACCGCTGAACCCGCTGTCGCTATCGCTTGAACTGCTACCGCCGGACCACGAGCCTCCGCTGCCGCCCATGACCCATCCGCTGTCCCTGCCGCGGCGTCCCACGCTTGGGCCCATCGAGCCCATGTTCTGGACGAGGAAAGTCACGACAAAAGCGATAAAGCCGATGAGGATCGCGGCCGCAAGCGATCCCGCAATGAACCATCCGAAAATCCCGACGATGCCGCCGGTTGCCGCCGCGCCGATAAACCGGCCAAGCACCGCCCTCAGCACGGCGCCGACAATGAAAACGAAGACTAGAATAATGGGGTTGAACGGGTCGACATAGTTGGACAGGCCTGTACTTTCCCAATGCGGCGGCGCCGGTTCCGGCAGCTTCTCGCCCTCGGCGACCCGCATCATCCGGTTGACGCCTGCCGCAACGCCGGCGGCGAAATCGCCGGCCTTGAATTTGGGCGTGATGTCTTCATCAATAATGCGCTTGGTCGTGACGTCGGTCAGCGCGCCTTCGAGGCCGTAGCCAACCTCGATCCGCAAGCGGCGATCGTTCTTGGCAATGACGAGCAGCGCGCCATCGTCAACCTCCTTGCGACCGATCTTCCAGGCTTC
>Ga0081540_1001943_pt1 | contig 17301 bp, 14 predicted proteins | sample TabmetS2T1R1_FD_71024 | JGI IMG/M metagenome (GOLD analysis project Ga0081540, IMG submission 71024) | Tabebuia heterophylla rhizosphere microbial communities from the University of Puerto Rico - S2T1R1 | ecosystem: Host-associated > Plants > Roots > Rhizosphere ... | reverse complement strand
CCACCGATCCATGTATTCCCGGTACTGTTGACAGAATCTCGATAGATCACGGCGCGGTTGAAAGGTGCCCCCGTTGTGCAACTCGTGCCGACATTCAATGACCAATCAACGGAAAGATTATTGTTACGGTCCAAGACCAAGTTCGCGCAACCGACTGCCGAAGAGAACATCTCGTATCCGACGCGCGATCCAGTCGCAACAGAAAGGTTTTCGGCCACATATCCTGTTCCATTGGTATAAGTACCACCTACGATGTGGCCTTGCCCGACAAACGCGATTCCTTGTGTTCCCTCGTTCAGTGTGTTATCGCCAGAGATCACCCAGTTCTTAGCACTGGAAGTTCCATTGATCCGATTCCAGACTAGTGTGGCCCGTGGATTCGCAGAAGTCGGTGGCCGATATCCTACATAACCCAACCAGCAATCAAGCTGTGAGGCCGCACCGTCCCAAATATTTCCGCAAAACTGCAAAATCTGAGAAGACGCATGGGAAATCGGTGGACCACCAGAAGCCGCAGTTGTGTTAATGAGTCTCAATGCATTGGATGTTCCTCCCACCCAAAAACCAGAAGGAGGAAGAGCGGGACTCACTTGCTGATAAGCATTTTGAATCGGATTAGTGAGACTACTCGCACTCGCCCAAATCGCAACATTGTTAGCAGCACCTGAACCACCGACTGAGCTACCAGTGAGGGTAAGAGGTCGCGCAGCCGCTTGTAGTTGAGTAGAAATGCTTTGTGAAGCACCCGCGACCACGATGCCGGTAACCACAAAACACTGCGGCCCGGTACCGGCCGCAGGTTGAACGGTGCCAATTGCAGAACAAACCGTAAAGTTCCATGTGGTACCGCCAGGTAAAAGCGAAGCCTGGGATGCAAGATTCATTAAAAAACTGCCGTTAATATCCAAACCAACTGGTCCCGTAGGCGGAGAATAAAACAATCCATTTAACGTGGGAGAGCTGGACGAAACTAAAGTTGGAACAATTGTGCCATTAGCGTATGGGATCCCGTTCGGATCAATGACTGTCCCACTGACCGTGGTGAATTGAGCTGCGACTGGTAAACAAAAACAAAGAAGAAACGCGAAAATCTTCACACGCTTCATTTTTTCAGCTCCCAAAAATTCGACCGATCAACCAGAAAATGACTCCCCCGGCCACCACCAGAATCAGCAAATTCTTTGGATCTTCCATCGGTGGCTGCGCACCACCAGACTCAGGGCTAAGAGGGGAGATCATGGAAGACCCAAAATCAATCACTGCATCACTTGCGCCGTGCGCCAGCTCCTCGAGCACGTGGTGGATCCCCCGCGTGCCGATGCGGCACGGCGTGCACTTCTGGCACGACTCCTCGGCGAAGAAGCGCATCGTCTCGGAAACGAGGCGCAGCGTCGGGTAGGAGGCAGGGAAGACCTGAAGGCCTGCCGAGCCGGGCGTCGCGCCCCAGTCCGCGAGTGCTTCCCGGGTGAGCGGGACATCGAGTGCGGAGGGCGGCAGGATGCCGCTCGCCGCGCCGCCGGGGACGATCGCGCCGATCTCCTCGGTCGCGCCGCCGGCGAAGTCGTCGATCAGCTCTCGAGCGGTGACGTCGAGCGGAGCCTCGTAGCAGCCGGGCTCGCGTACGGCGCCGGAGACAGACCAGAGACGGGCCGGCGTCCACTCGCCGCGAGCAATCCGGGCGACGTGCACCAGCGTCTCGACGTTGTTGATCAGCGTCGGGCGGCCGAGGTAGCCGGACTGCGCGGGGAACGGTGGGCGCAGCCTCGGCATCCCGCGCCTGCCCTCCATCGACTCGAGCATCGCCGTTTCCTCGCCGCACACGTACGACCCGGCTCCGACGACGATCCGAACCGGCAGCCGGCGCGCCTCGATCGCCTCCGCGAGCCGGGCGCGGGACGTCGCGTATTCCTCGCGCAGGTAGACGTACGCCTCCTCCGTCTCGCAGAAGCGCATCGCCAACACGAGCCCCTCGAGCATCAACTGCGGTCGGAGCTCCATCACGTAGCGATCCTTGATCGTCCCCGGCTCGCCCTCGTCGGCGTTCACGATCACCACGCGAGGCCCAGGCTCACGCCGCACGGCGTCCCACTTGCGCCAGGTCGGGAAGCCGGCGCCACCCATGCCGGTCAGGCCCGCGTCCTCGAGTGCCGCAAGCAGCTCATCGGGTGCAACCTGCGGAGGGTCCCGCATGTCGTCCGGTTCCAGCAGAAAACCGTTCGCCCGGTGCGCGACCGAGGGCTCGACGACGTCACCGCGTGTCAGCACCGGGGCGAGCTCGCAGTGGCCGAGGCACTCCACGCCGAGCACGACGCCGTGGGAGTGCTCCCGCTCGCGGGCCAGTAGATCCTGTGCGCCGAGGCAGTCGCAGACCGGCCCGATACAGACGCGCACGGCGTCGGCCGGGACGCGGAGGAACGAGTAGAACGAGACGACCTCGTCCACCTCGCCACGGCGGATGTTCATGTGGTCGGCCACGGCGTCGGAGAGCTCCGGGGTGACGGGCCCGACCTCGCGGCGGATCCGGCCGAGGTTGTCGAGCAGGCTCGTCCGCTCGGCCGGCAGTTCATCCAGCAGCGAGGCGAAACGGAGTGCGTCCACCTAGCGTCGCACCTGGGCAGACACGGCGGTGACTAGCGCGCGCATCATGCGCGATTGTCGCGTGAGCGGCGAAGCCCCCGCAAGCGACCCGCGTCACCCAGCGGCCATCCAGGCTGCCTTCGAGGCGGCCAGGCAGATAGGTGACCCTCCGTGCAGGAGGGAGCGTGCGGTGGGTTCCAGGCGCAGCGTCTCGGCCGAGCAGGCAAGCCCCGGCGCTTCGCCCGTCGTCTGCGAGAGGCGACAGCACGGATCCGCGACCCGCTCGAGCGTGAGCCGGTCGCCGCAACCGACGAAGTACACGAACACGTTCGCGTCCTCCCGCACCGGGAGCCCGGGGAACGTGTTCTTGCTTGGGTCGGTGACGAAGTACGCGAGCACCGAGCCCCCGGCCGCAGCGAGCCCTGGAGTGATCGCGCACTCGAAGAAGGAGACGATGTCGGATTCGTCGGCGCCCGGCTCGAGGTGCAAGATCACCGCGGCCACGTAGCCGGTGGAGGCGTCCGCCTCCTCGCGACAGGCCGGTAAGAGGAACGCGGAATCGGGTCGCCCAGGTCTCAGGAGCAGCACGTTGTCCGAGTCGAGCATCGTCGCGTTGGCCGCCCGGCTGTGGGCGTGCCAAGTCTCGCCGCCGTAGAAGTCCTCCAGGCCGCGGGCTCGCTCTTCCATGCTCTGGAAGCCCCGCACCCAGGTGAAGAGGTTGGGGTCGTCGAGATCGCGGAACTGGCCGATGACGTCGATCCCCACCGCCTCCTGGCTCTCCACGAAGTTCGCGTCGAAGAGCTCGACCAGCGTGTCTCGCTGCCCCGGCCGCAGGGCGTAACGACGAAGCTCGACCACGGCGGATCGCTTCATGCTCAGGGATCTTCGGCCATCTCGAAGGCGGCCGTGTGAGCCACGACGACGTGGTAGCTCTCGATCAAGGGCTCGACCCGTGCTGCGAACCGCCGTTGCCAGGCCTCGCTCCCGTAGAAGGCGGCCAGCTGCTCGTCGCGCTCGGACCGGGAGGAGAACCCGCGCACGAGCAGGTAGTGGTCGTCGTCGGCGAGCGACGGACCGAAGCAGACGATGTCGATGCCGTGCTGCTGCAGCAACGGGAGTGCCTCGTCGCGCAGGATGCGATCGAACCTCTCTCGCCTGCCGCGACGAAGCTTGTACGTCCGGATGTCGAGGACCGGATTCACCCCGACCTCACCGGTCAGGCAGCGCCGCGCGCGAGCTCGACCGGCGCGGCACCCGCCGACCAGAGCTGCGTCGCCGCCAGCGCACGCCACGGGCGCCAGCGCTCAGCGAGCTCGGCCGGCTTGCCCTCGCCGAAGCCCGCGAGCGCGCGGCGGAGGCCGAGGTCGTTGGCCGGGAACGCGTCGCGTTCTCCGAGGCGGAGCGCGATGTAGTTCGCGGTCCAGTCGCCGAGCCCGGCGATGGCCGTCACGGAGGCGACGAGCTCCTCGAGGCTCGCGCTGCCGTCGAGGCGGACGTCGCCCTCGGCGACCGCGCGCGCGAAGGCGCGGACCGCGTCGGCGCGGGCCGGCGGGAGCCCGAGGCCGTAGAGGTTCGCGTCCGCAACGGTCGGCGCGCTCGGGAAGGTGTGCGTCAATCCGAGCTGCGAGAGGCCCGCAACGGGGGTTCCGAGGCGGGCGACGAGTCGGCCCGCGATCGTGTTCGCGGCGGCGATGCTGATCTGCTGCCCGATGATCGCACGGACCCCGGTCTCGAAGGGATCCCAGGTCCCGGGGACCCGGACGCCGCTGTGAGCCCGGACGATCGGCCCGATCACGTCGTCGCGGCCGAGGTGCCGCTCGGCTTCGGCGAGGTCCAGGTTGAGCCCGCAGATGCGGCGCGCGCGCTCGACGACGTGGATCAGCTCTTCCCAGTGCGGCAGGTGCACGACGAGCACGATCTCCTCACGGCCGCCCGGCCGCAGCTCGATCACACCGGGGTCGCCGTCAACGACGATCGTCCGGCGGTACGTCTCGCCCGAGACCTGCTCGACGCCGGGAATCGCCCGCGCGCCGAGGTACTCGACCAGCGTGGTCCAGTCGAGCGGCCCGTGATACGTCAGCCGGAGCGGCAGCCCGCCGTCCGCGACGAGGCGGTCGCTGACCCTGCGCCGAGCCCGTAGCTCCCGCGGTGCGGCCCGGAAGACGTCGCGGCAGGAGCGGTTGAACTGCCTGACGCTGCCGAAGCCCGCCGCGAAGGCGATCTCGAGCACGCTCAGGTCGGTGTCGTCCAGCAGCCGCCGCGCGAAGTGCGTCCTCGACGATCGCGCCAGGCCGTCCGGCGTCACGCCGAGGTGCTCCTGGAAGAGCCTGCGCAGGTGGCGGCCAGAGACGCCGAGCCGCGAGCCCAGCGCCTCTTCGTTGTCGGCGTCGAGCGCCCCGTCGAGGATCAGCCGCACGGCGCGGCAGACGAGCTCGGGGGCGGTCCAGGGCGCGAGCACGCTCTCCCGGTACGGCCGGCAGCGGTAGCAGGCGCGAAAGCCGTCGGCCTCTGCGGCCGCGGCGAGCACGTATGACCGGAGGTTCTCGCGGTTCGGCCGGGCCGAGCACCCGGGCCGGCAGTAGATGCCCGTGGTCACGACGGCTCCGAAACCAGCCACGGCGTAGGTATACCGGCGGCGACGACCTGATTTCGGCCGGATCCGGACCTGAGTCGCAACGCCTCCCCGTTGGTCCGGAAACGGCGCGAATCGACGACGCACACGGTCGTAGCCTCGTCCCGTCGGAGCCGGGCGCCCGAGTCCGGCCGAGGAGAGCCTTTTCAAAGGAGGATGTCGTGCGCCGACTTGCTCAGCTCGCGCTCGCCGCGGTGTGCGTGGCCGCGGCCGTCCAGGTCGCAACCGTCGCCGGAGCCGCCGGGGCGACACCGAATCAGAACTCGATCCTGTTCCCGCGGGGCGCACACCCGTACGGAGCCGACATGGCGACGTGGGGTGAACGCGCGACCCAGTGGATCTACGCCCAGCCGCTCGATCGAAGCCCGGTCTTCGACCCGACCGGCGCCAACTGCGCTGTGGCCCAGGAAGGCCCGGTGTGGTTCATCGCCCGCATCGCCGGGCCGCCGGTCTTCAGCGGGGAGCGGTGGTGCACGATCCCGCACGGCAAGGCCCTGTTCCTGTACATCGGGGCGGCCGTCGACACGTACCCGTGCCCGCCTGCATTCAACTTCGAGCCGGCGCCGGGCCAGTCGCTGTTCGACTTCCTGCGCGCCGACGCGAAGGCGGTGCTGGACACGGTCGACTTCCTCGAGGTGAGCGTGGACGGGCGGCCGCTCGAGGACGTCACGAGCTACCGCTTCGCCTCGGACGACATCTTCACGATCACGGGCGACCCCAGCCTGCAGCCTGGTCTCGACCCGTGCATCACCGGGAGCCCGCAGCCGGTGGTGGTGGACGGGTTCTTCATGCTGCTGAAGCCGCCGTCGCTGGGAGTGCACACTGTCGTCGTCCACGGGACGAACACGATCGGGCACGACAAGCGCTTCACCTACCACCTCACGATCGAGTAGCGGGTGGCCGTCACAATCCCGTGCCGATGGAGACTTGCAGCCGTGTCGCCGTCGTTTCCGACGTGCACGGAAACGCCGTCGCCCTCGCGGCCGTGCTGGACGAGCTCGAGGCCGTCTCGCCGGACCTCGTCGTCTTCGGCGGCGACCTGACGTGGGGGCCGTTGCCGCGGGAGTCACTTGCCCTGGCCCGCGAGCTTCGAACGCGGACGATCTTCGTCCGCGGCAACGCCGAACGGGCGCTGTCGGAGCTCGCGGGCGCTCCCGGCGAGGGGGCCACGCCTCGCGAGCGCTGGCTGCTCGAGCGGCACGACGACGAGGAGCGGGCGTTTCTCGCGAGCTTCGTCGCCGGCGCGGTGGTCGAGATCGACGGGCTTGGCCCGACGCGCTTCTGTCACGGGTCGCCGCGCAGCGACGAGGAGCTGATCACCTTCGCGACGCCGGAAGCGCGCATGCGGGCGGCTCTCGCACGTGTCGACGAGCGCGTGCTCGTGAGCGCGCACACGCACATCCAGTTCGACCGGGCCGTCGCCGGCGTTCGCTCCGTCAACCCCGGCAGCGTCGGGATGCCTTACGAGGGGCGGGCGGGAGCCGCCTTCTGGGCGGTGCTGGGGCCCGACGTCGAGCTGCGGCAGACCGAGTACGACCTCGCCGAGGCGGTCGCGCGCTACCGCGCGTCGGGCGACCCGCTCGCCGAGGAGATGGTCGAGCTGCTCGAGCGACCACCGACGCCCGCAGAGGTCGTCGAGGACGCCGAGGCGAAGGAGTTCGCCGGCTAGGGAGCCGACGGACCAGCGAGGTTCATAGCTCGAGCCCCATCTCTTCGAGCACCTCGGATGTCTTCGCGAAACGGATCTGGTCGTACTGCACGATCTGGACGCGGTTGCCCCACGGGTCGAGGAAGTCCAGGAAGCGCCCGGGCAGGATCGCGACGCCCGCCGCCTCCAGCGCGCGCCGCGTCGCATCCTTGTCGTCGACCACGAGGCCGAAGTGGCGAGTCGTGTCCGGCGGCTGGAAGCGACCTTGCATCAGCGCGATGAACTGGTCGCCGAGCTCGATGAAGGCGGCGTCGCCGTGGCGTTCGACGTCGTCGAACGTGAAGAACCGACCGTAGAACTCGAGCGCGGCGTCGACGTCGCCGACCTCGAGCGCGACATGGTTGATCCCGACCAGGCGGGGACGGTCACTCACGGCAGGATCAGGTGACTGTCGCCGAATTCGTGCCAGAGGTATCCGTGCTTGAGCGCGGCGCGGTAGCTGCGCTCGAGGAGCTCGTCGCCGGCCGCCGCTCGCAGCAGCTGAAGATGGGAGGCCTGGGGCTCGTGCCAACCGCTGAGCAGGCCGTCAACGGTGCGGAGCCCGCGCTCGGGCGTGACGACCAGGTTCGTCCAGCCCTCGCCGGCCTCGACCGCGCCGTCGGGCCGAGCCGTCGTCTCCAGGGCGCGAACGACGGTCGTTCCGACCGCAATCACGCGCCCATCCCAGCCGTGCACCGCGTTCACGACGCGGGCGGTTTCCTCGGGAATGCGGAAGCGCTCCGGGTACGGTCGCTCGTGTCGCTCCGGTGACGACACCCCCGTGTGAAGTGTCACCGGCGCCACCAGGACGCCGGACGCTGCGAGCCTTGCGATGAGCTCCGCGCTCAACGGCCTGCCGGCGCTCGGCATCTCGGCGCTGCCCGGATCGACGGCAAACGGAGTCTGGTAATGCGCAAGCGGCCAGGAGCGCTCGACGTAGCGGTAGCGGATCGGATGGCCGTAGCGGCCGAGGTAGTCCTCGAGCGGGGCCGGCAGCTCGAGCTCGGCGAGCCAGAGGCGTCCGCTGCCGGCGTAGCGGGCCAGCAGGCGCGCGCTCGCGCCGGCCGGGAGCTCGAGCTCCTCGCATGCGACGCCGCCGCCGAAGGCGGTCTCGCCCAGGCGTAGCTCGACCACCCAGCGGTTCGGCGCGTCGTCCGGAGAGGGCGTCGAGAGACGGAGCTCGAGCTCCAGCCCGTCGCGTCGCCGCGCGGGCAGCGCGGCCGGCAGGGTCGCGGAGGTGTTGACCACGACGAGGTCGCCGGGCGCGAGGAAGGACGGCAGCTCGTCGAAGCGGGAGTGCACGAGCAGCCCGGTGCCGCGACTCGCGACGAGCAGCCGGACCCGGTCGCGCCGGATCCCACGAGCCTCCGGAGGTTCGTGGGCCTCGAGGCGGGGCGGAAGCTCGAAGACGGGCGCGCTCACGCCGGTACCTCTGCGAGCTCGCGGGCGCGGTAGCGGCCGCTCGGAAGCTCGCCTTCGAACAAGGCCATCAGCCCGGGCACGCTCTCCTCCGGCGGGGGCCGGTCGGAGATGTCCTCGCCCGGGAACGCCTCCTGCTGCAGCCGAGTCCTCATGTCGCCGGGGTCGACGGCGTACACGCGCAGGTCGCTGTGCTCTGCCGCGAGGATCGCGGTGAGCTGGTCGAGCGCCGCCTTCGACGATCCGTAGCCGCCCCACCCCTCGTAGGGCTCGACGGCTGCATCGGAGGTGACATTGAGGATCCGCGCGCCGCGTGCCAGTCGTGGAACGGCGAGCTGTACGAGCGCGAGCGGGGCCAGGACGTTGACCTCGTAGACGCGGCGGAGCTCGTCGAGGGGGTACGCGCGGAGCTCCGGCTGCGGGCTTGGGCCCAGGACGCTCGCGTTGTTGACGACCGCGTCGATGCGGTCGCCGGCCGCCTCGACCAGCGCGCGACGGTGTGCCGGGTCGGCGACGTCGCCCGCGACCGCCGTGACGCGTGGCTCGTCCGCCCAGGTCGCGTGGAGGCCGTCGGCGTCGCGCGCGTCCACGACGAGGGTCCAGCCGCGGGCGACGAGGGCCTGCGAGAGCGCGCGGCCGAGCCCGCGCGAGGCTCCGGTGACGATTGCAATGGGCATGCCGCCACGGTATGAGCGCGGCGGTCCGAGCCGCCATTGGCAATTGGTCCTAGGACCTGTTGAGCCGGGCCGCGTAGAGCGCTGCTTGCGTCCGGTCGGAGACCCCGAGCTTCGCGAGCACGTGAGACACGTGGGTCTTGACGGTCTTTTCGGCGATCCCGAGCTCGAGCGCGATCCGCTTGTTGGCGTAGCCGCGCCCGATCAGGTCGAGCACCTCCTGCTCGCGAGGCGTGAGCTCGCTGTGCTCGACCGGCCGCTCGTCACCGAGCGCGTCCACGAGCCGCGCCGCGACCGCAGGATCGATCAGCGTCTCACCAGCGGCGGCGAGCCTGATCGAGCGCGCGAGCTCGCGCGGCTCGACGTTCTTCAGCAGGTAGCCGGCCGCCCCGGCCCGCAGGGCGGGCAGCAGCCGCTCGTCGTCGAGGAAGCTCGTCAGCACGACCACCCGCGCGCCCGGCACGCGGGAGCGCAGCTCCCGCATCGCCTCGACACCGTCGAGCCGCGGCATCACCAGGTCCATCAAGACGACGTCGGGCCGGAGCCGCTCCGCCTCGTCCACGGCCTGGCGCCCATCCGCGGCCTCGCCTGCGACCTCGATCCCGTCCTGAAGGTCGAGAAACGTGCGCAGCCCCTCCCGCACCACGGCATGGTCGTCCGCGATCAGGACGCGGATGACGTCAGCCAGCGGGCACCTCGAGGCGCACGCTGGTTCCCGAGCCCGGAGCCGAGTCGATCGTAAGCCGTCCACGCAGGCGCCGCGCCCGCTCCTCCATCGACGTCAGCCCAAGGCGGCGGGACCGCAGCTCGGCCGCGCCGGGGTCGAAACCCTTGCCGTCGTCGACGACCTCCAGAACCAGGCCGCCGTCGCGCCCGTTTAGCCGGACGTGGACATGCGCCGCGTCGGCGTGCCGGATCGCGTTGTTGAGCGCCTCCTGCGCGATCCGGAGCACCTCGGCGTCGCGCCTCGGTTCGGGCGGCAGCTCGTCCTCCAGCTCGAGCTCGACTCCCGGTCGCCGCTGGGCGAGCAGGCCGACGTGCTTGCGGAGCGCGCCGCAGAGCCCGTCGCGGTCGACCTCGGGCGGGCGCAGCTCGAAGATCAGCCCGCGCAGCTCGTCGAGCGCCTCCTGGGCGAGCTCCCGCAGGCGCGCCAGCTGGTCCGCTGCTGCCTCGGTATCCCGGCCGGCCAGCGTCGCGGCGGACTCGGCCGTCAACACGAGGCTGAAGAGCTTCTGGCTGACCGCGTCGTGGAGCTCCAGGGCCAGACGGTTGCGCTCGGAGAGGATCGACAGCTCGCGGCTCTGTTCGTAGAGGCGGGCGTTCGTAATCGCGATCGCGGCGTGCGCCGCCAGCAGCTCGATCAGCTCTCCGTCGGCGTCGGTGAACTCCTCGTCGTCGAGCTTCTCCGTCAGGTAGAAGGCGCCGATCACGCCCTCGGGAGCGTTGATCGGGACGCCGAGGAACGAGCGCATGTTCGGGTGGCCCTTCGGCCACCAGCCGTGGAAGCGTGGGTCGTCGTGGATGTCGGCCGCGCGGAAGGAGGCTGTCGTCTCCAGCATCGCCCCGAGCATCCCGTGCGTGCGGGGAAGCGGGCCGAGCGAGGCGACCAGCTCGTCGCTCATCCCCGCGGTGAGGAAACGGCTGAAGCCGCCGTCGCCGTCCGGCGTGCCCAGCGCGGCGTAGCGCGCGCCCGCAAGCTCTCGCGCGCTTTCGACGAGCCGCTGCAGCACGTCCTCGACCGAGCTCGCCGCCGCGACCGAAAGCACCGCGTCGCTGACGGCTCGCAGCGTCGGGCTCAGCGTGTCGCTCACGCAGCTGACGATACGTCGGGCGACGCGGTCAGCGTCTTGCAGCTAGGGCAGCACCGGCCAGCGCGCCGAGGCCGGCGACCGTGGCGGCGCGAACCGCCAGGCGGCCGAGCGAGGGAGACGGAGGCCGGGCGACGAGGCCTTCGGGATTGGGCCCGACGCCGTCCGGTCCATGCTGACGCGCGAGCTCAAGCACCTGGGCCGCGTGCAGTGCCCGTCGCCCCGTGCCCGCCTGCTCGATCTGGCTGCGGCAGGAGAAGCCGTCCGCGACGATCAGCGTGGCGGGCGCCGCCTCGCGCACCTTCGGCAGGAGCGCGCGCTCGGCGCAGGCGATCGAGACGTCGTAGTGCCCCTGCTCGTAGCCCCAGCCGCCGGCCATCCCGCAGCAGCCGGCGTCGAGCTCCTCGACCTCGAGGCCCATCCGCTCGAGCAGCTTCGCGTCCGGGCCGGTACCGCCGGTCGCGCGCTGGTGGCAGTGGCCGTGCAGGAGCGCCTTCCGGTGCAGCTGCGGTGGGTTCCAGCCGTCGGCGCTGGACACGAGGAAGTCCGCGAAGTGGTGCGTCTGCTCGGCCAGCCGCTTGGCGTCCTGGTCCAGCGGCCGCAGCTTCAGCAGCTCGTCTTTGAAGACGGCGACGCAGCTGGGCTCGACGCCGACGACCGGCGTTCCCGCGCGGATCTCGTCGTTCAGCGCCGACAGCACCTTGCGCATGTAGGCCTCGGCGAGGTCGAGCATCCCGTAGTCGTAGAGCGGCCGGCCGCAGCAGAGGTGGCCGTGCGGGACGACGACGTGGAAGCCCGCGTCCTCGAGTGCCTCGACAGCGGCGATGCCGACCTCGGGCTCCAGGTAGTTCGTGAACGTGTCCGCCCAGAGGATCACGCGCCTGCCGCCGCCGTTGCGCAGCGGCCGCGCGGCGAACCACCGCTTCAGGGTCACCGGCGCGAACTCCGGCACCTTGCGCCGCGGGTGGATCCCGGCCGCGCGCCTGAAGAGCGGCGTCCCCGCGACCGCGTTCGCGACTCCCGGAACCTTCGACGCGACCCGCGCCGCCTGGTCGATCAGCCCGAACGCGTAGGCGGGTCGCGGCCGCAGCCGTCCCCTGTAGCGGTGGGAGAGGTACTCGGCCTTGAGCGTCGGCATGTCGACCGAGACCGGGCAGTCGTTCGTGCAGCCCTTGCAGGAGAGGCAAAGGTCGAGCGCCTCATCCACGGCCTCGTCGTGCCAGAGCTGCAGCTCCTCGCCGTTCAGCATCTCCCAGAGCAGGTGCGCGCGCCCACGCGTGGTGTGCATCTCCTCGCGCGTGACCATGAAGCTGGGGCACATCACGCCGCCGTCCGTGTGCCGGCACTTGCCGACGCCGACGCAGCGCGTGGTCGCGTGGGCGAACGAGCCGCGATCTTTCAGGAAGGCGAAGTGTGTGTCGACCTGCGGCGGGTTGAAGGTCTCCGGCCCGAGGCGGATGTGCGAGTCGAGCGGGTCCGGGTCGACCACCTTGCCCGGGTTCATCTTGCCGTCGGGATCCCAGATCGATTTGAACTCGCGGAACGCCTCCACGAGCTCCGGCCCGAACATCTTGGGCAGCAGCTCCGCGCGAGACTGGCCGTCGCCGTGCTCGCCCGAGATCGAGCCGCCGTAGGAGACGACGAGGTCGGCAGCCTCCTCGACGAACGCCCGGTACTTCGCGAGGCCCGGCTTGCTCGAGAGGTCGAAGTTCCAGCGCGCGTGCACGCAGCCGTTGCCGTAGTGGCCATAGAGCGAGCTCTCATAGCCGTGCTCCGCGGCGAGTTTCGACAGATCGCGGAGGTAGTCCCCGATCCGCTCCGGCGGGACTGCCGAGTCCTCCCAGCCTTCGTGTGTGTCCTCCTTTCCGGGGAGAAACGCTCTCGCGCCGAAACCGCCCTCGCGCACCTTCCAGACGTGCTGGGCCTGGTCGGGCCGGTCGTGGAGCTTCATACCGCGCAGGCCGTCCGTGCCGACCGTCAACTCGTTCATCAGCGCTTGCGCCTTCTCGTCGGCCTCGGCCTTCGAGTCGCCGCCGAACTCGACCAACAGCCAGCCGTGGCCCTCCGGCAGCGCGGAGAGGTCGGGCACGTGCAGCCCGAGCCGCGTCATGTCGTCCACGAGGGTGTGATCCATGCCCTCGAGCCCGAGCGGCTTGTGCGCGAGGACCTGCGGCACGTGGTCGCCGGCGACGAAGGCGTCCTCGTAGCCGAGCACGAGCAGCGATCGCGCCGGCGGGCTGTGGATCAGGTGCACCGTCGCCTCGAGGTAGGTGACGCACGTGCCCTCGGTGCCGGCGAGCGCCCGGGCGACGTGGAAGCCGTTCTCCGGGAGCAGGTCGTCGAGGTTGTAGCCCGAGACGCGCCGTGGGATCTGCGGGTAGCGCTTGCGGATCACGTCGGCGTAGCGGTCGCGCAGCTCGAGCAGGCGGCGGTCGATCTCCTCGTCTCCGGACGTGCCCTCGCGGACGCGGAGGCGTCGGCCGTCGTAGAGCAGCACCTCCAGCTCGTGGACGTTGTCGGAGGTGCGCGGCCCGGGGCCGTAGAACTGGGCCATGATCGAGCGGACGCCACAGGAGTTGCTGGCGATCATCCCGCCGAACGTGCAGTACGCGTGCGATGCCGGGTCCGGTCCGAACGTGAGCCTGTGCTCGCCTTCTGCCTTCGCGTGCAAGTGGTCGAGGATCAGGCCCGGCTCGACGCGCGCGAGGCGGCGCTCGGCGTCGATCTCGAGCACGCGGTTCACGTACTTCGAGAAGTCGATCACGACTGCGACGTTCGTCGTCTGGCCGGCGAGGCCGGTGCCGCCGCCGCGCGCGAGCAGCGGCGCGCCGTGCTCGCGGCAGAGCCGCACCGTCTCGGCGACGTCGGCGACGGAGCGCGGGATGACCACGCCGATCGGCAGCTGGCGGTAGTTCGCGCCGGTTGCCGAGTAGAGCGCACGGTCGCCCGCGGAAAAGCGCACCTCGCCTTCGACGGCCTCCCGCAGGGCGCGCTCGAGCTCGCTCACGCCGCGTACCTGGCGGCGTCGGCGCGCTTCAGCTCCAGGCCGTTGCCGGGCCGCGAGCGGTCTGGACGTAGCGCACCGTTCTCCGGCTCGAGCACGCCGTCGAAGAGCAGCGGCTCGAGCCGCACGTGGTCGTGGAACCACTCGAGGTGGCGGAAGCGCGGCACCGCGCAGCAGGCGGCGACGCTGGCGCTCGGCGCGCAGTGCGCAGAGAGATCGAGGCCGAACGTCGCGGCCACCGCACCGGCCCGCAGGAAGCCCGTGATCCCCCCGCAGCGTGTGACGTCCGCCTGCAGGCAGTCGACGCAGCCGAGCAGGTTGCGGAAGTCGGCCGGGACGTACGCGTACTCGCCGGCGGCGATGTCCAGGCCGGCCGGCGCGCGGTCGCGCAGTAGCCGAAGGCCCTCGAAGTCGGCCGAGCTCACGGGCTCCTCGTACCACGTCACGCCCCACTCGTGTGAGAAGCGCTCGGCCCAGGCGAGTGCCTGCTTGCGCGAGAACGCCCCGTTCGAGTCGACGTAGAGCTCCGTCTCGTCGCCGATCGCCTGCCGTGCCGCGTCGAGCCGCTCCGGGTCGCGCTCCGGCTCCCGCGAGACCTTCATCTTCGAGTCCCACTCGGCAGTGCCGTCCGATTCCGGCGCGTCCGTCGGCACGGTGAAGGCCGAGACCACAAGGCTCTCGACCGACAAGCCTACGGCTTCTTGCGTCCACAACCGGCTTGTCATCGGTGAACTAGCGGCCCGGAAGGAGCTCCTCGAGCTTCTCCGGAACGACTGCTTCACCACGGCGCCGCGGTCCGGGTCGCCAGGAACCGAGCTCATGAACGCCTTCGCCTCCTTGAGCGTGATGTGCGGCGGCAGCGGCGGCACCTCGGGGTCGGTCAGCGCCGGAGACGCCGAAAACCGATGTATTGAATTAACGTGCCCGCATGCGCCCAGGCGACCTCTACGAGCTGCGGTGGGCCGACGATCCGCGGCTCTCGCCCGACGGCAGGACTGCCGCATTCGTCGTGTGGCGCACCGACCGCGAGAGCAACGATTACACCGCTTCGATCTGGCTCGTCGCGCTTGACGGAGCGGCCGAGCCGCGCCGGCTGACGCGTGGCAAGAAGCAGGACGTCGCGCCGCGCTGGTCGCCTGACGGGAGCCGGCTCGCCTTCGCCTCGAACCGCGACTCGAAGGCGAAGCAGCTCTACGTGCTCCCCGTCGAGGGCGGCGAGCCGCTCCAGCTGACCGAGCTCAACGAGGACGTGACCGAGGTCGTCTGGTCGCCGGACGGCACGCGCATCGCCTTCTCGGCGCGCGTTCGCGATCCGGCCTACGAGGAGGAGGACGAGCGGAAGCGGCGGCCGCGGAGGTTCGAGCGGCTGCAGTACAAGCTTGACGACGAAGGCTGGATCGGCGATCGGCGGCGGCATCTCTTCGTCGTCTCCGCCGACGGTTCGGCGCCGCCGGTTCAGCTGACCGACGGCGACTTCGAAGACGCGGCCCCGAGTTGGTCCCCGGACGGTCGCCGGATCGCGTTCGCCTCGGCACGGCAGGAGCACTGGGACGCCGAGGTCGAGCGCGACATCTTCGTCGTGGATGCCGAGGGAGGCGAGCCGGAGCGGCTGACCGGCGGCGACAGCCGCTACGAGGCGCCGGCGTGGTCGCCCGACGGCTCGGCGATCGCGTGCCGCTGGGCGCCGGGGGGCTTCGACTACCCGAGGCACGGCCAGATCGCGGTCCTCGACGCGTCGACGGGTGAGCGGCGCGTGCTGACCGAGTCGCTCGACCGCAACTGTGCTCCATATCCGGAGATCCGCGAGCCGCTCTGGGACGGCGACTCGATCCTGTTCGTGCTGGAGGAGTCGGGCTACAACGCCTTGTATCGCGTCGGGGCCGACGGGGCCGGAGAGCCCGAGGCGGTCCTCGGCGAGGTCTGGGTGACAGCCTTCGACTGTTTCGTCGGGCAGATCGTGCACGCCGCGACCACACCCACGTCGCTGCCCGAGATCTACACCGGCGAAGGGCGGCTGACCGACGTGAGCTCGGCCGTCGAGACCTCCGAGCCCGAGCGCTTCACGGCCGTCTCCGCGGACGGCTCCGAGGTCGAGGCCTGGATCATCCGCCCGCTCGGCTTCGAGGAGGGTCGCCGCTATCCGCTCCTGCTGAACGTCCACGGCGGTCCCTTCGCGCAATATGGAAACAGGTTCTTCGACGAGTTCCAGGTTCAGGCCGGCGCCGGCTACGCCGTGCTCTACTCGAACCCGCGCGGCTCGTCCGGCTACAGCGAGGCATGGGGGCGCGCGATTCGCGGCCCGATCGAAGGCGGCGAGGGGTGGGGCTCGCGCGACTACGAGGATGTGATGGCTGTCCTCGACGAGGCACTTGAGCGTTTCGACTTCATCGATCCGGAGCGGCTCGGCGTGCTCGGCGGCTCGTACGGAGGGTTCATGACCTCGTGGATCGTCAGCCATACCGATCGGTTCCAGGCCGCGTGCTCCGAGCGCTCGGTCAATAACTTTGTGCTCGAGGGTGGCTCGGGCGACATCGGTTGGGCCTTCAAGGGCATCGTCGGCGAGTTCTGGTTCGAGGCGCCTGACGCGTATCTGCAGATCTCGCCGTCGAAGTACGCCGCGAACATCACGACCCCGCTCTTGATCCTGCACTCGGAGGACGATCTCCGTTGCCCGCTCGGCCACGCGGAGGACCTGTTCGCGATCCTGCGGGTGCTGAAGCGGGACGTCGAGCTCGTCATCTTCCCGGCGGAGTCGCACAACCTCAGTCGCACAGGGTCGCCTGCGCACCGCGAGATGCGCTTCGAGGCGATCCTCGACTGGTTCGAGCGCACGCTCCTAGATGGCGAAGGGAAGACCACCGTGCAGGCGACCGGTGCCGTGGCCGAGGCCTAGCTCGTAACAGAGCAACCATTTGACTATGTGATCAGTGCGGCGTGGTCGCCGAAGGGCGGGACGATTTCGTCAGGTACCACTGCTGCGTTGTCCGCGAGAGCGGCGGCGGACGGTGAGTCGCAGCACGTCCGGGCGGTGGTAGTGCCCTGCCGCGTCGAAGCGCTGCCGCTCGGCCAGAAGCACCTCGGGGTCGAGCTCCGCGTAGAGGATGCCCTCCTCGTCCCAGAGCGGCCCGGCGAGGTAGGAGCCGTCGGGCGCGAGGATCGCGGAGCCGCCGCGGCCGACGAGCTCGTCCCCTTCGGCCAGCGGCACGTCGTCCGGGAAGCTCGACGCACGTTGGAAGACACAGCACGAGAGGACGAAGGCGCGCGACTCGCGGGCGATGTGACGCATCGAGTCGTGCCACATCTCCGAGTCCTCCGCGGTGGGAGCGAGGTAGAGCTCGACGCCGGTCTCGTAGAGCGCGAAGCGTGCGAGCGGCATGAAGTTCTCCCAGCAGATCAGGCCGCCGACGCGGCCGAGGTCGGTCTCGACCGCCCGGAGCCCGCCGCCGTCACCGGGCCCCCAGACCATGCGCTCGTGGTTCGTCGGCACGAGCTTGCGGTGG
>Ga0081540_1001942_pt1 | contig 17301 bp, 15 predicted proteins | sample TabmetS2T1R1_FD_71024 | JGI IMG/M metagenome (GOLD analysis project Ga0081540, IMG submission 71024) | Tabebuia heterophylla rhizosphere microbial communities from the University of Puerto Rico - S2T1R1 | ecosystem: Host-associated > Plants > Roots > Rhizosphere ... | reverse complement strand
GGACCCGTCGGTCCCCACTGCGACGGTCGAGATCACCCCGGAAGCAATATCACCCCGGGGCGCGGAGCGGAGTTAAGCGCCCGTGTCGGCTGCGGCGCCGCTCCGGATCGCGCGGGCGATCAGGCGGCTGTAGAGGGCGATCCCCTCCGGGGTCAGGTGGACGCCGTCGGTGGTCACGTCCTTCTTCGAGGCGATCGCGTGCCAGTCGACGAGCTCCGCCTGCCCCCAGTTGCGCGCGGCCTGGGCCAGGATCGAGTTGACCTCGCCCTGCCAGCTCCGGGGCACGTCGACGTTGACCAGGTAGACGCGCGGCACGCCTCGCAGCGCGTCGTGGAGCGCGACCAGGTCCTCGCCGTAGACGGGACCGTTGTTGCCGATCTGGATCACCACGTCATCCGGCAGTCCCCCGGCCGCGCCGTAGCCGTCGAGCAGCGAGATGATCTCGGCGGGCTGGCGGCCGACAGCCGCGTCGAGCGTCAGGCCGGGACCCAGTCGCTGGGCGAGGCCGGCTCGCGCGTCGACCATCACCGAGTCCCCCAGCGCGAGCACCTCCGGATGGCGGTCGCTCACCGGCTGGGCCTCGGCGCGAATGTGCGCAGACGCCGGCCCGACCTCGCCCGGGTTGCCGCTCGGCGCGATCCCCGACCAGCCGACGACGATCACCACCAGGGTGACCCCTGCGGCGAGGCCCACGCGCCCGATCCGGAGCCAGTCGGGGCGGGTCCAGCTTCTCGAGCGGCGGAACGGCTGCTCGACGTAGCGGTAGGAGAGATCGGCCAGCGCCGTGGTGGCGGCCAGCTGCAGCACGAACAGGATCGGGCCGGCCAGGGAGACGTCGATTCCCGGCCGGGTGAGGGCGAGGACCGGCCAGTGCCAGAGGTAGAAGCTGTAGCTCCGCACGCCGAGCCAGCGCATCGCCGGATTGCCGACGACGCCTCCGATCTGGGCGGCGGGGTGGGCGAGCGTCCCGATCAGCAGGGCGGTCCAGACCGAGAGCAGCAGGAAGCCGCCGCGATAGAGCGATTGGTCGTAGTCGTGGACGGTGAGGAACGTGATCACGACCATCGAGAGCGCGAACGCTCCGACGGCGTCCAGCGCGACCGGAGCCAGCCGCCCGGTCGTCGCACGCAGCCGGTCGGGATGCCAGAAGAAGGCGAGCGCAACGCCCATCAGCAGCGGCGTGGCGCGGGTGTCGGTCCCGTAGAAGACGCGGTTCGGGTCCGCTGGGTTGAAGAGGATCAACATCAGCAGCGTCGAGGCGAGGGCGCCGGCTAGCACGCCGACCAGAAGGCGCCGGTGCCCGAACCGCGTCATGCACGCGGCGAAGACGACGGGCCAGAGCAGGTAGAACTGCTCCTCCACGGCCAGGGACCAGAGGTGCCGGAACAGCGAGGGCCGCGCGAACTGCTCGAAGTAGGTCTGGTGGCTGAAGATCAGCTCCCAGTTGGTCACGTAGCCCAGCGAGGCGAGGGCATCCGCCCGCATGCGGGAGATCTGGCCGAAGTCGAAGAAGACCGCGAGGACCATCACCACGGCGATGAGGACGCCGACCGCGGGCAGGAGGCGCCGGGCACGGCGCAGCCAGAAGCGGACCAGGTCGACGCGCCCCTCCCTCCGGTACTCGCTGAGCAGCAGCGAGGTGATCAGATAGCCGCTGATCACGAAGAAGACGTCGACTCCGAGAAAGCCGCCGGGCAGCCAGCCGCCGCCGTTGTGGAAGTGGTAGACGAACACCGCGAGCACGGCCAGCGCCCGCAGGCCGTCGATTCCCGGCATGTAGGGCAGGTGGGCCCCCGTCGTGCTCTTCGGACGCTCGCTCATGGCGCTCGTGGGTACTGCGTCTCCCGAGACACCTCCTGAGCAAGATGGTGCCACCGCTGGGGTGGCGAGGCGGGTCCGTCCGTGCGAAAGGAGATTGGGTACTCAGCTCCCCGGGTTGGGGACGCGCCTGGGGAGGAACTCCACGAGCCGAAAATTCGGTACAGGGGACAATCTTCGCGATCGTGAAAGGCGCGTCCGAAGTCAGATTGCTTGGTCTCAAGGCCGTCCGAATGGCGTGGACCGTGGCGCTGGTCGTCTGCGTGGTGGCGATCGTCAGCGGCTTGCTCTCCGGCGCCGACAGGCGGAATCACTCACCGGGGCTCCCCGGATTCGCTTTCACCGAGGGTGCCGATCCGGGGGATGCGGTCCAGCCGTACGCGCAGCTTCGCTCGTTCGAGTCACCGGCCTCGCTCACCGTCGCAGCCGGCCGCGCCCGCCGGGGCACCGACGGGACGGCCACGGTGACGAGCTTCGCCGGACGCGACCGCCTGGCCGACAAGCGGGCCTCCGACACGACTCGCTCGGGGGCCCGCGCTCCGCATCTGCCCGCGAGTCAACCCAACAGCTCCGGTGGACGGGAGCCCTCATCCGGTGGGCGGGAACCCTCGACCGGTGGGCGGGAGCCCTCAGCCCCATCGATCCCGTCGAAACCATCGGTTCCGCAGACACCGTCGCTTCCGCGGCTCCCGTCGGCGCCCCTGCCATCGCCGCCCCACACATCGCCGCAACCCCAGGCACCGGCACAGCCCGTCCCGGCCTTGCCGACCCCCAAGCCCCAGGTCTCGGTGTCGACGCCGGCTGTCCATACGCCCGTGGCCAGCGTTCCGAGCGTCACCGTCCAGCTGCCGTAGAGACCGGCGAGCCCCGGTCGCCATCCGGGCGCAGGGTCTCCCTCAGCCGCGCCGCCACCTTGGCCTCAACCGAGACCGCTGCACCCTTCGCGCCGGCTCCAGGCACCAGCACGGTTGACAGTTCCCGCCGGTCGGGCCAGAGTCGCTCGATCCCCTCTGTCTTGGGCTTCGAGCAGGAGTCGACCCATCGCAGCTCCGGCCGGCGATGGAACTCGCTGGCGGTTTCCACCATCAGTTGCGTCCCCGGCGAGAAGCTCTTCAGCGACTCGTCGTAGGCGATCTTGAAGCAGAAGAGTCCGTCGCCCGCGATCAAGGAGGACTGGATCGCGATGGTGCGATCTGCCGCCTGCATCGCCAGCATCTGCAGCCGCCCCGCCTCGGCGAACCTGCGGCAGACCGCGCGAAAAAACTCGGCTCCCGGCCCGCACGCCAGGGCGGTGCCCGTGTCCCCCTTCCAGCCAGCCGCCTCCAGGCGGAGGAAGTCATCTACGGCCCGCGGATCGCCCGCCCGTTCGACGAAGGTGATGTCGCCCACCTCGCGCTCCAACTTCCTGCGCCGTCGCCCGAGGTCACGAAAATGCTTGTTGCCGAGTGTCGATCTCACATAGTCGTCGTCGGGACGCCGCACCAGCGCCGCCCGCTCGAATCTCTTCCACACGATCTCCTTTGCTCCGAGCGCATCGCACGCTGCCGCCAGCGCCGATGCCGCGGGCCCCTCGGCAGGCAGTCGGTCGAATGCGATCAGCCCCGCCGCGCGCCGCGCCTCATCGAGCATCGCCGCAGCGGCGGTGTCCTCGGATCCACGGAGGAGTAGCGGTGACTCCAGGAAGCAGTGCGGATGGGCCCAGGAGGTCAGTGCGGCGCCCACGAGCCGTCCCCACCGGCGCCGGCGCACGACCGGCACCAGCCCGATCCAGTTCCGTGCTGTGTCCGTCGCCATCAGGAGTTCGAGCTCCGAGTCGCCGAACTGCTCGAGGGCGGGGAGCACGAAAGCCGGCTCATAGAACGGATTCGGCGTCGCCGCCCCTGCCGCGAGCTCGGTCCAATTCGCTATCTCCTGCGCGGAGAGGGTCGCGGTGTTGAGCCAGCGGACTGAGGTCACATGGCAAATTTATGAGTCTCTACCCTCCCCGAAGTGGGGAGGAAGATCACCTGCGTGGGGGGCGGTCCCGCCGGTCTCTATTTCGCGATCCTGGCGAAGCGACTGGATCCCGACCAGATCGTCACGGTCTTCGAGAGAGGCCCCGAAGGCACGACCTACGGCTGGGGAGTCGTCTTCTGGGACGGGCTGCTCGAGGACCTCGAGCGGACCGATCCTGAAACGGCCCGCCAGGTCCGCGACCGCGCCTTCCGCTGGTCCGATCTGACCGTGCGAGTCGATGCAGCCCCGCCGATCCGCGAGGGGGGGCACGGCTACAGCATGCGCCGGCAAACGCTGCTCAACATCCTGATCGCGCGAGCACGGGCGCTCGGCGTCGAGCTCGTCTTCGGCCGCGGCGTCGAGGACGTCTCGGAGCTTGCCGACAGCGATCTCGTCGTCGCGAGCGATGGAGTCAACAGTGGGCTTCGCCAGCGAAGAGCCGACCATTTCGGGACCAGGGTCCTGCGCGGCCGAAACATGTACATCTGGTTGGGCACGAGCAAGGTCTTCGATTCCTTCACCTTCCCCTTCGTCCAGACGCGGGAAGGGCTCATCTGGGCGCATGCCTACGGCTTCGACTCCGAGAACAGCACCTTCATCGTCGAGACCTCCCCCGAGACCTGGCGAGGGCTCGGCTTCGAGGGCCTGCCGCCGGACGACACCATGCGGCTCCTGGAGGAGATCTTCGGGGCGAGTCTGGACGGTCACGGGCTCAGGCCCCAGGCGGGCACAGAAGACATCACCCCCTGGCTGAAGTTCCAGACGGTCACCAATCGCAACTGGCACCACGGCAACCTCGCGCTGATGGGTGATGCCGCCCACACCACCCACTTCACCATCGGCTCCGGCACCCGGTTGGCTCTCGAGGACGCCATCGGGCTGGCAACGCAGCTACGCGAGAAACCCGAGATCCCCGCGGCGCTCAGCGCCTACGGCAAGCAACGGTCCGCCGACCTGATCGAAGCGCAGCGAACCGCGCGCAATAGCGCCCACTGGTTCGAGAATGCCCCCCGGTACATCCGCCACGGGACGCCCGAGCTGGCCCAGCTGATGAGCCGTCGCCGCTCGTCCTTCCTGCGGCGGATGCCCCCCGGCGTCTACCTCAGACTGATTCAAGCCGGCCGACGGGCGCCGGTGCTGACCGACCTGGCACGGCGGGTTGTCTTCGGCTGGAGGAGCCTCAACCGGGGCTGGCGCCGGAACCGCTGAGTCGTCGGGCCCAGCGTGCAACGGACCTAACTGCCGACCAGCTCCACTGCTCGAGAGCCGCTCCGGTCCGGCCCGGCGCTGCCGGAAAAACCGCAGATCGGCCGGCGGAGTTGCTCGGCGGCTTCGATGGCCTCTTGGCGTGAGTGCACGTCGAGCTTTCGCAAGACGTTCTTGGAGTGGCTGTAGATCGTCTCCTCGGAAAGCACCAGTGCGTCGGCGATTTCTCTCGTGTTCTTGCCCTGACAGAGAAGATCGAGCACCTCCCACTCGCGCTCGGTCAACGAGCTGCGCACGGGCCGCATCCCGACGCCTCCCTCGGGAAGATGGCGCAACCGCTCGATCAGGCGCATCGTCACCTTCCGGGAGATCGCGGCTTCTCCGCGGACCACGCTTTCCACCACCCGGGACAGCGTCTCGACCGGCACGTTCTTGGAGACGAAGCCGGCCGCCCCGGCCTGCAGCGCCTGCAGTTGGACATCCTCCCCACCGTCTCGCGACAGGATCAGGATCCGAACCTCCGGGGCCTTCTCCTGGATCTGCCGCGTCGCGGTCAGTCCATCGAGACCCGGAAGCGAAGTCTCCATCAGCGTCACATCGGGCCGGTAGTGGAGGGTGAGCTCAACCGCCTCGGATCCGGTCGATGCCTCCGCGGGGATCACGAACCCGGTGCTGTCCTGCAGGGCGTCGCGAACGACGCGCCGAGCGAGCGGATCCGAATCGGCGATGACTACGTGAATCGTGTCGAGCTTGAGCTTGGACATCTCCCTCATCCGGCCATAGCCGTCCCCCGTCATGTCTCTCTTGCCCGACTTTACCCATTTTGCGGTAGTGAAAACAGCCATCTACCTAAAATTACGTACAAAATACCTACCTGCCAGTCGTGAAACGCACCGATCCATCTGAGTCGGAATGTGCATCGGCCGCCTCGTGTCGGAGCCGCTCCACGCTGCATACGGCCTCCTCTCGAGAGTGCACCCCGAGTTTCGCGAGCACGTGCTTGATGTGCGTCCGGACGGTCGCCGGGCTGAGCCCCAGCTCGCCGGCGATTGCGATCGTCGTTGCGCCCTCCGCGAGGAGATCGACCACCTCCCACTCTCGTCCCGTCAGCGGGGTCCGTACGGGACGTAGTCGATTTCGGTCGATTCGGCCAGAGCCGATCGCCTCCGCCACCACCCGCTTGCACAGCGCTCTGGGGACGGCCGCCTCACCCGCGTGCACCCCGCGGAGCACGCGGGGCAGGATTTCGAGGTCCACCGACTTCATCAGCCAGCCCGCGGCCCCCGCTCTCAAGACCTGCATCTGGGCATCCTCGTTTCGTTCGATGGCCAAGACGATGATCCGGCTATGCGGAGAGGCGGTGACCATCTCGCCGATCACATCGGTGCTGTAGCCGTCGCGGGCGGTGACCGCGATCAGGACCAGGTCCGGTTGCTGTTCGGCCACCGAGTCGACGCCGGCCCAGGGGTCTGACGCCTCACCCACCAGTTCGAGATCCGGCTCGCCATCGAGCAGATCACGCAGAGCGCGGCGTGCGAGGGGATCGCCGTCGACGGTCACGACTGTGATCGCCTGAGACGGCGCCGGGCGACGCGTCGGCGAAGACCCCACACCCACGAGGTCTGAAACTAAGTGTCGGACGTTGGGGCGGGACAGTAAACCTGAACCCAACGAGGGGCAGAGATCTACCCCGCCCGGTCGGTCGTCTGGGGGCGGAAAGCCCCTCCCGGTCGGTTGCCCGAGTACCTCATCCCGGTGGCAGAGAACCCCACCAAGAAGTCGGTAGCCGAGAGAGACTGCCGCCATGTCGACGGGCACGCGCGGGAGCACCCTGCTGATGGCGGCGCTGGCATCCGGTCTCACCGGGGTCGGGGGCATCGGGCTCGGACTGGTTGGGGTGTCAGATGTCATCTGGTTCGGCGCCGGGGGGGTAGTCGCCGTGGTGGTCCTCGCCGGCGGGTCGCAGCACCGCCCGGATGCGCTCTATCCGGCCCGGATGCAGCTGGCTCGCTTTCGTCGCAGCGGGCATCCAGCGGATCTCCTGGTGATCGACCTTCGGGCCGGTTTGTCGATGACCGGCGGGCGACCGACTCGCAAATGCGCAAGCGCCGTCTCCTCGGTTCTGCGCGTCACCGACGGTGTCTCGATGGTCCCGTCTCTGGGCGGGAACGGGCTTTGCGCGGTCATCGAGTCCGACGCGCGCGCGAGATCGGCCATCGACCGCCGCCTCAGGACCGCCTGCGGCAACGAGATCCGCTTGGCCTGGGCCAGCTCTCCGGCGGACGGAGTGACTCTCGATTCCCTGCTCGAGGTGGCACTGGATCGGCTTCCCCATCCCGAGCCCGAGCGGCAGCGGCGCCACAGGCTGCGACCGTTGCCGGTGCGTCTCCTTCCCCGCGGCCTCGCAGATGAGCGAGATCCGATGAGGAGCGCGCATTGACGCTGCTGGTCACGGGCTGTGCCGGGTTTCTGGGCTCTCACCTGAGCGAGCGCCTCGTCGCGCTGGGCGAAGACGTCGTCGGAGTGGACTCCTTCACGGACTACTACTCGCGTGACGTCAAGGAGAGCAACCTCGAGGGACTGCGCGGTCACGACCGCTTCAGGCTGTCCGAGCTCGATCTCGGCATCGACCCCCTCGACGGCGTCCTGGAGGGCGTCGACACGGTGTTCCATCTCGCCGCACAGCCCGGGGTGCGGGGCAGCTTCGGCGCGAGCTTCGCTCGCTACACCCACGACAACATGCTGGCCACCCAGCGGTTGCTGGAGGCCAGCGCCGCGGCCCAGGTCAGACGCTTCGTCTTTGCCTCGTCGTCGTCGGTCTATGGCAACTCCCTCGCCTATCCGACTTCGGAGGACACGCAGCGAGCCCCGATCTCCCCCTACGGGCTGACCAAGCTCGCGACTGAGGAGCTCGCAGCTGTCTATGGGCGGCTCGACGGCCTGCACACCGTCGGGTTGCGCTACTTCACCGTCTACGGGCCTCGTCAGCGACCCGACATGGCGTTCCGGAGGTTCTTCGCCAGCGCGCTCGCCCGGGAGCCCGTGAGGATCCTGGGTGACGGCTCTCAGGTGCGCGACTTCACCTTCGTCGACGACGCCGTCAGCGGCACGATCGCCGCGGCCCGCAAGGGTCACTCTGGGGCTGTCTACAACATCGGCGGAGGCACACAGGTCGAGCTGCGCCAGGCGATCACCCGGATCGAGCAGATCCTCGAGCGGAAGATCGAGATCGAGCATCTCCCCGCCGCCCGAGGCGACGTACGCAGGACCTGCTCGAATCCGCGCAAGGCCGCAATCGAGCTGGCCTTTTCTCCTAGCGTCGGCCTCGAGGAAGGCCTGACGCGTCAGGCGGCCTGGACGTTGGAGCACACCTCCGATCGGCCGTACCCGGTGGCGGCGTGAAGGCCATGGAGATCCTCTTCTCACATGAGCCTCCGGCGCGCGCTGTCGAGCGGCCCCGTGTCCTGCTGACCGACGCTCAGGACCGGTCATCGCTGGCGGCCTGCAGGAGCCTGCACGGGGCGGGGTACGTGGTGGACGCGGTCGCGAGCAGCCGCCCGGCCGCCGCGCACTGGTCACGATCGTGCCGCCGCCGGCTCCTCGCCGGCGACCCAAGGGAGGATGAGGCTCGTTTCGTCGAGGAGCTCCGGGAAATCGCCCGGACCGGGAACTACCGGCTGCTGGTGACGGGCAGCGACGCTTCGCTGCTCGCCGTCTCACGAAACCGTGAGCGTCTCGAGGGATTCATCGAGCTCGGCCTACCCCGTCAAGAGGCCGTGGAGCGATGCGTCAGCAAGACGGCTCTCGCGGCTGCCGCAGTGGAGGCCGGGTTCGCCACGCCGGATGCCGAGGTGTGCCGAGACGAGGCCCAGGCAAGGGCCGCCGCTCTCCGGTTGGGGTATCCGGTCATGGTCAAGCCGCCGAGCACCGTGGTGGCCCGAAACGGGGGCGCGGTGCAGCGAGGCAGCCTGGTGATGCGCGACGAGGCCTCGCTCGAGGCCCTCTGGCCCGACTATGGCGCAGGGTCCCTGATCCAGCGGCATCTCGACGGTGACGTCGTGTCGTTTTCGGGGGCGGCCGCCGGCGGTCGTCTCCTGGCTCACGGGGTGAGCCGCTACGGCCGTACATGGCCGCCGGAGGGCGGGGCGGTGTCGTTCGCCGAGACCATCTCCCCACCGGATGGCCTCCGCGGGAAGGTCGAAAACCTGATCCGCGAGCTCGGCTGGCACGGCGTCTTCGAGGTTGAGTTGATTCAGCACGGCACTCAGCCCGCGGTGATCGATTTCAATCCTCGCCTCTTCGGCTCACTCGAGCTGATCACCAGGTCGGGGGCGCCGCTGATCACAGTGTGGTGCGACTGGATGCTCGGTCTTGAGCCCGCCGAGCGCGAGGCCCAGCCCGGGTATCGCTATCGGTGGGAGGACGCCGAGGCGCGGAACCTGTCGAGGCGGCTGAAGGAGCGCCGGATTCGCCCTGCGATCGCGATGCTGAGGCCCCGGCGACGGATGACCAGGAGCTTCTTCAGGCTGAGCGACCCGGCTCCCCTGATTGCACGAGTCCTCCTTCTCTTGAACCACGGTCTGCGCCGCTGGCGCTCCACCTTTCCGTCGACCGCACTCGGAACGCGACCCAAGGAGGCTGCCGATGCGCGATGACGCGCGGGTAGCGATCATCGGCGCTGGCCCCTACGGCCTCGCCTGCGCCGCACATCTGCGTCATGTGGGCGTCGAACCCATGGTCTTCGGCGAACCCATGGGCTACTGGCGGAAGCACATGCCTCGTCAGATGCTGTTGCGGTCGCGCCGATGCGCGTCGCACATCGCAGATCCGACCCGGGCGCTCACGATCGACGAGTTCGAGAGGGACACCGGGACCAAGCTCTCAGAGCCGATCGGGATCGAGAGCTATATCGACTACGCCGACTGGTTCTGCCGAGCAGTCGCTCCGGACGTGGACCGCCGCCGCGTCCGCCAGGTCGATCGAGTGGACGGACGGTTCAACCTCAGACTCGACGACGGCCAGGATCAGGTCGCCGATCGGGTTGTGGTCGCGGCCGGGCTGGAGCCGTTTGCCTGGAGGCCGTCGTCGCTGAGCGACCTACCGCGGGAGCTCGTCTCGCACACCTCCGATCACGAGGATCTCGCGAGCTTCGCCGGCAAGCAGGTGATGGTCGTAGGTGCGGGACAGAGCGCCCTCGAGTCCGCGGCGATCCTGCATGAGGTGGGCGCTGACGTCGAGATCGTCGCCAGGGCGCCCGGCGTCGTGTGGTTGGCGCCTGAAGACAGGACCGACATGCGGGCGCGCATGAAGCAGTTGATGATGCCGCCCACGGGAGTGGGGGGAATGGGCTCGGGTTGGGTTGCCGCAGCACCCGAGGTGTTCCGACGCATGCCCGGCAAGATGCGCCCGGAGATCACCCGTCGCTGCATCGCTCCCAAGGGATCTGACTGGCTGCGGCCTCGGCTGGCCGACGTCCCGATGGACACGGGGCGCGCCGTCGCCCAAGCCACCCCATCCGAGACGGGGGTCCGGATCGTTCTCGATGACGGAACCGTCCGCGATCCCGATCACGTGCTCCTCGGGACCGGCTACGCGGTGGACATCACCCGGTACCCGTTCCTCTCGTCTCAGCTGATCGATGACATCGAGGTGGCCGGCGGTTACCCGGCGTTGCGCCCAGGCTTCGAATCGAGCGTCCCCGGGCTGCACTTCGTGGGTGCCGCGGGAACGCTCAGCTTCGGGCCCGTGATGCGCTTCGTGGTCGGTACCTGGTACGCCGCTCCGGCGCTGGCGCGAAGAGTCTCCGGGCGTCGCCAGCGAGTGATCCGAATGTCCTACAAGCCGCGCCTCGTCCTGCGGCCGACCGCCGATCTCACGTGATGGCAGCCAAGGCCAGACACGGATCGGAACCGCACGAAGGAAAGGCGATCTGATGTCACCGAACGCGAAGTACGACTGGCCCGACGATCAGGAGCTGCAGGCCCTGCTCGACGAGCACGGGACGGTGGAGACGGCGCGCCAGGTCGGCTGCCCTCCGTCCTCGCTGAAGAACCGGATCCGAAGGCGCGGGTTGCGAGGCCCGCAGCAGCGCCGCAACCCGGATGCGGCGAATGGGAACGGGATGCCGTTTGAGGCGAATGGCGAGGGACAGCCGGCGGCCGAGCGTCCCAATGGGAAGCCGAGGACGCTGGCACAGGGGCTGCTCGTCCCGCGACATAGCGAGGAACCGGCCGACCAGCCGAACGTGGGCAAGGAGCCCGTGGCCAAGCCGAAGTTGAGTGAGCAGGGCGCCGAATCGAAGCCCAGCCGGGACCTGGAGGAGTCCCGGAGCGGGACGCGGGCGCCGTTCGAGCACCTGGGCAGCGCCGACTACCTGGTCCGAGGGGAGCCACGGAAGGCACGGAGGCCTGCTCTGATCGACGCCGATCGGGGCGACGACCACGCTTCAGCGGAGCGTGCGTCCCGCTTCAAGCCCGCGCTTGCATTCCTGCGTCAGGTGCCCCCGCCGATCTGGCGGGTCCTGGCCGTACTGGCCCTCGCTGCCGTCGCCGGAATCGCGGCTTTCATCTCAGCGAGCGGCGACCCCAACACCTACCAGCGCGAATCGAGCTTCGCCGTCCGTCCCAGCCCGACCGTTCCGCCGGCCGCGATCAACGATGTGCTCGGAACGCTGGCGCAACCGGACAGCGCCGTCACCGAGACCATCGTGAACATGCTCGGCAGCCCGCGACTGCGCAACTTCGCCGCTCGGTCGGCGGGCGTTCCTCCGGGCTCAGTCGGTGGCAGCGGCGCGGAATACGGCTGGAGCGCGACCCGCCGGACCGGCAGCACCATCATCGACATGCGCCTGACCGGCCCGGACGACAACAAGCTCCGCGCGATGCAGGCCGCGGCCGGTCCCGAGGCAGCCCGCCTCGTCGAGGAGAGCTACCCGCCCTACCGGCTCGAAACGCTGAGCGCCCCTTCGCCGCCCGTGCAGGTGGGCCCGAAGGTCACACGGACCGTGGGTCTCGCGATTCTGCTCGGGGCGCTCCTGGGGATCACCCTGGTTCTCGCCGAACGTAGGTTGCGTTTGTCCCTCGCCCAGCGGGAGGGGCGGTCGCGAGCTCCGAGAGGCGAGCCTTGGGAGCGCTGACTTGGTTCTGCCGCTCAGCCTCCTTCTGATCTCGGGCGTGGCCGTCGTCTGGGTCTACGCGGGCTATCCGTTGCTGCTCGCCGCGCTGGGACGCATTCACCCGCGCCCACGGGAGCGGCGGCCGACACGTCGAGCGATCAGCGTCCTGGTCGCAGCCCACAACGAGGAGTCAGTCATCGAGGCCAAGGTGGCGAACGTGCACGCGACCGAGTACCCACAGGAGCTGATCGAAATCATCGTCGCCTCCGACGGGTCGAGCGACGGCACCGTCGAGTCTGCCCGGCGGGCCGGGGCGGATCAGGTGCTTGACCTTCCCCGGGTCGGGAAGATCACCGCCCTGAACGCGGCGGTGGAGGCGGCGAGCGGGGAGGTCCTCGTGTTCACCGATGCCGACTCCCTCCTCGTCCCCGGCACGCTCGATGAGCTGTTGTCGAATTTCGCCGACCCCGGGGTGGGCGGCGTCTCGGCCAACGAGATAAGCGGTACGCCGTCGGCTGCACCTGGGGTCGCCCGCGGTGAGGGGGCGTACTGGAGGTATGAGCAGTGGATCAAGCGGCTCGAGGACAGAGTCGGCAGCGCGGTGTCGGCGAGCGGCCGTCTCTACGCGATTCGGCGCTCGGTCTTCCGGCCGTCGGCCGTCACCTCCGGCACCGACGACTTCGTGATCTCGACTCAGGTGTTGAGAGCAGGCAAAAGGCTCGCCTTCGACGAGCACACGCTCGTGCTCGTGGACGCCCCACGCGACGCCGGCTCCGAGTTCAGGCGGAAGGTGCGGGTGATGAACCGCGGGCTTCGCGCGGCGCTGTCGCTCCGGGAGCTCCTCCTGCCCTGGCGCGGGGGGTTCTACTCGCTCCAGGTGCTTTCGCACAAGGTGCTGCGCCGGCTCCTTCCCTTCTTCCTGTTGATCGCCCTGGCGGCCGGTGTCTGGCTCACCACTCTCGAGCCGGCGTGGTGGCTGGCGCTGGGCCCTCAGCTCGCGTTTTACGGCCTGGCCGCGGCCGGCTGGGCGGGCCGCACCCGCAGCTGGGGCCGCGCCCGGCCCCTCTGGGTCACCTACTACTTCTGTCTGGTCAACCTCGCTGCCGCCTTCGCGGTCCTCTCGGTGCTCGGCGGGGTTCGCTTCGAGAGGTGGAATCCGGCCGGAGAGGGCCGCAGGGCCGCCGAGCCCGCGGGCAGCCCTCTCGGAGGGTGAGGCCGACGATGCCCGAGGTGCTGATCCTCTGCTACCACGCGGTGAGCGAGAAGTTCCCGGCGTCGCTGTCGGTTTCGCCGAGAGCGCTTCGCGTTCAACTCGGCAATCTCGTCCGGCGCGGCTACCGGGGCGCGACCTTCAGCGGAGCGCTGGGCCGAGCCCAGGAGGGCAAGGTCCTCGTGGTCACCTTCGACGACGCCTATCGCTCCGTGGTTCGCCTCGGCTTCCCGATTCTCGCCGAGCTCGGCTTGCCGGCGACCGTCTTCGCCCCAACCGCCTACATCGGCACGGAGCGGCCGATGGGGTGGGACGGAATCGAGCGGTGGCACCGGACAGCCCACGAGGCCGAGCTCGTCCCCTGCTCATGGCCCGAGCTCGAGATGCTCGTCGACGCGGGATGGGAGGTCGGATCCCATACCCGGACACATCCCCGCCTCCCCGAGCTGGGCGACTCCGAGCTCGCCGCCGAGCTCCGCGGATCCCGGCGAGACTGCGAGCGGCGCCTCGGCGTCCCATGCCGCTCGATCGCCTATCCGTACGGCGCGGTCGACCGGCGGGTCGCCGAGGCGGTGGCAGATGCCGGCTACCTGTTCGCGGCTGAGCTGCCGGGCAGCTTTCGAGTGCCGTCGGCCGCCCTGCGCTGTCCGCGGGTCGGCCTCTACCACCGCGACGCCTCCTGGCGTTTCCGGCTCAAGACGGCGCGGCTGACGCGGGCCCTTCGCGGCACGCACGTGTGGACAGTGCTCGATCGGACGAGGCGCGTGGGTGGGCCCCTTGCGATCGCGGGGCTGGAGGTGCTCCTCGCCAATGACCAGCTGACGCCATGGGGCATTTGCTGACCACGCGATGCGACTCGCCGTCTACACGGACTACAAGTACCGGCGCGACGCGACAGGTGTGTACGCCGAGAAGGCGTTCAGCCTCTTCATCTCCAGGCTCGCCGAGGAGCTGGATGGGATCGTTCTCCTGGGGCGTGTCGACCCGAATCCAGGCCGGTGGCACTATCGCCTGCCGGACTCGGTCCGATTCGTGGCCCTGCCCTGGTACCGGAGTCTCGCGAAGCCTCTGGGGGCGGCGCCCGCGATGTTGAGATCACTCCGGCGTTTCTGGCGAATCCTCGACGAGGTGGACGCGGTCTGGGTGCTGGGACCGCACCTTCTCTCCATCGCCTTTCTGGTCGTGGCGAACCTGCGAGGCAAGCGGGTCGTCCTGGGTACCCGACAGGACCTTCCCCGGTATGTGGCGAGCCGGCATCCCCACAGGCGCTCCCTCCGACGAATCGCCCTGATTCTGGAGGGCACCTGGCGATGGCTCGCCCGCCGGCATTCGGTGATCGTCGTCGGCCCGGACCTGGAGCGCCGCTATCGCGAGTCGCAATCAACCCTCGGCGTGTACGTCTCACTCGTGGAGCAGCGCGCCATCGCGAATCCGGCTCGCGAAAGGGAGCGGGATTACTCGGGCGACCTGAGGATTCTTGCGGTCGGCCGACTCGAGCGTGAGAAGAACCCGCTGTTGCTCGCCGAGGTGCTCGCTGCGCTTCGGGCTCACGAGCCCCGCTGGCGGCTGGTGGTCTGCGGCGAGGGTCCGATGGAGGGGCAGCTGGAGCAGAAGCTCGAGGAGCTGGAGGTACGCGACTACGCCCACCTGTGCGGCTACGTCCCGATGGACGACGGGTTGGAGCGCTTCTACCGTCACTGCCACCTCCTCCTCCACGTTTCCTGGACCGAGGGCATGCCCCAGGTGCTCCTCGAGGCCTTTGCCGCCCGGCTGCCGGTCGTGGCGACGGCCGTGGGTGGCGTCGCCGAGGCGGTGGTGGGCCGTGCCCTGCTCACGCCCCCCGGTGACGCCACGTACGCTGCGTCCCAGCTTCAGGTTCTCGCGCGTGATCGTTCCCTCCGCCAGCGGCTGACCCGGGCGGGAGCCGAACACGTGAGCAGACACACGGTCGAGAACGAGAGCCGTCGTGTCGCACAGTTCCTCTGCTCGGGTTCGATGAACGGACAAGTGAACGGCTCCGGCGGGAGGAGGTCGCAAACCTCATGGTGACTGCTCGTGCCGCGGCCTCGTTGATCGTCTCCGTCTCGCTCATGTCCATGGCCGCCAGCGCCATGGGCCCGAGCGCTGCAGCGGGGGCGCAGCCGGTCTGCACGCAGGTGGCGACCCCGAACGGCGCCGGCACCGCCCAGAGGCTCGTGAACTCGCTCGCCTCGGGTGAGACCGGCTGTCTCCGGGCGGGGACCTACCGGCAGGACGAGCTCACGTTCGACACGCCGGGCGTCAGGCTGACCAGCTATCCGGGAGAGAGGGCGACCGTCGCGGGGCGTCTGCGCGTGACCGCCGACCGCGTGACCGTGGAGCGACTGACGCTCGACGGCCGCAACTCACGCGACCTCCCGAGCCCCACCATCAACGCAGACGGAGCCGTCTTCCGACACGACGACGTCTCGAGCCGCGACTCCGGTATCTGCTTCATCCTCGGCAGCCTCGAGGAGGTCCACCATCCGGTGCTGAAGCGGAACCGGATCCACGACTGTGGTCAGCCGGGAGGCATTCCGGATCACGGGATCTACATGCAGGACGTGCGGGCCGCCAGGATCGTGCGCAACACGATCTACGACAACGCCGAGCGGGGCATCAAGATCGGACCGGACTCGCAGCGAGCGCGAATCCGGGGGAACGTCATCGACGGGAACCCGATCGGACTCAACTTCTCCGGGGACGAGTCCACGGCCTCCTCCGGCAACCTGGTGACGCGCAACGTGATCAGCAACTCGACGGGGTACTGGAACGTGCAGTCCTACTGGCCGGGACCGGTCGGAACCGGCAACGTCGTCGCGCACAACTGTGTCCACGGGGGAAACCCCGACTCCCACTACAACGAGAACGGCGGGATCAGCGAGGGTCCGGGGTTCAGCGCGATGGAGAACGTGGTTGCGAGCCCCGACTACGTGAACCGGCAGGCGAAGAACTTCCGGCTGCGGGGGGACAGCATGTGCCGGGCGCTGTACGGACCCACCGCTCGTGGCGAGGAGGCAAACCCGTTGCTCGCCCCTGCCCAGGAGCTCCGCAGCCTGCTCGAGGGATTTCTCGAGTTCCTGGAATGACCATGGAAGCTCTCGCCTCCAAAAGACACTCTCCGAACACCGGCCTGGCCATAGCCCTCTGGGGTGGCGGAGCGCTCCTCGCGGTCGTCTTGGGGATCGCAGCGGCGGCATCGGTGGCCGCGGTGGCGGGTCTGATCGCCGTGCTGGCGGCGTCGGCGGTCGTTGTCGCCGCCTTCACGGCGACGCGCTGGGCCCTGCTCGCCCTTCTCTTCCTCCTCTACAGCTACGCGGGCTGGGTGATCGGTCACACCGTCGGCGGCCCCGAGGTCAGCCAGGGACTCCTGCTGATCATCATCGCCGCGCTGACCTGGCGGCACCTGGAGCGAGCGGAGAGATTCTCCCTGCCCGGTGACCTCATCGCCGTCCTCGTTCTCGGCGTCGCGGTCGCCGCCTCAGCCGCCTTCACGACAGACGTCGACGCGAGCATCAGGCAGATCTGGGATTTCATCGGCTATGGGCTCACGATCGTCGCGATCGTCGCCCTTCTCGATCGGCCCGTCTGGCTTCGCCGGGCGGTGTGGACCGTGGTCGTCGCCGGCGGAGCCCTCGCGATCGTCTCGCTTTTTCAGGCCGGGACCGGTGCGTACGACAACGATTTCGGCGGATTTGCGATTGCCCGGCCGGAGGGCGCCGGGGTGTTCAGGGTGGGGGGACCACTGGACCCGAACTTCTTCGGGCAGGTGCTCCTGGCGACCGCGGTCCTGGCTCTGTACCTCGCACTCTCCTCCCGCAGTCGGGGCAGCCGGGGACTCGCGCTGGGGATACTGGTCGCCTGCATCGCGACGACCGGGTTGACGGGCTCGCGTGGGGCCCTCGTGGCCACCGCCGCGGCCTTCTGCCTGATCCTTCTG
>Ga0081540_1001941_pt1 | contig 17310 bp, 15 predicted proteins | sample TabmetS2T1R1_FD_71024 | JGI IMG/M metagenome (GOLD analysis project Ga0081540, IMG submission 71024) | Tabebuia heterophylla rhizosphere microbial communities from the University of Puerto Rico - S2T1R1 | ecosystem: Host-associated > Plants > Roots > Rhizosphere ... | reverse complement strand
CTCGATGGTGGACAAGGACGAGACCATCGAGGTCCCGTCCGTCGGCGGGCGCCAGCCGCGGGTCATCGGCCGGCAGATCCTGTGCGAGATCCTCGAGCCACGCGTCGAGGAGATCTTCCAGCTCGTCCACCGCGAGATCCAGAAGTGCGGCTTCGAGGACCTGCTCGCGAGCGGCGTGGTGATCACCGGCGGCTCGACGCTGCTCGCCGGAATGCCCGAGCTCGCCGAGGAGGTGCTCGGCCTCCCCGTCCGCCGCGGGATGCCGCGCGGGATCGGCGGGCTGGTCGACGTGGTGAAGAGTCCCATGTACGCCACCGGCGTCGGCCTGGTGGTCTACGGCGCCCGTCACACCGACCGTCGGCTCTTCCGGATCCGCGAGGAGAACGTCTACCGGAAGGTCCGCGGCCGGATGCGCGAGTGGCTGGAGGAGATCTTCTAGGAGACGTCACCTCGCTACAGGGGTGTGACGAAAACTTGCGGGAGCGGGTCCCGGGCCGATGATGACCCGGATCAGGCCGCAGGGCCTGCGGGACGAGGGAATGGACAACTTCGAGCAGAGCAAGCACGCCGCGAAGATCAGGGTGGTGGGCGTGGGTGGGGCGGGCTGCAACGCGATCAACACGATGATCGCCGCTGCCCTCGACCGGGTGCACTTCGTCGCCGCGAACACCGACATCCAGGCGCTGGCCGCCAACGACGCCGCGACCAAGATCCAGATGGGCGAGGCGCTGACCAAGGGCCTCGGCGCCGGCGCCAACCCCGAGGTGGGCCGTCAGGCCGCGCTGGAGAGCAAGGACGAGATCGCCCACGCGCTGGACGGCGCGGACATGGTCTTCGTCACCGCCGGGATGGGCGGTGGCACCGGCACCGGCGCGGCGCCGGTCATCGCCGACATCGCCCGCTCTCTCGGAGCGCTCACCGTGGCGGTGGTCACCAAGCCCTTCCAGTTCGAGGGCAACAAGCGGCGGAAGCAGGCCGAGGCCGGGCTCATCGAGCTCAAGGCAGCGGTGGACACGCTGATCACCATCCCCAACCAGCGGCTGCTCGGGCTGAGCGATCAGTCGATGCCGCTCCTCGAGACCTTCAAGCTCGCCGACGAGGTGCTGCTCAACGCCGTGCAGGGCATCAGCGACCTGATCCAGTACCACGGCTACATCAACGTGGACTTCGCGGACGTGAAGACGATCATGAGCGACCGCGGGCACGCGCTCATGGGGACCGGCCGCGCCTCCGGCGACAAGCGCGCGGTCACCGCGATGCAGCAGGCGATCGCCTCGCCGCTCCTCGAGGACGTGCAGATCGACGGCGCCACCGGGCTCCTGATCAACATCACCGGCGGCCGCGACATGACGCTCCAGGAGGTCAACGAGGCCCTGACCCTGGTGCACGACGCCGCCGACGAGGAGGCCGAGATCATCTTCGGCAGCCTCATCGACGACAACGTCACGGACGAGGTGAAGATCACCATCATCGCCACGGGCTTCCAGCACCGGGACGCGCGTCGCCCCGCGCAGGCCCCGGCGCACGCGGTCGCCACCCGTCCCGCAGCCGCTCCCGAGCCGGCGCCGGACCATGGCCCGGTCCGTTCCCGCGCCACCACGCCCGAGGCGAGGCCGCTCGCCTCATCCCGCCCACTCAAGGAGCCGAGGCTCCCGCTGGACGAGGATCAGTTCGACATCCCGACCTTCCTCCGGCGGCAGGGCCAGGGCGACGTCTAGAACTCGGCCCCCCGAACCAGGGGGACGCCGACGTGGAGGCGTCCGGGCGCCGCTCGGTCGGGCTCAGAGCCCGGAGAGGTCCACGTCGCCGGTCACCTCGAGGTGGTAGCGGAGCTCGACGGTCCGGGAACCGCCCGGCGGCAGCTCGGTCTTCCAGCTCAGGACGCCATCCTCGCGCGCCAGCTGGTACCCGGGCGTCGTGCCCTCGTCGACGCGAACCTCGACCTCCTCCATCTCGGAGACCGGGATGCGATCCGAGACCTCGAGCAGCAGCTTCTCGCGTCCGGGATTGCTGGCCTGGAACGTGTAGCCGTACTCGACGCGCCGGCCGGTTCGCTGGGCCTCCTGTCGCGCCACCCGGCTGATGCGGATCCGGGGGTCCACCCCGAGGGTGAGCTCGAACGGAGCGCCGCTCGGGACGCGCGCGACCGGGACCTTGCCGACGTACCCAGCGCTCCCGTGGACCGCGACGCTTCCCGCGAGCAACGGCGTGGGGGTGGTGTTCACCAGGCGGAGCACCCGGTAGGCCCGCGGACGCAGGTTGGGCCGGGCCACCAGGACCTCGGTCGCGGGTAGCTTCACCGAGGCCAGACGCAGCTGGACCGTGCTTCCGTCCCCGAGCACCTCGCCGCGTCCGGGCGTCGCGAGCTGCACCGAGAGGCCCTGGTCCTCGACCGGCGCGTCCTCGGTGGGGACGTCCTCGCCGGGTTCGAGCAGCTCGGGCGCCGCCTCGGCGTGGACGATGGGCGTCTGCGTCCGGACCAGCGCCTTCTTCCGGTCGGGCCGCTCCACCGTCTCCACTCTCAGCTCCCTGGGACGTGGCAGGTCGGAGGCCTCGGACGGGACGGAGGTCGACAGCCGGAGCCGGACTCCGCGCCAGTCCTCACCGGTGCGCTGCTGGATGCGGGCGAGGGTGATCCACTGCAGCGTCCGGGCGCTCTCGTTCCACCTGGCCTCGTAGGCTGGGCTCCAGCTCGCTCCTCCGACGGTGGAGGTGAGGCTGACGCGGGCCTGCGGTCCGGAGCAGCGGATCAGCACCTCGGCATTCACCGCTCCGGCGCCGGTGCGGGAGCCGCGGGGAGCATCCCGGGAGAGCGCATCCTCGCGCTGCTCGCCGTTCTCCCGGAGGCGGGCCTCGGTCGTGCGCAGCGCCACGCCATCGTTCAGGCGTGAGCGGAGCGTTGCGTCCAGCGCAGCCTTCCACGCCCGGAGGTCGGGGCGCGGTCGCCAGAGCTGCTCCGTCAGCCTCGCCCGGGTGACGTCCTGGAGGCCGCGGGTCACCTCCACGGCGATCTCGGTGCGGTGCCGCTCGGCGTCCAGGTCCAGCCTGACACGGTCGAGCGCAGCGAGCGACTCGCGCGCTCGCTTCGACCTGGCTTCCTCGTCCGGAGACTGTGGAGTCCGGCGGAGGACCAGCCCGTCGACCTGCGCACCGTCCGCGACCGCGGCGATGGAGCGCTCGTCCGTCGCTGGGGGCAGGCCCTCGAAGAGCACCGGGCCCGCCGCGGGGCAGGCCACGGTCTGGGTGCGGCTGACCCGCGCCCGGTCGGGATAGACGATGACCTCGTCCGGGGGAACCACCGCAGTCAGAACCAGCGAGAGGAGGATCATCGTGGCTCTCCCTCGGACTGCCGGAGCTCCCATCCCTTCGGGCGGACGATCCGGTACCGGTACGCGAGCACGGTCTTCCCGCGCGCGGGCAGCTGCACGCTCCACTCCAGCCGGCCCCCGTCCCCTCGCTTCGCGGCGGGCGTCACCTCCAGGACCTCCACCTCGATCCTTTCGCCCTTCGCGACGGGCAGCTGCTCGATGACGGAGAGCGGCACCGGCCGAGGATGCGGGTTGGCGATCTCGACCGAGACCTTCACCTCGCTGAGATCATCCTTCGAGAAGAGGCCCCGGCTGCTGGATTTCAGAATCACGTTCCGCACCGGGCGGAGAGCGTGGTCGATCCCCAGCGGAAGCTCGACGGGGTCCTCCGGGCGCAGCACGGGAAGGAGCGCATGTCCGGTCGGGTCGCTCCCCACCGAGAGGACGGCGGTGCCGCCAGGGAGCACCCTGGGCGAGGGATTGCGGGTCCGGCCCACCAGGTAGACGTGGGGCGCGAGCGCGGGGTACGCGCGCCGCTCGATCTGGACCGGCCAGCGCTCGCTCACCAGCGTGATCCGGGCGGCTCCGGATCCGCTGCGGACTCGCTCGGGGCGTGGAGCATCGAACGACAGGTCGAGCCCGTCCGACTCCGGTGCCTCCCCGGGCGTCCGTGGACCGAGGTCGACGAAGCTCTGCGGGGGCAGCAGCCCCTGGGTCCGCATCAGCGGCCCGAGGTCGTCCGCGGCCGGGCCCGCCCCCAGGACTACCACCGTCTCGGTCCCGGCCGTTTCGGGCAGCAGCTCGACGTTGAGACGAAGGATTCGCTCCGGGGCGACGTCGACGCCAGGCCTCGAGTAGGGACGGTACGACTCACGCTCGAAGCGCAGGACGTACCTGCCCGGAGGAAGCCCCGGGATCCGGTAGGTCCCGTTGTCGTCCGTCTCCACCATCTGCTCGCCCCGGAGGCTGGGCGAGGTCGCGCTCACCACCACGCCCGGGATGACGCCTTTCGTGGAGGCATCGACCACCGTGCCGGTGAGGACCGAGGTCCCGGCAGGGGAGGCCATGTCGGCGGGGCTCGTCGAGGCGAGACTGTCGAAGCCCCGGTTCGCTCCGGCCAATCCGGAAGGACGTGAGCTCGCGAGGTTCCGGGCCAGGCTCTGGGCGTCCGCGCCCCCGACCGTCGAGCTGCCGACGTCCACCATCATGGAATTCTCCGCCCCCCTGTCCTGGATGGAGCCGACCCGCTGCTCGAGCCGGCGCCGGAGCAGATCACTCTCGGACGCGAGCACGGGCAAGGCCGGAGCCGACCGCGACGCCGGCCGCGCCATCGTCAGCGGGGTGGGGGTGGGAACGAAGCGCTCGACGTCGGCGAGCCGCCAGGCCATCAGCTCCGGCGCCCGCTCGAACTGCTCGGGCCGGGCCGTGGTCACGGTCAGGGGAACGCCGCCCCAGTCTTCACCGGAGGCCTGCGTGACGAGCGCGGCGTAGGAGAGCGCGAGCTGTCCCCGGTCGGGCAGGTACTGCACGAGATACTCCCCGGACCAGCGCGCGTCCCGGACCTCGTAGGAGAGGACGACCCGCGCCGGCCCGTCTCCGCGCAGGCTGACGCGGAGCTGAACGCGCCCGGAGTGGTTTCTCAGGAGAGCCCGGACCTCTTCGGCCAGCGTGGTGCGGCGCTCCTCGAGGCTGCTGGCGCGGGCGAACCCCTCGGCGCGGCCGCGGTGGAGCTCGAGGAGACGCGCGGTGAGGAACCCCTGGGCCCGGGTCCAGCCGGAGGAGTCGAGGACCGCCGGACTCTCGGATGCCTCGAACGCGGCCGGGCGCACGCTCTCCAGCATCTGCCGCTGCTCGTCGCGTGCCTCCACGCCCACCCGCGCCTGGGCGAGCTGGACCTCGAGGTCCGTCAGGCTCTTGAGCAGTCGGCGGGCTTCCGGGACCGGGAGCTCGGTCGGGCCCGCTGGCCGGATGACCAGGCCGAGGACCTGCGCACCAGTGGCATCGACGCGGATCGAGTCAGGGTCCGTGGAGCCGGGCAGGAGCGGGAGCTCTGCCCACTCCGTTCCGTGGACCTCGAGCTGCAGCGTCCGCTCGATGCGGGCCCGGTCCGGGTGGACCGTGATCCGGGTGATGGGAGCGTCCGCGGCGGAGACGAGAAGGACCAGCGCGGACAGGGGAATCATGGCCCGCCCCCGCGGGAACGACGACGTTCGACTGACATGGGAGGAAGCCCCCCAGCGACCGGGCCTGTGCCCGAGACCGCCCCTCGACCGAGAACGGTATCAGACCGCGCCGGAGGACCGGTACCGGTACATTCGTTGCCGGTGACTGGTGCCGTCGAGCGCGGCGAAGAGGTGGCCGCGGAAGACCATCACCAGGTGCAGCACTGCGCCCTCGAGGACCGGGGTGATGAAATCCCCGAGCGTGCCGAGCATCGCCAGCGGGGCACGGGGCAGGTAGTAGTAGACCGCCAGGATGGCGAGGTTCGGGATTCCCCACTCGATCCAGTTGTCCTGGAGGAACTTCACCGATCGCTGGATCGTCTCGAGCCCCCCGCGTGTCCCTCGCTGGTAGATGACCTCCGGTGCGGCGTTCAGGAGGATCAGCGCGCCGTACTGGAGCAGCTGGCCGAAGTCGAAGCTCGAGTGAGGGAGGACCCGGAGGATCAGTCCGGCGATCCAGAAGACGAACATCAAGTTCGCAATGGACCAGAAGTACGCACCGAAGCTCCGGCCGAACTCGTCGAGCTTCACCCGCGACCGGGCGACCACCTCTCCCAGGAAGTAGAGGTAGCAGCTGATCGCCGCAGCCCACACGGCCCAGACGACGAAGGAGCCGAGGGACGACCCGAGCGCGGTGAGAACCAGAGCGGTGGCGAACTGGTTCGCCGTCAGCACCGCGATGGGCAGCAGCAACGTCCAGGCGTTCTTCCCGATGCCGGCCAGGGCCTGCCGGAACGCGTCGGCGTAGATGCGGAGGTAGACGGTCAGGACGTTCATGGGCCGGGGCGGCACCATGTCATCCGCCGAGTCACCATGCCACCCTGATGCTTGCCCCGCTGCAGGCGGGCGTGGCAGCGTGCGCCGCCCGACGCCGCCATGTTCCGCTCGCTGCTCATCGCCAACCGAGGAGAGATCGCCCGCCGCATCGGCACGGTGGCGAGGTCGATGGGTCTCCGCACGATCGCCGTCTACTCGGACGCCGACGCCGAGGCTCCCTTCGTCAAGGAGGCGGACCAGGCGGTGCGCCTCGGTCCTCCGCCGCCGAAGGACAGCTATCTGAACGTCGAGGCGCTGCTCCGCGCGGCGAAGGAGACCAGGGCGGAGGCGGTGCACCCGGGCTACGGGTTCGTCTCCGAGAACGCCGAGTTCGCCCGCGCCTGCACCGAGGCCGGGGTGGTCTTCGTCGGGCCGCCGCCCGAGTCGATGGCCCGGATGAAGGACAAGGCCCAGGCCAGGGCGCTCGCCGCCGGGGCAGGCGTGCCGGTGGTCCCGGGGAGCGACGGGGTGGTGGCCGACCTCCGCGGCGCGACCGAGGCTGCCGAGCGCGTGGGCTACCCGCTGCTGGTGAAGGCGGCCGGCGGCGGTGGCGGCATCGGGATGGCCCTCGCGGGCTCCCCGGCCGAGCTGGAGAAGGCGTTCCGCGCCTGCGCCGATCGCGCGCGCTCGGCCTTCGGACGCGACGCGGTCTACCTCGAGCGGTACTTCCCGGCGCCGCGGCACATCGAGGTGCAGATCCTCGGGGACACGCAGGGCAACCTGCTGCAAGTGCTCGAGCGCGAGTGCAGCATCCAGCGCCGGCACCAGAAGGTCGTCGAGGAGGCGGGGAGCCCGCTGTTCCTCGACGGGAAGAACGCCGATCTCCTCGGGCGGATGAGCAAGGCCGCGCTCGCCGCCGCGCGCGCCTTCGGCTACGCCAACGCGGGCACGGTGGAGTTCCTCGTCGCCGACGGCGAGTTCTTCTTCATCGAGATGAACGCCCGGCTCCAGGTCGAGCATCCGGTGACCGAGCTGACCACCGGGGTCGACCTCATCGGCTGGCAGCTGCGCATCGCCTCGGGCGAGCGCCTCACGCTGCAGCAGCAGGACATCCGCCGGCAGGGCCACGCGCTCGAGTTCCGCATCTACGCCGAGGACCCGGTCCGCTTCCTGCCGAGCCCCGGTCCGCTCAAGGTCTTCCGTCCGCCCGACGGGGAGGGGATCCGGGTCGATGCCGGCTACGCCGAGGGCGGGGTGGTGACGCCGTACTACGACCCGCTCCTGGCCAAGCTGATCGTCTCCGGCAAGGACCGCGCGGAGGCCATCCGGCGCTCGGAAGGGGCGCTGGAGCGGTTCGCCATCGAGGGCCTGAAGAACAACGTTCCCCTGCACCTGCGCATCGTGCGTGACCGCGCCTTCCAGGAGGGCGCGCTCGACACCCACTTCCTGGAGCATCACGCGAAGGCCTAGGAGCCCCTGACGATGGACGTCCCCGCCCACATCACCGGCACCGTCTGGAAGGTCGAGGTCTCGGTCGGACAGAAGGTTTCTGCCGGCGACGTGCTGGTCATCCTCGAGTCGATGAAGATGGAGATGCCCATCGAGGCACCGGACGCCGGCACGGTGAAGGAGATCCGCTGCCAGCCGAGCCAGCCGGTGAACGAGGGCGACGTGCTGGTCGTGCTCGCGCCGTGACCTCCGACGGCCGTCTCGAGCGTTCCTGGCTGCCCGGCGGGATCCGGGTGCTGACGCTGGAGCGGCCGCAGCGGCGGAACGCGCTCACGCCCTTCCTGCTGGATGCGCTGGCCGAGGCGCTCGCCCCGGATCCGTCGGTCCACGCGCTGGTCCTCGAGGCCCGGGGACCGGCGTTCTGCGCGGGCTACGACCTGGCGCAGCTCGGCGAGGACGCCGCGGCGGCGCGCTCCCCGGACGCGCGGATCCAGGAAGTGTTCGCGATGCTCGAGGCCCACCCCGCGCCGAGCGTCGCGGTGGTGCACGGCGCCGCCTTCGGCGCCGGCTGCGAACTGGCCTGCGCCTGCGACTTCCGCATCGGCACGCCGGACACGGTGCTCTGCATGCCGCCGGTGAAGCTGGGGGTGGTGTACGCGCCGGACGGGGTGTGGCGGGTGGCGCGGCTCGCCGGGCTGCAGCGGGCACGGTGGATGTTCCTCACCGCCGCCGAGGTGGCCGCTCCCGACGCCTTCGCCTGGGGGCTCCTCGACGTCGTGAGCGACGACGCGGTGGCGCGGGCGCACACGCTGGCCGCGACGCTGGCCTCGGGAGCGCCGCTGGCGATGGCCGGGCTGCGCCGCACGCTCCGGGCGATCGGGCGTGCGCCGATCGATCCGGCCGAGCGGGGGGAGCTGGAGGCGCTGCGGGCCGAAGCCTTCGCCTCGGGGGACGCCGTCGAGGCCCGGACCGCGATGCGGGAGAAGCGGCCGCCGCGGTGGAAGGGCCGCTGAGCCGGGCTCAGGAGTGGATCGTCGGCGCCCCGGCAGCGTCCGGGTAGAACTGCGGGGCCTCGCGGCGATCGAACATCCCGTAGTCGCGCACCACGCGCACGCGACGCACCCGCGCTCCGCCCGGCACCCGGTGCTGGCGTCGGAAGGTCTCGGCCGACGCCGGATCGCGCCAGGACAGCAAGAGGATCACCTCCCCCGGCGTGAGCACCGCATCGAACACGTCCCAGACGACGAGCCCCTCCGCAGAGGGCACGAGGCCCAGCCACATGGCGATCTCTTCCGCGGCCGCGTCCTTGACCCGGTCGGCCGGGTGTCGCGCATCGATCAGCATGGCGCTGGTCGCCTTCCCCACCTGCGTCTCGTCCAGCCGCTGCTCGACGAGCGCCTGGCCCGGGGGAAGACGGGTGTCCTCCGTCACCTGACCGACCCGCAGGTGGTAGTCGAGGAAGACCTCGTTCCGTCCCTTCTCCTGGATGCCGTGGTGCTGCGCCTGCGTCCGCCAGCGCACCACGGCCTTCTCGTCCCGCCAGCTCGACAGCGACAGCAGCCAGCCTTCCCGGGTCAGGCTCCGGTAGCGGGTGTTGTCGACGAACCCGTCGATCTTCTCCAGCTCGGGGCGGAGCGCCTTGGCGTAACCCAGGTACGCCTCCCACCGGTCGGGTCGCGGCTGCACCTCGAAGAGGACGGAGAACATCGATGGAACCTCACAGGGCTGCGATGCAATCGATCTCGATGTCGAACTTGAAGGGCCAGGCAGGCACGGGGATGTACATGCGCGCTGGCGGGTCCTTCGGGAAGTACCGGGCGTAGATGGCATTGACCTTCGCGAACGCCTCGGGGGACGTGCAGTAGACCGTGCACCGGAGAACCTTCTCCAGCGACGACCCCGCGGCCTCGACACAGCGCTTCAGCTGCTCGAGGACGATCTCCGTCTGCTTCTCCAGGGGCGCGTCCACGATCTCCCCCGTCTCGAGGTCGAACGGCGGGAGCCCCGAGACGTAGATGGTGTCGCCGTGACGGATCACCACCGAGGTCGGTGTCTTCCGTCGTTCCAGGAACGTGGACAGCGGCTCCACGCGGATGACCTCTCGCTTCATGGCCTGCCTCCTTCCGGACTCGGGCTCGCCGGATGGAAGCAGGATGGGCACGGACACGCCTCGCTCGTTTCGGCGCCGGCCGAAGCGTCAACTCCGCTGGGCGGAGATGCAGGCGAAGGGGACTTCCAGCTGCAGCGCGTCCGGACCGAGCCGACCGAGGACGGTCCGGAACACCTCTGGACGCGCCTCCTCCGGGACGAGCGCCCTCCACGCCTCGAGGAACCCCAGCCGGATGAAGTGGTGCCGGAAGAGAGCCTCGGCGCTCGCGAACCGCCAGCGGAAGGAGTGCCGGCTCAGCTCATCGACGCCGAACCCGGCGTCGCCGGTCAGCGCGACCAGCTCGTCCACCGGCAGGCGCCGCGCCCGGATGTGCTCCGCGATCCGCTGCTGCCCGTCCGCCACGCCGGCCTCGTCGAGCGCCCGGCCGAGCACCTCGTAGAACCCGGCCATCGTCCCCGGAAGGTTGGCGGTGAACACCAGCTGCGCTCCCGGACGCGCCAGCCGTGCACAGACCGAGAGCGCCCGAGGCAGGTCCCCCACGTTGTTCAGTCCGTTGTTCGAGACGACCAGGTCGATCGAGGCAGGAGGGAGCTCGAGCGACTCCACCTTCATGACGTGGAGCGTGATCCGTCCACCGAGCTTCCACGCCTCGACCTTCGCCTGGAGCCGCTCCATCGCCGGCACCCAGGGGTCCACCCCGTGCAGCCGCGCCTCGGGACCCAGCCGCTCGGCCAGCTCGAGCAGCGGGAAGCCGGTGCCGCACCCCACGTCGAGCGCCGTCAGTCCGGTCCGGAGCCTCACCGTGTCGAGGAGCACCAGACCGAAGGGCGCCGACCAGAGGGGCAGCTCGTCGTAGAGCGCGACCGTCGCCGGATCCGTCAGGTCCGGCGCTGCTGCCTCCCACGCTTCCACGGCCGCTCTCTCAGGCCCCGCCGAACAGCTCGGCCATTCGCAGCCGGAGCGCCGAGGCGATCTTGTAGAGCGAGCTGATCGACGCGCTCGACTCGGCGCGCTCGATCTGGCTGAGCAGCGAGACGGACAGCCCGGTCCGCCGGGCCAGCTGCTTGAGCGTCAGCTCCTGTGACTTGCGCGCCTCGCGGATGGTCCGGCCGATCGCCCGGTGCAGCTCGGCCTCCGGGTCCTTGGACAGCCCCTTCTTCGACAGCGCCGACTCCACCGCCGCCAGCAGCTCCTCGGGCTCGACCGGCTTCTTGACGTAGTCCGAGGCCTGCGCCTTGAGCGAGGCGACGGCGGTCTCGACTGCGGGATGTGCGGTGGCGACGATCACCGCGATGTCCGAGTCGAAGCCGCGGATCTTCTCCAGCAGCTCGGTTCCGGACATCTGCGGCATCATCATGTCGAGGATGACGAGGTGAAAGTCTTCCGCGCGCAGTCGGTCCATCACCTGCGTCGGATCGGTGAGCGCCACGACCTCGTAACCAGCCTTGGTGAGCAAGAGCTGGAGGTAGTCGCCGGTCTCCTTCTCGTCGTCGACTACCAGGATGCGGATCTGCATCGCCCCTCCTAGCGCTGAGGCGTCGCGCTGGAGGCCCTAGCCTTCTTCTCGGCGTCCGAATCCTCAAGGAATTTCTTCACCCTGGGCACGGCCGGGTCGTCTGCCGAGGCCAGCGCGAGGAACCGCCGGTAGTGGGCCTCGGCCCGGCCGGTGTCCCCACCCCGGGCATAGGAGCTGGCCAGCATCAGGTGGCAACGGGGCTGGTTCCGGTCCAGGGACAGGCAGCGCTCGAACCGGCCCGCGGCCTCGCCCACGTTCCCGTTGTCGTAGAGCGTCTTGCCCTCCCGGTAGAGGCGCTCCACGTCGGCGGACGTCGCCGCCCGGGCCTGGGGCTTGCGCGGGCTCTTCAGGGCCGCGGTGATCTCCGTGCGGAGCTCGGCCACTTCGGGCGCCCAGGCCCGGCTGTTCTTCGCCGGCTCCAGCTTCCGCAGCGCCCCGGACGCCCGTCCCGAGTCCAGCTCCTTCCGGGCGCTCCGCACCGCCCGGCCGGCCACTGCCTCGGCCCGCCAGGTCCTCCGCAGGGTCTGTGCCTCGGCCTGGAACGAGCGGTCCCGCACCGAGGACAGCAGCCTCAGCGCCCGGTCGAAGTCACGCGCCTCGGCCGCCGAACGGGCCGCCGCCATCCACTCCGTCGCCGTGCTCGGACGGCTCGCCGGCACGGTCGGAGGGGTCAGCTCCAGCGGGGGTGGCTCGGCGGGCGTCGGTGGAGGCGGCTCGGCCACGACCTCCGGCGTCGGCGGAGGCGGGACCGCGCTCCGCAGCCGTGAGGCCTCGTTCTCGCGAATCTGGGCCCGGAGCAGGAGCGCGCCACCCAGCCCCAGCACCAGCCCGAGGATGACCACGCCCAGGGCCCGCCGGGACCGGCGGACAGGAGGCTCGACCTCGGCCACCGCCGCGGTCGTGGGCGCGGGCGCGACCTCCTCGATGATCTCCACCGGCGCAGCCACCAGCGGGTGTGGCGCGGTGTCCGCCAGGACGTCTCCCCGGAGGGGGGCCGGAGGCTCGGGTGCCGTCGTCCGGGGCAGAGGCATCTCGAGCGGCACCTCGTCCGGACGGACGGCGACGCCGTAGTCACCGATGCGAACCAGGTCGCCGTTCCCCAGCGGGACGGGCTCGGTGATGCGCACCCCGTTCACCAGCGTGCCGTTGGCGCTCCGCAGATCCTCCAGCAGCACCGACCCTTCCTTGCGGAGGAGCCGGGCATGCCGGCGAGACACGTTCCTGTCCGGGAGATGGACGACGTTGTCTTCCCGCCGTCCGATGGTGATCTCGTCGCGGTCGAGGGCAACCTCCCGGCGGGACCCCTGGTCGTCTTCGATCACCAGCTTCATGGGTCCGCCAGGCCCCTCCCCGGCCTCGGGCCCATGCTACAAGGCGCGGCCACATGAACGTGAGGGAAGGTGAGGCGCTCCGGCCAGGCATTGCCGAGGCCCTGTTCGGAGATCGCGTCGTCAACCATCCGTGGGTGCGCCGGGTGCTCGCCGTCGACGCCGAGCGTCGGCTGATCGCGATGTCGTTGCTGGTCGGAGCACTGGTGTTCATTCCCTACGTCGGGGCCGTCGGACTGTGGGACCCCTGGGAGTCCCACTACGGCGAGGTCGCCCGGGAGATGATCGCCCGCAACGACTACGTGCATCCGTACTGGGAGAGCAGCTGGTTCTTCTCGAAGCCGCCGCTCACCATGTGGATGGACGTCCTCGGCATGGCGGTGGTCGGGACCAACCGGACCACCGGGAAGCTGGCCCTCCTCACCGAGTGGGGCATGCGGGTGCCCTTCGTCCTCCTGGTGCTCGCCTCGCTGGCGATGCTGGCAGTCGCCCTCGGGCGGACGGTCAATCGCCGGGTCGGCCTGGCCAGCACCTTCGTGCTGGGCACCATGCCGCTGTTCTTCCTCGTCACCCGGCAGGTGGTCACCGACACGCCATTCGTCGCCTGCCTCATCGCCGCAATGGCCTGCGCCATCATCGGCCTCTTCGACGAGCAGACGAATCGCCGGACGGCCTGGTGGATGGCGTTCTACGTCTTCTGTGGCCTGTCGACGCTGGCCAAGGGCCTGCTCGGCTTCGGCCTGCCGGCGGTCATCCTCCTCAGTTACGCGGTGGCCTGCGTCTTCCCCTGGGACGCCGCGGGGCGCGCCGCCCACTGGCGATGGCTCACCAGCGCCGAGGCACGGCGCGACGTCCGGGCGGGCAAGGAGCCGATGCCGGTGCTCTTCGCCGAGATGGCCCGGATGAAGCTCCTCACCGGGATCGGCGTCTTCTTCCTCGTCGCCGGGCCCTGGTTCGTGGTGATGAGCCTCTTCCCCGCCGTGGACAACGAGGGGAAGACGTTCTTCTACCGCTTCTTCATCCACGACCACCTGAACCGCCTCTTCGAGGGCGTGCACACCACCACCCCGGGCGGCTCGTTCATCTACTTCATCGAGCAGGGCGGCTACGCCATCTTCCCCTGGGTGGCGCTGCTGCCCGGCGCGCTGGCGATGGTCTCACCGATGCGCCTGCGCGGCCTGGATGTTCGCGGCCGGGTTGCGTTCATCGCGCTCGTCTGGGCTGTGTTCAGCTTCCTCCTGATGGACGCCTCGGCCACGAAGTTCCACCACTACGTGCTCCCGGTGCTGCCGGGTCTGGCGATCCTGATGGCGATGTACCTGGACCGGCTCTGGGAGGAGGGGCCGGCGGCGCACGCCATCCCGCTCCTGCTGGGTGGGGTGCTCTTCTTCCTGGTGGCCAAGGACCTCGCGACCACGCCCAAGGACTTCACCGATCTCTTCGTCTACAACTACGAGCGGGCCTACCCGCACGAGCTGGACACCCGCCCGGTGTTCTTCGGCTGGTCCCGGCGTTCGCTGCAGACCGGTGACCTGGTCGCGGCGGTGCTGCTCGCGGTCGGGGCGTGGATGGCGGTGGGCGGGACCGGGGAGGATCGCGCCGAGCGGTTCCGGGCGCGGTTGCCCGGGTTCCTGGTGGCGGCGGTGGGGCTCACCGCGCTCGCCACGACCAGCCTCCCGGCGCTCTCCAGCCCGCTCATCCTGCTCGGGTGCCTCGTCGTCGGCGCCGCGGTCCTGGTCCTCTGGGGTGCCTACAGCGCCCCGAGCCCGGGCCGCCGCGCGTCGATCGAGGTCGCAGTGGTCACCGTCATCGTCGGAGCGCTGATCATCGCGGTCCCGTTCGTGCTGCCGCGAGCAACGCTGCTCGCGCAGAACCTCCGCACCCCGGTGAACGTGAAGATGGGGATGATCTGGGCCTTCACCATCGGCGGCGTGGTGGCGGCGCTCGCGGCGCTGCGAGGCTCGCGCGCCGGGCTGGTGGGGAGCCTCGGAGCCCTGGCGCTGGGCTTTGCGCTCTGGTTCAGCTGGAGCCACTGGGTGGACCTGAGCCACCACTGGACCCAGCGCGACCTCTTCTGGCGCTACTACGACCGGCGCGCGCCCGGCGAGCCCATCACCGCGTACATGATGGACTGGAAGGGCGAGACCTTCTACAGCAAGAACACCGTCAAGCAGATCAAGGACAGCCCCGCGCGCATGGCGGCCTACGCCAACCTGCCGGGGCGGAAGTGGGCCCTGGTCGAGCATCCGCGTCTCGGGCTGCTGCGCCAGGCGATCGGCCCGGAGCACCGCATCGAGCAGGTGGACCGGGACCTCAACGTGAAGTTCGTGCTGGTCACCATCGATTGAGCCGCATCGAGGTCCGCTCCCTCTCCAAGCAGTTCGGTGACCGCACCGCGGTGGAGGGACTCGACTTCGACGTCGCCGCCGGAGAGGTCTTCGGCCTGCTCGGGCCGAACGGGGCAGGGAAGACCACCACCGTCCGGATGCTGACCGGCCTGCTCCGTCCCTCGGGGGGGCGGGCCACCGTCTGCGGCGTCCCGCTCGACGGCGACGGCGAGGCGCTCCGTTCGCGGGTGGGGCTTCTCACCGAGCAGCCCGGGCTCTACGACCGGCTGACCGCGCGGGAGAACCTCCGCTTCTTCCTGAAGCTCCACCACCGGGACACCCCGGAGGCGTGGGACGCCGCGAAGCGGTGGATGGAGCGCTTCGGCCTCGGCGGGCGCGAGGACGAGCGGTGCGGCACCTTCAGCAAGGGCATGCGGCAGAAGCTCGCGCTCATCCGCGCGCTGCTGCACGACCCGCAGGCGCTGTTCCTCGACGAGCCGACCAGCGGGCTCGATCCCGAGTCGGCCCGCGCGGTGCGCGAGGCGGTGGGGGAGCTCGCCGCCGAGGGCCGCACGGTCGTCCTCTGCTCCCACAACATGGCCGAGGTGGAGCGGCTCTGTGCCCGGGTGGCGGTGGTCAAGGGTCGGCTGCTCGCGGTCGGCACCGTTCCCGAGCTCCGGCGGCAGACCGGGGTGGTGGAGATCCACGTCGAGGGCCGCGCCGGCGCCGCGGGCGAGGCGCTCGGGGCGCTCGTCCCGCCCTGTGTCTGGGTCGCCGAGGCGCACGTGCTCCGGGTCACCCTCGCCGGCGGGGTGGGGATTCCCGAGGTGGTGGCGCTCCTCGTCCAGGCCCGAGTCCGGATCCACGCCGTTCTCCCCGCGCAGCGCGCGCTCGAGGACGTGTACCTCGAGCTCACCCGGAGCAGTGAGAGGGAGGCCACGTGAGCTTCCGTCTCCACCGCGCGCTGGCCGTCACCTGGAAGGAGGCGCTCGACCTCCGGAAGAACCCGGGCCTCGTGGCCAGCATGCTCGCGCTCCCCGCGGTGCTGGTCCTCGTCCCCACCGGCATCATCTGGGCCTGGCTCCGTCACCCGGACACGGTGACGTTCCGCTCGATGGCGCTCTACTACGACCCGACCTTCTCGCTGCACGGCGATCCGGTGCGCTTCATGGTCGACAAGCTGGTGGTCGACTGGTTCGGGATCTTCCTCCTGATGCCGGTGTTCGTGCCGATCCTCATCTCCTCGCAGAGCGTCGCCGGGGAGAAGGAGCGGCGGACGCTGGAGCCTCTCCTCGCCGCGCCGATCAGCGCCTCCGAGCTGGTGCTGGGGAAGAGCCTCGCCTCGGTCGTGCCGGCGGTGGCCATCACCTGGCTGTCCTTCGGCGTCTTCGTCGTGGCGGTGGACCTGGTCGCGTGGCCCCTGGTGCACGGGCCGGTCCTCCCCAACGGAATGTGGCTGTTCGGTGTCGGAGTGGTCGCACCGCTGTTCGCCTTTCTCGGAAACGGGCTCGCGGTGCTGGTCTCGGCGAGGGTGGGGGAGGCGCGACTCGCGCAGCAGGTCTCGGCGCTGGTGGTGCTGCCGCTGATGGGGCTCGTGTCCGGACAGCTCGCGGGGTGGATCCGCGCCGGCACCGGCTACTATGCGCTCCAGGGCGCGGTGGTGCTGGTGCTCGACGTCCTCCTCGTCCGGGCGAGCGTCCGGCTGTTCGACCGCGAGCGCCTCGTCAGCCGCTGGGTCTGAAATTCCTGAGAGCCGAAGGGGACCCCCCGGGCTCGCAAGCGCGCGTGCTCCTGTGCGATCCTCGTGGCACGGAAGGCGCAAGGGGCAATCCTGCCGCCCTCGCCTCGTGATCAGCGACGAAGCCGAGTCCCGGAGGTTCGCCTTGGGTCTGTTCGATGGTCTGAAGGGTGAAGCGCAGCGCAATTTCATCGCCCGTGCCGACGCGGCGAAGAACGACATCATCTACGCCTATCCGGAGCGGAACGTCCGGATGATGACCCAGCTCACGGTCGGCGCGGACGAGGTCGCCATCTTCGTCAAGGACGGGCAGCTGCAGGGAAAGCTCGGCCCAGGGCGGCACACCCTCGAGACGCAGAACATCCCCTTCCTGGGGCGGCTCCTCGAGGCGTTCACCGGCGGCAACCTCTTCGTTTCCGAGATCTACTTCGTCACCCTCCGCGAGTTCCCGGGGGTGAAGTTCGGCGGGCCGATCGGCGACGTCCGTGATCCGGACACCGGCCTCGGCATCGGGACCATGGTCTACGGCCACTTCTCCGTGAAGGGGACCGAGCCG
>Ga0081540_1001940_pt1 | contig 17313 bp, 18 predicted proteins | sample TabmetS2T1R1_FD_71024 | JGI IMG/M metagenome (GOLD analysis project Ga0081540, IMG submission 71024) | Tabebuia heterophylla rhizosphere microbial communities from the University of Puerto Rico - S2T1R1 | ecosystem: Host-associated > Plants > Roots > Rhizosphere ... | reverse complement strand
TCGCGGCCTCGGCTATATGGCCAAAGGCGAGTCCGAACGCGCCCGTGCCGATCTCGACGCGGCCGAGCGAATTGACCCGGAGACGAAGAGGGCGATCGAGCAACAGTGGCTGTCGATCAATGGGCCGAAAACGCCTTGATGCCGCCCATGGCATCGGCGACCGGTAACAACTTCAAGTCGTCATTGCGGTTGAGTGTTCAGCGCGGCCGTCAATAACTGCCCGGGGACGCCACGGTCGGCCCGCCTCCCCCGGTTGTGGCGACGTCGTGTTTCGACGGCCCGTCAGTCTGCGGGCCTGAAAGATTGCGCGCCTCGAGCTGCTCAGACGCGGTCAGGCGGCAATCCTTGTCCTTGTCCGCATAAGTGAACGCCGGATTGGGACGGTCGACAAATTCCTTCTTGTCGATCTTGCCGTCACGATTGACGTCGTAATATTTGAACCCCGCGATCTGAAAGGTTCTGTCGCTTGCCGCCAGATTGTTGAATTCCGCCTCGGTCAGGAATCCGCTGCCCGACCTGTTGACGCTTGCGAACAGACTTGCCGCGGCCGCCCGCCATTCATCGCAGGTCACGACGCCGTCATGGTTCTGATCGTAACTGCCGATCCCGCGGAGGAAATTCTTGTCAATGCCGGATACATCCGGACTGGCGGAGCTGGCACAGCTTGCCGCCAGGGCGGCGGTTGCGAGGCAGAATGTCAATCGGGCAGCTCTGATGCGCATCGGTCTTCGCGCTTTCTCGAGGTCGTCACTCGAATGAGGCAGCAATGCGAGAAGCGACCTTTCTCCTGGTCGCTGATTCGCTCAAAGCTGTAGCCGGCGGACACGGCTTTTGTTGGACGAAAGCGGTTCAAGGATTTGTCATCTCTCAACAACACACAGGATTCACCGTCGTGTTATGACAAATCTTCCTGTGACTGCGGAAATGGCCGCACTGGCCGACCTTTTCGCGCGAGGCCGGCGATAAACGCTCACGACCATGGTGCTGTACGGCGTCCGCTTTCGGCTGCTCTCTCGATCGCGGCGATGACGCGATGTACTGCGACCGCATCCTCGAAGCTCGGCGCCAAGCGGGTACCCTCGCGCAGGTCGCGTGCCATCCTGGCGTAGACGCGGGCCACATTTCCTGGCTCCACGTCCTCCGGCCAGCCTGAACGGTATGAGGCGGGAACCTCCAGCGGCCGGAACGCCTTCTCCCTGCCTTGCGCGCCCTCAAGTGAGAGCGGCACCATCTGCGTATGGCCCGAAGGACCGGACACCCGGATGTCCCCTTCCGTGCCGTTGATCTCCCAGAGGAGGCCATCGCCGTCGCGCGCCGCACCGCCTCGATAGTGGATGGAGAGGGGCGCCCCGCTGGTAAGCACTGCGCTGACCAGCACCTGGTCCGGGGCGGACACGGGCAGCGTCTCCCCGGTGTCTGCGACAAGCGCCGTGGTCCGCCGCGTGGCAAGGACCGCGGACACCTCTGCGACCTCGCCGAGCACGTCCCTCAGCGCCGCCAGCGTATGTCCGACCGGGATCGTCAGCATGGTGGCGCCGTTGGCACGATCCAGCAGGTAGCCATAGGTTTTCTTCTCGGGGATGGTGCCGCCGCCCTGCAAAGCGCCGCCCCACGCAACGAGGGTGGTCGATAGCACTTCGCCGATGAAGCCGTCCGCAATGAGCTGGCGCAGATGCTCTATCTCCGGCGCGACGCGAGCCTGGGTTCCGACCACGCCCAAGACCCCCTTGGCCTCGGCAAGCGCCGCCATCTCCTCGGCCTCGGCCAGGCCATTACCGAGCGGCCATTCGCAATAGACGTGCTTGCCTGCTGTGATCGCTGCCTTCACGATCTCCAGGTGAGGCGGCACCTTCACCGTGACGGTCACAATGTCGACCTCAGGCGCTGCGATCAGTTCGGCGACGTCGGCGAAAGCCCTCGGCAGCCCGGTTGCGGCAGCGGCCTCTTCGGCGCTGGCCCTGCTTGTGTTGGCGACACCAACGATCTCGAAGCTCTCAGGGAGTGCACGCAGCGCAGGAATATGAGCGCGCGGGCCCCAGCTCCTGCCCGGCTGCAGCCCGACGATACCAACCCTGAAGCGGCGTCCTGACATATGCTCGTTCTCCTTCGTGCAGCCTTTGCCCTGCAGTCAAGATTGCGAGACCGCCATGGACTGGTTCGCCTCGAAAAATAGGCTCGTGCGATCTATGCGAAAATTCGGTATATGTGCGGATGATCCTTGAGATTTCGCACAGATGGTCGATTGGGAAGATATCCGGCATTTCCTGGCGGTGGCACAGAGCGGCACGCTCTCCGGTGCCGCTCGCAGCCTGAAAGTGGACCATGCAACGGTCAGCCGGAGGCTTGCCGCGCTCGAGGCCGCGCTGGACGTGCGGCTGGTCGATCGCCTGCCACGATCCTGCCGCCTCACCACAATCGGCAGGCAGGTGTTGGAGCGGGCCGTCGAGATGGATGCTGGAGCCCATGGCATTGCCCGCTTGGCAAAGGCCGCCCAGGCTCCGCTTGTCGGCCGGGTCACGCTCAGCGCACCGCCCGTCCTGGTCACGCATCTTCTCGCTGAGCGCCTGACGCGCTTCCGTGCCGAGCATCCGGACATCCGGCTTTCGCTCTCCGCCCAAGGGCAGCAGGTTTCGCTGAGCCGTCGCGAAGCCGACGTTGCGGTGCGGCTGGTGCAGCCGGATGAAGCTGGCAGCGTGACGCGGAAGCTCGGGAGCATGGCCTTCGGCCTTTATGCGCACCGGTCCTATGCCCATCTGGCCGCGCCCGAAAATTGGCAGTTCATTGCCTTTGACGAGAGCTTCGCCGACATGCCGCAACAGCGCTGGCTGCTCGGCATTGCTGGCGAGCGCCCGGTGGCCTGCGAATTGAACCACATCAGCGAACACCTGATCGCGGTGCGGGCCGGGGTGGGCGTGGCCGGCTTGCCCTGCTTTCTCGGTGAGGCAGACCTTGAACTGGTCCGCGTCGGGCAAGATACCCCCGAGTTTTCCCGAGACATCTGGCTCGCCGTTCACCACGACCTGCGTAAAGCTCCGGCCGTGCGGGCAGTTATGGATTTTGTTGCTGCAGCCATTGCCGAGCATCAAGCCCTGTCGATCGCATCGGCCCGGCGCCGGCGAGGCAGGACGGAGGCCGCCTGACAGGCCCGACCGGCCGTATGCGCTCGAGTTCCAGGCCGCGCTGCCTGCCCGCGGGGCTTCGCTCAGCCGTCATCCGGTTGCAACATAATCGCCGCCATGCTGATCATAGGCAGATTGCCGTGTTCGTGTTGATGCATGGGAGGCCTTGATGAGCGGAGACAAATCCGAAGACGATCGCGTTGCACGCTGGATCGAGGCCGAGATGGCGGACAGCTTCGATGAGGAGCTGGAGATGGAGCTGGACGACGAACGGCTCGACAAGCTCCTGGGGGATGAGGGTGAGTCCGCGCTTCCCGGTGCGATGGACCGGCGCGTCTATTTCCGCGAGCTGTTCCGCCTGCAAGGCGAGCTTGTCAAGCTGCAGGACTGGGTGGCGACCAACAAGATGAAGCTGGTGGTGATCTTCGAGGGGCGCGATGCCGCGGGCAAGGGCGGCGCGATCAAGCGCATCACCCAGCGCCTCAACCCGCGCTTCTGCCGTGTGGCGGCACTGCCCGCACCGAACGAGCGCGAGCGCACCCAATGGTATTTCCAGCGCTATGCCAGCTATCTGCCGGCCGGGGGCGAGATCGTGCTGTTCGATCGCTCCTGGTACAACCGTGCCGGCGTCGAGCGGGTCATGGGTTTCTGCACGGAGGCCGATGTCGAAGAATTCTTCCGCTCCGTCCCCGATTTCGAGCGCATGCTGGTCCGCTCCGGCATCATCCTGATCAAATACTGGTTCTCGATTACCGACGAGGAGCAGCACTTGCGGTTCCGGATGCGGATCGAAGATCCCCTCAAGCAGTGGAAGCTCTCGCCGATGGACCTGCAATCGCGCATCCGCTGGGAGGAGTACACCAAGGCCAAGGAGGAGATGCTGGCGCACACCCATATTGCCGAAGCGCCATGGTGGGTGATCGAGGCGGTCGACAAGAAGCGCGCGCGGCTGAACTGCATCGCCCACCTCCTCAGTCAGGTGCCTTATGATGAGGTGCAGCACGAGCCGGTGACCTTGCCCCAGCGCGTGCATCGGCCTGATTACGTACGCCACCCCGTCCCGAAGGAATTGTATGTGCCCGAGCGGTATTAAAGCGCGCCAATATCCGATCAAACCGCAGACCCGCGCCATCGCTCATCTCCTGGGGGGCTTTTATAAAACCTCTCCTGGAGAAGGACCAGCCGCCGTGAGCGAGGTGGGATACTTCATCAGAACGGATCGCGCCGGAAGAGCGTGGTTGCGCCCTACGGCTTCTTATCCGTCTTGCCGTCCGTGCATTTGGCGGGCTCGAGGAAGTCGATGCGCGTCAGTTCGCCGGCGATGGAGAATGTGCCGTAGTCGATCATCAACTTGCGGCTGACGCCATTGGCGTAAAGGCGGAAGGAGAGCTCGTAGGTCGGCGTTCCCTCGTCATGCTCCCTCTGGCCGGGCTTGGTTTCGTAATAGCTGATCGAAACGGGCCAGGAGACCAGGCTGTCCAGCCGCTCGGCATTGGGGACGGATTTGAGGGTGTTGGCTCCCCCTGGCGGCACCGGCTTGCCGATGAAGGTGGTGGTTTCGTAATATTTCTCCCCCTTTTCCGAGCCGTCATAGATGTCGGCCTGGACCACCTTGCGCCCGCCTTGCGCGGCATCGAGAATCGCCAGGGAATGCTGGGTGGGAAACATCGAGCCACCGGTGATCCGCACCTGCCGCTTCTTCGGCTTGTCGAGGGTAATGCTCACATTGCCGCCGTCTCTCGTCCGTGAGGCGAGACCGGCCACCTGCTCGCTGAGACGCTGGTTGAGGTATTGCGAGCTGTTGAAGCGGAATTTGTCGCCCTTGGCATGCTCCCAGGTCGAGGAGCGGAGGTCCGTGATGGTTGACTTGCCATCGCGATCGATGATGTCGGTCACGAGGCGCGTGTTGAGCGTATAGCCTTCGCAGGCCGAACCGGTGAAATCGAATACCAGACGGCCCCTGACGTCGCCGACATTGGCGCCTGCCGCCGCTTTGACCAGGTTCATGTCGTAGATGGCGCGGTGCGGTGCAAGCTCGGTCGGGGGTGTAGCTGAAGGCTGTGCAGGCTGCGGCACGGACATGGCCGCATAGGCCGACAGTCCGGATATAAAGAGGACGACGGCTGTCAGCCCGGCGGACTTCCATCTCTCATTCATTGGCGAACCTGGGCTATCATTGGCTTAGGGCTTAATGACCGCATCACTGCACTTGCGCGGAGGCGCGGGCAGTTCGTCACGGTGGATCGGCAGATTATACGTGACCAGACCGAAAGGCGCTCTTGCCACTTTGGCTGACCGCATTCCCCTGCTAGGAAGACCGCACAGGTTCCTGGCTGGAGATGTACATGACAGATACGGTGGAATCACGCCTTGCGACGCTTGGCCTCAGCCTGCCTTCCGCACCTGCGCCCGCAGCAAATTACGTTCCCTTCTGCCTGGCTCACGGCTTTCTGTATATAGCCGGACAACTACCGCGCGGTCCATCGGGTATTGTCTATACAGGCAAGGTTGGGACCGATTTATCGATTGAGGACGGGCAGAAAGCAGCCCAGCTCTGCTGTCTCAACATCCTGGCGCAGGTCAAGGCGGCGCTCGGCGGCTTCGACCGCCTTGTTCAGTGCGTGCGGCTGACTGGCTTTGTCAACGCGGCGCCTGACTTCCGTGATCATCCACAGGTAATTAACGGCGCCTCCGACCTCATGGTTGCGCTGTTCGATGCCAAAGGACGGCACACGCGTGTTGCGGTCGGGGTCTCCAGCCTGCCGAGTGATGCGGCAGTCGAGATCGATGCCACCTTTGCGATCGGCTGATGCGCATCTTCTCCGGCCTTCCATGGCCGCTCGGTCCGGTTGCGCATCGCGGCCTTCATGATGCCCGTCATGGCATCATCGAAAACACCGCCTCAGCGTTCATGGCGGCGATTGCGGCAGGCTACGCCATAGAGACCGATGTTCAGGGCGCTGCGGGCGATGAGCCCGTTGTCTTTCATGACGAAACCTTGGCGCGATTGACGCATGCCGGCGGTTCCGTGGCTGCGCTCACGCCTGACGCGCTGAAGGCTGTTGCTTTCAAGGAGAGCCAAGATCGCATCCTTTCGCTTCGGGAGTTCCTCGATCTTGTCGCGGGCCGCGTGCCGGTTTACGTTGAAATCAAGACGGTTGGCGATAACGCGTCGCGCTTGGTGCAAAAAGTCGCAGCGGTCCACACCACTTACAACGGGCCACTGGCGATGATGTCCTTCGACCCCCGGGCCGTGAGGGCGATGCGGTTCCTTGCGCCACACCTGCCGCGTGGTCTCGTGTCGATGCGCTTTACCCGGGAAGAGGCCCCGGAGCTTTCGCCGCTTACTCGCTTCCGCCTGACCCACATGCTTGATTTTCCCGCAGCACGACCAAACTTTCTGGCCTATCATGTGGGGGACCTGCCCGGCCTCGGCGTCGCGCTGTTGCGGCGGCTTGGACTGCCCGTCCTGGCATGGACGGTCAGAAACGAGGACCAGCGGCGGCAGGCCATGACCTACGCCGATGCGATTATTTTCGAGGAGCTCCGGCCCTGATCCAAAACCGAAGGCTGGCAAGACTGTCCGCGGAAGGCGCATGGACGATAAGCCCAACTGCGTAATTCATGTCCATGACGCGATCAGTGGCATTCCTGCGCAGGGGTGGGACGCTTGCGCCAACCCTGATGCTGCACGACGCAATCCGTTCCTGTCGCATGCTTTTCTGAACGCACTGGAGGAAAGCGGTTGCACGACCCCGCGTACGGGCTGGCAGCCGCAGCATCTGGCTGTGCAGCGCCCGGACGGATCGCTTGCCGGCGTCATGCCGCTCTATCTCAAAGCCCACAGCCGGGGTGAATATGTGTTCGACTATGGCTGGGCGGATGCTTTCGAGCGCGCCGGCGGGCAGTACTATCCCAAGCTGCAGTCCTGCGTACCGTTCACGCCTGTTACCGGCCGCCGTATCCTCGTCCGCGAGGCGCCGGACCGTGACACCATCGAGGCGATGCTGGTCAGCGGTGCGCGTGAGCTGATCCGTCTGCGCGAGATATCCTCACTCCATCTCACCTTTCTCACGGAAAGCGAATGGCAACGCTATGGAGAAGCGCCATTCCTGCGCCGCACCGACCGGCAGTTTCACTGGATCAATCAGGGCTTTTCCAGCTTCGACGATTTTCTGGCTGCGCTCGCCTCGCGCAAGCGTAAGGCGCTGAAGAAGGAACGTCGCGAAGCGCTTGCCGATGGCATCACCATCGAGCAGCTCACCGGCACCGACATCACCGAGAAGCACTGGGATGCGTTCTTCGCCTTCTATCAGGACACCGGCAGCCGCAAATGGGGCAGTCCCTATCTCAACCGCCGCTTCTTCAGCATGATCGGCGAGCGGATGCGGAACGAAGTGCTGCTCATCATATGCAAGCGCGCCGGCAAGATGATCGCGGGGGCGCTGAATTTCATCGGCGGCGACACGCTCTATGGGCGCTATTGGGGATGCCTGGAAAATCACCCGTTCCTGCATTTCGAGACCTGCTATTACCAGGCCATCGATTTTGCCATCGCGAGGGGCCTGGCGCGCGTCGAGGCTGGCGCGCAGGGTGAGCATAAGCTGGCGCGCGGCTATGTCCCGCAGATCACCTACAGCCTGCATTATCTCGTCCACCCGGGCCTGAGACGTGCGGTTGCGCAATATCTGGAACAGGAGCGCGAGGCAGTGGAGGAAGAGGCGCACTACCTTTCAGAGCAGGCGCCATTTAAAAAGAAGGACGGCTCGCAAGAGTGCGGCGAGGCTTGACCGCGCCGGCGTGCCTTGCCAAAAACAGGCTGGGAGAAACCTGAGCGAGGCGCGCCATGGCACCCAGCATTCCCGCCTACGATCCGAACAACGTCTTCATGAAGATCATGCGCGGCGAGTTGCCGTCCCATAAGGTCTATGAAGACGAGCACACCTTCGTTTTCATGGACATCATGCCACGCACCGAAGGCCATGTGCTGATCGTTCCCAAGAACGGATCGCGCAATATTCTGGATGCTAACCCTGCCGACCTCGCTAATGCCATCCGCACCGTGCAGAAGGTCGCCAAGGCGGCAATGACGGCGTTCAAGGCGGACGGCGTCAGCATCGCGCAGTTTTCCGAGCCGGCCGGCGGCCAGGTCGTCTTCCATACCCATTTCCATGTGCTGCCGCGCTGGGTAGGCATCGAGATGGGGCCACCCGGCATCAAGGGCGACGACGCCAAGATCGCGGAGAATGCACGCCTGCTGCGTGAAGCACTGGGCAGCTGAGTTTTACAGGGCGACCGATGCGAAGTCCGGCTGTCCGGGCTTCGCTGCTCAACTAGGCATCCTGCAATTCGCGGCGCATGTGCGAATTTTGCGTTCGCTCTCACCAAAACCAATACGGTCAATCGTTCCTTAACCCCGCGACGGGTAGGTTTGAGGACGCAAGAGATTTGCTGTCCCGCCATTCAGCCGATTGGAACGACCAATGGGTTTTCTGTCTGCTTTCCAGAGACGGCCCCTGACCGACCCTGCTCAGTCTGTTGAAAAGTTTTCGGGTCTTTTGACCTGCTATCTCGAAAAAACTGCCCACCCGGCAACGTCGTGTGACGCCCCAATCACTCTCATCGCGCGCTCGCCTTCCATGGCCGCCGCACGCGCGCTGATCCTTCATGCGAGTGAGATCCGCAGCCGGCAGATCGGCGTCCAGATCGTTTTCGCCAAGCTGGCCCCCATCGATCAGCTTGCCCAGTTGTCGGCGGCGCTGCAGCTTGTCGATCCGCGCAATCCGAGGGTTGGCAAAATTCGGTTTATCCGCAATAGCGCTTTGCTCGATGCGCATGAGCAGCTCGTGCTCGGCCGTGAGCTGTGCTGGACCGGTGACATGCTTCGCCGGTGCGATGAGCATCGCAACGGCCTCAACATCGTCGAGGAAGGGCAGCCTGGTCCCATCCGCCTTGCCGAGCTGTCTTTCAACGCGATATGGACTGCGGCCAAACCTGTCCCGGCCCGCGCACTGAACGGCCATCCGCTGGCGCCGGCATTCGCCTCGGCGAAGCCTGCCTTTGGGGTCTCCGGCTTGCCCGGATCCGAGAAAGCACCGGCACTCATCCCGGGTGCGCCAGCTCTGACCCGGCATTGACGGCCGGGCTCGAACGGCGCCGGGGGCGGAATAGCCAAACCTTCGGCGCTCCGGCAATCCGCATGCTACGATGACGCCAAGGGCCCCCGCTTGTTCGCCGGCGGCTTCCTCACTACCCTTACGAGAGCTGGATCGCAGACGATGGCAGTAACCCTCGTGTCGGCTTGCGCAAATCCGGCTTGACCACGGAAAGGGAGGGGATGTCCCGCCTCGACATCGGCTCTTGGCGTACTTTGCTGGGCTGGCGCCCGGCCTGGACGGTGGCGGAATTCAGCATTCTGGCTGCCCTGTGCGTGATTGCCGGGACCAGTTTCGGCATCCTTAAGCTCGCTGGCGAAATCAGCGAGGGCGAAACGCGCGCCTTCGACACGGCTATCCTGCTTGCCTTCCGCAACCCGGCCGATCCTGCGGACCCCATCGGGCCGCGCTGGGTCGAGCAGGCTGTGAGAGACTTGACGAGCCTCGGCAGCACTATCGTGCTGACACTGGTCACGCTCGCGGCGGTCGGCTATCTGCTTATCGAGCGCAAATCGCGCCTGGCAATCTTTGTCGTCGTCGCCATAGGGAGCGGGACGCTGCTGAGCACCTTATTGAAGCTCGGCTTCGATCGTCCGCGTCCCGATCTTGTCGCCCACGGCGTTGATGTCTGGTCGGCGAGCTTCCCGAGCGGTCACGCGCTTATGTCTGCCGTCACCTATCTGACGCTGGGCGCGCTGCTGGCTCAGGCCCAGTCCCGACACCGCGTGAAGCTCTATTTTCTCGGGATGGCGGTGTTGATCTCGCTGATCGTGGGAGTGACCCGCATCTATCTGGGCGTCCACTGGCCGACCGATGTGCTAGCCGGCTGGTCCATAGGCGCCGCTTGGGCGCTCAGCTGCTGGCTGTTGTCGATCTGGCTGGAGGAGCACGGAAAAATCTGATGGAGCGGATGGGTAGGTGGCTCAGCCGTGCCACAAGCCCATCTAGGCCAGATCGATCTCCCCTTCCTCGACCTTGCGCTTGAACTGCTCGATCAGATCAGTGATGGCCGCCTCCTCGTCGCCCGCCACACGCGTGCCCTTGCGCTTCTTTCCGGCGGGCTTGGCTGGTGCCGAAGTGGGGGCCGTGGCGGCTGGGTAGTCTGCCGAGAGCAGGCACTCGTCCCAGGCATCGTAGATACCGACCTGCAGCGTGTCTTCCAATCGTTCGGATCGGGCGACGAACTTCATGTCGTCGAAAGAAAACTTGCGTTCCATCACCATTCTCCTCTGCCCGCACGACTCTCCTTGCTTGTAGCATATTCACGGAGGTGGCGGCATGGTCGCCAGAAAAACTGGCTAACACGCCGGACGCGATGCGGTTCGGCGACGGGTATGGAGGATCAGCGACCGGTCTTCTCCCGCCATTTCGCAAAGGCGGCTTTGGCGTCATCGTCGAGCAGCGGATAAAGGCCGAAAATCGAGCGCCCGCCTTTCACCGTCTCGGCCACGAAATCCTCGAAGATGGTCATCTCCGTGGTCTCAGTCGCGATCTCGTCGGCAAGATGCGCCGGGATGACCACCACGCCGTCGGTGTCGCCCACGATCACGTCGCCCGGAAAGACAGGTGCATCGCCACAGCCGATCGGCACGTTGATATCGATCGCCTGATGGAAGGTGAGATTGGTCGGGGCTGATGGCCGGCGGTGATAGGCGGGGAAGGGCAAGGCGGCGATCTCGGCCGCATCGCGAAAGCCGCCATCGGTCACAATGCCGGCCGCGCCGCGCACCATCAGCCGGGTGACGAGGATATTGCCGGCGGAGGCCGCCCGCGCATCTTTGCGGCTGTCGATCACCATCACTGCGCCCGCCGGGCAGGTCTCGATGGCCAGCCGCTGCGGATGCTTGCGGTCCTGGAATACGGTGATGGGGTTGAGGTCCTCGCGCGCGGGCATGTAACGCAGGGTGAAGGCCTCGCCGACCATCGGCCCGGCGGAGGGGTTCACCGGCACCACGTCCTGAATGAACTGATTGCGCAGGCCGCGCTTGAACAGTGCCGTGCAGATTGAGGCGGTGGAGACGGCTTTGAGCTTTTCGCGGGTCTCATTGCTTAGCGGCATGGGCGGAACTTTCCTGACTGAGTGGAACTGTGGAGCAAAGGTGCGATGCTGCGCCGTATTGGGACATCACTTGCGTGTTTGAAGGTGTGGCTCCCAGGCCAACGCCACCGCAGGTAGCGACGATTGAGGGAATACACAGTTTTTCTCCTCGATGACATGCGATGAGTCCAGGTCAAGATGGCTCTTGCGCGGGGATAGCGGTAAAAACAAGTCATTTGTAACCGGTGGGTCATGAGAGGGGGATCTCATGCGATTGATTGCTCTCGCGCATATTTTGATTGGGATTGGCTTTGCATCGCATGCCATCACGACGGGGCGGCCGCACTACTGGATTTATATCATCATGCTTCTGCCTGGGGAGGGTTCGCTCGCCTATGTGCTGTTCGAGTTGCTGCCCGAGCTTGCCTACACCCGCCGCGGACGTGCCGTCGTTGGCGGCATCGATGATATCGTCGATCCGAACCGCGAATGGCGCCGCCGCCTCGAGGAAGCGCAGCAGACCGACAGCGTCGATACCAAGCTCGCCCTCGCCGAGGAATGCGAGCGCAAGGCGATGTGGGCCGAGGCGATCTCGCTGTACGAGACAGCCGCCAAAGGCGTTTTCGCGGATGATCCGGCGGTCTTGTTCGGGCTGGCGAGGGCCCAGCTTGGTGCCGGCGAAGCCAAGCTCGCCGAGGCAACGCTCGACAGGCTGCGCGCCGCCCATCCCGATCTTCAGAACCAGGAAGCTCATCTGCTTTATGCCCGCACCCTCGAAGAGCAGAGCCGGCTGGACGAGGCTAAGGACGAATATGAGGCGCTCGCTAGCTATTATGTCGGCCTGGAAGCGCGCACCCGCTACGGCCTGCTCCTGCTGAAGACCGGCAGCCCGGCGATGGCACATGCTATGTTCGACAGCGTCGTGCGCGCCAGCAAAACTCGCGGCATCGTGCTGACGGACAGCGACCGCAAATGGCTGAAGACGGCGAAGGCGAACCTCACGTGAGCTTTGGCCATGCCAGCGGTCTTCACCGGATCGATGTCAGCAAGCGCCTCAACTCGGACATATATACATCGTGCGCCACAGGACAGCGCACACATGGCGGAAGGCGCGGTTGCGGTTGATCGATAAGCTCTAGCTCGGGAGCACTGATAACCAGCCTCTGCCCAGGATAATGCTGCCTGCGCTACATGCGCGTCTATAATGCCGCGCAAACTTACTGATACTTTCGCAAAGCTCGTCTGCCATTCCAACGAGCGGCCTGCTCCTCACCGCCGAACGAGCGCAGGTCTTAGCAAACTTCATGGGTCACCAGCCCGCGCCTGGAAGGCACAGGCTGTCGCGCTTCGGATGTTGCTATGCCCACTTAGTTGTCACCAATCGTTGTATTCAATAGGGTATTACGATGTAGCAAACTTCTGATGAGGAGGAAAAATGATGCGGACTGCGCTCGGCTTATCGCGGCGGTCGGCTGCTTTCGGCTTGGCCCTGGTTCTTGCGGGCCTACCTGGTCTCGTGCTCGGCCAGACCCCTAACAGCGACGAACTCGTGGTGCTTAGCACCACCACGACGCAGGATAGCGGTATCCTCAAGCACATCACCGAGGCGTTTCAGAACAAGACCGGCTTGAAGGTCAAGACAATTGTCGCCGGAAGCGGCGACATCCTGAAGCAAGGGGCACGGGGGGAAGGTGACGTCCTGCTGACCCACTCTCCGGCAGCCGAAAAAGACTGGATGAAGCAGGGCTACGGGCTTTCGCGCCGCCTGGTCATGTACAATGACTTTATCATTATCGGCCCGCAGGATGATCCAGCCGGGGTGAAGGGGCTCACCGCCTCGGATGCCTTAAAGCGAATTGCCGAGAAGAAAGCCGTATTCGTTTCGCGTGGCGATCAGTCTGGCACGCATGTGCGCGAGCTCGCCATGTGGAAGAGAGCCGGCATTGATCCCAAGGGCCAATCCTGGTACCGCGAGACGGGACAGGGACAGGGGCTGACGATGGAAGTGGCCATGCAGCAGCAAGGCTACGCCTTCACGGATCGTGGCACCTATCTCGTTAACGCCAAACGACTTGGTCTTCCGATCCTCGTCGAAGGAGACCCTGCTTTGTTCAACATCTACCACGTTATGCCGGTCGATCCGGCGAAGTTCCCGAAAGTCAACGCAACAGCGGCCAAGGCGTTCGCCGACTACTTGCTTTCGCCGGAGGGGCAGCAGCACATCGGCGAGTTCGGAAAGGCTCAATATGGCCGTTCGCTCTTCTTGCCAGCGGCGGACAAGACCGAGGAGCAATTGGTCGTCAACTGACGATGGCAGGGAGGCGCGGTGTGGCTTCCGCGAATTGGGACTACTGGAGTGAGCTGGGAACTGGTTTTACCGACGCCGTTTTTCTGTTGGTGACCTTCGATCCTGAAACGTGGAGCGTCATCCGCCAGTCCCTGCTCATTTCAACCACCGCAACACTCGCCGCGCTCCTCATTGGCGTTCCTATCGGCATGTGGATTGCGCTTTCCTCGTTCCGCGGCCGGAGCCTCCTGTTCACCATTTTCAACACAGGCTTCGGCCTCCCGCCCGTCGTTGTGGGCCTGATCCTGTCGATCCTGCTGCTGCGCCATGGACCGCTTGGCTGGCTCAATCTGCGGTTTACCCCAGCGGCGATGATCATCGCGCAGTTCATCTTGAGCACTCCGATCGTGATCAATTTGACAGCGGTCGCCATCCAGCAGCTCAACCCCAAGCTTTGGATGCAGATGAAGGCGCTGGGCGCCTCGCGGTCTCAGATGCTGTGGCTTATGGGGCGCGAGATTCGACTGCCACTGATAGGTGCCTACATGGCCGGCTTCGGTGCAGTGATTTCGGAGGTTGGCGCAAGCCAGATGGTTGGCGGTAACCTGCCCGGTTCAACGCGGGTGTTGACAACTGCGATCGTCATGGAAACTGGCATGGGCCATTACGACCGCGCGATGGCCTACGGCATTATCCTGCTGCTGCTGGTGGCTGTGGTTGTTGGCCTGCTTACTTGGTTTCAGCAGCAAGACGCGCCGCGATGACGGCGGTGCTCCGTGCGGAGAAAATCAGTGTGAAGCGCGCCGGCCGCTTCACGCTTGAGCCGTGCTCTTTGTCGATTGAGCCGGGCGAGCGGCTGGCCATTTACGGACCAAACGGCGCCGGGAAAAGCACACTCTTACAAGCCGTCGCCGGCCTCGTTCCGACAGCAGCCGGGGCCATTGCATTTTGCGACATGACAATCGGAACCGAGATGCCCGCACTTGGCTATCATCGCCGCACCGCCGCAGTGTTTCAGGAGCCACTACTGCTGCGTGGGACAGTGCGCCACAACGTCGAGCTGGGACTTAAGCTGCGTGGTGTCGCCGCGGCAGAGAGAACGCGTCGCGCCAACCTCTGGATGGAACGGCTGCGCATCACGCATCTTGCCGATCGACCGACAAGCCTTCTGTCCGGCGGCGAGGCGCAGAGGACGAGCCTGGCTCGCGCACTTGTCCTCGAACCCGAGGTGCTATTTTTCGACGAGCCGTTCGCCGCACTTGATGCACCGACCCGGGGCCGCCTCTTAGGCGAACTCGCGGAGATTCTCGATGAGCAGCGCATCGCGACGCTATTCGTCACGCACGACCTCGACGAGGCTGCAGCGCTCTGCCAGCGCTGCCTCGTCCTCGATGCTGGTCGTCCACTTCAGCAAGATACCATGACCGCGATCCTTGAGCGCCCGCTGTCGCGCCGTGTGGCCGAGATCATTGGCATGGCGAACATTTTCGATGGGCTTGTCATTGCCGACGATAGGGGCACAGTATCGATCGAATGGGGCGACCATCGCATTCGAACGAGTCTTCAGGGGACAGTGGGAGCAGGAGTGACATTTCTATTGCGTCAAGAGCGGCTAAAGCTAGGCGCACGTTCTGACGGAACCTTCAATGAGGTGCGCGGCCGGGTCCAGAGGGTCCGCCGGCGAGGTGCCCTCAATCTTGTATCCGTCCGCGTCGGCAACCCGCACTGCGTACAGCTTTGGTGCGAGAGCACCGAACAACCGGCATTGAACCAGGAAGTCACCATTTCATTCCCTCCGGAGGCGGTGTGGATCTTTCCACAACAGCCATCTCGCGTTAACGGCGAGCTTGGGTAGATCATTCCAGGCGACATTCTGTTGCCGCTGCTTGTCTATATCTGGGCATCGCCCACATGTCGGGAATCACCGGATGCCGTTGAAAAACTCCCTTGATAGCTCGAGCGAACGCTGATTCCTGCCGCTGAGGCTTTTTGCTGGAGGCGGCGATGATGGGACGGCAGACGGCGGATCAAGCGGCGTTGTTCTACGAGTTTCGCCTTCAGGACCGAGTGCCCGAGGGACATTTGCTGCGCAAGATCAACGCCGCCATCGACCCGGTGTTCGCCGGTCTGCACCAGCAGCTTGCGCCCTATTACAGCTCAACCGGGCGGCCCTCGATCGATCCGGAGTTGATGATCCGGATGCTCATCATTGGCTATTGCCACGGCATCCGCTCGGAGCGGCGGCTGTGCGAGGAGGTGGCGCTCAATCTGGCTTACCGGTGGTTTTGCCGGCTCGATTTGAACGATGCCGTTCCCGACCATTCCAGTTTCTCCAAGAACCGGCATGGGCGCTTTCGCGAGAGCGACCTCCTGCGGCAGATCTTCGAGGCGGTGGTTCGCGCCTGCATGGCAGCCGGCCTCATCCAGGGCGAAGGCTTTGCCGTGGACGCCAGCATCATCACTGCCGATGCCAGCCGACACCATCGCATTGCGCCCGAAGAGGCCGACTGGTCAAAGCCGGAGCGCCAGACGCGGGCCGTGCGCGAGTATCTGTCAGCACTCGAAGCCGAAGCGCCCGATCCGGCCCGCAAGACACCCGAGGTGCTTTCGCCGTCGGATCCTGCTGCGGCCTGGACTGCCAAGGCGCATCTGCAGGTGCAGTTCGCCTATGGACTGAACTATCTGATCGACATGGACAACGCGATCATCGTCGATGTCGAGGCGACGCCGGCCCGCGTCTATGACGAGGTGCGCTCCACCCGCACCATGCTGATGCGCACCTGGCGCCGGCTTGGCATCAAGCCGAAGCGGCTTGCGGCCGACACCGCCTATGGCACCGGCGCATTCCTCGGCTGGCTGGTCGGCCAGCGCATCGCACCGCACATCCCGGTGTGGGACAAGAGTCAGCGTGAAGACGGCACCCTCTCGCGTAAGGACTTCCGTTTCGACAGGAAGGGCGATGTCTACTTCTGCCCGCAAGGCAAGATCCTGGAGACCACTGGCCACCTCCATGGCGGCACCACATTGCTCTACCGCGCCAGCAAATATGACTGCACGCCTTGCCCGCTGAAGCCGAAATGCTGCCCCAACACGCCGGAGCGCAAGATCCCGCGCGACATCAACGAGGCGGCCAGAGACAAGGCCAGGGCGCTTGCCGAAACTGAGGCGTTCCAACGTTCATGCAACGAGCGGCGGAAGATCGAGATGCGCTTCGCTCATCTGAAAACCCACCACGGCTTCAATCGCCTGCGCCTGAGGGGCCTCACAGGTGCACGCGATGAGTTCCATCTTGCCGCTATCGCCCAAAACCTCAAGGCGCTCGCCAGCCGGATGGTGTGAGAAGCGTCGCAGGAGCAACCGCATCGATATCGTGACAGGCGCATGGACGCTGACCGAGCTGCAAAACGTCCTCGCCGCAGACTTTTTCAACGGCATCAGGTGCAGACGGAAGTACGCTGATCGATTATTGGCGACGACTTTGTCGCGTGCCACGCTGATGTGGCTCCGTCGGTCCATGAAGCACGGCAGTCATAGAGCCATTCCGAATTGTCGGCGTGACAGCACAATTGCACTTAGCCAGCCGCGGTTCATCGTCCCTGCGCCAGAATTATCCTGAGAGGCGATGGCGAAAGGCTTGGGCGATGATCGAGATCCGGCGTATCACATCAGCAAATGCGGCGTTGCTGGAGAATACCGCCGCAGAGGTGTTCGACC
>Ga0081540_1001939_pt1 | contig 17319 bp, 12 predicted proteins | sample TabmetS2T1R1_FD_71024 | JGI IMG/M metagenome (GOLD analysis project Ga0081540, IMG submission 71024) | Tabebuia heterophylla rhizosphere microbial communities from the University of Puerto Rico - S2T1R1 | ecosystem: Host-associated > Plants > Roots > Rhizosphere ... | reverse complement strand
CGCCGGCCACCAGCCCACGCCGAGCGGCCGCCAGGGGCCGCCGGCAGGCTGGCATGTCCCGCCCCGACCGAGCAGAGAAGGACAGTCATGAACGCAACGCCCGCCGCCACCCGGGCCGCGGCCGCGAATCCTGCGCCGGAGCGGATGGATGGCGTTCGACGTGCCAAGCCGACACGGCTACATCGCGTACGCACCGGACTCCAGCGAGCAGCCTGTCGCCGCATGGAAGTACTGACATGGCCTTCTGAGCTGGTCGGGGTGGCCGGATTTGAACCGGCGGCCTCTTCGTCCCGAAGCCAACGCGCGAGGTCGCCTACCACCACTCATACTCTGTCTGACCTGGTTGCGCCGTCCGTCGACGTCCGCTGGCGTCCGCTGGTGGATGTGGCGGTTGTTACTCAGTTGGTTACTCACCCCGCTCAGGGCAGGACGGCAGGACGCCGCGAGCGTAAGCCATCTGCCATAGGGAGGAGGCCTCAGCCTCAGTCGCCTGGACCACGGTCCTTAATAGTGCTGCCAGGTTGGGGGGCTTGGTCATTGCCGGATGGGTTCTGAGCCTGATTCACTGGTCTCGTTCGGCGCGGTCGGGCAGGCGGCATCGCCTCCGATCCGAATCCCGAGATCCTAGGGGGGATCATAGGCATGGCACTCGGTATGTACTTCCAGTCACCCGGGTTCACCCCGGACCTTTACGACGAAACGATCAGGCAGCTGGAGCAGGCTGGCACAGGCTTTGGCAAGGTGCCGGGCCGGATCTTCCACTGCGCAATGGAAGCGGGGGGAGTCATCCAGGTCTTCGATGTGTGGGAATCGATGGAGCAGTTCCAGAAGTTCGGAGAGACGCTGCTGCCCATCCTGAACAAAATGGGTATAGACGTCGAGCCGCAGGTCGCGACCGTCCACAACATGCAGAACGGCTAGCCGCGATTCAACCCTCGGGAGTGAGAGCCCCGGCGCTGCAGCCAGGGCTCTGCTCCCACAATGCTTGATCAACGGCGGATGGCCACGCTCGCAGATGGCTCCGACCCCGACCCCGCGGTGGTTCGCTTAGCTACCCAGCACGGCCAAACACCGCTCTGCTGGGAGTGACATGCCCTCTGACCTGGGTCGGGGTGGCCGGATTTGAACCGGCGGGCTCTTCGTCCCGAAGCCACCGCGAGACAACACCGGCTGTTTGTGTTCTTCCATGTCGCGGTCTACACCGGAGCACGTCGCGGCGAGCTGCTCAACCTGCGATGGAAAGACATAGACCTCGACGCCAAGAAGATCACCATCACCGGATCGACAGCCGTGATCGGAGGCGAGCGCGTCAACGGGACAACCAAGAGCGGCCGAACCCGTGTCGTCTCCATCGATGATGAAACTGCCGTTGTCCTTCGTCAGCGCAAGGCCGACCAGGCCGCCGAGCAACTGCATGCGGGCGACTCCTGGCGCGGAACCAGGGACGGGTATGTATTCACTACCGGATGGGGCGAGCCCATCTACCCCGATACCGTCACATCGCTGATGACCAAGCTAATCCGCGCCCACAACGATCCCGACCAGGGTCCCTCGCCAAGGAACCAGCTACCGCACGCCAGGCTGCACGACCTCAGACACCTTCACGCCACGACCTTGCTGCTCTCAGGCGTGCCCGTCCACGTTGTCGCCGCCCGCCTGGGCCACGCCGACCCGGCCATCACCCTGCGCGTGTACGCCCACGTGATCCGCAGCGCCGAGGCCGCGGCCGCAGACATCTTCGCCCAAGGCCGTCAAGGCCGCATAGCACCCCGGCTGTTAGCAAACCCGTTAGCAAAAGGCCACTTCCTCTTCGAACATAAGCGCGGAAGTGGCCTTTTAGCTGGGAGCCGCCTATCGGAATCGAACCGATGACCTACGCATTACGAGTGCGTCGCTCTAACCGACTGAGCTAAGGCGGCGTGTCGCCTGGCGGGACGACGCGATGAGTCTACCGGAAGGCCGGGACGCCGGGTTCGCGTCCGGGCGGGTCAGCGGGGTTGAGAGCCGTAATATCCTCGGCGTGAGGCTTCACCAGGACGAAGCGCGGGCGCGGTTCGCCGCCGGGCCGGTGGTGCGCCTGGGAACCGCCGATGGTCAGGGGCGGCCGCACGTGGTGGTGGTCACCTTCGTGGTCGACGGTGACATGATCTATACGGCCGTGGACCAGAAGCCGAAGTCGGGCAGGCCGCTGAAGCGGCTGCGCAACGTCGGCGAGAACCCGGTGGTCACCATGCTCGCCGACCATTACTCCGAGGATTGGGAAACGCTGTGGTGGGTTCGCGCCGACGGGAGGGCCGCGATCCTGACGGGCCGGCGGGAGATGGCGGCCCCGCTGAGGTTGCTGACCGACCGGTACTGGCAGTACCGGGAGGCGCCGCCGACGGGGCCGGTGCTGGCGGTGACGGTGGAGCGGTGGACCGGCTGGAGCGGAGCCCGGGCAGGCTGAGCCCGGGTCGATTGAACACTGCGGCGCGAGGGCTGCGCCGACACTGGATCTTCGTGGCGCTGCTGGTACTGGCGGCGGCGCTGCGCGGCGTCGTGCTCGCGGCCTACCAGCCGGCGCTGATTTTCCCGGACAGCGTGCGGTACCTGCAGTACGCGCACAACTTCATCCACGGGCGGTGGAGCCCGGACGCGCTGCGGCAGAGCGGGTACTCGGTGCTGATCATCCCGATCGCGGCGCTGCACGCAGAGTGGCTCATCCCGCTGACGCAGCATCTGGCCGGGCTGGCCACGGCCGTGCTGGTGTACGCGGTGCTGATCCGGTTCGGCGCGCGGACCTGGCTGGCGGCGCTGGCCACGATCCCGGTTCTGTTCGACCCGCTGCAGCTCGTGCTCGAGCAGTACGTGCTGACCGACGTGTGGACGCTGCTGCTGATGGTCGCGGCGCTGGTCCTGCTGGTGTGGCGGCGGGACGGGCTGACGGTCCGCGCCGCGGCGCTGGCCGGGCTGCTGCTCGGGGTGGCCGTGACGTTCCGGGACCAGGAACTGATCATGATCGTCCCGGCCGCGCTGTACGTGCTGCTGCTCCAGGGACGGCGGCTGGTCCGGCTGGCCGCGCTGACCGGGTCCTTCCTGGTGCCGGTGGTGGGCTACCTGGGGTGGTTCGCCGCGGCGCACGGGGTATGGAATTTCACTACGTTCGACGGGGCGTTCCTGTACGGGCGGGTGGCGGACTTCGCCGACTGCCAGGGCCTGAACCTTCCCGCCTACGAGCGGCCGCTGTGCCCGGCGGAGCCGCCGGCGCAGCGGAACGCGGACTTCTACACCTGGGATCCGTCCTCTCCGCAGTGGACCTTCACGCCCCCGGCCGGCAGGTCCAGGGACGCGGTCGTGCGCGACTTCAGCCTGCGGATCCTGCGGCACCAGCCGGGCGCATACGCCGAAGCCGTCGTCCGGGACCTCGGCTACGGGTTCTCGCCGGTCCGCGGGGCCGGGCCGGAACGGTACTCACCGGCCTACCTGGAGTTCCAGACGAAGGTCCGGCCGGACCGGGAGGCGTACGCCTCGATCGGGAAGCTCGGCTACCCGCCTCCGGAGATACGCGCCGGGCCGGCCGCGTTCCTGGCCGCGTACGGGCGGTGGTTCTACCTGCCGGGGCCACTGTTCGCGGCCGGGCTCGCACTCGCCCTGGCCGGCCTGGTCTTCGGCCGCGGAGATAGGCGAGCGCTGCTGCTGTTCACGGTCAGCGCGGTGGCCGTCGTGCTGCCCCCGGCCATGTTCGCCACCTTCGACTGGCGGTACCAGCTGCCGCAGCTCAGCCTCATCCCGGTGGCCGCGGTCCTCGGCGCTGACGCGATTCGCAGCAGGTTTTCAGCCAGCCTGGAGGGAAGGTCGGCCAACCTGTAACCCGTGACGATCACCGAACGGGAGGCGGCCACACCGGTTCAGGCTCGAGCGGTCACGCGGGCGTGGTGGCGGGCCGTTCGGCGTCATTCCTTTTTCCTCCTGGTCCTGACGGCCGGCCTGGTGCTGCGGGTGCTGGCCCAGGCCGCCTACCAGCCCGCGCTGCTGTACATCGACTCGGAGAAGTACCTCGGGGGCTCGGTGGCCACCGCGCCGCAGGGGTACCAGGCGCTGCTCCGGCTGCTGGAGCCAGTCGGCGGGCTCGCGCTGGTCGCGGCGGTCCAGCACGTGTTCGGCCTGGCCATAGCGGTGGCGCTGTACGTGGTGCTGCTGCGCCGGGGGGCGCCGCGGTGGGTGGCGACGCTGGCCGCCGCGCCGGTGCTGCTCGACGCGTACCAGCTCCAGCTCGAGCAGACGATCATGCCGGACGTGCTGTTCGAGACGATGATCGCGGCGGGGCTCGTGGTGCTGCTGTGGCGACCCGGGCCGTGGCCGCTGGCGGTGGGCGCGCTGGTGCTCGGCGCGGCGGTCACGGTGCGGGAGATCGGCGCGGTGCTGATCGTGCCGGTGGTGGTGTTCGCGGCGGTGACCGTGCGCGGGTGGCGGCGCAAGCTGCAAAGGTCCGCGCTGGCGGCCGGGTGCTTCGTGCTGCCGGTGCTGGGCTACCTGACCGGGACATTCCTGGTCAGCGGGCACTTCGTGATGTCCGGCAACGGGCCGAGCCCGCAGTACGGGCGGGCGGCGGCCGCGGCGGACTGCGCCACGCTGCGGCTGCCCGCCGACGAGCGGGCCCTGTGCCCGTCACCGGCGCAGACGCTGGCGCTGGGCGGCATCGACGGGCTGCTGCACAACCCGCGCTCGCCCAGCCACACCGTGCCGGTCCCGCCCGGGCTGACCCGCGCCGAGTTCCTCGACCGGTTCGCGCTGGCCGTCTTCCGGCAGCAGCCGCTGCGGGTGGCCGCGTCCGTCGCCCGGGACTCGGCCCGGCTGTTCGCGCCGGTCAGGGACGGCGACCCGCAGATAACGCCCATCGCGCGCTGGCAGTTCCAGGACTTCTACCCGACCTATCCGCGGACGTACTCGATGGCCTTCCTCACCCGGCTGGCGCACGCGCACGGCAGCGGCGGCGACCTGGCCGCGGTCCAGCCCGCCGCCTCGTTCCTGCGGACCTACCAGCTGGGCGGCGGCTACACGCCGGGGCCGCTGTACGCGGTCTTCCTGGTCGCGGGGGTGGCGGGCGCGGTGCGGCGGCGCACCGAGCTGCGCGTGCCGTGCCTGCTGGTGACGCTGGCCGCGGTGGTGCTGCTGGTGAGCTCGGACGCGTTCGAGTTCTCCTGGCGGTACCAGCTGCCCGCCGTGGTGCTGCTGCCGCTCGCCGGGGCCCTGGGGGTCACGGCCCTGATCCGGGGCAGAGCGTCCCGCTCCGCGGCACCTTCAGGCTGATCAGGTAGGCGTTCACGATCGTGTCCACGCAGGAGCTGCCCTCGCCGTAGGCGGTGTGGCCGTCGCCGTTCCAGCCGAGCAGCACGCCGGAGGACAGGTCGGCGGCCAGCGCCCGCGCCCAGCGGTACGGCGTGGCCGGATCGCGGGTCGTCCCGACCACCAGGATGGGGGCCGCGCCCGCGGCCTTGATCGCGACCGGCGGCGCGGCCGCCACCGGCCAGTACGCGCAGGGCAGGTTGCCCCACACGATCGACTGGCCGAACAGCGGCGCCGCCCGTCCGGCCGCCGACGCCGCCGCCTGCCAGCTGGCCAGCGACCGCGGCCAGGGCCGGTCCACGCAGCTGATCGCGGTGTTGGCGTCCACCAGGTTGGCGTAGGTCCCGTCCGCGTTCCGCTCCAGCAGCAGGTTGGCCAGCTGGACCAGCACGGTGCCGTCACCGTTGAACGCGTTGACCAGCGCGTCCTTCAGGTCGGGCCAGGTCGACTTGCTGTACAGCGCGGCCGCCACCCCGTTCAGCAGCAGGGCGCCGCTCGCCACCTGGCCGGTGCCGAGCTCCTGCGACAGCGGCCGGGAATTGGCCCGAACGATCAGGGCCTCGAGCTGACCAGCGGCATTCTGCCCCAGCGGGCAGCCGGGACGCGCCCGGCACCACGCGGCGAACGAGCCGAACGCGGTCTGGAACCCTTCGGCCTGGACGGCATCGGACTGCAGCCCTGTCGTGTCCGGGTCCACCGCGCCGTCGAGGACCAGCGCCCTGACCCGGTGCGGGAACAGCTGGGCGTACCAGGTGCCCAGGTAGGTGCCGTAGGACTTGCCCAGGTAGGTGAGCCGGGACTGGCCGAGCGCGGCGCGGAGCACGTCCAGGTCGCGGGCCGCGTTCTGGGTGCCGACGTACGGCAGCAGCGCCCGGGAGTTCTGCTCGCACCGGGACGCGTAGAACTTGCCCTGCCGGACCACGGTGGCGAGCTGCGCGGCGTTGTCCGGCATCTCGTCGGTGGACACGTACGTGTCCAGCTCCGGGCCGGTCAGGCAGCGCACCGCGGGCTCGCTGCCGCCCACCCCGCGCGGGTCGAAGCCGACGATGTCGAACCGTGACAGCACGGCGGACGGGATCTCGCCGCGCGCCGCGAGCGCGTACTGGACGCCCGAGCCGCCCGGGCCGCCCGGGTTGACCACCAGGGCGCCGACCCGGTGGGCGGCGTCGGCGGCCGGGAGCTTGATGACCGGCAGGGAGAAGCGCGGCCCGCCGGGACGGGCGTAGTCGAACGGAACCAGCAGGCGGGCGCACTGGAAGCCGTTCTCGCAGGGCTGCCAGGCCAGGTGCTGCGCGTAGTAGGCGGGGGACGTGGAAGGCAGGTCGTTCGGGACCGATGAGCTACTGGAACAGCCGGCCAGCAGGATCGCCGCGGCGGCCAGCCAGCTACGGCGCCCGGGTCTCACCCTTTCCCGTGCATGGACTCGTACGCCTTCCGCGACCCGCACACGCTGGCCTTGGGGCAGGGCGCGGCCCGGCCGTCGGCGGCCAGCTTGACCACCACCGTGTCCGAGGGGACGTTGTGGCCGATCACCGTGCCCGGGCCTTCCGGTGAGGTGACGGCCGCGCCCACCGGCGGGGCGTCCTTGCGGAAGTCCTGGTAGAGCGGGTGCTCGTACTTCAGGCAGCACATCAGCCGGCCGCACGCGCCGGCGATCCGCAGCGGGTTCACCGGCAGCTCCTGGTCCTTGGCCATCCGGACCGACACCGGCTCGAAGTCCTTCAGGAACGTGGCGCAGCACAGGTCGCGGCCGCACGGGCCGATCCCGCCCTGCAGCCGCGCCTCGTCCCGCGGGCCGATCTGGCGCAGCTCGACCCGCGCCTTGAGCCGGCCGCCCAGGTCACGGACCAGCGCGCGGAAGTCCACCCGGTGCGGCGCGCTGAAGTACACCACGAACACGTTGTCCGCGCCGATGAAGTCCACCGCGGTGACCTTCATCGGCAGCCCGTGCTCGCGTATCAGGCGGCGGGAGGCGAGCCGGCCCTCGGCCCGCCGCCTGCGGTTCGCCTCGTCCCGGGCCAGGTCGTCCTCGGTGGCGATCCCCTCGCAGACCGGCAGGCCGTCGATCTCCTCGGACACCCACTGCGGGGCCCAGACGCACTCGGCCACCTCGGGTCCCGAGTCGGTGGGCACCAGGACCTTGTCACCGATGGCCGGCTTATGGGCTCCGGGGTCGAGGTAGTAGAGCCGGCCGTACCGCTCGAAGCTCACCGCCATCATCATGCCCACGCAGCCAGACTACGTTGTCCGGGTTTGCCGCTACCAGGCTGGCGCGGGTCGAGGCGTTTTGTCGGAGCCCGGTGTCATTGTCTGGGCATGCCCCGAACATCATCATGTAGTGGCCTGGGTGAGCTCTTGGCGAAGCAGTCCTCCGTGGTCAGCCGCGCGCAACTGCTCGCCCTGGGCATGAAGGACAATGCCATGCAGTACCGTGTGCGGCGCGGCGGCCCGTGGCAGACGCTGCTGCCCGGCGTCTACCTGGCGGCGAGCGGCATGCCGAGCCTTTCGCAGAAGGAGGTGGCCGCGCTGCTCTACGCCGGGCCAGGCAGCGTCGTCACCGGTCCGATGGCCCTGCTGCACCACGGCATCCGAGGTGGATCGGCTTCTGCCGACGTCATCGACGTGCTCGTGCCGATGAGCCGGCGACGCCTCAGCACCGGCTTCATTCGTTTGCAGCGAACCGTCCGGATGCCGGCGCGGACCTCGTCCGCCGGGCCGGTGCGGCTGACCCCGGTGCCCCGTGCGGTAGCCGACACCGTCCGGGTGCTCACTGAACTGCGGGACGTCCGGGCCGTGGTTGCGGACGCGGTTCAGCTGGGCCGGTGCACGGTGAGCCAGCTGGCCGAGGAGCTGCGGATCGGGCCGGTGAGGGGTTCCGCCGTGTTCCGCTCGGTTCTAGCCGAGGTGGCCGACGGCATCAGGTCTACGGCCGAAGGGGACCTGCGCGACCTTATCGGGGCGGCGCGGCTGCCGATGCCGTTGTTCAACCCGTCGTTGTTCGACGGCGATGCCTTCCTGGGCAAGCCCGACGGGTGGTGGCCGGACGCCGGTGTCGCCGGCGAGGTCGATTCGCGGGCCTGGCATCTGTCCCCCGACGACTGGGACCGCACCAGGCGCCGCCACGACCTGATGGCCGCGGCCGGCATCATCGTCCTGCACTTCTCCCCGCGCGAGCTCAGGCGCGAGCCGGCCAAGGTAGCTCAGCTGATCCGGGGCGCCCTGAACCGCGGCCTCACCCGTCCCCCTCTTCCCATCCGCACCATCCCCTGCCCTGGCTTGAGTCAATGAGAGGAACCCTCTACCTGATAGATGCGGTAGAGGGTTCCTCTCATTGAATTTCCGGGGGGCACGCGGGGGGCCGGGAGGGAGTGCGGGAGGGAGGGAGTGCGGGAGGAGAGGGGGAGGGGGGGTCAGCCTTCGGAGAGGGAGAGGGCCATTTCTTCGACGGCGAGCAGGGGGGCGACGTTGAGGGTGAGGAGCTCGCGGCAGTGCATGATGGCCTGCAGGCGGCGGAGGGTGGCCTCGGGGGTGGAGGCGGAGGCGAGCTTGCGCAGGTCGGACTCGGGGTTGGCGAGCTCCACTCCGGCGCCTAGCTGCAGCATCAAGATGTCACGGTAGAACAGGGCCAGCTCGAGCAGGGCCTGGTCCAGGGTGTCGCGCTTGACCCGGGTGGCGCGGGACTTCTGCCGGTCCTCCAGGTCCTTCATGGCGCCGGCCATGCCGCGCATCGCCTTGGCCACGCCCTTGCCCGAGGATCCCTCGCCGAACGCCCGGCGCAGCGCCTCGCGTTCCGGCTCGTCGAGTTCCTCGGTGACCGCCTTGGCTTCCTCCTCGGCGGTGCGGACCAGGGTGGCGGCCGCGGACAGGGCCGGGCCCATTGACGTGACTACCGAGGGGACGCGCAGAACGTCGGCGCGGCGTCTGGCCGCCGAAGCGTCAAGCGCCAGGCGCCGGGCGCGGCCGATGTGTCCCTGCGCCGCCCGCGCCGCGGCCAGCGCGCGAGCGGGCTCGATGCCGTCCCGCTCGGTCAGCACCTGAGCCACGGCCGCCGACGACGGCACGACGAGCGTGACCACCCGGCAGCGCGACCTGATCGTGGGCACCAGGTCCTCGGCCGAGGGCGCGCAGAGCAGCCAGACGGTCTGCGGGGCGGGTTCCTCGATCGCCTTGAGCAGGGCGTTGGCGGCCTGTTCCGTGCACCGGTCGGCGTCCTCGAACAGGACGATCTGCCAGCGCCCGCCGGTCGGCTTGCCCGCCGCGCGCAGCACCAGGTCGCGGGTCTGCTTCACCCCGTAGGAGAGCCCCTCCGGGCGGATCAGCAGCAGGTCGGCGTGGGTGCCGGCGAAGACCTGGCGGCAGCTGTTGCACTCGCCGCAGCCGCCGGACGGGCACAGCAGCGCGGCGGCGAAGGCGCGCGCCGCCACCGAGCGCCCCGACCCGGGCGGGCCGGTGAACAGCCAGGCGTGGGTCATCGCGCTCCGCTGTCCTATTCGGGGGGGACGACCCCCCCGAGCCCCCCCGCCAGGTGGCCGGCCTGCAAGCACCGAGGCGGCCCCCGCGGCGGCCCGGCGGAGCTGGGCGACGACCGCGTCCTGGCCGGGGAGGTCGGTGAAAACCCCGGTCACGAGCGGTGCCGGCCGCCGGGCCCGGAGGGCGGGGACCCCGCGTGCAGGGAGGGACCAGGGGGGACGGGGGGCGGGAGCCCCCCGTGCGGATAAGGCGTGGGGGTCAGGACCTCTTCCCTGATCGCCGGGAAGTCACCGGTGCTGGCCTCGGCGGCCGAGGGCACCGGGTCGGGGAGCAGCTCGCGGATCCGCTCCTCGATCTCGCGGGTGATCTCGGCCGGCGGGCGGTCGGCGTCGAGCACCAGGTAACGGGCGGGTTCGGCACGGGCCAGGGCCAGGAAGCCGGCCCGGACCCGGAGGTGGAAGTCGGCGGGCTCGGCCTCCAATCGGTCGGCCGAGCGGGCCCGGCGGCTCAGCCCGGCCATCGGGTCCATGTCCAGCAGGATCGTAAGGTCCGGGGTGCGCCCGTCGGTCGCCCACCGGTTGAACCTGGCGATCTCGTCGACCGGCAGGTCCCGGCCCGCGCCCTGGTAGGCGAGGGAGGAGTCGACGTACCGGTCGGTGATGACGATCGCGCCCCGGGCCAGCGCGGGCGCGATGACCGAGGCGACGTGCTCGGCCCGGTCGGCCGCGTACATCAGCGCCTCGGCGCGCGGCGACATGCCGGTGTGCGAGGTGTCCAGGAGCAGCGCGCGCAGCCGCATGCCGATCTTGGTCGCGCCGGGCTCGTGCGTCTTCTCCACGTCGTAGCCGAGCTCGCGGAGCCAGATGGCGATCAGCCGGGCCTGGGTGGTCTTGCCCGAGCCCTCGCCGCCCTCGAACGCGATCAGCAGCCCCGGCGGCGGTCCGGCCGGGGTGCTGCCGTTGACATGGCCGGGCTCGCCGATCGGCGGGGGCGGCTCGTTGCGGATCGCCGCCATCAGGTCCTCGCGCAGCGGCACGCCCTTGCGGTCGTCCATCTGCCGGTAGGCGCGGATCCCGAGCAGGAACGCCACCAGGGCGGCCAGCAGGATCACCGCGTTCTGCCCGGCCGAGACGTAGGTGACCGTGCCGATCTTCACGTCCCCGGTGCCGTTCAGGCTGACGATCAGCCTGGTGAACAGGGCCGACAGGAACGGGACGGCGGCGATGACGGTGAGCAGGATGATCTGGATGGAGGACTGGAAGAAGGCGAAGACCCGGCCGCGGGTGGCGTCGTCCACCTCCAGGCCGACGATGGTGAAGCCGGTGGAGTAGGCGACCCCGGACAGCGCACCGAGCAGCACCACGAACAGGACGACGGCGCCCAGGTTCGGGATCAGCCCGATGAGCGCGAGCGGCACCGCCGCGGCCGCGATCGTGATGCCGAACAGCCGCCGGCGGCTGAAGCTGCCGAGCACCTTGGTGCCGACGACCATGCCCAGCGCCATGCCGACGAAGATCGCGGCGAAGACCAGGCCCCAGCCGGCGCTGCCGCCGTGCAGGGTGAAGGTGATGTAGAAGTAGCCCAGGCCGATCACCACGCCGGCCGCGGCGAACGCGCCCACCATGCCGATCACCAGGCCGCGCACCACCGGGGTCCTGCCGATGAACCGCCAGCCCTCCCAGATGGACCTGGCCGCGGACGGCGCCGAGATCTTCTCGCTGTCGTTCCGCTTGGGGATCTCGCGGATGAAGTAGACGGTGAGCGCGGAGATGAAGTAGGTGGCGGCGTTGAAGTACAGGGCCAGGTCCACGTTGCTGGCGTGGAACAGCGGCGTGACCCGGCTGATTCCGTCGCTGACCAGGGCGAGCACGCTGAACACGCCCGCCGCGAGCGGCGCGGTGCCGTACGTGCTCAGGATGCTGAGCTGGTTGGCCCGTTCCAGCTTGTCCTTGGGCACCAGGTTGGGGATGGACGCGGAGGTCGCCGGGGCCCAGAACTGGGTCGTGATGCCGGCCAGGAACTTCGCGACGTAGATCCAGGTCAGGTTCGGGAAGATGGGGATGGACACGAACAGCAGGCCGCGGATCACGTCGCCGGTGATCATCATGATCCGGCGGTCCATCCGGTCCGCCAGCGCCCCGGCCAGCGGGCCGAACAGCAAGGCGGGCAGCAGCGTGGCCAGCCAGACGCCGCCGACGGCCGAACCCTTCGCCACCGCGCCGCCGGAGGCCAGCGAGGGCGCCAGCGCGGTGAGCGCGACGATGCTCAGCCAGTCGCCCAGGCTGGACAGGGACAGCGCGATCCACAGCCGGCGGAACGGCTTGATCGACAGAACCCCCTGGCGCCGGGCATGGTGGCGCCGCGCGGCGCCGTTCCCGAGCTTCCCCCGGTCGGCGCCGTCCTCGTGTGGCGCGGCGCGGAAGTTCACGGCGTTAGCGTATCGGCAGTGCTGGCCGCATAACGGCTTAGTCCCCGATCGTAATTATAGGACGAAAGTTCAAGATCGTTTTGACCCCGAACGGGCCGGCGTGGCTGCCTTCCTCCTGGTAGTAGTGGTTTTGCGGCGGGTCGTCGGCGGAGCCGCGCGCCGGTCGGCGAGGAGCTCGGCCGCCCGCTGGTCGGTGATCGCGGCCACCTCGTCGCCCTTGCGCAGCGACGCGTTGGTCTCCCCGTCGGTCACGTACGGGCCGAACCGGCCGTCCTTGATCACCATCGGCTTGCCGGTGGCCGGGTCCTGGCCGAGCTCGCGCAGCGGAGCCGCGGCGCCGGTGCGGCGGCCGCGGGTCTTCGGCTGGGCGAACAGCTCCTTGGCCTCGGCCAGGGTCAGCGTGAACAGCTGCTCCTCCGACTCGAGCGACCGGCTGTCCGTGCCCTTCTTCACGTACGGCCCGTACCGGCCGTTCTGCACGGTGACCGGCTCGCCGTCCAGCTCGCCGAGGGTACGGGGCAGGCTGAGCAGCTTCAGCGCGTCGTCCAGCGTCACCGTGTCCAGCGTCATCGACTTCAGCAGCGAGGCCGTCCGCGGCTTGGCCGAGGACGGTGCGTCCTCGGGGAGCAACTCGGTGACGTAGGGGCCGAACCGGCCGGCCTTGGCGACCACCTCGCGGCCGCTGTCCGGGTCGGTGCCGAGAGAGGTGTCCCCGTTCGGCTGGTTGAAGAGCTCCTCGGCCTTTTCCACGGTCAGCTCGTCCGGCGCGATGTCCTCGGGGACGTTCACCCGCTGCCCGTCCCGCTCCAGGTACGGGCCGTACCGGCCGACCCGGACCACGATGTCGGAGCCGGCCAGCGGGAACGAGCTGACCTCGCGGGCGTCGATATCGCTGATGTCGCCCACCAGGGACTTCAGGCCCCGGTCTTCGATGGCACGGTCGGCGCTTTCGCCGTCGCCCTCGGGGGTGCCGAAGTAGAACCGGCGCAGCCACGGCACCCGTTCGGCTTCACCGCGGGCGATCTCGTCCAGCACGTCTTCCATGCGGGCGGTGAACTCGTAGTCGACCAGCTGGCCGAAGTGCCGCTCCAGCAGGGTGACCACAGCGAAGGCGAGGAACGACGGGACCAGCGCGGTGCCCTTCTTGAACACGTAGCCGCGGTCCAGGATCGTGCCGATGATGGTCGCGTAGGTGGACGGCCGGCCGATCTCCCGGTCTTCCAGCTCCTTGACCAGCGACGCCTCGGTGTAGCGGGCCGGCGGCCTGGTGGAGTGCTCGGCCGGGGCCAGCCGCAGCACGTCGAGCGGGTCACTCTCGGCCAGCGGCGGCAGCCTGCGCTCCCGGTCGTCCCGGTCGGCGGCGTCGTCGGTGTCCTCGACGTAGGCCTTGAGGAAGCCGTAGAAGTTGATGACCTTGCCGGTCGCGCCGAACTCGGCGCGCTCGTTGCTGGTGGAGGTGCCCGCCACCCGGACCGAGACCGACTCGCCGGTGGCGTCCTTCATCTGCGAGGCGACGGTGCGCTGCCAGATCAGCTCGTACAGGCGCCGCTCGTCCGAGGACAGGTCGGAGCGGACCTGGTTCGGCGTGCGGAAGCTGTCCCCGGCCGGGCGGATGGCCTCGTGCGCCTCCTGCGCGTTCTTCACCTTGCTGGCGTAGGTACGCGGGGCGTCCGGCACGTAGTTCGCGCCGTACAGCTCGGCGGCCTGCTTGCGGGCCGCGCTGATCGCGGTCTGGGACAGCGTCACCGAGTCGGTGCGCATATAAGTGATGTGGCCGTTCTCGTACAGCCGCTGCGCGATCGACATCGTGTGCTTGGCCGAGAAGCCCAGCTTGCGCGAGGCCTCCTGCTGCAGCGTCGTGGTGCGGAACGGCGCGTACGGCGAGCGCCGGTACGGCTTGCGCTCCACGCTGGACACGGCGAAGGCGGCGTTCTCCAGGCGCTGAGCCAGGGCGGCGGCGGCTTCGGCGTCCAGGTGCAGGACATCTGTGCTCTTGAGCTGGCCCGTCGAGGTGAAGTCGCGGCCCTGGGCGACCCGGCGGCCATCGACGGTGACCAGGCTGGCGGTGAAGCTGGTGGGCTCGTCGGTCTTCTTGCCGTGGTCCTTCGTGCCGAACTCGGCCTCGAGGTCGGACCAGTCGGCCGGGCGGAACGCGATCCGCTCCCGCTCCCGGTCCACCACCAGCCGGGTGGCGACCGACTGCACCCGCCCGGCGGACAGCTTGGGCATGACCTTCTTCCACAGCACGGGCGAGACCTCGTACCCGTACAGCCGGTCCAGCACCCGGCGCGCCTGGTACGCGTCGACCAGGCCGTCGTCCACCTGGCGCGGGTTGGCGATGGCCCGGGCGATCGCCTCCGGGGTGATCTCGTGGAAGACCATCCGGCTGTGCGGCACCTTGGGCTTGAGCTCCTCCAGCAGGTGCCAGGCGATGGCCTCGCCCTCGCGGTCTTCATCGGTGGCGAGCAGGAGTTCGTCGGCGTCCTTGAGCAGGCTCTTGAGCTTGGAGACCTGCTGGCGCTTGTCGCTGTGCACGACGAACAGCGGCTCGAAGTTGTGGTCGACGTCGACGCCGAGCCGGGCCCACGGCTCGCCCTTGTACTTGGCCGGGATGTCGGCCGCGCTGTCCGGCATGTCGCGGATGTGGCCGACGCTGGACTCGACCACGTAACCCTGGCCGAGGTACCCGGCGATCGTCCTGGCCTTGGACGGGGACTCGACGATGACCAGCTTGGTACCGTGGCCGTTCGCGGGCATGGCCTTACCCCGTGCGGCCGTGGTGCCCTTGCCCCTGGTGGCCTTGGCGGTCGTTCCCGCCTTCGTCTTCGCCGTCTGTGTCCTTGCTGGCACGCTTTTCCCGTCCTCATATCCGCGTCGTGACCGCCCTCACGCTACCCGTGGTCACACGCCGCCCCACAGCTGAAACCACCGGGCCGGTTCGGTGTGTTCCCTCGGGCTCACCCGAATACACGGCAGATTTCACTACCGCAGGTTGAATCACCGGTGAACTCAAGCACAATAGGACCGATGGCCGAGTACGCCTACCTCGTCGTGTACCTGCCACGCGGTACGTCCCGAGATGCTCGCGACGCCGCGCGGAGGATCCTGACCGACCACGCCGAGTACGGGGACTGGGAACTGTCCAGGCTCTCGCTCAACGCCGACGGCAGCAGGAAGGCTACCCTCCGAAGGCGAATCATACGCCCAGTCCGCACATTCTGAGCCTGCACGGTAACAACCAAGCAAACAGGGCGTGTATGCCCGCTGGCACACACGCCCTATTCGTTGCGATACGCAGGGTGACGACGAGCCGCCGTCTTGAGTACAGGGTGTAACTTTAACATCACAAGAAGTACTAACGGCGTGCAAAACGCGGATTTGAGCCAACCGCCGGAAAATGAGTCCAGGCCGTTATGGCGCTGACCTCAGGTAAAGCGCTAACAGCCGCCGAGGAACCCGTCCAGGACGCGGGTTCCGAAACGGAGGCCTTCGACCGGAACGCGTTCGTCTATCCCGTGAAACATTCCGGAAAAGTCCAGATCTGGCGATAGCCGCAAGGGGGTGAACCCGAAGCAGCGCATGCCGAGCCGGGAGAACGACTTGGCGTCCGTGCCGGCCGACAGGCAGTAGGGGATCACCCGGGCGTCCGGGTCCTCAGCAAGAAGTGCGCTGGTCATCGCGTCGTAGAGGGCACCGTCGGGGGTGGTCTCGAGCGCGATGTCGCGGTGGATGAACTCCCGGGTGACGCCGGGCCCGAGCACCCGGTCGAGTTCGGCCAGGAACTCCTCCTCGTAGCCGGGAAGGTAGCGGCCGTCCACTTCCGCGGTCGCGATCTGCGGCACGACATTCACTTTGTACCCGGCCCGCAAAACTGTCGGATTTACCGTGTTGTGCAGCGTTGCGCCGATAATACGGGAGAGAGAACCTATTTTGCTGAGCAATTGACCCGGGTCGTTCGGGGCAAATTCGGTGTCAAGTGCCCGAGCTGCACCTTCCAGGAAAGCCTGGACGGACGGGATGAGCCGGACCGGCCACTCGTGCCGGCCCAGCCGGCCGATCGCCTCGGCCAGCTCGGTGACCGCGTTGTCCGGGTTCACCATCGAGCCGTGGCCGGCCGTGCCACGCGCCGTCAGCCGCAGCCAGGCCATCCCCTTCTCCGCGGTCTGCAGCAGGTAGAGACGCTGGCCCGCGAGGGTCAGGCTGAACCCGCCGACCTCGCCGACCGCCTCGGTGACCCCCTCGAACAGCTCCGGGTGCTTGTTCACCAGGAAGCTCGCGCCCCAGGCGCCGCCGGCCTCCTCGTCCGCGGTGAAGGTGAGCACGATGTCGCGGGCCGGCTGGCGCTGCTCGCGCAGGCGCTGGCGGACGACCGCCAGCATCATCGCGTCCATGTCCTTCATGTCGATCGCGCCGCGGCCCCAGACGCACCCGTCGGCGATCTCGCCGGAGAAGGGGTCGATCTGCCAGTCTTCGGCGTTGGCGGGGACGACGTCGAGGTGACCGTGGACGAGCAGGGCGGGCCTGGTCCGGTCCTGGCCTTCTATCCTCGCGACCACGCTGGTGCGCTTGGGGTGCGACTCCAGGACCGTGGGCTCCAGGCCGGCCTCGGAGAGCTTGGCGGCCACGTATTCGGCGGCCCGGCGCTCGCCCGGGCCGGAATGGTCCCCCGGGTTAGAGGTGTCGATCCTGATCAGGTCGCGGCAGATGTCGACGACCTCGTCCTGCGCGGTCACGGTGTCAGCTGTCACCGTCCTATCGTTGCACTGAGGCGGGCCGGATCGGGCTGGGGGTGCGGGCTCGTGCCGTGGAGGACGCGCGGCGTCGGATGGCAAGATCCGGTGGCCTGGGCACTCGCCTGGGAGCGTTCGGTTTGCTAAGGTGACTCAGCCGATGCGTACCCCGCGCATCGCGAGTCCGGGTGGCGGAATAGGCAGACGCGCTAGCTTGAGGTGCTAGTGCCCGTAAAGGGCATGGGGGTTCAAGTCCCCCCTCGGACACGTTAAATCCCCATGAGCGGCCGTTCACGGGCATGCTCGATCGTCACCGCGCTCAGCCTCCGGCCGCGGCAGGTGCTCTGTTTCTTCGCTTTCCCTAGG
>Ga0081540_1001938_pt1 | contig 17324 bp, 16 predicted proteins | sample TabmetS2T1R1_FD_71024 | JGI IMG/M metagenome (GOLD analysis project Ga0081540, IMG submission 71024) | Tabebuia heterophylla rhizosphere microbial communities from the University of Puerto Rico - S2T1R1 | ecosystem: Host-associated > Plants > Roots > Rhizosphere ... | reverse complement strand
GCCGTGCTGGAAGGGACTCATCGTCCCCGGGTCGACGTTGATGTACGGGTCCAGCTTGAGGAACGTGATGTCGAGGCCGCGGTTCTCGAGGAGGGCCCCGATGCTCGCCGAGGCCAGCCCTTTCCCGAGAGAGCTGACCACCCCACCCGTCACGAAGATGTACTTCGTCTTCTTGGAACGCATGGGGATAATCCATGTGCCAAGAACGGGGCGCGACGTCAACGTGTGGGCTGCGTTCCTCGCAGTTCCGGGACCGCGACCCCCGCCGACGCGGACACCGTCGAGAGACGACAGCGCGTCGCCTGATCCGGAACCCCCACCGACACCACTCCCGATTCGTCCCGGACGAGCGTGTAGCACTCCTTCCGCAGCGGAAACCCCGAGGGCAACCACGCCAGCTGGGCCTCCACGTTCAGCACGGAGTACTCCCCCCGCCTGACGAAGAGGATGGACTCGTCCTCCAGGTGGCCCCCGGGCCGGACGGTGGCGTTGCGCTTCCCGTCGAACGGCTCGGTCACGACGATGGCCTGGTAGAGCAGGTCGCTCCGCGGCTCGAGGGTGCGGTCCATCTCCACGAAGGGCCCGAACGGCATCGCTCCCCCGACCGTCGGCCGCTTCAGCGTCTTCGGCGGGGCGGCTCCCGGGCGCTGGCCCCACGCCACGAGGCTCTTGGCCAGCAGGCGGGCCGGCACCTGCCCTGGGTTCTCCAGGACCGTCCGGGCCCGCAGCGTCACCACGCCATCCCGCTCGCCCAGCGCCTCGACGACGATGCGGACCGTCACGTCGGTGTCGCTGACCTGGGGGAGGTACCTCTCGCGATACCAGAAGGTGTAGATCGCCCAGATTCCGGCCGCGGTGAATGCCACCGCCTGGACGACGTCTTTGATCCAGGAAAACCGGAGCGCCCGTACCCTGAGCTTTTGCTCGAGGCCGGGTGCGTTCATGTCGGTCGGCAAGGGAGCGTCCGGAGTGCGCACGGATGTCAGGGTAGCAAGAGGGGTGGCGGGCAGCGGACAGCGCAGCAGGGAAGTGCGCTCCCGGGGCAGGGGCCATGACATGCTGCGGCGGATGCTGCTCCTCCCCGCCGCGCTGCTTGCCTGCTCCGCGTCCTTCACCGCTGCCGCGGCCCCGGTCACCACCACCGACCTCGTCAAGCAGGCGATGGACCAGGAACGGGCCATCTCGCGCTGCACCGCCTTCGTCGAGACGCAGCACGCGATGGAGTTCGACGGCAGCGGGGCGATCAAGCAGGGACAGGAGCTGTACGTCGTCCGGCGGTTCCAGGGCCTGCCGCCAGCCCAGCGCATCGACATCGTCTCCGCCCGCCGCGCGACCGAGGACGTCGCCCAGCAGCTGCGAAAGCAGCAGAAGTCCACCTCGGAGACCCAGAAGTTCCGGTCCCCGTTCCACCCCGACTCGCGCCCGCTCTACATGTTCTTCCGCGAGGACTCCTCGCCGAGCGAGCCGATCCGCGTCAGCTTCCACCCGACCTACGCCCATCGCCGGGACGCCGGGCTGTTCGAGGGCGCGGCCCTGTTCGATCGGGGCAGCGGGCGACTTCTCGAGTGGACCGCGAATCTGGTCAACCCCCCGACCTTCGTCACCAAGGCCGAGATCCGCGCCCGGTACGCCACGCGGGTCGGGCTGCTCGACGCCCGCTCGGAGGTGACCGTGTCCATCGAGGGCGGGCTGCTCTTCTACAAGCGGCGTGGCCGGATGGATTTCCGCTACAGCGACTACAGCTGCCCCGAGTCGATGCCTCCTCTGCCCGAGCCCCGGGTCGCCGAGCCGCGCGGTGCGCCGCCCGAGCCGCAGTCCCCACCCACGGCCGACCGGGGCTCCTGAGCCTCGTCGAGCGGCGCCTTGGCGCCGCCTCATCAGCGTCCCCCTGGTTCGGGGGGCTGAGCCTCATCGAGCGGCGCCTTGGCGCCGCCACATCAGCGTCCCCCTGGTTCGGGGGGCTGAGCCTCATCGAGCGGCGCCTTGGCGCCGCCTCACCGGGGGGCTGAGCTTCTGCCGTCCGCCCCCTGACGTTCCCCCTGCCGGCCCCTGACCCGCGCCTCCACCTTGGGGGCGTGAATCCCGACGCCGGTTGATATGGAGGGAGACGTGGCGGAGACCAAGGCCCATCCGGTGCACGACGGCCGCGAGTCCGACTGGCTCGACACGGCCCTCGCACGCGCGGCGGGCGCCGCCCCGGTGCCGGGCAACTCCATCCGACTGCTCAAGGACGGACCGGAGAACTTCCCCGCCTGGCTCGAGGCCATCGCCTCTGCCAGCCAGTACGTCTACTTCGAGATGTACATCTTCAAGAACGACCGGATCGGCCAGCAGTTCGCGGACGCCCTGTGCGCGCGGGCTCGCGACGGCGTGCAAGTGCGGGTGCTCTACGACTGGCTCGGCTGCCTCGGAACCTCGTCGCGCCTGTGGCGGAGGTTGCGCGAGGCCGGCGTCCACGTGCGGTGCTTCAACCCCTTCGACTGGTCCAGCCCGCTCGGATGGGTGCACCGCGATCACCGGAAGACGGTGAGCGTCGACGGGCGGGTGGCCTTCGTCTCCGGTCTCTGCGTCGGGGATGCCTGGGCAGGCGATCCGGCGAAGGGGATCGCGCCCTGGCACGACACCGGGGTGCAGATCGAAGGGCCGGCGGTGGCGGACGTCGAGCAGGCCTTCGCCCGGGTCTGGGCGACGATGGGCGAACCGCTGCCGGACGGTGAACGGCGCCCGCGCGCCCAGATGAGCCCCGCCGGCGACACGCGGCTCCGGGTGATCAGCGACGAGCCCGGAACCGCCGGCTTGCTCCGCCTGGACCAGTTCATCGCCAGCGCCGCCCGGCGGACGCTGTGGATCACCGATGCCTACTTTGCCGCGCCTCCGCCCTTCGTCCAGGCGCTGCGGGCCGCGGCCCTCGACGGGGTGGACATCCGGCTCCTGGTCCCGGGCGCGAGCGACATCCCCGCGCTCCAGCCCTTCTCCCGCGCCGGCTTCCGGGCCCTGCTCGAGGCCGGGATCCGTGTCTTCGAGTGGAAGGGGTCGATGCTCCACGCCAAGACCGCGGTCTGCGACGGGCAGTTCGCCCGCGTCGGTTCGACCAACCTCAACGTGGCCAGCTGGCTCAGCAACTACGAGCTGGACGTGGCGCTGGAGGACACCCGCTTCGCCGGAAAGATGGAGGAGATGTTCCTCTCCGATCTGGAGAACTCCACCGAGCTCGTCCTGACGGGGAAGCGGATGCGCAGCTCGGCTCCCCGGCCACCGTCTCAGCGCGTTCCCCGGCGGGTGCGCGGGAGTGCGGGGCGCGCGGCTGCCGGAGCGCTGCGGGTGGGCAACACGGTCGGCGCGGCGATCAGCGAGCGGAGAACGCTGGAAGGCGGTGAGCGACGGATGGTGTTCTCGGGCGGGCTCGCACTGCTGGCGCTCGGCGTCCTCTGGGCGCTGTTCCCGCGGGTCGTCGGGGTGCCGGTGGCCGTCGCCCTGGGCTGGCTCGGGCTGTCCTTGCTCTGGAAGGCGTGGCGGCTCCGGAAGCCACGCGCGACGACGGTCCCCGCGTCGCTGCCGACGACGCTCGACGGAGCGACGGGAGCCCCGCCGCCGGCGTCCAAGAGGTCCGGCGGCCTCCGGACCGACACGCCGAGCTGACCAGCTCGCAGGTGCCCTGGAGTTGCGTTTCCGAACGCACGGCCCTGACGCAAGTCCCTGGCGGGCAGGTGTCCTCCAGGGCAGCCTGCCCACCCTCACGCCTGCTGGAGGTGCTCCATGAACCGTGCGCTTCGCCTCTCGCTCCTCGCCGTTCTTCCCGCTGCGCTGGTCCTGGCCGCGGACAACAAGCCCCCCGCGATGGACGAGCAGCAGGTCGCCCACGTGAAGGACGCGAAGTGGGCGGCCCCGAAGGCGCCGGAGATCCCGCCTGGAGCGATGGGCGCGCCGATCGCCAGCGATCCCAACGGCGCCAACGTCGGCTACGCCAAGTTCGCGCCCGGCTACACCTTCCCGATGCACTTCCACTCCTTCACCGAGTACACCGTCCTCCTCAGCGGGAAGGGCCAGTTCACCGTGAACGGGAAGACCTTCGACCTCGAGCCGGGCAGCTACATCGTCATCCCGGCCAAGGCGCACCACATGGCGAAGTGCGCGCCCGGTGCGGAGTGCGTCCTCCTCACCCGCCGCGCGGGGCCGCCGGACTACAACTGGGTCAAGTAGCGCGTCCCGAGGCGAGCAAGGCCTCGGCCCGGGCCAGGTCCTCGGGCGAGTCGACACCGATGCTCAGGTGCGCCGTCGGCACGCAGCGGATCCGGATGCCGTTCTCCAGAGCGCGCAGCTGCTCCAGCCCCTCGATGCGCTCGAGCGGCGTCGGCGCCAGCGACGCGAGCCGGAGCAAGGTCGGCGTCCGGTAGCCGTAGAGGCCCTGGTGCGCCCAGCGCGCGACCGGGGCGCCGGAACGCGAGAACGGCACGTCGGCGCGGGAGAAGAGGAGGGCGTCCGACCGGACGTCGATGACGGCCTTCACCACGTTGGGATTGCCACGCTCCTCCTCCTCGAGCGGGCGGATGAGGGTGGCCATCTCCACGTCGGGATCGTCGAAGGCGGCGGCGAGCGCCTGGAGCGCCTCGGGGTGGACCAGCGGCTCGTCGCCCTGGACATTGACCACCACCTGGACCGCAGGAGGGAGACGGGCGGCGACCTCGGCGACTCGGTCCGTCCCCGAGGGATGGTGGGAGCCGGTGCGCTCCACCGTCCCCCCGGCCTCCGCCACCGCGGCGGCGATGCGCTCGTCGTCGGTGGCCACCCGCACGTCGGCGAACGCCCCGGACCGGCGACACGCATCGAGGACGTGCACCACGAGGGGGCGTCCGGCGAGCTGGACCAGCGGCTTGCCGGGAAACCGGGTCGAGCCCCAGCGGGCCGGGATGATGGCGACGGGCTTCACGCGTGCTCTCCCGTGACTATCCATCGCCCGTCCACGGTCGCGCCACTTCGTCGCGGAGCGGTCGTCCTCGGTGCCGTCGCCGGCTCGCCGCTGAAACGTGGCGCGCGACGGGTTATGCCGGTGCACACCTTGGAGAGGGGACCCCACACGCCGTGCTCGCCGGCGGAGCGCGCGTCCGGCCGTCCACCACTCGGCCCGGCGCCGAGGGGTGGCTCGGTGCCGCGACCGTGCGCACCTCGGGCGTCACCGTCATGAGCTCCGCCGAGCCTCACCGCGCCGCGGGGGCGGTCAGTCGCCAGGAGTTCCGGACCGTGATGGCCGGCCTCCTGCTGGTGCTCACCCTCGCGTCGCTCGACCAGAACATCGTCGCCACCGCCCTTCCGGGGATCGTGGGTGAGCTCGGTGGCCTCTCCCATCTCTCGTGGGTCGTCACCGCCTTCCTCGTCGCCTCGACCGCCACCACACCGCTCTACGGCAAGCTCAGCGACGTCTACGGGCGGCGGCCGCTGTTCTTCGTCGCGGTGGGCATCTTCCTCGCCGGCTCGGTCCTGTGCGGGCTCGCGCGGGACATGACCCAGCTCATCGTCTTCCGCGCGGTGCAGGGCCTGGGCGCCGGCGGTCTCATCACGCTCGCCCAGACAACGGTGGGTGACCTGCTCGCGCCGCGGGAGCGCGGGCGATACCAGGGGCTCTTCACCGCGGTGTTCGCGGCCTGCAGCGTCGCCGGACCGCTGCTCGGCGGGTTCATCACCGACGTGCTGTCCTGGCGGTGGATCTTCTACATCAACCTCCCGGTGGGAGCGCTGGCCCTGGTGCTCATCGCGGCGGGCCTGCACCGGCCTCACCGGGTCGTTCAGCACCGGATCGACTACGCGGGCGCGGTGCTCATGGTGGCCGGAACCGTGTCGGCCATCCTGGTCCTCACCCTCGACGCCTCGCGCGAGGCCTGGAGCCGCCCCACGCCGTGGATCGAGTCGGCGGTGGTGGTCGTGAGCTTCGGCCTGCTGGTGTGGCGCGAGCGACACGCGGCCGAGCCCATCCTTCCGCCCCGGCTTTTCCGTGACCGCGTCTTCGTCGTCGGCGCAACGGTGGTGGGGCTCACCGCCATGGCGCTGTTCGGGGCGGTCATCTTCCTCCCGCTCTTCTTCCAGCTCGTCCTGGGACAGGCCGCGTCGCGGGCCGGCCTGATGCTCGCGCCACTGATGGGCGGGGTCATCGTGGCCTCGGTCGTGGGTGGCCGGCTGCTCAGCCGGACCGGCCGCTACAAGTTCCTGCCGGTGACCGGCCTGGCGGTGGCCTGCGTGGCGTTCGTGCTCCTGGCCTGGCTCGCCCTCTCCGGAGGCTCGGTGCTGCCGCTGGAGCTCGCGCTGGTCGGGCTCGGGCTGGGGCTCGGGCTCGTGATGCCCAACCTCACCACGGCGATCCAGAACGCGGTCCCCCAGAAAGATCTCGGCGTGGCCACGTCGGCGGCGTCGTTCTTTCGCTCGCTCGGCGGCGCGCTCGGGGTGGCCCTCTCGGGGGCATGGATGACGGCGAGGCTGCACCGGTTGCTTCCGGCAGAGGCGTCGGTCGGCTCGGGCGCGGTCGAGCGGAGCATCGCCGCCATCTCCGCGCTGCCCGAGCCTCAGCGCTCCGCGGTGGTGCACGCCTACCGCCACGCCATTGGATCGACGTTCCTTCTCGGCGCCGCGGTTGCCGGCCTGGGCCTGCTCATCGTGCTCGCGCTGCCGGAGCGGCCGCTGCGGAGCGGAGTCGAGCGTCACGCGGAGAAGCCAGTGGAGGCCGAGCCGGCCTGAGGGACCCGGCGCGTTTCTCGCTCGACGGCAGGCCCGGGACTCTCCCAGACTCGGACGCTCGACGGATGAGCGTTGCCGTTTCCCTGATGTGCCTCACCCTGCTCGCCGGCCCGGGCGTCCCCGGGGGCGACGAGACCGCTCCGGCCGCATCCGTCCTGACCACCGACCCGTCCATCGCCCCGCTCTGGGGAGCCCTCGAGGCCGAGGAGCATCCGGACCGCCTCTGGACCTGGGGCTGGGCCAGCTTCCTCGGAGTGGTGGTGGTCGGGCAGACCGCGATCGCTGCCACCACCACCCACGAGGGAACGAAGATCAACGCCTACGTGAACGTCCCGGCCAGCGCCGTGGGGATGCTGGCGATCGTCTTCGCGCCGCCTGCCGCCGCGTTCGGGCTCGATGACATCCGCCGAATGCCCGAGGACACCGAGGCCCAGCGCGAGGCCAAGGCCAGCGCAGCCCGGGCGCTGTTCAACCGGTCCGTCGAGCAGCAGCGGTTCTACCGATCGCCGCTGAACCACGCCGTCGGGCTGACCGTGAACGCCGGCCTCTCCGCGCTGCTCTACTTCGGCTGGAAGCTGGGAGCCCGCGCCCTCCTCATGCTGGTCGCCGGAACCATCCAGTGGGAGGTCCAGATCTTCACCCGGCCCACGGCGTCGCTCGATCTGGCCACCTCGCGCGGGGTCACGGTCTTCAAGGGGCTCCAGGTCATCCCCCTCCCGAACGGCATCGCGGTCGCCGGCACGTTCTGAGGCGCGCAGCCGGCGGCTCGTGAATGGCGCCTCGCTGCAGCTCCGCGAGGAACCCGCCCCGCGGTGCCACGCTGTTTCCATGCTCCGCGCTTCACGCCTGTCGTGCGCGCTGGTCCTCGTGGCCAGCTGGCTCTCTCCAGCCCAGGCTGCCGGCGCAGCGCCCACGGTGGAGGCGCTGGTGGCCCGCCTCGGCGGATCGCTCGAGCGCGACGCCGGGCGGGAGGGCCAGCCGATCGTTCGCATCGACCTGCACGGGACCGCGGTGACCGATGCCGACCTGGCGGCGATCGGGCAGGTGACGACGCTCCGGCAGCTGGATCTCCGGAAGACGGCCGTGACCGACGCCGGGCTCTCCCATCTCCGCGGTCTCCGGGCGCTCGAGACCCTGAACCTCTTCCGCACGGGGATCGGGGACGCTGGCCTCGCTCACCTCGCGGGACTGACCGCGCTCCGGACGCTGCTCGTGGGTGGCACCCGGGTGACCGACGCGGGGCTCGTCCACCTCCGGCGACTGACCGAGCTCCGGAAGCTGAGCGTGTTCGACACCGCGGTGGGGGACGCTGGCCTCGAGCACCTGGCCGTTCTACCCGCCATCGAGACCGTCCTCACCGGTCGCTCGAAGGTCACGCCGGAGGGCCAGTCGGCGCTCCGGGCGAGACGGCCGGGCATCAGCTTCGAGGAGCCGACGTAGGGTCGGCCGGGAGCGCTCACTCGGCGATGACCGTGACTCCGTCACGCTTGTCGAGTCGGATCGGCTCGCTCCGGGTGAGCTTGCCCAGAGCCGCGGCCAGCGGTTCGGAATGGGTCGTCACCCAGACCTGGGACCTCTTCGCGGCGGCCGCGAGCAGCTCCGCGAGCGGTCCAAGGAGGTCGGGGTGGAGGCTGGTCTCCGGCTCGTTGAGCGCGAGGAGGGGGGGAGGCCGTGGGCTGAGGAGCGCGGCCAGCAGACAGAGATAGCGGACCGTACCGTCGGAGAGCTCACGCGTGTCGAGCGCGCGGAGCAGCGTGGGGAGCGAGAGGAGCGTCCTGAAGCGGCCGTCGATCGCCTCGATCTCCAGCTCCGCGCCGGGGAAGGCGTTGCGGAGATGCGTCATGAGCCCTTGCGCGTCCCCGATGGTGAGGATGGTCTGGAGCGCTGCCGCCAGGTCCCGTCCGTCGTGCGCGAGCGCGGGCGTCCGGATCCCGATCTACGGCTGGCGGAGCGGGGCGTCCAGGTCCGTCCGGAAGTGATGGTAGAAGCGCCAGGCCAGGAACTGGGTTCGGAGCATCGACAGCACCGGGAACCGGTGCGGCTCCGCGAGCTGCGAGAGGACGGACTCTCCCGACCAGAGCGCCCCGGGGAAGGTCACTCGCACACCTTCGGAGTCTCGGAGGAAGGCCGTTCGGTCCTTCCGCTCCAGCACGAGGTGTCTGGCGCGACCATCTCGCAGGTGGGCCCGCTCCTCCTTGATCTCCGGGTCGAGCGCGAAATGCGTCGGCTCCCCGGGGACGGCGGGGTTCGGGCCGAGCGCGAGCTCGAAGTCGAAATCTTCGAGGTCGACCGCGATCTCCACCCGGACGCGCTCGTTCTTCTTCCTCGGGCCGGCCCAGGTCACCGAGGGAATTCCGCCCTCCTCGGAGAGGGTCCGCGCGAGCGTCCCAGCCGCGCCCGCAGTCACCAGCATCAGGCTCCGGTAGAGGTTCGTCTTCCCGCAGCCGTTCGGTCCGACGATGACGTTGACCGGCCCGAGATCGAGGACCAGCTGTCGGAGGGAGCGGTAACCGGAGACGCTCAGCCGCTGAAGCACCGGCGATGAAGTGGCCCCCACGAGCACCACTCCACCGCAGCTCCTCTCGACGGGCAAGGCGATTGCCCGTCACCGCTCACCCGGTCAGTTCAGCAACGCCCGGCAGGTGCAGTCGCCGGTCCCCGAGCAGTAGTAGTTCGTCGAGTCGAGGCACGACAGCCCGGTGCAGCACTGGTCGTTCACCGTGCAGGCCTGCCCGGGCCCGGTGCAGCTGCTGCTCTGGCACGTGCCGGTGGTCGAGCCCGGAGGGATGGAGCAGGCGTACCCCGTGCAGCAATCCGCCGTGGAGGTGCACGTCGAGCCCTTCGGCTGGCACGCCACCGGCGCCTGGCAGGTGCGGTTTCCGGGATCTCCGATGCAGCGGTCCGAGCAGCAGTCGGTGTTCGTGCTGCAGGTTGCACCGTTCGCGCTGCAGACCCCGGCGTCGGGCGTCCCACCCGAGCCCGCGTCGGGAGTTCCGGCATCGACGGGCGGGGGCGGGGTCGGCTGACAGGCAGAGACGCCGGTGTCGGTCGGACGGCAGTCGGTGCCCGAGCAGCAGTCGTTCGTGCTCTGGCAGGTCTCGCCCACCGGCTTGCAGCTCGGCGCGGCGCTGCACCGGAGCTTCCCGTCCTGGCCGGGGAGGCAAGGCGCCCCGCCGCAGCACTCGTCCTTGAAGTTGCACTCGTTCCCGGCGGCGACGCAGCACCCGGCCTCGCCGGTGTATCCGGTCGGGCAGCTCTGCGAGATGCCTCCGTAGCACCGCGGGATGCCGGAGCCGTCGAGCTTGCACACGTCCTTGCCCGGATTGATCTGCCCGCCGCTCGAGATCTTGCCGTTGCAGCAGTCCTGGTTCGCGTTGATGCTGCCGAAGCCACCGTCGGGTTTCGGCACCACCGGCGCGCCGCAGATGTTCCCGGACGGCGCGCAGGCGTTTCCGCTGTTGCAGGTGCCGGTGCACTCGACCTGGCTCGTCGGGTCCCCGCCACCGCAGCAGCTGTTGGTGTCGGTGCACCACGTGCCGGTGAGGCGGCAGCCCTCCGCGGCCTGACACACCGTCGCCCCGGAGCCGGGATCGGTGCAGAAGCGCGAGCAGCAGTTGCTCCCGTTGGCGCAGGGCTCGCCAGCCTGGGTGCAGTTGCCGCCACCCGTCCCGTTCAGGACGAGGCAGTGTCCGACGCCACCGTCGGCGTTGGCCGAGCAGAGGTCGCTGCAGCATTCGTCGTTGTTCCGGCAGATGTCGTTGAGCGCCTGGCAGGAGTACGCCCTCGCACAGAAGCCGCTCTGGCAGTTGGTCGAGCAGCACTGAGAATCGCCGGAGCAGGCCTGGCCGATCACCTTGCAGCTGCCGCCGGCGAGATTCGCGCAGGTGCCGCCGTTGCAGGTCCCGGTGCAGCAGTCATTGCCCGTGCTGCACTGCTGGCCGACGTCCTTGCAGAGCTGGTCGGAGCACGTCCCGTTGACGCAGCTGTTGAGGCAGCAGTCGTTGTTGCTGGTGCAGGCCGTCCCGTTCGCCTGACAGAACTGGGCGACGGCGCAGACCGTCCCGTCGCAGATGCCGCTGCAGCACGGCATGCCCGAGACGCACGCGGCGCCTTGCTGCACGCAGGCGAGAACGCTCCCGCCGTCGGAGCCTCCTCCGCCACCACCACCACCACCGCCGCCGCCGGAGCCGCCATCGGGTCCCGCGTCGACGCCCCCACCACCACCACCGCCGCCGCCACCACCTCCGCCGCCGCCACCGGGATTGCCTCCGCCGGGCCCGCCCGTTGCCGAACCGGTACAGGCCGGAGCGCCCAGCATCAGCAGGGCGCCGACGGAACAGAGGGCGAGAAACGCTCTCGAGGTGTGCATCGACGATGTCCTTTGAGGTCGGCGCACGGGTGTTGAACGCCGCGGCGCCAGTTCGATCATCCGGACGCTCGGGCCGCCTGTCGAAGAAGTGGGAGTGGGCTCGGAGCGCATCGAGTCTGCCGATCGGCGCGCGCGGGGCTTTCTGTGCGCGAGACCCCGCCGTGCCGCGCGCGCGATCGCCCCTGTCGAGGTGCACGTCGCGTGCTCGGGACCGGGGCGGCCAGCTCCCACCTGGGTCATTTTTCGAGGCGTGGTTCTTGAAGACCCTCGCCGGCATGCTCACCTGGGTCGGTATTGCGGTGACGGTGCTCGCCTCTCCCGCCCAACCGGGAGCCACGTACGCGCTGTCGCACGACGTGCTCTCGCCCACGCTGGTCCGTCACGCTCGCGAGCGCACGGCGAACGAGCGCCTCGAGGGCTTGCTCTCCAACCTCGCCGTGGTCCGGAGGAGCTCGGGGACGGACGCGATGATGCTCTTCGTCGCCGTGGCGCCCGTGAGCCGCTACAGCATGGGGCTTCACGCCATCGGAAGTTTCTGACGACACGGATGCGCGCGGGGTCGAGCGGTGAACGTCCCGGGACAGGTGACCGTCCCGTTCGGGACTCCCACCGGTCGGTCCCTCGGGGAGCGGCTGCGCCCCCCCCCCACGGCGCCCTGCGTCAGAGGGAGCGGCCCTCGTCCGCCTCTCCGAGGATCGCTGATTCGCCAATCATTCCAAGGTGATTGGCTCCATCACCGCAACTTGACGCGACGCGAAAGTGGTTTGACTCCACGCGTCACGCTGAACACGCTTCTGCCCGTATGGAGCAGCGACGGCCCGGCAACGAGGTTCACCTCGACGAGTGGGTGAGCCCGCATATCTGCGACCCGGACGGGTTCCTGAAGCCGGGCAAGGTGCTCGAGTGGATGGACGTGGTCGGCGTGCTGGCGGCGTCGCGCCACTGCCGCCGGCCGGTGGTGACGGCGTCGGTCGATGGAGTCGAGCTGCGCGATCCGATCCGCGTCGGCGAGCACGTCGCGCTGCGCGCAGGCGTCGCCTACACCTCCGAGCGCAGCATGGGGATCCACGTCGCGATGTCGAGCAGCGGCCCCGACGCGCTGCCGGCGCGAGAGGTCCTCACCGCGTACATGACCTTCGTCGGGCTCGACGACGCGGGGAAGCCCGTGGTCGTGCCGCAGCTCCGTCCGGAGACGCCGGCGGAGCGAACGCTGTTCCGCGAGGGCCAGCTCCGGCGCGAGTTCCGGCGGAAGCTGGAGAAGGGTGAGCTCTCGGAGGAGACGCCCGCCGGGAGCTTCTCCGAGATCAGCGAGCAGGATCGGCCGCTGCTGGTCCGCGAGCTGCTGAAGATGCTCCCCGGGAACTTCCGTCTCCCCTGGGAGCGCCCGCCCGGGCCGCCGCGCGCGCCGCACCAGTCCTACGTCCACTCGATCGAGCCGGTGCAGGTCAGCGACATCAACTTCCACGGAACGCTCTACGGCGGGAAGCTGATGCGGTGGCTCGAGGTGAACGCGCACCTCTCCGCGCGGGCGTACCTCGGCGGCCGTCCGGCGCGGATGGTCGGCCTGCACGGGCTGACCTTCCTCCGTCCGGTGCAGCGACACGTCTTCGTGCACATCCGCTCGATGGTGGTCCACGCCGAGCCCCACTCGCTCACGGTCCTTGTCAGCGTGGAGGCGGAGGACCCCATCGCCGGCGAGTACGAGGAGACGCTCCGGGCCTTCCTCACCTACGCGCCGTCGGATCCGGCAGTACGGGTGCCTCCGGTCCAGTGCACCAGCGACGAGGAGCAGGCGCTGTTCAAGGAGGTCAGCCACCGGCTGGCGCTCCAGGCGGCGCTCCGGCCGCGCGGGTAGGGGAGGACGCCCGGCGCACGAGACAGTTGCGTGTCCCGGGGCGGCTTTCTCGCCGACCCCGCACGATCGTCCCACCACGCTCGATGCGCTGTTCTCGCTGAACGACGTCGAGCTGTTCGACCTCGAGAAGGACGTCCAGGCGGGCTGCCCGGGACTTGGGCTCCCGGGTCGTCTCGGCGTATGTCGCGTGGGCATGGGACCGTCGCACGAGAAGTACGACCAGCTGATCGGCCGCTGCAAGGGGATCCCGCCCACGCCCACCGCGGTCGTGCATCCCTGCGACGAGTCCTCGCTGAAGGGAGCGATCGACGCCGCACGGGTGGGGCTGATCGCGCCCATCCTCGTCGGACCGACGGCACGCATCCGGGAAGCGGCCGAGAAATGCGGCTTGGACATCTCCAGATATCGCATCGTCGATGCCGCCTACAGTCAGGACTCGGCGGTGAAGGCGGTGGAGCTGGTGCGCAACGGCGAGGCCGAGGCGCTGATGAAGGGGAGCCTCCACACCGACGAGCTGATGGGCGCCGTGGTGAAGAAGGACACCGGGCTCCGGACGGCGCGGCGGGTCAGCCACTGCTTCATCATGGACGTCCCCGGTCACCCAACGCCCCTGCTCATCACCGACGCGGCAATCAACATCGCGCCCACCCTCAAGGAGAAGGTCGACATCGTGCAGAACGCGATCGATCTGGCGCGGGACCTCGGCGGTACGGAGATCCGGGTCGCGATCCTCTCGGCGATGGAGACCGTGAATCCGGACGTTCCCTCGACGCTGGAGGCGGCCGCTCTGTGCAAGATGGCCGATCGCGGGCAGATCACCGGCGCGCTCCTCGACGGGCCGCTGGCGCTGGACAACGCGATCAGCCCCGAGGCCGCGAAGATCAAGAAGATCGACTCACCGGTCGCGGGGCGGGCCAACGTGCTCGTGGTGCCGGACCTCGAGGCGGGCAACATGCTCGCCAAGAGCCTCAGCTTCCTCGCCGGAGCCGACGCCGCGGGCATCGTTCTCGGAGCGAAGGTGCCGATCATCCTCACCAGCCGCGCCGATTCCCTGACTGCACGGCTCGCCTCCTGCGCCGTGGCGACCCTGGTGGCGGACGCACGGCGCTCGAGCGCCCGGCGCGCGGTGAGGTGACGTCATGGCCGAGGCGATCCTCGTCCTGAACGCGGGCTCGTCGAGCCTCAAGTTCTCGGTCTTCCGCTCCGGCGGCGCCGAGCTGGAGCTTTCGCTGCGTGGACAGACGGAGGGGCTCACCACCACTCCCCGATTCACGGCGCAGGACGCCTCCGGGAAGAGCCTGTCCGAGCGCGTCTGGAAGGAGGGGGAGCCGCTCGGTCAGGAGGGCGCGGTCTCCCACCTCGTCGATTTCCTGCGCGGCAACCTCGGCGAGCACCGGCTCGTCGCGGTGGGGCATCGGGTGGTCCATGGCGGCCTCGAGTTCTCGGAGCCGGTCCGGGTGACGCCCGAGGTCATCCGGGCGCTGGAGAAGCTCGTCCCGCTGGCGCCGCTGCATCAGCCGCACAACCTCGCCCCGATTCGCTTCGTGTTCGAGCGGATGCCGTCGCTGGCGCAGGTAGCCTGCTTCGACACCGCCTTCCACCGCGTTCAGCCCGAGCTGGCCCAGGCATTCGCCCTGCCGGAGGAGATCACCGACCGTGGCGTTCGCCGGTACGGCTTCCACGGTCTCTCCTACGAGTACATCGCCAGCGCGCTGCCGGCCGTCGACGCGCGGGCGGCCGCGGGCAAGGTCGTCGTCGCGCATCTCGGCAACGGCGCGAGCATGTGCGCGATGCAGGGCGGGCGGAGCATGGCGACCACGATGGGCTTCACCGCCGTGGACGGACTGCCGATGGGCACGCGGTCGGGCTCGCTCGACCCCGGCGTGCTGCTCTATCTGCTGGACGAGCTGAAGATGGACGGCCGGGCAATCGAGACGCTCATCTACCAGCGGTCCGGGCTGCTCGGCGTCTCCGGCGTCTCGAGCGACATGCGCGCGCTGCTCGCGAGCGATGCGCCGCGGGCGAAGCTCGCGGTGGACCTCTTCGTCTACCGGATCGGGCGCGAGCTCGGCTCGCTGGCCGCGGCGATGGGAGGGCTCGACGCGCTGGTCTTCACCGCAGGGATCGGCGAGCACGCGGTGCCGGTCCGCGAGCGGGTGGTGCAGAACGCCGGCTGGCTGGGCGTCACCCTGGACGCCGCGGCGAACTCCGCCGGCGGGCCACGGATCAGCGCCGCCGGTAGCCGCGTGCCGGCCTACGTCATCCCCACGAACGAGGAGCTGATGATCGCCCGCCACACGCGGCGACTCCTCGCCGGAAGCTGACCGGGGTCTCCGGGACGAGACGCTCGAGGGCGCCACTCCCGCCCGGCGCCCGGCCCGGTTTCCACCTCGAGAAGGGTGGGGCGACCGGCCGAAGGTGTTTGACACCTTCGCGCCCGACGAGGCGTGCCTCACGAGGTGTCTGGCACCTCGTGAGAGACCTGGCGAAGCGTCGGAGGTGTTTGACACGTTCGGCGCACTGACAGGTTCGACGAGGTGGTTGACACCTCCAAAAGCCGGGTCGTTCCGTTGGCTTCGGGCGATCTCGACGCGCCTCGCCATCAACGAGGTGTCTGGCACCTCGCGAGGCCACCGACGAGGTGTCTGGCACCTCGCGAGCCATCTGACGAGGTGTCTGACACCTCGCGAGGGGACACCCGGCGAGCCTCTCCGCCGCCGGAGCCGAGGCCCCAGGCAGTCCCGCCTGAAAATTCTCCACACCTCCCGGGAAGATCCGGGGGGCCGGACGACAGTCCTCGGGGGGGGACCCCCTGAGGAGCTGCGCATGCGGTCCTATCTGTCCTGCCAGGACACATTGCTCCGGACGCCGCCCGGACCGCCGGCCCAGGTGCTCACCGAGGGCACGGTGCTGGCCGGGCGCTTCGAGCTGCGGCGGTTCATCGCCCGGGGCGGCATGGGGGTGGTCTACGAGGCCGAGGACCGCATGCTCCGCGCCCGCGTCGCGGTGAAGGTCCTCCTCGGAGCCCTGCCCGACGCCCAGGAGCGCATCCGCCGCGAGGTCCTGCTCGCCCGCGCCGTCGCCCACCCGAACGTCTGCCGGGTCTACGAGCTCTTCGCCCATGCCAGCGAGCAGGGCGAGCTCCTCTTCCTGGTCATGGAGCTGCTCGACGGCGAGACGCTCACCGCCGCCATCGGACAGCGCGGGCGCTTCCGCACCGACGAGGCCGAGCCGCTCCTCCGGCAGATGGCCGCCGCCCTCGGCGCGGCCCACGCGCACGGCGTCCTCCACCGCGACTTCAAGAGCAGCAACGTCCTGCTCGTGCCCCGGCCCGACGGCAGCACCCGCGTCGTGGTGACCGACTTCGGCGTTGCCCGCGCCGTCCGCGAGGGACAGCGCGTCCTCACCTGCACCGGCAGCTACGTGGGCACTCCGGCGTACATGGCTCCGGAGCAGGCCTCCGGCTCGCCGCTCGGCCCGGCCGCCGACGTGTACGCGCTCGGCGTCGTCGCCTACCAGCTGCTGTCCGGGCGCCTGCCGTACGAGGCGGCGTCGCTGACCGACCTGGCGCGGCTGCAGGAAGCGGGCCCGCCGCCCGCGCTCGACGAGCTCAACCGCGACTGCCCGCCCGCGCTCGCCGAGGCGGTGGCGCGAGCGCTGGCCCGCGAGCGCGCGTACCGGTTCGCCGACGCGGCCGAGATGGAGGACGCCCTGCGCGACGGCCTGCGCGGGATCTCGCACGGCGGGGCGGACACCGACGCGACGCACATGCTGTCCGACACCGAGGCGACGCGGATGCTCTCGGGGACGAGCGTCACCACCCCGCCCCCGACGCGCTCCACGCGGCGGCTGCAGCCGATCGCCGAGGAGCCGCGGCGGACGCCGCCGCCGTCCCGCCGCGCCGCGCCGCCCGCGCGCAAGCAGAGCAATGCCGGCCGCTGGCTGGCGCTGGTGTTCGTGATCGTCGTGGTCGCGGGCGCGATCGCCGCGTACTCCGCGCTCAACAGCGCGGGAAAGAAGTCGGTGCAGATCAAGCGCGTGGTCAACGAGCAGGTCGACCAGGCGGTCCAGGACTTCAAGGACCTGGTCGACCAGAACACGCAGTGACGACCCGGACCGTCGTCGGCAGCACGTAGCCGTCGCCGTCGCGGTAGCGCTCGACGAGGGCGCGCAGCGGCTCGCGGTGGGCGCCGGTGAGCCGCGCGGCCGTGCGGACGGTGCCGCCGCGCAGGCCGTCCCACAGCGCGTCGAAGGAGGCGAGCTCGAGCTCGAACGCGATCTCGGTGACGTCGCCGGCCAGCAGCGCGACCAGGTTCTCGCGGCTCGCGAAGCGCTCGGCGTCGGGGCCGGCGATGCGCGTGCCCCCGGCCGCCTGGG
>Ga0081540_1001937_pt1 | contig 17326 bp, 18 predicted proteins | sample TabmetS2T1R1_FD_71024 | JGI IMG/M metagenome (GOLD analysis project Ga0081540, IMG submission 71024) | Tabebuia heterophylla rhizosphere microbial communities from the University of Puerto Rico - S2T1R1 | ecosystem: Host-associated > Plants > Roots > Rhizosphere ... | reverse complement strand
ATCGACCGCCCGCCGAGTTTGAAGCACACTTGCCGCTGATCAGGGACGCTGCCCAGCGCCCCTTATCGAAAATACCAGCAACCTGTCCCTAATTTCCGTGTCTCACCGCAGGGGTGCAGTTCAGACGATTTAGAAAAATGGGTCGGAAACGATCCAAAATGTCCGCTGCTTCGATGTCGGCAAGACGTGCTCAGGAGCGCGGAACAGCAAGCGCGGTCTGTCGACAACGCCAACCCCGGCATGAACGTCAACGCTTGATCCACTTGGCGACAAAGAAATTGAACGGATACTTTGTCGGCAGGAATTGCCAGGCCCGATCGATTGCCATGAGAGGTCTTGCATAAAAGGGCTTCCATGACTGCGGGATGCGCAGGGCCCAGTTGTGCAGAATGAACAAAGCCGCAGGACTTCCTTTGTAGAGGACGGATTCACAGCGAAAATCAGGAGAAAAGCGCTCAAGAAGCGCGCCATGCGACAACGCGCGCTCGGTGGATGCTTCGAAATTTTTCCGATCGAGGCGATACCAGAGCGAGCGCAGGGGCTGGAGAAAGTAGTCCGCGTTCGGCTCGATCATGATCAGGGAGCCTCCTGGACGCAGGAGGCCTCGAATGTTGGTGAACGCGACGTCGAGGTCGGCAACGAAGTGATGAATCGCCCCGCACCCGACGGCCGCATCGAAACGCTCATCGAGATGGAACGGCTTGGTGAAGTCCACCACGTGACAGCGGCTTCCGGTCGTCCGCTCATAGTCTCGAGCAGCTTTCTCGGAAATATCCGTTCCAACCATCCGGAGTCCGGGCCGTCGTTGCTTCAACAAACGGCCCATCTGTCCGTCACCCGATGCCAGCTCAATGATGCTTTGAGCACTGCGGTCGAGAAGCCGATCAATCGGTTCGAGGATATGTTCGATCTTGTACTCTGTTGCAAACCGATCGGTCGTGGCTTCGTAATATTTGTCGTGAATGGATTCGAATAGCTCTCGCTGTACGGACACGGCAAAGCTCCGCAAGTTGATGGGGCCGATGTCGATACGAGCTTGAGGCCCTGTTACGTTGCGTAGCAGAGTTCCCTTAAGTAATACTTACGCAACGTAAGACAGAGTTTGTGCAGTCAATTTGGGAAAGGTGAAGATATCGATACAAGACCCGCCGTAAAGCGACGGTGGACGGACTTGCGCGTAGCGCCACCCTATCCGCTGCCACTCCTCTCATTGCACGGCCACGCCGGCCTTCTTCAGAATGGCGCTCCAGCGCTCGACCTCGCGCACGACCAGCGGCCCGGTTCGTCGCCGGCACGTCGCTCGCCAGCGCGACCGACGCAATCGAGGAGCTCGAGGAGACCGCGCGGCTGTTCCTGCTGTTGCGCCTCGAGCGGGTGCGGACCTTGACCCCGGACCAGGTGGCAGAGCTGCAGCAGCGCTTCAGCACATGACGCGACACTACACGCCTAGCCAGGTGAGCCCGCCCGGCAGATCGCCGACGGCGAAATCGACTTGCAACACGCGCCGATGCGCGGGGGCGCTTGCGGTCTTGGACGCATGCAGGATCAGCGTGGCGTAGAGCCAGAGGTCGCCGGCGTCGGCAAGGCACGCCGCGATCCCGCAACGCCGCACCACATCCGGCACGTCGTCTTCGGCAATGCGTCCGAACCGGTGCGAGCCGGGCGCGATCAACAGCGGCGCATTGGTCGTCGGCACCGGATCAAGGTGGACACGCAAGGTCACCATCTCGGCGAGCAGATTAAACGGCGGCGCGACGTGAATAAGCCCGTGCTTGACGGTCCACGGACCGAAGCCCGGCACGTCGATCCGCTCGGTGACCACGATGGTGCGATCCTGGTGCCACGGCAGCGCCCAGTTGGTGGCCTCCGTCTTGTCGAACAGGATCGCCCGCACCGGCCGGCAGGCGTCGCCGAGCGCCGCGGCCGCGACCGCGCCGACCGGCCCGGTTGGTGCGAGATAGGGCCGGAGCGCGGCGATTCCGCGCACGCGCACGCCTGCCTGCTCCGGCGGCAGATCGGCGAGTGCCGTCCGGATGCCTTGCAGGTCGGCTTCATCCACGGCTGCTGCAAAGCATTGGGCGCCGTCGCGGGCCAAGGTCATTGCTCCCGGCTCAAGATGCTCAATGGGCATCCGTTTGGCACTCCTCGGCGACCATAGCTACCGCAGCCGAAACAGCATCGTCAGTTTGAGCCGTTTGAGTAAGCGACGCATGGACTTCGCGCCTCCACTGTGATCCCGTGTGAGCACATCAGCGGGCGCGCGACATGAGCGAAGACGAGGCCACATTTCTCAAGACGATGGCGGAACGGCTGCTGCAGGCCGCGATGACATGCGCTGATCCTGCCACGCGCGATCAGGTCACCATGTGCGCCAACGCATGTCTCGATCGCATCGGTCGGAAGGATGCGAACGGCGGTGCGCACGTCGACCGTCGCACGGCAAACAGTGACGTGGAGCGGACGAATTAAGGCGCAGGCGTGAGAGAGACGCTCATCGACTGAGCCAGACCGTCGCGCCCGGCTCGAAGCCGGTGCGGTCCCCGTCCACATCAAGCCGCAGGCGCAGCGTGTTGCGATCGTGATCCCCGACCGCGCGCTCGGCCTGCCAGGTCGCGAATGGCCCGAGCGGCAAGACCTCGGTGACGACGGCCGGTGCCGCGTCCTGCGCGCCCTGCCGCATCACGTCGACTTTGGTTCCGACCGTGAGTCCGTGCAGAAAATCCTCGCGCACGTTGAACGACAGCCACTGCTTGCCGCTTTCCTCCATGGCGAGCACCGGCTGGCCGGCGCGGATGGCCTCGCCGACCTCGCCGACGATCACGGTCACGACGCCGTCGGACGGCGCGCGCAGGCTGGTCTTGTCCAGTCGCCGCTCGAGCACGGCGAGCGCGGCGGCCGCGGCCTCGACCTGCGCGTCGGCAATGGCGAGCTGCTCCTTGGTCGGTCCAGCCTTCGCGGCATCGTAATTGGCCTGAGCCTCCGCGACGTCGGCCTGCGCGCTCGCGACGTCGTTCTGAGCCTGGTCGAGCGCCTGCTGCGGGGCGTTGTCGCCGCGCGCAAGCTCGGACGTGCGCGTGAGCTGCAGCCCGGCGAATTCGAGTTTCGCCTTGGCCTTGGCGATCTGCGCGGCGAGGCTGGCGACCTCCTCGGCGCGGACGCCCGCATAGACGTGGTCGCGCGAGGCTTTGGCCGCGCCCAGCGCCGCGCGCGCCTGCCCGACCGACGCGGTCAGCTCGAGCGCGGAGAGCTCGGCCACCACGTCGCCGGCGCGGACGCGGTCGCCTTTCTTGACCTTGATGGTGGCGAGCTGCCCGCCGACCTCGGGCGCGACACGGATCTCGGTCGTGCGCACGACGCCCACCACCGGCGCCGCCTGCGCGGATCGCCACAGAAAATACCCGGCCAAGCCCGCCGCGACCACGCCCAGCGCGATGATGACATGCTTGCCGCTAGCCATTTGCCCGCCTCCGCTGCACGAGAAATGCCGACATCACGGCGAGCAGAAAATAGACGATGGCCAGGAGCCACAATCCGCCCCAGTCATGCGCCACGTCCCACAATCGCGCGCCGAGCTGGTCGATGCGGACGATGCCGTCGATCGCCAGATCGGCCGGAAACACCTGCCCCGCCACGCGTACCGGCTCGGGGATCGCCTCGCGCGGCCACGAGAAACCGGTGGTGAAGAACTGCGGCAGGCTGGTGCCGAGGAAGATGATCGTCGGCGTCTCCGGGTGCTTGAACCAGGCGCCGACCGCCTGACCAAGGAAGCTCGTTGCCAGGATGAACAGCGACGCGATCGCAAACAATTGCGCCGGGCTGCCCAGGGTGGAGAAGCCATAGACGCGCGGCAGCACGACAAAGTAGAGCGCCAGTGCCGGCATGTAGATGGTGAGGTGCGCGATGCCGCGGCCGAGCACGCCGGCGAAGGCGCTGCCGGCCGAGGCGCCGCCGGGCCGCATCAGCGCGATCACAGTCAGCATCGATGCGCCGATCAGCAGGGTCTGCTGGAGGATCAGGACGAAGGCCGCGGGCACGACATAGCTCGCGTAGCCGCCGACCGGGTTGAAGACCGGCTGCAGCAGGATGTCGGCCGGGCTTCCGGCGGCGAGCTTGGCCTGGACGAGGCTCCCGTCGGTGCGCGCGCCGCCGGCGGCGAGCTCCGACGACAGCGTGTTGATCGCGGTCGAGATGCCGCTCGACATCGAGCGGAAGATGAACAGATAGGTCGCGTCGGCATAGACCGGCACGTGAACCGTCGTTCCCTTGAGCACGTCGCGCTCGGTCCCGGGCGGGATGCCGACCACGGCATAGGCGTCGCCGCGATCGCGTGCCGCCTGCGCCTCGGCCAGCGTGCGGGCGCGCACCGCGACCGTGACCGCGCCGCTCGCGTCGAGCGTCTCGACGATGCGGCGGCTGAGCTCGCTCAGGTCGTTGTCGACGACCGCGATCGGCACCTTGCGCAGGATCTGGTTGAGGTAGGGCTGCGGGTAGTAGAGGCCATAGATCAGCGGCGCCAGCACCAGCAGCGCGAAGGCGCCGCGGAATGCCAGCACGCGCTGCCACTCGGCCACGAAGGCTCCGACGATGCCGGGCGCGGTCGGGGACGCCGGCAGCTGCGGCTCGGGCGCCCGGCGCGTCACGGTCCGGCCGAGCGCGCGCAGGCGAAGCAGCGCGAGCAGGCTGTAGAGCGCGGCGAGCGCAGCCAGCGCCGCGAACGGCGCGGCGGAATCCTGCACCGGCACGCCGCGCGCCGCCTGCCCGAACAGCACCGCCATGTACCACCGCACCGGCAGGATGGTGCTCCAGGCCAGCGCGAACGTGTTCATGCCGATGATCGGGAACCCGACGCCGGCATAGCCGAAGGCGGGCGAGACGATCAGGCCGGTAATGCCGAGCCCGGTGGCGAGATCGCGCGCCAGCAGCTGCATCAGCGCCCCGACTCCGAGGTAGGCGATGATCAGCAGCGAGCCCGCCGCGATCATCATCGGCAGGTCGCCCCTGAACGGGAGCCCGAACAGGCCCTCGATGACCAGCGCCACCGCCAGCATGATGCCGATGAAGATCACGAACAGCGGCGCGAGCTTGCCGGTCAGCGCGACGATGGGGTTGCCGCCCGCGCAGGCGAGCCACGTGCGCATGCTGCGCCGGCGGAATTCCGAGCCGACCGCGTAGCCGGCGGCCAGTGCAATCACGACATGGATGACCATCGGCAGCAGCGCGCGCAGCAGGAACTGCGCATAATTGCGCTGCGGATTGACGAGCACGATGGTCTCGGCAACAAGTGACCCGACGCTGGACGGCGCCGGCGCGCCGCGGACCGCCGCATTGCTCGCGGCCGCCGCGAGCGTGTCGCCCATGCCGCCCGCGGCGATGCCGGCGGCGGTCAGGTACTGCTGGTTATAGAAGGCGACGACCTGCGGGCGCCGCGCCGCCGTCACGTCGCGCTCGAAATTGGCCGGGATGTAGACCCCGGCGATCGCCTCGCCGGAGCGCATCGCGCGCGTCGCCGAGGCGAGATCGCCGACGCGCTCGACGATCTTGAGGCCGGGCGAGACGGCGAGCTGCTCGACGAACGCGCGCGAGGTTTCCGAGCGGTCGGCGTCGACCACGACCACGCCCAGGCCGCGGATCACCGGATTGCTGAACACCGCGGCCAGCACGACGAAGGCGAACAGCGGCACGCCGAAGATCAGGATCAGCGCGGCGCGGTCGTGCCACAGCCAGCGCCACTCGCGCGTGGCGACCAGACGGAAGCCGGGCTTCGGCCTTGCTTTCATTCGCGGGCCCGCCAGTCGAGATAGGCGCTCATGCCGGGCCGCAGCTCCGGCACCTTGTCGACCGGGTAGGCGCGGATCGAGAAGGTGCGCAGATCGAAATCGCCGGTGGCGCGGGTGGCGCGCCAGCTCGCATATTCGCCCTTGGTGGCGATCAGCTTCACCTCGACGGTGATGCGGCGGTCGCCGAGCGCCGGGATGCGCACGCCGAAGCGGTCGCCGACCTTCAGCGTCCGCACCAGATCCTCGCGCAGATCGAAGTGGACCCACAGGTCGCCGAGGTCGATCAGCGTCACCAGCGGCACGCCGGGCGCCACGTACTCGCCGGGCTCGACATTGCGCTTGTAGACCTGCGAAGCGACCGGCGCGTAGATCACCATCTGATCGACGATCGACTGCACCGCCTGGATGTCGGAAATCGCCTTCTGCACGTCGGCTTCGGCGATCTCGCGCTCTTCCTTGGTATAGCCGTTGACGGCCTGCTCGTAGGCGGACTTGGCCTGCTCCTCCGCCCGCTGGCTCTCGTGCAGCGAGTCGGTCGCCTGGTCGAGCCGCGCCTGGGGCGCGTTGCCGCGCTCGGCCAGCTGGCGCACACGGTCGAACGTCTGTTGCGCCAGCACCACGCCGGCCTGCGCGCGCTCGTGCGCCGCCTTTCGCTGAGCGATGACCTCCGCGCGCGTGCCGACCTTGATGTTCGCCAATTGAGCCTCGGCGACCACCTTGGCGGCCGCCGACTGCTTGAGCTTGGCGATCGTCTCCGGATTATCGATCCGCACCAGCACCGCGTTGGCGCCGACGTCCTGCCCGCGCTGCACAGGGATCTCGGCGACCCGTCCGTCGACGCGGGCTGCGATGTCGAGCCGGGTGGCATCGACCTCGCCCTGCACGAGCAGCGGCTCGGGCCGCAGCAGATACCAGAGGGAGAGGCCGGCGACGGCGGCTACCACAGCGGCGACGATGATCGCCGGCACGCGGGCGGACGACGACGGGCGCGCCGGCCGCGCGTCCTTCGGTGGCGCTTCTTTTGGAGCCACTTCCCTCGGCGGCGCGTCTTTCGGCGCGGGCGCGGCCTCCGTCACGACGTCAGGCGTCGGCATGCTCATCTCTCAGCTCCGGGCTCGGCAACCAACCGCGATCGTCATGGTTCACGACGTTGCATCATGCAGCCATCTCGAGGTCGCGTCGATGAATTCCGCGTGTAGCGGCGTTCGATGTGAACGCGTGCCACGAAGACGGGAACCGCGCTTGCGTGATCTTGCCGTCTTGAGGAAATCTTGTCATCCGGGTGGTAGCGGCGTGGGAACTCGCGGCATTGATCCGAATCCCGTCCTCGTTGCGCCGACCGGCCTCGCACGGACGATGGTCATTCCATGCGTTCACGACGTTGCATCATGCAGGTGCGATATTGGTGGGTCTGCATGCTGCCCCAGGTCGTTTCGCTGTAGCTCCGCGATGTGACGGCACAGTCGCGGACGGCCGTGGCGCGCGTCGGTTGCATCGTGGGGGGATCAGCAACGATCGCGGCCGCCGTAAGGGCAACCATCATTCCAGGGACCAGCCTTTTCATGACATGCCTCCGTTCAACCGCATTGGCTAGAATTGCTGAGCGCGCATCGTCGCGAACTCCGCGCGGCAGGCGTCGCTGAACTCGCGCAGGAGGTCGATCGCCCCGCTGTTGACCATCTCGCGCAGCTCAAGGAAGTTGCGGTCGGGCTCCAAATACGTGTCGATGATCTTGCGTCCTATTGCTTCGGCGGCAGCGACCACGGGCGGCGAAGAGACGACGCGCATCCGGCCGATCCTGACGTACAGGCTGACCAGTGCGGGCATGTCCGCCTTGTCGTGCTGGAGCGCGTCGACATGACATTTCGAAGCCGCCTCGATGAACTCGCTATAGAGCTGTTGCCGATGAGTTTTTTCCTGCGCAAGCCACTGCACGCGCGCCTGCGTGCGCTGCGCGAGCAACGACGCAACGATGGATGTGAAGCCGCCTAGGGCGGCACCGGTAAGCGCTGCCAGCGCTGAGATCACTGATGCGTCCATGGCCGTCGTCGGATTGGGTATGTTGTCATGGACTCACGCCTTCAGCACCTTCTCCGCAAGATACGCTGCGAAAATTGCGAACAGATAGACGATGGAGAAAAAGAAGAGGCGAACGGCAGCCCTCCCCTCGCCCTCGTGTCCAGTCCACAGCCGCCACGCGAGGAACATCATGTGTGCGCCCGCGGCCGCCGCGACAGCGCCGTATGCTCCGCCTGCCAGGCCCAACACCCAAGGCGTGAGCGAGACCGCGACAAGGACCAGCGTGTAGACGAGAATCTGCTGGCGCGTCTTCTGCTTGCCGGCAACGATCGGAAGCATCGGGACGCCAGCCCGCGCGTAGTCGTCGGCGCGGTAGAGCGATAATGCCCAGAAATGCGGCGGGGTCCACACGAAGATGATCAGAAACAGCAGCAGTGGCTCGAGGTTCACCGTCCCAGCCGCGGCAACCCACCCGATCACGGGAGGCAAAGCGCCCGCCGCGCCGCCGATGACGATATTCTGCGGCGTCGTCCGCTTGAGCCACGCGGTGTAGATCAACACGTAGAACCCGATAGTGCCGGCGAGCAACGCCGCCGCGGCCACGTTGGTGGCGAGCCCGAGCAGAATGACCGACATCGCAGCGAGCGCGAGGCCGAACGCCAAGGCTTGTCCGGGCTGCACCCGCCCGCGCGGTATCGGCCGGTCCGCGGTGCGCGACATGATCGCATCGATGTCGGCATCGTACCACATGTTCAGCACCGCCGCCGCGCCGGCGCCGGCGGCGATACAGCAGATGGCGAAGAGTCCGGTGACAGGCTGAACCACTCCGGGCGCGCTGACCATTCCGACGATCGCCGTGAATACCACGAGCGACATGACCCGCGGTTTCATCAACGCGACATAGTCGCGGGCGCGAACCACGTTGAGTCGAACACGCTGCGGCACCCGTCCGCCAATGCTGGCCACCTCATCGATTGCGTACGCGCGGATCAAACGCATGTCCTGGGGCCCCGTGTCGCTGATCAGTTCTTCGCCGCGATCTGCTCGCGCGTCTGCGCGCCATAGAAGGCAGCGACGGCCTGCATCTCTTCGGGCGAGAGCTGCCGCGCGATCGCGCGCATCTGCTCGTAGATGTCGTTCTGGCGGATGCCCTGCGCGAACGCCGCCACCTGCCGTTCGATGTAGGCCGTGTACTGGCCGGACAGGGTGGGCGCACCGAGCTTGTAGCCGCCGGGCCCGTGACAGGACGAGCACGGCGGGATTCCGCGTTGCGGGTCGCCGGCGAAGACGAGGCGCGCGCCCACATCGGCCTGGCGGAACGCACGCCCGCCCTGCGGGATACGTTCGCCCGAATTCGCCTGCAGCCGCCCCGGCCGCGCGGCGAAGTGCGCCGCCACATCGGCCAGGTCCTCGACGGTCAGTGCCCTGGCGATCGCGTTCATGACGCCCCAGGACCGCTTGCCGGAGCGGTAGTCGACGAGCTGCTTGTAGATCGCGTCCGCTTCCATGCCGTCGAGCGTCGGAATGACATAGGCCGGATTCGCCGCCGCTCCGGCCTCATGACAGGCGACGCAATTGAGCGCGACAAAGCCGCCGCGCTCCGCGTTGCCGGCACGAATCCGCGTGATGGTGGCTTGGCTCCAGGCAAGCTCCGTCGGCGTGCGGAGCGGCGGTCGCGGGCTGGTCGCCGGACCGCCCGCAACCGGAATGCCGAGGCTGCGGCAGATCGCGCTCCAGAGATCGAGCGTTTCATCGTTCTGCTGGTATCGGCTCAGGACGACAAAGCCGAGCACAGACGAAATGACGACGATCACGACGAACGACATCCAGCCGATCCGCGACCACGGATGGTCCGTGCTGAAAGCACCTTGGCTGCGCGCCATCATCGGACACCCGTCAGCTGTCGTGTCACTTCGTAGGCAGGAACCGATGACTTCAGGAAGAAGAACTGTCCGATCGGATATCCGTACTCGACGATCATGAACATCAGCAGGATCGCGTTCCACAGCGCGAAGCCGTTCAGCGCCTTCGGGACGCGCACGGGCGGATTGACCGCCAAAGCATAGCGCAAGGGTACCTGCAGCACCGCGTCACCGATCTGCGAGCGGACCAGAACGACGATGAGGAGGATCGCGGAGGCGAGCAGGATGACAGCGCCGATGACCGAGAGCACCACCAGCCACGCCATCGGCGCCAGGAACGGATCGCTGTAGTCGAAGATGGCGACGCGCCGCGGCTGTCCCATCAGGCCGGTGATGTGCCACGGGATGGTCGTGACGAACATGCCGATGAACCACAGCCACAGCTGCCAGCGCGCCAGGCGCTTCGAGTGCAGCGGCTTGCCGGTGATGCGCGGCCACATCTCGTAGGCGACCGCGAAATACATGATCACGACGGCGCCGCCGAACATGAGATGGAAGTGCGCCGGGATCCACGACGTGTTGTGGATCATCGAATTCATGTCGTAGCTCATGTTGATGAGCCCGCCGCCGCCGCCGAAGCCGAGCATGACGAGCGACAGCCCGACCGCCAGAATCATCGGCTCGTCCCATGGCAGTGCGGCGATCCAGCCCAGCAGTCCCTTGCCGCCGCGATGGCGTCCGGCGATCTCGAGGCTCGCGCAGATGGAGAACACCGTCAGCAGCGTCGGCAGGGCGACCAGGAACGTCAGGAACGATTGCAGGAACTTGAAGCCGGCGCCGATCTCCGGATCGGCAAACAGGTGATGGATGCCGACCGGCACGGAAAACAGCAGGAACATGATGAAGGTCAGGCGGCCCATCGTGTCGCTGTAGAGCCGCCCGCCCGCGGCCTGCGGCACCAGCGTATAGAACGCGATGTAGGCGGGCATCAGCCAGAAATACACGATGGAATGCAGGGTGACCGAGAACAGCGTGCGCGCAAGCCCGGCGTCCATCCACTCGGTCAGCCCGAACGCGCGCGGCAGCACAACGGCGACCATCTCGAGCTCGACGCCGCTCGCGGCCCAGGCCCATAGCAGTGCAGTTGCCGTCGTCGCGAACATCGCGAGCGGCACCGGCTTGCCCGGATTGTCCCGCTTCCAGGCCGCCATGTTGACGATCATCAACACGACCCAGATCATCGAGCCGCCGATGAGCAGCGTCGCGCCGCTGTAGTACCAGGCGCTGCCGAGCAGCGGCGGATAAAAGGTGTAAAGCACAGAGGCTCGGCCGGACAGGATGGCAGCGACCGCCATCAACGTGCCGATCAGACAGATGGCAAAGCCGATCCACGCGGCGGCGAGGCCCTTGAGCGGGCGGCCGAGGCTCGTCACCGTCACCGCGTAGCCGAATCCCATCGCGAAGAACGTGGTGACCACATAGGCCATCGCGGTGCCATGCAAGGTCACAGAGGCGTAGTAGAGATTGGGATCGTCCACCGGCGCCGGCAGCGGACTGCGCATCAGCATCTGCCAGACGCCCAGCACGACGGCCGGCAGGAACACCGCGAACGCCACCCAATAGTGATAAAGCGCGAGCCGCCTAGCGTTGTACACAGCTTGACCTTTCCGTCGGTGCCAAAGCCTGGAACTGCTCCTTCGGGACGACGTTGACGCGCGCCCACATGCCGTGGTGGCCATTGCCGCAGAACTCGTTGCACGGCATGCGGTAGACGCCGGGCCGCGTGAACCGCGTGCGCACCTCGGCGACGAACGCCGGCACCACCATCGTGTTGACGTTGGTCGCCGGCAGCAGGAAGCCGTGGATCACGTCGGTACTGGTCAGGCGAAACTTCACCGGCGTGTCGACGGCGACGTTCACGCAGTCCGGCACGAACGCGTATTGGTCAGCGATCATCCGCACGGTCAGCGAGCCGTCCGGCTCCGGCGCCGTGCCGAGATTGCTCTCCACGAATTCGCCGCTGAGATGCAGCGTTGTCGGATCGATCGTCTCGACGTTGCTCGGTGGGCGGATCGCGTGCGTCACGCCGGTCACCACGACGACCACCATCATCGCGGCCAGCATGCCGACCATCAGCAGCAGCCAGCGCTTTTCGGTGCGCGCGATCTGCTCCGCCGGAACAATGCCGTCCGGCAACGGCCGCAACAGCGACGGGATCTGAGCTTCAGCCAATGGAGCCTCGCGGAAGAAACAGGAGGAAATAGAAGGCCAGCCATCCGGCCAGGATGATCGCCACCGCGATGCTTGCGACCAGGAGCGCACCGCGGGGACCATGCTTGAGCGCCTCGGCCGCGTCGTCCGAGCTGATCGGCGCGGCGACGTGCTCGAGCGAGGCGGCGGCCGAGTGATGCGTCACGTCGGACGTCACGTCGGACATGGATCACCTATCGCGTGGAGGCCGCCGCGCTGGCAGCGCCGCGGACTTGCTGATAATACGCGGCGACCGCCGCGATCTGCTGGTCGTCGAGCTGCTTGGCGACGAGCGCCATCGAGTCGGGGCTGCTCTTGCGGTGGCCGCGCTTCCACATCTGCAGCTCGAAGGCGATGTACTGCGCGTATTGCCCGGCGAGATACGGGATCGCCGGCGGAATGCCCGCCCCGTCGGGGCCATGACAATTGTTGCAGGCCTGGATGTTCTTCGCGGCGTCGCCGACGCGCGCAAGCTGCCGCCCCTTTTCAACCAGCGCCGCATCAGCGGCCGCGAGCGGGAGGAACTGCCCGCTGTTGCCGGCATAGAACGCGGCCACGTCTGTCGTGTCGTTCGGCGGGAGCGCCTTGGCGATCGGCGTCATGATGGCGTTCGCCCGCACCGACGAGGCGAAGTCGCGCATCTGCTTTTCGAGATAATAGGCCGACTGGCCGGCAATGCGCGGGAAAGCGCCGCTGCCGTCGGAGCCGCCGCTGAACGCGTGACACTGCGCGCAGGCCGGCACGCCGGCGGCGCCCTGCGCCGCGATCACGGCGCCACGGTCGACCTCGGCCGGACGCTGCTTGTCCTGCGCCGCGACCGGCGCCGGGCCGGCGAGACAGAGCAGCGCGAGGCAGCCCATCGCGACAGCAGCGTTTGCTCGGTTGATCCGGGTCATGCTTGCACCAAGGGTCCGGGCGACTTCAGATACCGGTTCTTGATGGCGTCGAGCGCCCAGTAGGTCAGCGCGCCGAGCGTGTTCGTCGGGTTGTACGACGAGTTGTGCGGATATGCGGAGGCGCCGACGACGAACACGTTCGGCACGTCCCAGCACTGCAGATAGCGATTGACCACACTGGTCTTGGGATCGCCGCCCATGATGGCGCCGCCCGTGTTGTGGGTGGTTTGATAGACCGTCGTGGTATAGGGCCGCTTGCGCGGCGCGGCTGCGACGGTCTTTCCGCCCATTGCGCGACCGATCTCCGCCGCCTTGTCGGTGACATAGCTCGACATGCGGATGTCGTTGTCGGGAAATTCGAACGTCACGCGCAGCAGCGGCAGGCCCCACGCGTCCTTGTAGGTCGGGTCGAGGTCGAGATGGTTGCCGCGGGCCGGATGCGACGATCCGTGGACCGTGAGGGCGACCGTGTGGTTGTAATGTCGCGCGACCGCCTGCTTCCATCCGAGACCCCACGCCGGCGTGCCGGGCGGAGTCGGATGGAATTCGATCGGGCGGCCATTGGTCATGATCGCGCCGATGTAGGCGCCGCCGATGAACTTGTGGGGCCCGTGATCGAAATTGTCGACGCTGAAGTCATCGATCACCGTGCCGCTCGCGCCGGACGCCATGAACGGGTTGATGTTGACGTCCTCGTCGTAGAACACGGTGACGCTGCTGACCGTCTGATAGGCGTAGTTGCGTCCGACGACGCCTTCGCCGGTGCGCGGGTCGTATGTCCTGCCTATCCCTGAGTTGAGCAGCAGCCGCACGTTGTTGAGCGCATAGGCCGTGATGAGCACCATCTCGGCGGGCTGCTCGTATTCCCGACCTGCCGCATCCGCGTAGGTAATGCCGGTGGCTTTCTTGCCGGTACTGTCGAGGTTGACGCGCAGGACCTGGCAATTCGTCCGCAGCTCGTAGTTGGGGTTCTTGAGCGCGACCGGGAGGACGATCGTCTGAGGGCTTGCCTTTGCGTAGTGCTCGCACGCAAAACGTTCGCAGTATCCGCAGAAGACGCATTGCTGAAGCTTGAGGCCCTCGGGATTGGTATAGGGCTGGCTCAGGGTCGAGGCGGGTTGCGGAAACGGATGATAGCCGAGGCTCTGCGCGCCTTTCCGGAACAGCGCGCCGTAATACGGCTCCTTCATTGGCTGTGTCGGATAGTCGCGCGATCGGAAGCCTTCGAGCGGATTGCCGCCCGGCTGGATTTTCCCTTTGATGTTTCCCGCCTTCCCGCTCGTTCCGCAGAGATACTCGAACCGATCGTAGTGCGTCTCGAGCTCGTCGTAGGTCACGCCCCAATCCTGGATGGTCAGCTCCGGATCGACGAAGCTCTTGCCGTAACGTTGCTCGAGGTGCGTCCTGTAGATGAAATCGGCGGGCTGGAAGCGATACGTCTGGCCATTCCAGTGCACCAACGAACCGCCGAGTCCGGTTCCCGGCAGGTATCCTGCCCATCGACGCATCGGCAATGCGGTCTGATCGGCCGAGTTGCGACAGGTCACCGCTTCCTTGACGTTGTCCTGCATCAAGGCTTTTCGGATCGCGAACCGCAACTCGTCATGGATCGTGGGAGACTGAAAGTCCGGCACCGTGTCACGCATTGGGCCGCGTTCGATGCCGACGACTTTCAATCCTGCGGCCGCAAGCTCCTTTCCCATGATGGCTCCGGTCATGCCGACGCCGACCGTCACCACGTCAACGGGCTTGAGACGTTCTGCCATCGTGCTGTCCTCTGTGCTTACGGCAGGCGAGCCGGGATGCCTGCGTCGACGTGAACGTGTCCGTGAACATCCTCGGCGAGGCTGGTCGGCGCGCGCTCGAACTTGCCGCCGTGCTTGTCGACGAGCTCGTAGTAGGACGCGTAGGCGCCGGGGAATCCGATCATCCGCCACGCGACCATGTCGCGATTTCCGCCGTAGACCGGATCGCTGAAGAAACCTTCGACCGTGCTCTCCCACAGCGTCGCGAAGAAAACGTTGGACGGCACGCCGCCCAGATCCTTGCCGCCGGCTTCGAGCGCGTGGAGATAGGCGTCCTGCTCGTCTGCCGTCATTTTGGCGAAGGGTGTCTTGTCCTTCAGCTCCGTGTTGATCGCGGCAATGGCGGTGCGGAACAGCTCGGCCGGCGTGAACGGCAGCTGATAGCCTTGGCTCGGCGTGCCAGCCTGCCAGGGGCCGCTGCGATAAAGCCGCTCGCCCGCGCCCCAGGCCCCGCCGAGCTGCTTGTCGATGTAGTTCGGCACGCCCGCTTCGCGCGCGCCCGGCCACTTGTCATCCGCCGGAATCAGACGCGCGACCGCGGTCTCGATGAACGCGGCCTCCTGCTGATTGAGGAACAGATAGGATGTCGGCTGCGGCTGCACGGACTTGGCGGCGAGCTGAGCAACGGCCGTGCCGTGGTCATGCTGGGCCGACGCCGGTGTCGCGGCAAAGCTTCCCGGCAACATCGCTGCGCCGAATGCGCCGGTCGTGGTCATCAACTTTCGTCGCGACAGATCGCTCATCGTTGTCTCCACGTGCATCCAGCGTGACGATATCGATGCGCCGTCGTGCTGTTCCATTCTTGTACGAACATGCTGCGCGTGGAACGCTCTTGCCCGATTCCTAAGCGTCGATCACGCGCGCGAGGCAGCGCCGATATCGCGGCAGACACGTCCCAACCAAAGCAGGATCGTGCAAGAGCGCGTCGCTGCCGCGTCCTAGATGTCGATCATCGCGCGGCGCGGACGTGCGTTGCGGCTACCTTCCGTCGATCGCGCCGACCCGACGTCAAAAAGAACACTCATCAGGAGACAGCCATGGCGACAGCTACCTCTCGCGTTGCAGGCACGATCGTGGGTGCGCTCGTGCTGTTCACAACGTGCGCAGCACCGGCTCAAGACGGCGCCGCCGAGCAGCGATGGGCCTGCCAGCACGATGCGTTCGCATACTGCAGCAGCGAGATCCCCAACGTGGAGCGCATCACCGCTTGCATGGTCAAGAATCTCAAGAAGCTGAGCCCGCTTTGCCGCGCCCAATTCAGACAGCCGGCGGGGGCGCATGAACCAGCCCGGAGTGCGCATGAGGTTTTGTGACGCGACATCCGCTGCGACACGATTCAACTGAATATTACGGGAGGTAAACGACATGGGCACCGCGACAGCAGTGAAAGAGGCCAGGCAACCGAAGCCGCTGCCGGCGCCGAACAGCGACTTCTATCAAATCGCCGAAGCCTTGAACGCCGAGGAGCTTGCGCTGGTCAAGCAGGTGCGCGCCTTCATGGAGACCAAGGTCGCACCCGTCATCAACAAGTACTGGGCCGACGATGCCTTTCCGTTCGAGTTGCTGCCCGCGTTCAAGGAACTGCAGCTCGGCGGACTTGGCCTCAATGGCTACGGCTGCAGAGGTGGGAGCCAGAAACTGTTCGGCATCGTGGCCATGGAGCTCGCGCGCATCGACCCGTCGTTCGGTACCTTCTTTGGCGTCCACGACGGCCTCGCGATGGGTTCGATTTATCTCGACGGATCGGAGGAGCAGAAACAAAAGTGGCTGCCGCCGATGGCGCGCATGGAAAAGATCGGCTGCTTCGGCCTGACCGAGCCGTTGGTCGGCTCCGGCGCGGCGGGCGGTCTGATGACGACCGCGAAGCGCGAGGGCGACACCTGGGTCCTCAACGGTCAGAAGAAGTGGATCGGCAACTCGCCGTGGTGCGACATCTCGATCATCTGGGCGCGCGACATCGCCGACAACCAGGTCAAGGGCTTCATCGTCGAGAACAAGACGACGCCCGGCTTCAGCGTCGAAAAGATCGAGCACAAGATCGCCCTCAAGGTGGTTCAGAACGGTGTGATCACGCTGAAGGACTGCCGCGTACCGGAAGCCAATCGCCTGCAGGCGGGCAACTCGTTCCGCGACACCGCGCGTGTTCTGCGCATGACGCGCTACGCCGTCGGCTGGCTATCCACCGGCTGTCAGATGGGCGCCTACGAGAACACGCTCGCCTACACCCAGCAGCGCCTGCAATTCGGCAAGCCGATCGCCGCATTCCAGCTGGTGCAGGATCTCCTTGCCAAGATGCTCGGCAACGTGACGGCTTGCCAGTGCCTTATGCTCCGGCTGGCGCAGATTGATGATGAAGGCAAGATGCTGGATCACCATGCGGCGCTCGCGAAGTCGTTCACCACCGCGAGAATGCGCGAGACCGTCGCGTGGGGCCGCGAGCTCCTCGGCGGCAACGGCATCGTCGCCGACTACAACGTCGCGCGCTTCTTCGCCGATGCCGAGGCGCTCTACTCCTACGAAGGCACCTATCAGATGCAGAACCTGATCGTCGGCAAGGCGATCACCGGCTTCAGCGCCTTCGTGTGATGTCGTGAATGGGCCGGCGCTCGCGCGCCGGTCCGCCCCTCAGGCAGGAGTAATCGATATGTCGACAGCAGTTGCATCCTCTCCAGCGGTGGTCACCACGGTTCCGAAAGCGCCCGCGCTTGCAAACGTTC
>Ga0081540_1001936_pt1 | contig 17331 bp, 21 predicted proteins | sample TabmetS2T1R1_FD_71024 | JGI IMG/M metagenome (GOLD analysis project Ga0081540, IMG submission 71024) | Tabebuia heterophylla rhizosphere microbial communities from the University of Puerto Rico - S2T1R1 | ecosystem: Host-associated > Plants > Roots > Rhizosphere ... | reverse complement strand
CCAAGGCGGACCGGCTGATCGGCCTGCTCCGCGCCAGGAGCGCCGAGTTCGCGCGGCTGTGGTTGGACCAGAAGGTGGCCGTCTGCCGCGCCGGCACCAAGACGATGCTCAATCCGAGGTTCGGCCGGGCCGACCTGGACTGCCAGATCCTGCGCCACGAGGGCGAAGGCCAGCTCCTGGTCGCGTTCACCGCGGCACCCGGTAGCCACGCGGCCACCCAACTCGCACGGCTCACCGCTACGGACGGCGGCGGCCGTCGAGCGGATCGGCAACTGCACGCGCTGCCGCACGTTCAGCGAGGAATCGATCTGCGCGCTCTGTGCGAGCACGGCGCGCGATGCGACGCTGCTCTGCGTCGTCGAGACGCCGGTCGATCAGCTCGCGATCGAGCAGGCGACCGGCTTTCGCGGACGTTACTTCGTGTTGCTGGGACGTCTTTCGCCGCTCGACGGGCTTGGCCCCGCGGAGCTCGGGCTCGATGCGCTCGCGCGTCGCTTGGGCGAGGGTGAAGTGCAGGAGCTCATCGTCGCGACGAATCCGACCGTCGAAGGCGAGGCGACCGCGCACATGCTCGCGCAGATCGCGCGCGCGGCGGGCGTTCGCGCGAGCCGGCTCGCGCATGGCGTGCCGCTCGGCGGCGAGCTCGAATACATCGATCGCGGGACGCTCGCGCACGCTTTCGGCGGGCGACAGGCATTGGGTTGATCGAAAGCGTCAAGATTGAACCACGAAGAACACGAAGAGCACGAAGGTAAGGGATCAACTCAGGATCGTTTGCCTTCTTCGTGCTCTTCGTGTTCTTCGTGGTTCAATCTTGACGCTCCTGCTTGAACGAGGGAACCGACGATGGCCGAAACGCTGTTCTCGAAAATCATCCGCCGCGAAATCCCGGCCGACATCGTCTACGAGGACGACGACATCCTCGCGTTCCGCGACATCCATCCGCAGGCGCCGGTGCACGTGCTGTTCGTGCCGAAGACGCCGGTATCGACGCTCGACGATCTCTCGGACGCCGACGCGCTCGCCGTCGGCAAGCTCGTGCTCGCCGCCAGCCGCTACGCGCGGCAACAGGGCTTCGCCGCGAACGGGTATCGCTGCGTGATCAACTGCAACCGCGACGGCGGGCAGACGGTGTTCCATCTGCACCTGCACCTGCTCGCCGGCCGCCAGATGCACTGGCCGCCGGGCTGACGCGCCCCTAGTGGTGGTGGTGCGGGCGCTCGACGATCACGGACGGGCCCCACCACGCGCCGCCCCAATACGGGCCCCAGCCCCACGGGCCCCACGGATCGTAGTAGTACGGCGAATAGGCGTAGTTCGGCCGCTCCGGCCAGAGGTACACCGCGTCCGCGGCGACGCGCGGATACGTGTAGTCGAATTCGCCGATCTTGCCTTTCTCGGTGCCGTCGAGATGGCCGACGACGGTGATCTCGCGGCCGCGATCGAATTCCTCGGGATCGTAGAAGCCGGTGCGGCAGGCGAGGAAGCGCCCGTCGCTCGGATCGCGCGCGATCGGGCGGGCGTAAGAATTGAGATCGTGCGCGAGGATCTCGAAGCAGGTCTGTCCCGCACGAGGCTCGACCTTGATGATCTCGCCGCCCCAGCGGACATTCGCGACCTGCACCTGGCTGCCGGCGGCGGCGTCGCGCGGCGTCACCGGAGCGAACTGGCCCTGCAGCGGCGCCGGTACCGTCGCGCACGCGCCGAGCGCGGCCGCGAGCGCGCAAGGCACCGCCTGTTTCGCCAGCGTGGAAAGCGTGTTGCGATGAAGCGATGGCATCGGTTTGTCCTGCATGTTCGTTGCTGCTGTCGACACTATAAGACGATCGACGCCAGTTCAGCGTTGCACCGCAGCGCGTTCAGACGCGGCCGCGACGCGGAAATTCCGCACCGCTCGCGTAAAGGTGCGCACGCGTTCAGGAACCGGTTCTACCGCCCCGTAACGGAGCGCCACATAGTCCTGCACGAGCGCGGTCAGCGTATTGCCGGACGCCGGTAAAACGCTCCGCGTACGGGCGAGGAAATCGAGCGGACCTTCGCTGGGCTGATGCGCGACGCCGGCGCGCGCGAGCCGACGTCCGAGTCGCGTCCATGCACGATCGAGCGGATCGGCCGGCATGGCGCGCGTCTCGCGCATCGCCCAGACCGTCGCCACGAGCAGCACGACGCTCAGCACGATCGAAAGGACGACCAGCATGTCGCCCTGATTCGCGTCCGGCATGCCGAACGAAGTGAGCAGGCCCTTCTGGCGCAGCACGTCGAAGCGCACGATCGCCTGCGTCCACAGACCGTTCACGTAGTCGAAGCGGTTGCGCAACGCGCGCAGCCAGGCGGCCTGGCTCCACGCCGCGCTGTCGTTCGCCGCGGACGCGCCGAGCTCGATGCGCGCGGGGCTCACCGCAGCCGTCGGATCGACGCGCACCCAGCCGCGATTCGGCATCCAAGCTTCCGCCCACGCATGCGCGTCGGAATTGCGCACCAGGAGGTAATCGCCCGAGGCGTTCCACCAGCCGCCCTGATAGCCGGTGACGACGCGCGCCGGAATGCCGGCGACGCGCATCAGCACGACGAACGCGGACGCGTAGTGCTCGCAGAACCCGCGCTGCGTCGAGAACAGGAAATCGTCGATCGAATCGCGGCCGAGCAGCGGCGGATTCAGCGTGTACGTGAAGCTCTTGTGGAACAGATCGAGCGCCGCGCGCACCGTCGCGGCATCGTCATGGCCCTCGGCGCGCCAGCCTTCGGCGAGCGAGCGTGCGCGCGGATCGAAGCCTTCCGGCAACGCGAGGGCGCGGGCGCGTTCCTGTCGCGTCAGCGTCGGTGCGAGCGTGTAGCGCGCGGCCGAGCGCACCCGATACTCGCGCGGCGTCGAGACGATGTCCTCGGAGATCAGCACGCGATCGGCGCCGAAGTGCGCGCCTTGCGGCGACACGATCGGCAGATCGAGCGACGGCAGCCAGCGCCGGTCGGTCGGCTCGATCGTGATCGTGTAGTCGACCGGCGTGCCGTCGCGATCGGCCTCCTCGGGCTTGAGGTAATCGCTGCGGCGCGGACGCGTCCACGTCGAGCCGTCGAAATCCCACAGCACGATCGCGCGGAAATAGCGCTGCGCCGGCGGCGGCAACGCGCCGTCGAACTGCACGCGGAACGCGGGCGAGTCGTCGGTCAGGAGCTCGGTCAGCGCGCCGGGCTGCATGCGATCGTCGAGGCCGGTGCGGCCGAGCGAATCGAGATCGCGCGAGCCCCAGAGCGGCGAGGCGAGGCGCGGGATCAGGAGGAAACTTGCTGCGGCGAGCGGCAGGCCGACGCCGAGCAGGATCGCGCCGAGCCTGAGCTCGTTGCGCAGCGGTCGCGTTTCGTCGGCCGGCGCGGGCTGCAGCGATACGAGCGCCGCAAGCAGCAACGTCAACAGCAGCGACACGACCAGCGTGAACCAGAGCGCCTGCTCGAACAGGAGCGCGCTCATCAGGACGAAGCCGCCGAACGCGATCGCGACGCGCGCGTCGCGCGAGCGCTCGGTCTCGAGCAACTTGAGCGCAAGGAGTCCGCAGCCGAGCGCGCTGCCGGGCTCGCGTCCGAACATCGTGCCGTAGTGCATGACGACGACGGTGAGGAGGAGCGCCGCTGCGGGCAGTCGGATCCAGATCGGAACCAGCGGCCCGCCACGGCGCCGCATGACGACGCGCAACGCGATGATGCCGGCGGCGCCGAGCCAGAGCCACGCCGGGAGATGCGCGACGTGCGCGGCGATCGCCGCTGCGATCGCCGCTGCGGTCAGCTCGAACGAATGGCGGCCCAGACGCTCAGCCATGTGCGGACGGAAGGAGAGCGAGCGCGCGCAGGCAGGCGTGCCGCTGCGCGGTGCCGATGGCGGGCCCGAACGATTCGGCCGGAAGGTTCAGGAGATAGGTGCGCTGCGCGGTTTCGGCGGCGAGCACCCACGCTGTGAGACGGCGGATGCGCGCTTCGTGATCGAGCCTGCCGAGCTTCGCATAGTCGAGCACGAGCGCATCGCCGCCGCGGCGCTCGCTGTCGTGCACGAGCAGCGCGTCGTGGCGCGCCGAGACTTTCCACGCGATGAGCCGCGGCGGATCGGTGATGCGGTAGTCGCGAAGCCCGGCATGCTCGTCGCCGGCGCCGGCGAGCGTGCGCTCGTCCTCGCGGCCGTCGCCGGCGGGCAGCGGCGGCAGCGGCGATTCGATCGCGGGATAGACGAGGAATTCGGTATCGGGGTTGAGCCAGCTCCAGATGTGGAACAGGCCGAGCGGATAGTCGGTCGAGAGACGAATGCGGCCGGGTCGCAGCCAGCCGCGCCGCTCGGCTGCGATCGCGAGCGTCACGTCCGTTGCGGTGCCTCTCGCCAAAGCGAAGGCCCGGTCCGCGTTGCCGTAGCGCAGGCAAAGGCTCGGTCGCGTCCGCGAGCCCGGCGTGAAGCCGAGACGCAGCGCGAGCGGCGTGCCGGCGTGGCATTCGTCGGCGGCGACGCGCGTCAGCTCGAGCCCGTTCATCGCGCGAAATCCGACGAAGAGACTCGCGCCGGCCGCCGCGGCGAAGAGGCACGTCAACAGCAGCGCCGGATTGTTCGCGTAGTTCAGCGCGCCGAGCAGCATCACGAACATCAGGAACGCGAACGCGAAACCGAAGCCGGTCGGCAGGACGTAGATGCGGCGGCGGTCGAGCCGGATCGGCAGCGGCTCGGAACGCCTGAGGCGCGTCAGCGCGGGCAGCCGCCGCTCCGCGTACGCCAGCGCGCGGCTGCGCAGGTCGGCGACCGTTGCGCTCATCGCTCAGCGCACCGGCGTCGTCTCGAGGAGCTGCAGCGCGAGCTTGTCGCGATCGCGCTGCGCGCTCGCGCCCGGCGTCAGGCGATGGCCCGTGACGAACGGGAACACGGCCTGCACGTCCTCGGGCACGCAGTGCGGACGTCCCGCGAGCAGCGCATGCGCGCGCGCGGCCGCGAGCAGCGCGAGGCCGGCGCGCGGCGAGAGGCCGATGCGGATCTCGGGATGCTGCCGGCTCGCCGCGAGCAGCGCCTGCACGTATTCGACGAGGGCGGGACTCGCGAGCACGGTCGCGCACGCGTGACGAAGCTCGATGATCTGTTCCGGCACGAGGCACGGCGTCAGCGTGCCGAGCAGGCTCTTGCGATCGACTGAGCTCAGCATCGCGCGCTCGGCGTCGCGGTCCGGATAACCCATGCTCATGCGCAGCATGAAGCGGTCGAGCTGCGAATCGGGCAGCGGATACGTGCCGGCAAAGTCCATCGGGTTCTGGGTGGCGACGACGAAGAACGGCGGCGCGAGCCGGTGCGTGACGCCGTCGACCGTGACCTGCTCCTCGGCCATCGCCTCGAGCAGCGCGCTCTGCGTCTTCGGCATCGCGCGGTTGATCTCGTCGGCGAGCAGGAGCTGCGTGAACAGCGGACCCGGATGGAACTTGAAGCGCGCGGCTTCGCGCTCGTAGATGCCGACGCCGATGATGTCCGACGGCAGGAGATCCGACGTGAACTGCACGCGCTGGAAGTTGAGGCCGAGCGTCGCGGCGAGCGCGTGCGCGAGGGTCGTCTTGCCGACGCCGGGCAGGTCCTCGATCAGGAGGTGGCCGCCGGCGAGGAGGCAGACGAACGCGAGGCGCACTTCGCGCCGCTTGCCGAGCACGACGGTGTTGACCTGCGCGATCGCGCGCGCGAGCGAATCGCGCAGCTCGGTCGGAAGCGGACCCGTTGAGGTTTCGATCATGGACATTCCCGACACGATGACGGCGGCAAGGTTCCGCCGGTTGCACACGAACCGAGTGTAGCCGCGCCGTTCGGCGGCGATGGCCACCTGAACCGTGTTCGTGGCGCACGAGCCGCGTGAACGGACATTTTCCGGCGACGGGCTGCTAAGGCAGCGTGAATCCCGCGGCCCGAAGCAGGCGCGCGAGCGCGATAAGCGGCAGGCCGATCAGCGCGGTCGGGTCGATGGTCTCGATCCGCTCGAACAGCGCGATGCCGGCGCCTTCGCTCTTGAAGCTGCCGGCCGCGTCGAGCGGCGCCTCAAGCTCGACGTAGTGCGCGATCTCGTCCGAGGTGAGCTTGCGGAACACCACGTAGGTGCGGTCGGCCGCGCTTTCGACCCGCGGCGGCGAAACGCGCGTGTCGACGACGGCGATGGCGGTGTGGAAGACGACGCTGCGGCCCGAGCTCGCGGCGAGCTGCGCGCGCGCCGCCTCCGCCGTGCCGGGCTTCCCGATCGCGCGGCCGTCGAGCTCGGCGACCTGGTCGCTGCCGATCACCACGGCGTCAGGGTGGAGGCGTGCGACGGCGAGCGCTTTCGCCTCGGCGAGTCGCGGGGCGAGGTGCTCCGGCGTTTCGTCCGGCTGCGGCGCTTCGTCCACATCGGGCGCGATGACGCGAAAGTCGGCGACGAGCCGGGACAACAGCTCGCGCCGATAGCGCGAGGTCGAGGCCAGGATGAGACGACCGGAGCCTTCCGTCATCAGGACTGCGCGTCGGCGGCCCGCACCGCCTGCGCGGCGCGCGCCGCTTCGAGCTCGGCGCGGACGTCGGCCAGGCGATCGAGCTGGCTCGAGAGCGCGTCTTTCGCCGTCGAAAGCGCCTTGCGTGCCGATTCGAGCTCGCCGAGCGTCGCGGTCGCCGCGTGCTCCTTGAGCCAGAGCCGGTGCGAGAGCAGGTCGCGCAGGGCGGCCTGGACCTGCGGCTCGGCGACCAGCGTCGCGCGCGCCGAAAGCTGCGAGGACGGCGGCAGCGCCGCGACCAGCGCCGGAATCTCGCGCAGGCGCGAGCGGCATTCGTAGAGCTCGCGCTCGAGCGCGTCGGCCTCGTCCATCACCTCGGCGAGGAGGCGCGGACGGCGGCGCAGGCGGCGACCGCGGAGCCAGAGGCCGGCGACGGCCAGCGCGGCGACGAGCACGGCGGCGATGAGATAGACCAAAGGCCCGACCTCCTGGCTCGTAGTCTGCCGCGCCCCGGTGTACGGCAGCAAACCGGGCCGATGGACGGTGCCTTGCGGTTGACAGGGAGGGGGTCAAAACCTACCATCGCGCGCCCATGTCAGTCGCCCTGCCCGAACGCGTGGATGCGTCGCGCATGGTGCAAGCGCGGCGCTCCTTCCAAGGCCGGCTGCCGCTCGCCTCCCTCGCGCGGTTGCGCCAGAGCCTGGCGGCGAGCGACGGCGTGGCGGACTACGACCTCGAATTCGGTCGCGACGAGCTCGGCATCGCCTATCTCGCCGTGCGCGTCGACGCCGAGCTGCCGCTGACCTGCCAGCGTACGCTCGAGGTGTTCCGGTTGCCGGTGCATGTGGATCAGCGGCTCGGTCTGGTCCACGACGAGAGCGAAGAGGCGGCGTTGCCGCCGGGTTACGAGCCCTTGTTGATCGCGGACGGCGCCCTCAATCTTGCCGACGTGGTCGAGGACGAATTGATACTGGCCCTGCCGGTGGTGCCGCTGAAGCCCGGCGCGCCGCTGGAATGGGACGATGCGGCGCCGGACGAGGCCGACGACGAGGCGAAACCCAATCCGTTCGCGGCGTTGGCGAAGCTGAAAAAAGCGAAATAGGCGGCTTGCCGCCGCAGCGCGGACCCGAAGGTCCGCGAATCACCCGATTCACTGGAGTTCATGTCATGGCAGTCGCCAAGAGTCGCAAATCCCCCTCCCGCCGCGGCATGCGCCGCGCCCACGATGCGCTGTCGGCCAAGCAGCTCTCGACCGATCCGACGTCGGGCGAAGTGCACCTGCGCCATCACGTGACCAAGGACGGCTACTATCGCGGCAAGAAGGTGATCGACACCAAGTCGCCGGTGCAGGACGAAGACTGAGCGTCCGCACCGTGCGGGACGGCGCTGACGCCGTCCGCGTGCTTCCTTCGACCGTATTTCGGCACGCAACGCCGGCGCCTGGCGGCCCGGCCGCGGGCGGGGAGTGCATACCCTGATCTACTCACGCATCGCGGGTACCGGCAGCTATCTGCCGGAAAAGATCGTCACCAACGCCGATCTCGAAAAGATCGTCGATACGAGTGACGAATGGATCGCCTCGCGCACCGGCATCCGCGAGCGCCGCCGCGCGGCGGACGGCGAGACGACGGGCGATCTGGCCTTCTATGCGGCGACGCACGCGCTCGAATCGGCCGGCGTCAAGGCGAACGAGATCGACCTGATCGTGCTCGGCACGACGACGCCGGATCTCATCTTCCCGTCGACCGCCTGCCTCCTGCAGCACCGCCTCGGTGCCAACGGCTGCGCCGCGTTCGACGTCAACGCGGCGTGCTCGGGCTTTCTCTACGCGCTTGGCGTCGCCGATCAGTTCGTTCGCGGCGGCCAATCGAAGAAGGCGCTCGTCGTCGGCTCGGAAACGCTCTCGCGCATGATCGACTGGACGGACCGCTCGACCTGCGTCCTCTTCGGCGACGGCGCCGGCGCGGTCGTGCTGGAACCGTCGAACGAGCCCGGCATCATCACGACGAAGCTGCACGCCGACGGCGGCTACAAGCATCTCCTGTACAACCCGGTCGGCGTGTCCGCGGGCTTCCTCGAAGGCGAGCCGAACCACGGCATCCGCGTCATGATGACCGGCAACGAAGTGTTCAAGGTCGCCGTCAAGACGCTCGACCGCATCGTCGGCGAGACGCTCGAAGCGGCCAACATGCACGAGTCGGATGTCGACTGGCTGATCCCGCACCAGGCGAACCTGCGCATTATCGAGGCGACGGCGAAGCGGCTGAAGCTGTCGATGGATCGCGTCGTCGTCACCGTCGACCGGCACGGCAACACGTCGTCGGGTTCCGTGCCGCTGGCGCTCGACGAGGCCGTGCGCTCCGGCAGGATCCAGCGCGGGCAAACCGTGCTGCTCGAAGCGTTCGGCGGTGGATTCACCTGGTCGTCGGCGCTTCTCAAGTACTGACCCGCGCTTCGTCGTCCGGCGAAGGCGGGGACCCGGCGCCCTTGGCGCCGGAAGCGAAGGCGCCAGGTTCCTGATACGCGGGAACGACAAGATCAAGGAGAGGCGACGACATGGCTACGCACGCAAACCTCGCCTTCGTTTTCCCCGGCCAGGGCTCGCAATCGATCGGCATGCTCGCCGAGCTTTCGGAATTGCATCCGGTCGTGCGCGCGACGTTCGCCGAAGCGTCCGAGGGCGCCGGCGTCGATCTCTGGGCGCTCTCGCAGGGCGGGCCCGAGGCGATGCTCAATCGCACCGAATACACGCAGCCCGCGTTGCTAGCGGCCGGCGTCGCGGTGTGGCGCCTGTGGACCGGCGCGCACGGTCCACGTCCGGCGAAGCTCGCCGGGCACAGTCTCGGCGAATACACCGCGCTCGTTGCCGCAGGGACGCTTTCGCTCGCCGACGCGGCGCATCTCGTGCGCATCCGCGGCCAGGCGATGCAGGAAGCGGCGCCGGAAGGCGAGGGCGCGATGGCCGCGGTGCTCGGTGCCGAGGACGCGGTCGTCGAGGAGGTTTGCCGCGAGGTGTCGGGCGATCGCGTCGTCGTGCCGTCCAACTACAACTCGCCGGGACAGATCGTCATCGGCGGCCATGCCGACGCGGTCGATCGGGCGATCGCCGCGCTGACCGCACGCGGCGCGCGCAAGGCCGTGAAGCTCGCGGTCAGCGTGCCTTCGCATACGCCGCTGATGCGCGAGGCGGCGAATCGCGTCGTCGAGGCGATGGGCGCGTACGCGTGGCACGAGCCGTCGATTCCCGTCGTGCAGAACGTCGATGCCGCCGAGCATCGCGGCGTCGCGGCGATCCGCGATGCGCTCGCGCGCCAGATCTACCTTCCCGTGCGCTGGACCGGCTGCGTCGGCGCGCTCGCGTCGGCAGGCGTCACGCGCATCGCCGAGTGCGGTCCGGGAAAGGTGCTGACCGGGCTCGTCAAGCGCATCGACAAGTCGATCGACGGCCGTCCGCTCGGGACGCCGGGCGAGCTCGACTCCGCGCTCGAAGACTGGCGCGCGTAGTTCGGTCAATCTCAACGCTGCCAATCGCCTCTCCCGCTTGCGGGAGAGGCCGCGCGCCAGCGCGGGTGAGGGAAGACGTGTGACCTCGTTCCGAGGATGCCCTCATCCGGCGCTTCGCGCCGACTTCTCCAGCCAGCGGGAGAAGCGAAGAGCCGGCGCTTGACAGGGGCGTGCATGCGCGTAATATTCAACCTATAGGTTGAATATAGGTACGGCGATGGCGGCGCTCGACATGACGTTTGCAGCACTGGCCGATCCGACGCGGCGCCGCATCGTCGCGCGGCTGACGCGCGGCGCGACGCGCGTCGGCGACCTCGCGCTGCCGTTCGACATGTCGCTCAACGCGGTCTCCAAGCATCTCAAGGTGCTCGAGAAGGCCGGGCTCGTGCGGCGCACGCGCGTCGGGCGCGAGCACTACATGCAGCTCCGCGCTGCGCCGCTGCGCGAAGTCGCGCGCTGGTCGATGCAGTACGAACGTTTCTGGAACCAGCGCCTCGATGCGCTGGGCGAATTCCTCGACTCGCAGAATGCAAAGGAGAAAACCGATGGCTGACCGCAACGACAAGGCGATGGGCGCATTCCGCACCGATGTCGCCCGCAGTTACACGGCAAAACCCGAGCAGGTGTTCGACGCGTGGACGACGCAGGCGAGCGTCAAGGCGTGGCTCGCGGAAGGCGAGCGCGCGATCGTCGACGCACGCGAAGACGGACTCTTCTTCATCGAGATGCCGTACAAGGGCCGCAATTATCCGCACTACGGCCGTTATCTGCGCGTCGAGCGGCCGCGGCTGCTGCAGTTCACGTGGGTGAGCGAAGGCACGCAGGGCAAGGAATCGGTCGTCACGATCACGTTGGTCGCCAAGGGCGCCACGACCGAGCTCACGCTCGAGCACGAAGGCCTGCCCGACGAGGCGTCCGTCGGCGGCCACCATGGCGGCTGGTCGGAATTTCTCGAGAGCCTCGACAAGCGCTTGGGCGCCGGCGTAGCGCGTACCGGCACCGGAGGCTGATGTGCCGATCGTGCATCGGCTCGTGATCTACGCGCCGCCGGAGCGCGTGTTCGAGGTGCTCGCGAGCGCCGACGGCATCGCGTCGGTGACATGGGCCTGCTCGAGCGAGCGCATCGAGAATATCGAATCGTGTGGCGTGCGCAGCCAGGACGCGCGTCCGGACGTCCGTGTGATCCATTGATGGCCGCCGCGCGCATGGACGCGCGCCGCGCGGCTGTGTAACGTGCGCGCCCTCAAGGTTCACGAGGGCGCCACCGATGGACAAACCACTCACCGGAGAGATCGCGCTCGTCACCGGCGCGAGCCGCGGCATCGGCGCCGCGATCGCGGATGAGCTTGCCGCGCTCGGCGCGAAGGTCATCGGCACCGCGACGAGCGAGTCGGGTGCGCAGGCCATCGGCGCGCGCCTCGCCGCGCACGGCGGCGCCGGCCGCGCGCTCGACGTGAGGGACGGCGCGGCCGTCGAGGCGCTGATCGACGGCATCGGCAAGGAATTCGGCGCGATCACGATCCTCGTCAACAATGCCGGCATCACGCGCGACCAGCTCCTGATGCGCATGAAGGACGACGACTGGCAGGCGATCCTCGACACGAATCTTTCCTCGGTGTATCGCACTTCGAAAGCCGTCATGCGCGGCATGATGAAGGCGCGCAAGGGCCGCATCATCAGCATCGCGTCGGTCATCGGCGTCACCGGCAACGCGGGTCAGGCGAACTACGCGGCGGCGAAGGCCGGCATCATCGCGTTCTCGAAATCGCTCGCGCGCGAGATCGGCTCGCGCGGCATCACGGTCAACGTCGTCGCGCCGGGCTTCATCGACACCGACATGACGCGCGCGTTGCCCGAAGCGCAGCGCGAGGGCCTGCTCACGCAGATCGCGCTCGGCCGTCTCGGCGCGCCGATCGACATCGCCAAGGCGGTGGCGTTCCTCGCGTCGCCCGCGGCGGCGTACATCACGGGCGAGACGCTGCACGTCAACGGCGGCATGTACATGCCGTGAGCGGCCCTCCGGGCCTTGCAAGCCCTTGGTTCCACTGGCCTCTGGCTCCTGAACCGCCGCCCCGATACAATGCCGCCTCTTTTTCGGCTCTCGGGCGCCTGCGGCGCCGCTGACGGCCGCACGCAATTCCCCATCGGGAGGTCACAAGGCAAATGAGCACTATCGAAGAACGCGTCAAGAAGATCGTCGTCGAGCAACTGGGTGTGAAGGAAGACGAGGTCACGCCGAACGCGTCGTTCGTGGATGACCTGGGCGCCGATTCGCTCGACACGGTCGAGCTGGTCATGGCGCTCGAAGAGGAATTCGAGTGCGAGATTCCCGACGAGGAAGCCGAGAAGATCACGACGGTCCAGCAGGCGATCGACTACATCAAGGCCCACGTCAAGGCTTGAGTTTTTCCCGATCGACAGCAAGTCGCGAGCTGCGCCTTCGGGGCGCAGCTTTCGTTTATGAAATTTGAAAAACTGCGGTCGCGCATGATAGCCGTGCGCTTTTTGCGATCACGGAAGTCGCCAAGGTAAATCCACATGAGCAAGCGACGCGTCGTCGTCACCGGTCTAGGCATCGTCAGTCCCGTCGGCAACGACGTCGCGACCGCGTGGGCGAACATCACGGCCGGCAAGAGCGGCATCGGACCGATCACGCACTTCGACGCCTCGACATTCCCGACCCGCATCGCCGGCGAGATCCGCGACTTCGATCCGACGCAGTACGTCGCGGCGAAGGACGTCAAGAAGATGGATCCCTTCATCCATTACGGCATCGCCGCGTCGATCCAGGCGCTCGCCGACGCGGGCCTGAAGCCGCACGAGCACGACGAGGAGCGCATCGGCGTCGCCGTCGGTGCCGGCATCGGCGGCATCGCGACGATCGAGAAGACCGCGATCACGTATCACGAAGCCGGCCAGCGCAAGATCTCGCCGTTCTTCGTGCCGAGCTCGATCATCAACATGGCGTCGGGCAATCTCTCGATCATGCTCGGCCTCAAGGGGCCGAACATCGCCTGCGTCACCGCGTGCACGACGGCGACGCACAACATCGGTCTTGCGATGCGCATGATCCAGTACGGCGATGCCGATGTCATGATCGCCGGCGGCGCCGAGTACGCGACCGTCGGCACCGCGGTCGGCGGCTTCTGCTCGGCGCGCGCGATGTCGACGCGCAACGACGAGCCGGCCAAGGCGAGCCGGCCATGGGACCGCGACCGCGACGGCTTCGTGCTTGCCGACGGCGCCGGCGTCCTCGTGGTCGAGGACTACGAGCACGCGAAGGCGCGCGGCGCGCGCATCTACTGCGAGCTCGCCGGCTTCGGCATGTCGGGCGACGCGTTCCACATGACCTCGCCGCCGGAAGACGGCGACGGCGCCCGGCGCTCGATGGTCGCCGCGCTCGCCGACGCGAAGGTCAACGCGGATGAAATCCACTATGTCAACGCGCACGCGACGTCGACCGGCGTCGGCGACATCGCCGAGGTCAACGCGATCAAGAGCTGCTTCGGCGACTACGCGCCGAGGTTGCCGGTCAGCTCGACGAAGTCGATGACGGGACATCTGCTCGGCGCCGCCGGCGGCGTCGAGGCGATCTTCTCGATCCTCGCGATGCGCGACGGCGTCATCCCGCCGACGATCAACCTCGACCACCCGGGCGAGGGCTGCGATCTCGATTTCGTGCCACACACGGCGCGGCAGGCGAAGGTCGACATCGTGCTGTCGAACTCGTTCGGCTTCGGCGGAACCAACGGCACGCTGGTGTTTCGCAGCATGTGACACTGGGAAGCAGGAACGCCTGAACCACGAAGAACAGGAAGAACACGAAGGAAAGATCCCGAAACGCTTTTCTTCGTGTCCTTCGTGTTCTTCGTGGTTCAATCTTTCAGCTCCGGCTTCAGCTTCGAGTCCGTATCAGGGATGCCTCCACTCATTCGCGAATTCGCCGGCGCGCGCGATCTCCTGGCGCTTGCCGCGACGCAACCCGGGCGCTATCCCGGTCTGCTCGAAAGCGTCGCACGCGGTCCGGCGCGGACGCGCTACGACATCCTGTTCGCATTTCCCGAAGCCGAGCTGCGGCTCGATCGTGACGGCGACGTTCGCGACGGTCGCGACGCGTCGCTCGGGACTTCGTTCCTCGATGCGCTGGATGCGGCGTGGCGTCAGTCGCGTGTCCCGCGCCCGCAAACCGAGCTGCCTTTCCGCGGCGGCTGGCTCGTCTATCTCGGCTATGAGCTGGCCGGCGAGATCGAACCGAAGCTGCGCCTGCCGCATTCGCCGGGCAGATTGCCGCTCGCGATGGCGCTGCGTTGTCCTGCCGCAATCGTCGTCGATCACGAACGCGAGCTGACGCTGCTCGTCGCGGAAAGCGGCCGCGAGGAGCTGATCGAAACGATGCTGGCCGACATGGCCATCGCGAACGCCGCACCGACATGGCAAACGGCGACGAGCGTGGAAGAGGATCCGCCGCGACACTTTCTCGACGGCGTGGAGCGCGTACACGAATACCTGCGTGCCGGTGACGTGTTCCAGGTCAACCTGTCGCGCGAGTGGCGCGTTCGATATGCCGACGCACCGACTGTGGCCGCAATCCACGCGCGCCTGCGCGCCGCGAACCCGGCGCCGTTCGCCGGCCTGCTGCAACGCCACGACTGGGCGATCGCAAGCTCATCGCCGGAGCGGCTGGTTGAAGTTCGCGGAAATCTCGCGCAGACGCGCCCGATCGCCGGCACGCGGCCGCGCGTCGCCGGCGACGACGATGCCGCGCGCATGCGCGAGCTGATCGGCCATCCGAAGGAGCGCGCCGAGCACGTCATGCTGATCGATCTCGAGCGCAACGATCTCGGTCGCGTGTGCGTGCCGGGATCCGTCGAGGTCGACGAGCTCATGAGCATCGAGAGCTACGCGCACGTGCACCACATCGTCTCGAACGTGCGCGGCCGCCTGCGCGCCGACGCGACGCCGGGCGACATCGTGCGCGCCGTGTTCCCGGGCGGGACGATCACCGGCTGCCCGAAGATGCGCTGCATGGAGATCATCGCCGAGCTCGAAGGCGTCGGCCGCGGCGCCTACACCGGCTCGCTCGGCTACTTGAATCGTGACGGCGATCTCGATCTCAACATCCTGATCCGCACGCTGACGATCGAGCGCGACATGATCCGCTTGCGTGCCGGCGCCGGCATCGTGGCGGACTCGGTCGCGGAGCGCGAGCTCGACGAGACGCGCGCCAAAGCGAAAGGACTGCTCCGTGCGCTCGGTGTCGACGCCTGACGGACGACGGCGGTTGGTAGCGACACGAAGTCGGGTTACGCTGCGCCGCCGGAATCGAGCGAGGTCGGATTTTGCGAGCAACAGGCATCACGCATCAGACGGGCGGCGCGTTCTTTCGAATGCTCGTCGTGCTGTTCGTGCTCGCTGCGATCGGCGCGGCGTTCGCGTGGTACGACTACCGCCGCTTCGTCGACGCGCCGCTGACGATCCCGCGCGCCGACATGACGATCGACATCGCGCGCGGCGCCGCGTATCGCGGCATCGTCGTGCAACTGCGCAGCATGGGCGTCACGCAGGCGTCGCCGTGGTACTGGCGCGCGCTCGGACGCGAGCTCGCGATCGAGAACAAGCTGCACGCCGGCGAATACGCGCTGACGCCGGGCCTGACGCCGCGCGAGCTCCTGCGCCGGATGGCCGCCGGCGAGGTGCTGCAACACCATTTCACGATCGTCGACGGCTGGACGTTCAAGCAACTGCGCCTCGCGCTGGCCGCGGATGCGGGCCTTGCGCAGACGCTGCCCGGCGTGTCCGACGAGGACATCACCGCGCGGCTCAAGATCGAAGGCGGACGGCCCGAAGGCTGGTTCCTGCCGGAGACGTATGCCTTCATCAAGGGCGATTCCGATTTCGACGTGCTGGCGCACTCGCACGACGCGATGCGCAAGACGCTCGATCGGCTCTGGGCCGCGCGCGCGGGCGATGTCCAGCTCGAATCGCCGTATCAGGCGCTGATCCTCGCATCGATCGTCGAAAAGGAGACGGGGCAACCCGGCGAGCGCGCGCTGATCGCCGGCGTGTTCGTGCGCCGGCTAAGATTCGGCATGCGCCTGCAGACCGATCCGACGGTGATCTACGGCATGGGCGAGACCTACCGCGGCAACATCCGCCGCGACGATCTCGAAGCCGATACGCCGTACAACACCTATACGCGCGACGGCCTGCCGCCGACGCCGATCGCGCTGCCGGGCGCGCAGGCGCTCGAAGCGACGCTGCATCCGGCGCCGGGCGACGCGCTCTATTTCGTCGCGCGCGGCGACGGCAGCCACGAATTCTCGGCGACGCTCGACGAGCACAACCGCGCCGTGCAGAAATATCAGCTCCACCACGACAGGCCATGACCGGACGCCTGATCACACTCGAAGGCGGCGAGGGCGCCGGCAAGAGCACGGCGATGGACGCCGTGCGCGAACGCCTCGCGGCGCGCGGTATCGACGTCGTCGTCACGCGCGAGCCCGGCGGCACGGTGCTCGGCGAAGCCGTGCGCGATCTCGTGCTCGACCCGGCCCGGCGCGATCTCTGCGCCGAGAGCGAGCTGCTCCTGATGTTCGCGTCGCGCGCGCAGCTCGTGCGCGAGCTGATCCGGCCCGCGCTCGACGCGGGCCAGTGGGTGCTGTCGGATCGATTCACGGACGCGAGCTACGCTTATCAGGGCGCCGGCCGCGGCCAGCCGGAACCGCGCATCGCCGAGCTCGAGCGCTGGGCCGCGCCGATCAAACCCGATCTGACGCTCCTGCTCGACCTGCCGATCGCCGAGGGCCTCGCGCGCGCCGGCGGGCGCGGCAAGGCCGATCGCATCGAGCTCGAGAGCGGCGATTTCTTCGAGCGCGTGCGCGCCGCCTATCGCGCGCGCGCCGCGGCGGAGCCGCAGCGTTTCCGCATCATCGATGCGACGCGCAGCATCGCCGAGGTGCGCGCCGCGGCGTGCGCGGCGATCGACGCGTTCGTCGATGCCGAAAAGGCCTCCGCGTGAAGCTGCAGCCCTGGCTCCTCCCCGCGTGGAACGTGCTCGCGCAGGCGCTCGGTTCCGGTCGCCTGCATCACGCGCTGTTGCTCGCGGGACCGCGCGGCTACGGCAAGCGCGCGCTCGCCGAGGCATTCGCGGCCGCGGCGCTCTGCACGCGGCGCGGGCCGGACGGCAGCGCGTGCGGAACCTGCAAAAGCTGTCTTCTCGTCGCGGCCGGCAGTCATCCGGATCTCGTGCGCGTGACGTTCGAGCTTCGCGACGACGGCCGCCCGCGCAGCGAGCTGACGATCGACCAGATGCGCGCGCTCGGCCAGCGGCTCCCCCCCCCGAGCCACGCCGGGCGGGTGCCAGATCCC
>Ga0081540_1001935_pt1 | contig 17336 bp, 13 predicted proteins | sample TabmetS2T1R1_FD_71024 | JGI IMG/M metagenome (GOLD analysis project Ga0081540, IMG submission 71024) | Tabebuia heterophylla rhizosphere microbial communities from the University of Puerto Rico - S2T1R1 | ecosystem: Host-associated > Plants > Roots > Rhizosphere ... | reverse complement strand
ACGGTCTCAAGGCGCGCCACCGGCTGGCGCTCACCGGCACGCCGCTCGAGAACAATCTGGGCGAGGTGTGGTCGCTGTTCGAATTTCTCAGCCCCGGGCTGCTCGGCGATGAGACGACGTTCCGGCGCACGTTCCGAACGCCCATTGAGAAGCACGGGGATCGGGCGGCCCAGGCTTTTCTGACGCGCCGCCTCAAACCGTTCATGCTTCGCCGGACCAAACAGCAGGTCGCCAAGGAGCTACCGGCCAAGACCGAGATCGTCGAGCGCGTACGGCTCGATGGCTCGCAGCGCGACCTTTATGAGACCGTGCGGGTACTCATGCACGAGAGGGTGCGCCACGAAATCGCGCGGAAGGGCCTAGCGAAGAGCCACATCGTCTTTCTCGACGCGCTGCTGAAGCTGCGCCAAATCTGCTGCGACCCGCGCCTGTTAAAAATGCCCCAGGCACGGAAGGCCAAGCAGTCGGCCAAGCTGGAGCGGTTGATGGAGATGATCCCCGTGATGGTCGCCGAGAGGCGGCGCATTCTTCTGTTCTCGCAGTTCACCAGTATGCTCGAGCTGATTGCGGTGGAACTGCAGGCCCTCGACATCCCTTACTTGACACTAACCGGTGACACCGTGGACCGCGCCAAACCGGTGAAGGCCTTCCAAGCGGGCGAGGCGCCGCTGTTCCTGCTGAGCCTCAAGGCCGGCGGCAGCGGGCTCAACCTGACCGCCGCCGATACGGTCATCCACTACGATCCGTGGTGGAACCCGGCGGTGGAAGACCAGGCAACCGCCCGCGCCTATCGGATCGGCCAGACCAAGCCGGTGTTTGTCTACAAGCTGATCGTCGACGAAGGCATCGAGGAGGCTATCCAGCTGCTTAAGGCTCGCAAGGCGGCGCTGGCCGAGGCGCTGTTCGAGGGCGTTTCTAAGTCGGGTCTCGATTTCACCGAGGCTGACATCTCAGCCCTGTTCGCCCCACTCGATGGCAGAACGAGCCGCCGCGCCGCCTGAGGCAATGCCACGCCAGGCCGCAGGTACCTCGCTTACCGAGCCCGGCATCATTTTGGGGACCTCGGACGCATGCACATGTCGGGCAATACGGCCGAGCTTCTCGACCTATCTGGGCGTTTAAAGCCTGTCTAATGCCTGCCGCGGTGGCGTCAGTCGCCGGCCAGGTTGTGCGCCTCGGTGAAATAAAGATCCTTCCAGCTCTCCGGCTTGGTCTTGAGGGCACCGATGTGGTGCATGAACTCGGCGAACTTGAAGGTCTTCTTCGGCACCTTGGTGAAATCGAAGCCCGGCGCCGAGATGATCGCCACCACGTCGTCCTCGGTGAGTTTTTTCTCCTTGGTCATCTCCATATAGAGCTTGGCGGCACGCCGCTTGTCGGCGTTGGTCCATTGGATCGCCTCATCGAGCGCGGCGACGACGGCGGCGTAGACCGTAGGGTTGGCGGCACGGAACTTTTCCGTGGTCACGAACACCAGATTGCTGACCTCCCCGCCCATGATCTGATAGCCGCTGGTCACGGTCTTGAGACCCGCCTTCATCTCCGCCTCGTGAAAGGGCGAGGTGGCAAAGTGGGCCGAAATTTCGCTCATCGGGTTCAGCACGGCGGCAATGGCATCGGGATGCGCCAGCCCGACGGTCAAGTGGTCAAGCCTGCTGTGCTGACCGGGCCCCCACTCCTTTTCCGCCGCGATTTGCAGGAACAGGGCCTGCGTCGAAACCTTCACCGACGGCACGGCGATGCGGTCCTTGTCGGTGAAATCGCGAATTGATGTAATGTTGGGGTTGCGGGTGTTGAGGTAGATTTCCGTATTGGTGATGGCCGAGACGGCCTTGACGCCGACGCCGGTGCGGGTGCGGTCCCACATCAGCGAGAGCGAGGGCACGCCCTGGGCGGAAAAGTGCAGGTTGCCCGAGAGGATTGCATCAACCATCACCGAAGGCCCCGCCAGCTTGGCCCAGCTTACCTTGAGGTCGGCAATCCCGCGGGCCTGCGCCTGTTTTTCGATGAGTTGCATATTCTCCATGGCCATCAAGGGGATGAAGATGGCGCCAAACTGCTGCGCCACGGCGATTTCCTTCACCTCCTGGCCGGCCGCCGGCGTGAACCTGCCGGCGAGCACGACCGCACCCACGGCAAACGCAAAAGCCACCTGTCGCATCGCTCACCTCCTATGGGCCGCCGTCGACGACGGCCGAGGCGCCACCCTGCAGGCTCGGCGTCGCGCCGGCCAGGCTGCAATCGGTCGCACGGGAAAGCGGGCCGAGCTCGGGGCCCCTTGGGCAAAGACACATCGGCACGGCCCGCGATCCGTTGCAGGCCCGGCCGCCGAGCTCAAGCGTGTATTCTATTTGATGAGGATCGGGATTGACCGATGCGCTGAGGTTTCGAACACTCCCCTCAGGATAATGCGACCTTTGCCATGAGAGCTTTGCGATGACGATACCGCAGCACCGAGAAGTAGCTGCCGCACTGATCATTGACCAACGCGGGCGATTTCTGCTGCAGCAGCGCGACGACGTTCCCGGCATCCTTTTTCCCGGCAAGATCGGCCTGTTTGGCGGTCATCGCGAAGGCAACGAGAGCTTCCTTGAATGCGTGGTCAGGGAGGTGCATGAAGAAATCAGCTTCTTCATACCGCCCGAGCGTTTTGAACACCTCGCGAGCTACCGAGGGTCCGACCCCTATATTGCTGGCGGCACCCTTTGGCGTGAGCTCTACCTCACCACCGATGTGCCGGTAGAACCCTTGCGGATAACCGAGGGAAGCCTCCTTATTGCCGAGATGGACGATGTACCGGCGCTCGTGCCGCGGTTCGCACCATCGGCGCACGCTGCTATCCACGAGTATCTGACCCGCACCGGCAGGGCACAATACCAATAGCGGTCGGCAATCCCCTGTCGCTATTTGGGAAACGGCTGCAGCTCCGCTTTGGCACCAGCGGGCAGCGCGGTGCGTGCCACGTTCAACATCATGGCGTTGAAGGAGTAATAAGCATTCGCGGCGGTGAGGTCGATGATGCCCTGCTCGCCAAACTTTTCTAATGCGCGCTGGTAGGTTGCATCGCTCACGCTCTTGTTGGCGTGCAGCTCCGTGGAAAAGTCGTAGACGACCTCCTCGTCCGCAGCCATGCCGATGGGGCGGCGGCCGTCGGCAATCGCTTGCGCGATCTCAGGCTTGAGGCCCGCCTTTTCCGCCAGCGGCCGATGCGCCTGCCATTCGTAGTTCTGCGACCATTGGCGCGCCGTGATGATGATGGCAAGTTCGTTCAGTCGTGCGGGTATTGTCGATTTGAAGCGCACATAATCGCCCATCGCCTTGGCCCGCAGCATGACCTCGGGGCTGCGCAGCATTGCCGCGAACGGTCCACGAACCGCGTAACCGCGCCCCTCGGCGAACTCGGAAGCCGCTTTCTTCTGCGCCTCGGTCATCCGGTCGGCCGGGATTTCCGGCATGCGGTCTTGAGCCATGACAAACGTTCCTCCCAACGATAGCACTGCCAGAAGCGCGAGTTGTTTGATCATCGGCGATCCTTCCTCTGATGTCGAGCCTTGTCAGGACAAGGCGATGATCCGATGCATCGCCCTCCGCAGCAGCGGCGATCGACGCCGTGCACATTGCGCAAAGTGCGTGCCGACATCCGACCGGTGAAGCCCCTGGCAAGCTCGCAAAAACCATCTATGCGCCGCGCCAGCCATACACCCGCTTGGCCGCTGCCTCCGACACGTAGCCTTCGGCCACGTCGTTTGCCACCCGATCGGGATCGCGCTCGCGCGCTTGCCCCCAACCCGCGCCACCGTTCAGCCGAAAACTCACGACGTCGCCACGCTTGAGCGCGCGCACGTCCTTGGAGCCCATCTCAACGCGCTCGTTGCCGCTCAACACCGTGGTCGAGGCAAGGCTACCCGGCTCGCCGCCCGCCAGCGCGGAACCGAGATGGGAATGCCGCTCGCCCAGTAGGGTCATCACCGCCGTCTCGGCCTTGAGTTCGATGTCCTTGCGAATGCCGCAGCCGCCGCGCCAGCGGCCCGCACCGCCGCTGTCGGCGATCAGCTCGAAGCGCCGAACCAGCACGGGATTGATGGTCTCGTGCACTTCGACGGGAATATTGGCGCAGTTGACTACGGGGCTCAGCGCCTCGGCCCCATCGTGGCCGGCGCGCGCTCCATAGCCGCCGAACATCAGATCGTACATGACGAACGGTTTGCCAGTCCGGGGATCGAGGCCGCCAATGTTTGGATTGCTCCAGTGCGAGAAGGCCGAGAACGCCTTGTCGGGGAGGGCCTGCGCCAGCGCCCCATTGATCACCTCGAAAATGCGGATCTGAATGATGGCGCGGCCGCCGCTGGGTGCGGGTTCGCGCGGATTGAAGAACGAGCCTTCGCGCGCCTTGACGTGGATCGGCCGGATCATGCCGCCGTTTTGCGGCAGCAGCGCATCGGTGAAGACCTTGATGGAAAACAGCGTGTAGGCGCGCGTATAGTTGATGTAGGAATTGAGCGCCACCGGCACCTGATCGGAGGAGCGCGAAAAGTCGACGGTAATTTCCTCGCCGGCAACGTCGATATCGACCGCGACCTTGATGGCACCGCACTCCTCACCGCAAGCGTCGAGCCAGTCTTCGGCGCTGTAGCGCCCATCGGGGATGGCCCGGATCAGTTCGCGCATGCGCGCCTCGGATCGATCCAGGATCTCATCGATCGCCCGCTCGATCAGCTCTGGCCCATGCTCCTGATAGAGCTTGGCCAAGCGCTGCGCCCCCACAAAGTTGGCGTTGCGCTGAGCGGTGAGGTCGCCGCGCAGGATCTCGGGCAGGCGCACATTGCCGAGGATGAGACGCAAAATGTCCTCGTCGAACTCGCCGCCACGCAGCACGCGCACGGGCAGGATGCGCAGGCCCTCCTGGAAGCGCTCGGAAATGCCTTGCACCTTCTGCGACCCGGGCGCCGCGCCGCCGACATCGATGTGGTGCGCCGTATTGATCAAATATCCGATTTGCGTGCCCTCGAGAAAAACGGGGCTCACAAAAAAGAAGTCGGGGTAGTGGCCCGAGCCAAGCTTAGAGTCGTTGAGGAGCACGCCGTCCCCGGGCTTGAGCGCGCCCGGCGGGAAGATCTCCATGATCGACTTGATGACGTAGGGCATCGAGCCGAGGTGGCCGGGCGTGAAGTTGCCCTGCGCCACCAGCCGCCCACGGGAATCGAAAATCGCCGTCGAGAAATCCTGCCCCTCCCGTACGGCCTCCGAGAAGGCCGTCATCTGCAAGGTGGTGCCCATCTCCTCGGCAATCGACAGGAAGCCGTTCCAGATGACCGACAGCGCGATCGGACTGATGGGCTGATTGTGCATGCCGTATCCCCTAGCCAACGTCGATCACGAGGTGTCCGCGCCCACTGACGACGGCTTGGGCCTTCGGCAGCACGACCGTCGTTGCTTCGGCCTCTTCGATGATCGCGGGGCCGCTGACGGCCTCGCCGACGCCAAGCGCCCGCCGCTCGAATACGGGCGTGTCGACGTAACCGCCGAGTTCCGGAAAATAGGCTTTACGCGCACCCCGGCGCGCCTCGCCGCCGCCCTCGCCGCGCCAGCCGCGGGCGCGGTCGGCCACCGCGGCGCCGTTTGGGATCGTGGCCACCAGATACCAATCGACGGCCTCGACCGCGGCCCCGGCTTGCCGATAGCCGTACTTGGCAAGGTAGGCCGCTTCGAAGCGCGCCACCAGTTCGGCGATATAATTTTCGCCGCTGGGAAAGGCCGGCAAGTCGACGCGGATCTCGTGACCCTGACCCAGATAGCGCAAAAAGGCAAAGCGCGTCATCACGGGCGGCAGCGTGCTCGCAAGGCGCTTCAGATCGGCGTCGATGCGCGCCTCGAGCGCGCGATAGATCTCGGCGATCTCGGCCTCGGCGCCGGCGTGCAAGGCGATGAGGCGCGTCAGCGATTGATCGAGCTTGGTATTGGCTTCGAGCAGACCGATGGCGGAGCCGACGCCCGCGCCCCACGGCACGATGATCTTGGGGATGCCCAGGGCGTGGGCGAGCCGGCCCGCGTGCAGCGGACCCGCGCCGCCGAAGGCCACGAGGCCGTAGCGGCGTGGATCGCGCCCCCGTTCCACCGACACGATGCGCATGGCGCGCTCCATGTTGGCGTTGGCCATGGTGTAAATGCCCCAGGCCGCCTCGCCGACCTCGAGCCCCAGCGGCGCCCCGAGCTCGCGGTGGACCGCCTCGGCGGCGGCCTCGGCGTCGAGCCGCATGGCGCCGCCGTTGAAATTGTCGGGGTTGATGTAGCCCAGCACGACGTTGGCGTCGGTGACCGTGGCCTCAGTTCCGCCGCGCCGGTAGCAGGCGGGCCCCGGATCGGCGCCGGCACTTTCGGGCCCAACCTTGATGAGGCCCAGGTCCGCCCGCGCCATGCTGCCGCCGCCGGCGCCGATTTCTAGGAGTTCGAGCGCCGGCACATTGATGGGCAGGCCGCTGCCTTTGCGGTAGCGCACCTGATCGACCTCGAAGGTGGGCGAAATAGCGGGCTCCCCGCCGTCAATGGCGCCAAGCTTGGCGGTGGTCCCGCCCATGTCGAAGGTGAGCACGCGCTCCAACCCCTCCTCCGCGCCAATCACCCCGCACAGCAAGACGCCAGCGGCGGGTCCCGATTCGACGATGCGGATCGGCATCTCGCAGGCGAGCTCCGGCGGCACCAGGCCGCCGTTCGACTGCATGATGAAGAGGTCTGAGACGATGCCCTTTTGCGCCAAGGCGCCGGTCAGGCGGCGGACGTAGCCGTTGACGATCGGCTTGACGTAGGCATTGGCGACCACCGTGCTGGCCCGCTCGTATTCGCGGAACTTGGGCGAGACCTCCGAGGACAGCGAAACGGCGCGCTGCGGGCGGCGTTGCGCCAAGCGCTCGCCAATCAGCCGCTCGTGCTCACCCCTGGCGTAGGCATGCAGCAAGCACACCGCGACGGAGGCGTAGTCTTGTGTTTCCAGCCGATCGAGCACCCGCTCGAGCTCGGCCAGATCGAGTGGCGCCTCGACGCTGCCGTCGGCAAGCGTGCGCTCGGCAACCTCGTAGATGTCGCGCCGACGCAGCAGTGGCATGGGCTTGGCCAGATACATGTCATAGGTGTCGTAGCGCTTCTGGCGGCCGATAATCAGGATGTCGCGGAAGCCGGCGGTGGTAATGAGCGCGGTTTTGGGACCCTTGCGCTCCAGGATGGCGTTGGTGGCGACCGTGGTGGCGTGCAGGATGCCGCCAATCTGGTCCGGGGCGAGCTTGGCGTCCTTGCAGAGAGCATCGAGGCCCGCCAGCACGGCGGCTGCCGGATCGCTTGGCGTGGTCGGCACCTTGTGGAAGGTGAGGCGACCGGCAGACACATCTTCCAGGACGAAGTCGGTGAACGTCCCGCCAATATCGAAGGCAACGCGCATCATCGTGTGCGGCATTTCCTTTATTTGCGCGCAACCCAGGAGGCCAAAAGGCTAGCCCGAGCCTCTCCCCGCAAGCAACCGCCAAAGCCGCGGGGCAGAATTCCACTTAGCGGCGACCCGAACCTTTCCCCGAGGCGACAGTTGAGGCAAAGTTTCCACGCCCATTCGCAGCCGGGCATGGGAGGAGCCACGTGAGGAAAGCCGAACTCGTCGAGATGGCCGCGGCGGCCGGCCTGCCACGGCTCAGCGATAAGCACCTGGACCAGCTGGAAAAGAGCGCGGACTCGGCGCGCGAGCTTGCCCAAAAGCTGCCAAAGGACCTGCACTGGTCCGAGGAGCTGAGCCTCACCTTTCGCCTGCCCCGGCCCACGGGTGAGGAGCCAAAGTGAGCCATGAGCGACCTTGCCTTTCTTTCCATCACGGAAGCGTCCCGGCGCATGCGCACCGGCAAGCTCTCCCCCATCAGCTATACCGAGGCCCTGCTCGATCGGATTCAGCGCTTGAATGAGCGCTTTCACGCCTTCATTCGCACCACGCCCGATCTCGCCATGGCAGCCGCGCGGCAAGCCGAACGGGAGATCGGCGCCGGCAACTGGCGCGGGCCCCTGCATGGCGTCCCCTTTGCGCTCAAGGACATTATCGACTGGTCCGGTTTGCCGACCACCGCGCATTCGAAGCTCCTCGCCGACAACATTGCCGCCAGCGACGCCGTGGTAAGCGGACGTCTCAAGGCCGCGGGCGCCATCATGATGGGCAAGCTTGCAACCCACGAGTTTGCCATCGGCGGGCCATCCTTCGACCTGCCCTGGCCACCGGCCGTCAACCCCTGGGGCGGCAAGCACTTTCCCGGCGGCTCCTCGAGCGGCTCGGGCGTGGCGCTGGCCGCAGGGCTCATACCCGCCGCGCTCGGCACCGATACCGGTGGTTCCGTGCGCAATCCCGCCTCGATGTGCGCCATCGTTGGCATGAAACCGACCTATGGGTTGGTCAGCCGCCGCGGCGTTTTCCCCTTGGCGAACTCGCTCGATCACGTCGGCCCGATGACACGCAACGTCCGCGACAATGCGCTCCTGTTGCAGGTGCTCGCCGGCCACGACGGCGATGATCCCGGCAGCGCCGAGGTTCCCATCCCCGATTACGCTGCCGGGCTCGAGGAGGGCGTCAAAGGCGTGCGCATCGGCCTCGTCCGTCACTTCTATGCCGACGACTGCCATGCCCATCCCGAGCAGATCGCCGCCCTCGACCAGGCGGCGGAGGTTTTGCGCTCACTTGGCGCAGGCGTCGAGGAGGTGAGGCTGGCACCACTCGATGAGTATGCCACCGCAACGCGCATCATCATTCGCTGCGAGGCGTTTGCCATCCACCGCCAGTGGCTGGCCACGCGCCCGGAGGATTACGGCGACCTCGCCCGCCAGCGCATTCTCGATGGCGCCGTGGTGAGCGCCGCCGACTACATCGATGCCTTGCGCCTGCGCGCGCGCCTGACGCGCCAGACGCTGGCGGCCTTTGCCGACATCGACGTGGCCTTGACCGCCTCTAACATGGACCCGACCTGCCCGATCGATGACGCCGAGGCCTGCGCCCGCCTTTATGCGCGCCAGGCGCGCCAGCCCTTCAACATCACGGGACAGCCGGCCCTCGCCATGCCCGCCGGCTTTACGCAGGACGGCCTGCCGCTGTCCCTGCAGCTGATCGGCCAACCTTTTGGGGAGGCCATGGTCTACCGGGTGGCCGCGGCCTACGAGCGGGCCACGGCGTGGACCGAGCGCCACCCGCCGGGGGTGTGAGGGCCCCCTTGTCCAGGGGTCGCGCCAAAGACGCCGGCCCCGCAAAAATTGGGAGAACCGTGATGCAGACCAGGCTACGCCGTCGCGTTCTCGCCACCCTCGGCCTCGGCGCCGCCCTCTGCGCCAGCGCCGGGCCCGCAACGGCGGCCGAGATCAAGGTGTTGACGGCCGGTGCCATCCGCGGCGTGCTCGAGGCGCTGCTGCCTGAGTTCGAGCAGGCGAGCGGGCACAAGGTGGTCCTCGATAACGCCACCGCCGGGGTGCTTGCCAAGCGGATCGCTGGCGGCGAGGCGTTCGATCTTGCTGTCATCACCCCCGGGGTCATCGACGAGGCGGCGAGAGGCGGCAAAATCGCCGGTGCCAGGGTCGATCTCGCCAAGGTCGGCATGGGCGTTGCGGTCAAAGAGGGCGCCCCGGCCCCTGACATCTCCACGGTGGAGGCCTTCAAACAAGCGTTGCTCGCCGCCAAGACGGTGGCCTACATCGATCCCATGGCCGGTGGCTCGAGCGGCATCTACTTTGATGGCCTGATCGACCGCTTGGGCATCGGCGCTGAGGTCCGCGCCAAGGCCCGGCTCAAGGCGGGTGGGCATGTGGCCGACCTGGTGGCGAGCGGCGAAGCGGAACTGGCCGTGCACCAAATCAGCGAGATCCTACCCGTCAAAGGCGTCCGCCTGGTCGGGCCACTCCCCGCGCCGGTGCAAAACACCACGGTTTATTCGGCGGGCCTCGGCACCGGCGCCAAGGACCCCGCGGCCGCCAAAGCGCTACTCGATCACTTCGCCGGCCCGGCCGCGGCCGCCGTCTTGAACGCCAAGGGCATGGAAAAGCCCTAAAAAAAGCCATTCCCTAGCGGATCCCGAGCCGCCACGGGGTCGGTCCGTGACGCTCGGCCTCACCCCCGCGAGCTCCCCTTTTTAGGGCTCACCGTTCCAGCCAAACGTCTTCCAGACGCCAATTGTTGTAGATGCTGTTCTGGTGCAGCACCACGCCCTTGACGTATGGGTGCCAGCAGGTTGCTGCCTGGTTGTGAAAGATGATGGGACGGGCCACGTCCTCGGCGAGCTTGCGTTCGATCTCCCACACCAGTTGCTGGCGCTTGGCCCGATCGCTCTCCTTCGACTGCCGGAAAATGAGCTCGTCCACCGCCTTGTTGCAGTACTGCGTGTAGTTGCGCTCGGATTGACAGGTGTAATTCTCAACCAGGTTGACATCGGGATCGTCGACCGACACCCCCGTCAGGTTGAGGCTGACCGAGTAGTCCTTGCGCTGCACTTTGGCGTACCACACGGTGGTGTCGATCGGCTCCAGCTCGCCATCGATATAAATCTTTTTCAGCTGGTCGATCAGGATCACCGCGGGGTCCCGGTAGATGGCGATATTTCTGACGGAGACTTTGACCTTCAGTGGTTTCGTTGGCCCGTAGCCGGCCTCGGTCATGATCCTGCGGGCTTCCTCCTGGTTTTTTTGCACGTCGTTGCCGTAACCCGGCAGCTTGACGAGCTCCTCCGGCGGTAGCGCCCATTGCCCCTCGGGGGCCGGCAGCATGGCGGCGCCCTTGGACGCCTTGCCCTCCGTTAGGATGTCGATGAAGGCGGCCCGATCGAGCGCCAAGGCCATGGCGTGGCGGATCTTCGCATTGTCAAAGGGTGGCGCCGCCGCATTCACCGCCAGATTGGTGCTGACATTCGTCGGTCCCAGCCCACAAATGGCGTTGGGCGCCTGCGCCTTGACGTCCTTGAGCAGTGGCACGGTGACGTCGCGGTCGAAAGTCATGTCGAATTCCCCGGCCACGAAGCCCAAGATCCGGGTCGAGCGGCTTTCGATGATGCGCATCTCGATGGCATCGACATAGGGTTTGCCGGGCTTCCAGTAGTCGGGATTGCGCGCGAACTTGATGCCGACGTTGCGCTGCAGCTCGACCAGCTTGAAGGGCCCGGTCCCCACCGGCCGGGTCCGCATTTCGCGCTGCGAGACGTGGCAGGGATAGACCGGGGAAAAGCCGGAGGCGAGCAGCATCAGGAACGATGGCTGCGGCTCCTTCAGATGGAAGGTGGCCTCGTGGGCGCCGTTGGTCGTCACCTCGGTCAAGTTGTAATACCAGACCTTGCGCGGATTGCGGTTGAACTCCTCCTGCCCGTCTTTGCCGATCACGGCGTGCCAGGTGCATTGCACGTCCTTGGCGGTGAAGGGCTTGCCGTCATGCCACTTGACGCCCTCGCGCAGCTTGAAGGTGAGCTTGGTGTTGCTCTGATCCCAACTCCAGCTGGCGCCAAGCTCCGGGACAATGGTGTCGAGACTGTTGAGCGGTTTGGTTTGGTCGAACAGCACAAGATTATTGAAGAGCGCCATGAAGGGCTGCGTGACGGAAACGGTCGATTCCTCGTGCAGCGACGCGCTCGGGGGATTGTCGCGATGATAGATGCGCAAGGTCCCGCCCTGCTTTTGTGCATTGGCGGCATCAGGGCACAGCAGCTGACACGAGAGCACAAAGGCTGCGACGCCAAGGCGGTGAACGGACATGGGTTCCTCCCGACGGATGCTTGGACGGATGCCTGGACGGATGCTTGTGTGACCGCAAATTGCGGGGCATTTTTTTAAAGATTAGCACACAAAAGTGTGCCCAGCGCCCCGGCACGGCGTGCGCCATGGGACGTGCGCGCGTCGACCTGACGAAAGCGGCTGCGCGGGCCGCCGGCGCGACCAAACCTGGGCCAATCAAACGTTGTGCCAGGTCAGATTTGGCGGCGAGATTTTTGGCGGCCAGATCTGGCCATCAGGCGCAACGCCCGGCGCGGCATCCGCTTTTTGCCAGAAGGTGGGACTGGCTTGGCCTACAGTTTGGCGGCTGTCCTCTTCTTCTTCCAGGGTGCGTTGCGCTGCCAATCGCCAGCCATGATGCAGCCGATCGGCTCGATCGTGTCGACGATCTCCGCCAGACCGAACTCCGCGATCTGCGCGCGCACCGCGGCTGCATCCTTATAGGCGCCGGGTAGCTCCGAGACGTCCGGGACGCCGCAGAAGAACCGGGCATCGATCCCGGTCGTCTGCTCGGCCACGATCTCGGCCTCGGTCTTGCCGGCGTGCTGGCGCACGTAGGCCGTTCGGCTGAAGTTGCGGCCGGCACCGTGCGGCGCGAACCCGAGGCCGTTCTCGGCGTCGAGACCCCGCGTGATGAGTATCGGCTCCGCCATGTTGAGCGGAATCAGCGTCAGACCGCTGCTGTCGTGAGCAAAATCGGCCCAGGCCGGCGTCGCGCCCTTGGCATGATAGAAGAGCCCATCGCTCTTGCGGAAGACGAAGTTGTGCTCGTTCCAGAAGCGGTCCTGGCGCTCCAGACCGAGGGCCTCGCCGACCAGATCGTGAATAGCGAAGTGATTGGCCTTGGTCCACGAGCGGATGACCTGCAGGGCAGCCCAGTAAGCCTCGCCCTCACGGGTTTGCGCTGGAATCCAGGCGTTGTGCTTCGGCGTCTCCGGCGAGAGCACGCGCCGGAACCGCTCCGCCGTCTCCATGCCGGCCTTATAGAGCATCGCCCCGGGTTTGCGCGAGCCGTGATGGGTCACGAGCGCAATCCGGCCGCTGGAGGCCACACGGCCAACGTAGAAGAAGTGATTGCCATCGCCCTGGGTGGCAAAGTGCTCGATCGCGGCAGACACCACCGGCTTCAAGAATGGGTTGGCCTCAAATTGAGCCACGATCTGCTGCGGCGGCCGCAGCTGGCGCCCGCGTGGCCGTCCGCCACCTCCGAAATGGCTCATCGTCATACCGGCATCGAGCAGCGCCGTCGGCTTGCCGTCGCCGAACATGGTCACGGCCATCGAACAGCAGATGTCGGCCGAGTGCATTCCCGGATGAATGGCATCCCTAGCCGCGACGACGCCGCCAACGGGAATTGTGCCGGCTGCCGAGCCGGCAGGGCAGGCGTCGGGCATGATCGAGCCCGCCACAATGGTGGGCTGCCGCATCAACTCGCGCATATGACGCTCCACTGAGGCGATGTTTTCAGCCTCGTGGTCATTTTCTGCGCGGACGTTGAGCCGATAGCGCAGCTCGTCAGCTTCGCGAAGTGTGACAGACGGCGGTGCCGGCGGCACCGCTATGCGGTGCACGATGGCTCGAACCGCCGCGTCATCGTAACCCGCCAGCCGCGCCTCTTCCGCGGCTGCGATGGCCTCCGCAAACCACGGGCCAGGCTTGTAGCCCCAAGCGATCAGCGTCTTCCCAGTGATCATGCCGGCAATTCCCTCTGCGAATAGATGCTGGTCCCCGAGGCGTTGAACCTCTCGACGCGCGCCGCCCTCATGCAGGGTCCGCCGGACTAGAGCCGGCTGAGCGGAGCGGGACCCGACCGTCGATCCGATTGGAACGAACACTGAAGGCGACGTTTAAGCTCGCCGCCTCTATTTTCGACGCGAACGGTCAACGCTGCGGGCGATGCCAACAAAGGTGCGAGCCGGCAGCCAACACTGGGCGACCCCCTGTTGCCTCAATCGATGCTCCGCCGGATCGGGTTTGGCGCCGATCAGGCCTCGCGGATGGGCGGATAGGTCAGGAAGGCGTGCACCGCGTGCCAGAGACGGTGGCGGTTGATGCCGAGCCCGCCAGAATGCACGATGCCCGCCAACATCACGAACTGCTTGTCCTTATTCGGCAGCGCCGCATAAAAGCGCAGCAATTCTTCCTCGCTGGCATTGCCGTCGTGCTCCGCGCGCAGCATGGCGACCGGACACGTCAAGCGTTGCGGGTCGACCATCGGCAAATTGACCGCCATGTCGAGGTAGGTGCCGCTGGGGACCTCGTTGCCGAACTTGAGTTCGAAATCGGCGAGCGCCTTTGGGACCTCGGGCTCGGAGGTGCCGGGCTTGTCGCGGTCAAAAATGCGCTGGATGCTGGCGAGGTTGATGGGCCGGCGCGGATTGGCACGATATTGATCGGCGACCTTGCGGCGACGCTCGATCTCCGGCGCATTTTCCCCCGTGTAGGTGAAGGCATCGAGCACCAGGCGTTCGACGCGCTGCGGCGAGGCCACGGCAAAGGCGCCGGCGCGGATGGCGCCGGAGGATTGTCCATGCATGAAGACGCTGGCACTGCCCGTGATTTTCTCAACCACCGGCAGCGCCGCCTGCAGGTCCTCGACGCCCACCAGGATGCCGGCGTGACCACCCGTGCGCGAGGAAAAGCCGTAGCCCTCGTGGTCCATCGTCCACACGTCAAAGCCCCGCTCGGCGAAATAGTCCATCATCGAGTAGTTCGTGCGGCCGGGAACCTGAAGGTCGTAGCTGCCACGGCTGGAAAAGGTCGAGCCGTGCACCAGAAACAACACCGGTTTGGCTGCGCCTTGGTCAGCAAGGGAGCGTTTGCGATAAAGATAAAGATCGACCGCGCCCTTCTTGGCCCAATGCTCCTCCGCCACAATCTTGCCGCCCTGGGCGGCGGCAGGTGCGCCAAGCCCGCCCGTGGCACCGACGGCCGCGGCGGCGCTCGAGGCCTGCAGGAATTCGCGGCGGCGAAATGCTGGGCTGCGGGACGATGTTGCCATGGCGGTTCTACCCTCGAGCGTTGATCGTTCACGGCGGCAGGCCGGGGCCAAACGCTCTTCGCGAGCGTCCCTTGAGCATAGCACAGGATATGAGCGTTGGCCGCCGCGGAACAGGGGCCTGGCGTGCTGGCAAAACGTGGACCTGCCGTAGGCAACGTATTAGGGTTTGGCGCGGTGCTGAAAGCAATTTCTGTTAAGCCAAGCGATTTTCAGCAGGGAGGACCCCCATGAGTTTCCTGACCAAGGACGAGCTCGACGCCTTGATGCCGGCGGAGATGCTGCCCCATACCACGCCGATCCCGACCCAGATCATTTCCAGCGACGAATACATCCCCGCCCCACAAAGCGCGCGACAACGCCAGGTGGAGGCGCGGCTGCTCGATATGGGCGACGAGCTCGGCAAAAAGCAGGGTTTGAGCCGCCGCGCCTTCTTTCAGAGCGCGGCCGGCATGGCGGCGGCCTTCGTGGCCATGAACGACACCTTCGGCGACATCTTTGATGTCAGCAAAGCCGAGGCCGCGACCCCGGCCTTGGCCCAGGAGCGCGCCAACGCGCTCAAAGACCAGTTCATCATGGACATGCACACGCATTTCCTGCGCGATGATACGCGCATCCAGACCTTTGTGCGCCAGCGCGAGGCGGTCGGCAAGGCGGGCTGGAACCCGGAATTAATCGGCAAGCCGCAGACCATCGAGGACTTGAAGTGGAACAATTACTTCAAGGAGGTCTTCCTCGACAGCGACACCAAGGTTGCCCTGATTTCCAGCGCGCCCTCCGATATCCCGCAGGATTGGTTCTTGACCAACGAGATGACGATTGCCGCGCGTGAGCGCGTCAATAAGGAAGCGGGCTCCAAGCGCATGATGGCGCACGCCATCTTCACGCCGGGGCAGCCGGGCTGGCTCGAAAACCTCGAGCACGCGCTCAGCATGAAGCCGGACTCCATCAAGGGCTACACCATCGGCGACAACACCAACAAGGACAAGAGCGCCTACCCCTGGCGCATGGATGACGAGAAGGTGGCCTACAAGGGCTATGAGCTCGCCCTCAAGCACGGCATCAAGAATATCTGCGTGCACAAGGGGCTGTTCCCCTCCTCCATCGAGGAGCGCTTTCCCCAGCTTTTGAGCTATTGCGACGTGCGCGATGTTGGGCAGGCTGCCAAGGATTGGCCGCAGCTCAATTTTATCATCTATCATTCGGCCTATCGCTATCCCGGCGGCGGCACCGCCGAGCAAGGTTGGCAGGAGTTCGAGCAGACCGGGCGGGTATCCTGGACCAGCGATCTCGCCGACATCCCGGCGAAGTATGGCGTCAGCAACGTTTATGGCGACGTCGGCCAGCTGTTTGCGCAAAGCGTGGTCGCCGAGCCGCGGCTCGGCGCGGCGTTGATGGGCGTGTTAGTCAAGGGCCTCGGGGCCGACCATATCTGCTGGGGCACGGATGCGATCTGGACCGGCTCGCCACAGTGGCAGATCGAGTCGCTTCGCCGGCTCGAGATCCCCGAGGACATGCAGAAAAAATATGGGTTTACCCCATTGGGCGGACCGACGGATGTTATCAAGACCGCGATCTTTTCCGGCAACAACATGCGGCTCTACGGTCTCGCCAAGCGCAGCGATCTGGGCGATCGTTTCGCCGACATGAAAGCGGACTACCTTAAGAACGGCGCCGCCCGCAGCAACCTGCGCTACGGCTACGTGCGCAAACCCGGCCCGGGTGCGGCCTGAAAGCCGGCGCGTCTGCAAATCGCGGCTAGGACCCGGCGCCCCCAGCTCGGGCGTCGGTCCCCACCGCCATGACGGCCAAAACAAGATCGACAACGGCCCAAGCAAGGTCAAGGACCGCCGAGAACGGCCGGGGCGGTGACGGCAGACACGCGACCGGCTGTCTTGGACCTTAATTGCGGAAAGCCTAGGTTTGCGCCCCGGGCCGGATCAGGGCCAGGCCGGTTTCGGGATCCTTAACCTTGCGCAGGTGCGCCGGGCTCTCGGTGACGATCACCTCCAGCGTCGGGCGCACATGCGCCTCACCCAAGTGGCCGGCCATGGCGCTGCCGTCGCGCTTGCCGATCACGAGATGAACGTGGAGCGCCGGCCCGCCCGACGGCGCCTGGGCTATGTCGCCGTTGAGGGAGGCGACCTCCACCTGCTCGCGCACGGGCACGTTTTGGTAGGCCTTTTGCTGCCAATCGAAATACTGGAGCACCACATCGCTGAAGGCGCCAATGGCCGTGAGCTGCGCCGTGTGGATGTGGTGCTGGCTGGCGAAGGCCTTGAGCGAGGTCAAGACCTCCTCGCCCGTCTCCAGCACCACGACGTAGGTGCGTTGCCCGTTGCTCTCGTGCAAAAGCTTGTGCTGCATGGGTTGGGATCCAAGTGACGGTGGCGCCCCTGGAACGGCCGTCCCAGCGCTTTGTTCCGAGGCCTGAGGGGACCGGCCCCCAGCGAGCGCGCGTCCTGCCGGCATGCGTCCGCGGGGCCGGGGTTCGGCTGCGACCGCGGCTCCGATGCAAAAGGGGGCGTTTTCGGCCGGCGTTGGCGAGGCGACGGCGGGGTCGCGCGCCGGTACCCGTGCG
>Ga0081540_1001934_pt1 | contig 17349 bp, 16 predicted proteins | sample TabmetS2T1R1_FD_71024 | JGI IMG/M metagenome (GOLD analysis project Ga0081540, IMG submission 71024) | Tabebuia heterophylla rhizosphere microbial communities from the University of Puerto Rico - S2T1R1 | ecosystem: Host-associated > Plants > Roots > Rhizosphere ... | reverse complement strand
CACGTTAAAAAAAACGACCAAAAGCAGAAGAAAGTGCTGCGCGCGGAGCCGCTCCGACATGCCGGTGAAGCCGGCGAGATCGATGAACATCACGCTCATCGGCCGCACCGCGCCGCCAAGCCGCGCGCCGTTGCCGTCGCTGATCAGCCGCTTCACCAGATCGGCCGGAATATATTTCCGGAATGCGGCCAGCCCCTGCGCCATGTCGCCGATGGCGCTTGACAGATTCCCGATCTCAGCGAGCCGCGACGGATGGCGCTGCACCTTGTCGAGATCAAAACGCTCGACATGCCTGATCTCGTTCACCACCTTGATCAGCGGCGCGGCGATCAGGCGCTGGGCGAGCCATGCCGACAAGAGCCCGGCGAAAACGATCAGGACCGCTAGCCCAATCAGCAGATTCCGGATCGTCATCTGCACCGGTCCGAGAAATTCCGATTCCGGCACCACCGTCACCAGCGACCAGCCGGGGAATGAAATCGGCGTTATGACCGCCTGATAGGCCTTGCCGTCCCGCGTCACGTGCGTATGAAATGGCTCGCCCTCACCGGGATTGTAGGCGCTGGCGTTCTGGATCGCCTCGACCGCGATGGGAAACAGCGGATGATCGGTCTTCAGCGCCACCGCCTCGTTGGCGTTCGGATCGGGGGCTGCGACCACCTTGCCGTTCCGTTCGAGGATGAAGGCGCCGGCCGATTTTCCGACAGTGAGCTGCGACAGGAAATTCGAGACGCGGGTCAGTTCGATGATGATGGCGGCGACGCCGGCAGGCTTCTTGTCGATCTCGACCGGGGCCGAAAAGGCCGCCGCCAGCGCTTCGCCACGCGGATGCGTCGTCAGCGTCGACCAGTATTCGTCGTTGGTCTCCTTGGCGACCCGAAACCATTCCTGCTCCGTCACGGAATAGTCGGTATCCTCGAACCAACTCGCCTTGAGCCGGAGATCGTTGCCGACGAATTCGTAGCGATTGATGCGCATGTTGCGGTCGGGCGTGATCTCCAGCATTTCGATGACGCCATCGCCGGCCTTGTGCCCGGCGAAGAACGATCCGTCCGGCCATCCGAACGCTACCCAGGAGATGGTCGGCTGCGACAGCAATTGCGACCGGAAAACGACTTCGCGCTTTTGGGCGTCGCGCGGCTCGAACACTTTTTCGGCCAGCAGCGTTCGCACCGCCATCATGGACGAGCGCGCCTCCGTCGTGACCGACTGCAATTCGTCGCCCACGGCCGAAACGATCTGATCGTTGATGGTGTTGGCCAGCGTCTGGCTGACCTGATGGGCGGTGCGCCACCACAGCAAATGCACGCCGACGGCGCTGACGACGATGGACGTCAGCACGAGGGCGGAAATGGCGGTGCGGATGCCGAGGCGCATGCGGGGATCCCGTATCGCGGGTTGGTAACCTGCGATACGGTACGATACCAGCCTCTGTTTCGCCCGCGAGGCCATTTCGGCACCCCGGACACGGCTCTGTGACCGCAGTTGAGCCGTATTGGCGACGAAACTTTCCGATTGGCTGTTCCGTACAAGCCAAGACGGCGCTATGCCATGCGGCAGTTCTCGAAGGTCATGCGATGCACGATGTTTCCATCCCGGCGGCCCTGGTTGCCGGTCTTGTCAGCTTCCTTTCGCCCTGCGTGCTGCCGCTGGTGCCGCCCTATCTGATCTACCTCACCGGCGCGACCATCGAGCACGTCGCCAATGACGGACCGACGCAGGCCTCCAAGCGCGCGGTGATGGCGTCTGCGCTGATGTTCGTGCTGGGCTTTTCGACCGTCTTCGTGGCGCTCGGCGCCAGCGCTTCCCTGATCGGCGGCCTGATCCGTGCCTGGTCGGCGGAGCTCTCGATCGTGGCCGGCATCGTGATCATCATCATGGGCCTTCACTTCCTCGGCCTGACCCGCATCGGGCTGTTGATGCGCGAGGGGCGGGTGGCGATGGCAAAGCCGGTCGGCCTGTGGGGCGCCTATGTCATGGGCCTCGCCTTTGCGTTCGGCTGGACCCCCTGCATCGGGCCCATCCTGGCCGCGATCCTCTCGATCGCCGCCGCCGAGGCTACGGTCACCAAGGGGGCCGGCCTGCTCGCGGTGTATTCCGCCGGCCTTGGAATCCCGTTCCTGCTGGCGGCGTTCATGATCGAACAGTTCTCCTCCCTGTTCGCGCGCATGAAGCGGCATCTTGGCAAGGTCGAGCAAGCCATGGGTGTTCTTATGGTCATCACCGGCATCGGCTTCTTGACCGGCGCCGTCTCCAGCATCAGCATCTGGCTGTTGGAGACTTTCCCGGCATTGCAAAATTTCGGCTAAGGCCGCGTAACAAGCCGGCTGGCCATTGCGAAACTCCTGTCAGGACCAGATCGCCGCCATCGCGGCCGCGCCTTTTTCTTGCGCGCACTGGATTGAAGAGGCCCGCAACAATCGCGGCTGCGCGTCGTCAAAATACTTGAAGGGGGTTCGCATGTATTTTATCGTCCATCTTCTCATCCTGCTGCCCGCGCAAATCGCCTCCTATTTTTCCTGGGCCGGGCCGCTGATCATGCGGCTGATCACAGGCTACACCTTCATGCTGGCCGGCTGGGGCAAGCTCAACAATCTGGCGCAGGTGACCGAGAACTTTATCGGCTGGGGCATCCCGTTCCCGAAAATCCTTACCCCCTTCGTGTCCTGCGTCGAATTCTTCGGCGGCGCGATGCTGATCCTCGGCCTGTTCACGCGAATCCCGGCCGCCATGCTGGCGGTCGTCATGGTGGTCGCCATCAGATCGGCGAAATGGGGCGACGTGGATTCGCTTGAGACGCTGCTCGGCTTCGAGGAAGCGGCCTATTTCGGAGCCTTCATGTGGCTTGCGATCGCCGGTCCCGGTGCTGCGTCACTCGACCGGCTGCTGGTGAACGCGACCGGCCATCGCGAGAAATCGACCTGATCTCACAATCCTGTGACATCGCCGAAACACTGAGCCCGGAACTTGCCGCGTGCGTAGCTGTCGAAACGCCAGCGCTTCCGGGAGCCGCCATGAAACTCGTCCGCATTGCCGCCTTCGCCCTCACAGCACTTGCGACGTCGCCGTCGTTTGCGTCGGACGGGCCCAAATGGAGCGAATGGAACGACGATCTGTTCGCCCGCGCGCAGGCCGAAAAGCGTTTCGTCATTCTCGATCTCGAGGCGGTGTGGTGCCACTGGTGCCACGTCATGGAGAAAACGACCTACGCCAATCCCGAGGTCAGGGAATTGCTGGCTTCGGAATATCTGCCGGTCCGGGTCGACCAGGACGCCAATCCCGATCTGTCGAGCCGCTATGGCGACTGGGGCTGGCCGGCGACCATCGTGTTCGGCCCCGACGGCAGCGAGATCGCCAAGATCAGGGGTTATATCGAACCTGGGCGGATGCAGGCGCTGTTGCAGGCGATCATCGACGATCCCACGCCAGGCCCCTCGGTCACCGAAGCCTTTGAAGTGAAGCCCGCGGATTCTGCGTTCCTGAGCAAGACGCAGCGCGAGGCGTTGTCGAAAAACTATGACGAGTCCTACGAGGACAAGCTCGGCGGCTGGGGCGACATGCAAAAATACATTGACGCCGACAGCATGGACCTTGCCATCAGCCGCGCTGAAGCGGGCGATGCCGGCGCGGCAAAGCGCGCGCGGCAGACGCTGGATGCAGCGCTGGCGCTGATCGACCCGGTATGGGGCGGCGCGTTCCAGTATTCCGAAGGCGGCTCGTGGCAGAAGCCGCATTTCGAGAAGATCATGTCGTTCCAGGCGCAATACTTGAGGCAATACAGTCAGGCCTACGCGCTGTGGAAGGATCCCAGGCATCTCGGCGCCGCGCGCGATATCGAGCGCTATCTCGTGGCCTTCCTGCAAGACGATAACGGCGCGTTCTATGTCAGCCAGGATGCCGATCTCAATCACGATATCGACGGGCACAAATACTATGCGCTTGGCGACGCCGAACGCCGCAAAGCCGGCATGCCCCGCATCGACAAGAACCTCTACGCACGGGAGAACGGCTGGGCGATCTCGGGCCTCGCCGCCTATTACAACGTCAGCAACGACGCCAAGGCGCTCGCGAGCGCCGAGCGCGCGGCGAAATGGGCGCTTTCCAGCCGCGCGCGGCCCGACGGTGGTTTCGATCATGGCGCGAAGGATCGCGGCGGGCCTTTCATCGGCGACACGCTGGCGATGGGACAGGCCTTCCTCGACCTCTATGCCGCCACCGGCAACCGCGACTGGCTGACCTCTGCCGCGAAAGCGGGCGATTTCGTCACGACGTTCCGCGACGAGGCCGGAGGCTTCCTCACGTCAAGAAAATCGGAGGCAAAGACTGGCGTGTTTGCCAAGCCTGCCAAGCTGATCGACGACCAGGTGCAGGTCGCGCGCTTCATGAACCTGCTCAACCGCTATTTCGGCAACGACGCCTACCGCGAGCAGGCTTCGCATGCCATGCGCTACCTCGCGAGCGCGGCGGCGGAAATGGCGCGGCCGCTGCCCGGCGTTCTGCTCGCCGACGAAGAGCTCGCGATCGAGCCGACCCACGTGACCATCGTCGGCCACAAGGACGACAAGCGGGCGCAGGCCCTGCATGTGTTGGCACGCGCGCTGCCTGCTCGCTACAAGCGGCTGGAACGGCTGGATCTGCGCGAAGGCAAGCTGCCCAATCCCGATGTCGAATATCCCGATCTCGGCGAGCCCGCAGCCTTTGCGTGCAGCAACCGCATCTGCTCGTTTCCGTCGTTCAACGCCGAAGAACTCGCGGCTACCGTCAAGCAGATGGCCAAGCTCAAGCCGCAGCGCTCGGCGCTCAACTGAGGCGGGAAACGAACAGTCAGCACGACTGACCGAAATCCGTCTGCACGCAACGAAATACTCGGGGGCGGCCGGGGTTGGACACGGACGGGCTGCGGACCCGGCGATTGGGAAAATTTTCTTTCGGCGCGCTGTAACCAATTCGCTGGCTACCCCGTAGCTCATCTTCGGATGAACATTCATCGAGGCGGCTTCGATCTCAGGGGGGCCAATGCGATCGAGTGGTCGTCCTTCGTTGTGCGGCTCCAGAATCGACCGATCACCGGAGGCCCACCGCGTCATTGTCGTCAAACATTGAGGAGAACGTCATGAAGTTGGATTCCAAGTCGGGTGCCACGCTCGCTGCTGCCGCCGCCACGCTGTTCCTTGCCGGGACCGTCGTGTCGACGGTGTCGACACCCGCCAACGCCGCCCAGGGCAAGTGCATGTCCGCCAACGCCTGCAAGGGCCAAAGCGCGTGCAAGAGCGCCTCGAATTCCTGCAAGGGCCTGAATGCCTGCAAGGGCCAGGGCTTCTCGATGGCGTCGGAAGCCGCGTGCAAGGCCAAGGGCGGCGCGTTCGTCAAGGGCTGATCGCCCATTCGTACCGTTTCGAGAGGCCCGGTGGTTCTCCGGGCCTCTTTGCCGGGCAAAAGCCGCAAAAAGATTTCTTACACCGGCGTAACCAAACGACGATCTTGTCCGTAGCTCTCGCAGGTGCAGTCCCTGGCCGGGTCAGCACCTTCATTGCTCAGGAGGAGAATCCCATGAAGATGACGTCCAAGTCCGGTGCAGCCCTCGCCGCCGCGGCGGCCACCTTGTTCCTGGCCGGAACCACCATCTCGACCACCACCTATGCCGCCGGCGAAGGCAAGTGCGTCGGCGCCAATGCCTGCAAGGGCCAGAGCGCCTGCAAGGGCGCGTCCAACGCCTGCAAGGGCCAGAATGCCTGCAAGGGTCAGGGCTTCTCGGAAATGACCAAGGACAAGTGCGCTGCCGCCAAGGGCAAGTTCACGCCGTCCTAGCGACCGCGATCGGAACGGGGGTTCGGTAGGCCGGACCCCTGTTTCGTGATAGCTTTCTATCTGACGCAGCCGAGCGGAATTGGATGAACGTCGCGAGCAGATTGCCAGAGACTTCCCGCAAGGACGGCCCGCGGCAGTCCGCCAAGCCGCCGTTCCTCGGCTTCGGCCTTGGCCTGCGTCACCAGCATTACGACGAGATTCTTTCCGGCAATCCGCCGATCGACTGGTTCGAGGTCATCAGCGAGAACTATATGGTGCCGGGCGGCCAGCCGCTGCGGACGCTGGACAATATCCGCGCGCGCTATCCGGTCGTGATGCACGGCGTATCGCTGTCGATCGCCTCCACGGCGCCGCCCAATTTCGAGTATCTGCAAGCGCTGAAGGACCTCGCTCATCGAGTCGAGCCGAAATGGGTGTCGGATCATCTGTGCTGGACCGGCGTGCATGGCAAGAACCTGCACGACCTGCTGCCGATCCCCTACACACAGGAGGCGCTCGACCATGTCGTCAGCCGCGTCCAGCTGGTGCAGGATTTCCTTGGACGAGCCATCGTGCTCGAGAACGTCTCGACCTATGTGCAGTTCAACAATTCCGAGATGACCGAGTGGGAATTCTTGAGCGAACTCTCGCGCCGCGCCGGCTGTTGGCTGCTGTTCGACGTCAACAACGTCTATGTCAGCGCCTTCAATCACGGCTATGATCCCCTCACCTTCCTGAGCGGCATCCCGGCAGATCGCGTGGTGCAGTTCCATATGGCCGGCCACAGCCACATGGGTACGCACATCATCGACACCCACGATCATCCCGTCTGCGAGGATGTCTGGGAGCTCTATGCCGCAGCGTTGAAACGTTTCGGCCGGGTCTCGACCATGATCGAGCGCGACGACAACATCCCCCCGCTCGACGAGTTGATCGTTGAAGTCAACCGCACGCGCGCGATGGCCGAGCAGGTGCTGGGCCCGGCGGCGCGATGAGCGATTTTGCGCGCCAGCAAGCCGATTTCCAGCGCGGCATCCTTGCCGCCGACGACAGCGTGCTGGCCGAAATCCTCGACAGCCCCAAAGAGAAGCGCGAGACGCTGTTCGGCGTCTATCGCTACGCCTATGGCTCGCGGCTCATCGAAGCGCTGCGCAACGACCATGAATTGCTGCATGCCTATCTGGGCGATGAGATGTTCGATGAGATGGGGCACGCCTATGTCAAGGCGCGGCCGTCGGAAAACCCCAATATGCGCTGGTTCTCGCAAGGGCTGCCCGACTTTCTGCGCAGCTGCGCTCCCTACAGCGATCATCCGGTGCTGGCCGATCTCGCGGCCCTGGAGAAGGCGCTCAACGACGCCTTTGACGGCCGGGATGGCGCAGTACTGACACTCGCCGATGTCGCCGCATTCGAGCCCGAAATCTGGAAGGATCTGACCTTCACAGCGCACCCGACCGCAGCGCGCCTTGATCTGGTCACCAACGCTCCCGCGATCTGGCGCGCGCTCAAGGCCGACGAAACGCCGCCGGATGCGGCGATGCTTGACGAGCCCACCCGCATCCTCGTCTGGCGACAGGACAACACGCCGCTGTTCCGCGAGTTGCCGCCTGACGAAGCCATGATGTGGGATGAGGCAGCCAGAGGCGTGCCGTTCGGCGTGCTCTGCTCCATGCTCGCGACCTATGACGATCCCGACAATGCCGCCGCGCGGGGGGCGGGCTATCTGCACGGCTGGGTCACGGGCGGGTGTCTCTCGGGTGTTTCCACCTGACATCGAAAGGCCGGTTGCATGAGCGTTGAGGCCGAACGCGATTTCGTCGAGCACATGAAATGGGACGAAGTCGCGCGCCGCATCGCCGCCGGCACCGCCGCGATCCTGCCAATCGGCGCCGGCGCAAAGCAGCACGGCTTTCATCTTCCGCTCAATACCGACCGCGTCCAGGCGGAATTCCTTGCCGCGCAACTCGCCAGGCGCATCGACGCGCTGGTCTGGCCGACGCTGACCTACGGGCACTATCCCGCCTTCGCCGAATATGCCGGGAGCACCAGCCTGTCGGCTCCGGTATTCGAAGCCGTCGTGGCGGAGATTGCATCACAGATCCTGGGCCACGGCTGCCGCGCGCTGCTCGTGCTCGATACCGGCATCAGCACGCGCGCTTCGGTCGAACGCGCACTGGCGCGGCTTGGGGCCGGCAAGGCGGTGCATCTGCAAATTCACGACGGACCACGCTATCGCCGCGCGATAGCCGAGCTCGCCCGACAGGGCCAGGGCAGCCATGCCGACGAGATCGAGACTTCGCTGATGCTGGCCATTGCGCCTGAACTCGTCGAGATGTCGCATGCGGAAGCAAGCCCGATGATTGCGCAGGTGATGCCCGGCCCCCTGACGCCGACAGACAGGGCGTCGCCGAACTACAGCCGCTCCGGCAGTTTTGGCGATCCGACGCTGGCGACACTCGAGAAGGGCAACGCGCTTCTGGCGGCCATGGTCGACGATCTCAACGAGCAGGCGGCCGCTTTCCTGGCGAGGCTGGCCCACCCGGCGACTTCGGCGAGAGGTGCTGCGTCATGAAGCTCGCCGCGCCATTTCGCGCGACAGCGCTAGTCGCCGCCCTCGTGGCAGCGCTCGCGGGCGCGTTTCCCTTTCTGGCAGGCGCGCAATCCGAATACATGCGCGGCAACCGGATGCCGTACGACGCATTCGACAAACTGCCGAAGACCGATCTCGACGTGCCCGGAGGCGTCATCCATGTCGCCTTTGCGCCGGGCGAGATCGCACTGCCGAAAGAGAAGGTGCTGGACTGGGTGAAGATCTCGGCCAGGGCCGTCGCCACCTATTACGGCCGTTTCCCCGTGAGCGAGTTGAAACTGCTGATCGTGCCGGTCGACGGCCCGCGCGTGCGCGGCGGCACGACCTGGGGCTATCGGGGCGCTGCGATCCGCGTGTTGCTCGGGCGCGACGCCAGCGAGGACGACCTGCGGCGCGACTGGGTGATGACGCACGAGATGGTGCACCTCGCTTTGCCCGACCTAGCCGAGCGGCATGCCTGGCTCTCCGAGGGCCTCGCGGTCTATGTCGAGCCGATCGCGCGGGTGCAGGCCGGGGATCTCACAGCTTCCCAGATCTGGCAGGCAATGATGCGCGACATGCCCCAGGGCCTGCCGGAGGCCGGCGACCGCGGCCTCGACAACACCGATACCTGGGGCCGCAGATACTGGGGCGGCGCGATGTTCTGCCTGCTCGCCGATATCGAGATCCGCAAGGCCACCGGCAACAGGCTCGGCTTGCAGGACGCGATGCGCGGCGTGATCGCGGCCGGCGGTAATCATGAGCAGGACTGGCCGATCGCGCGGGTGCTCGCCACCGCCGACAAGGCCGTCGGCGTCGACGTGCTGACGCGGCTCCATAATGAGATGGGAAGCAAGCCGGTAGCTCCCGACCTCGCCGCGCTGTGGCGCGATCTTGGCTTGCTCCGCCGCGGCGAAGCGCTGGAATTCGACGATGCCGCGCCGCTTGCAGCCATTCGCAAGGCGATCACCGCGCGCCCTCAAACGCAACGCTTCTAGCTCGGCCCCGGTTCGGCGCTTACGGGCAGAAGCGGACATCAACCTGCCGACAATCCCTGATGAATCCGTCGAAAATGACCCAAAGCGGACGTGTTTGAGAGTCCAGAAGTTGCCATTTCTACGCAAACTCGCGTATGCACTACGTGTAGGATCGTAGTGTGAGAAATTCAAATGGCGATGGAGCTGAGGGGCGCGAGAGGCGAGGGATTTGCGACGATTGCCGCTGATGGTCGCGTGTTAGATTCCTGGTTTCTTCGGCTACGCCTAGTTGTGGAGGCCGACAAGGCGGCAACGGTACGGCTGACGAGCGACGAGATCAACAGATCGTTGGGTGAGTCGGCAGACGGATATGCGCGACACGACGACATCCGCAATGTCGACATCGTTTCCATTCATACAGAAATTGACTCCCTTGCATCTGCGCCGACTGATGTGCACGACGCATATCTTCGACTCCATCTACTGAGCCACCGGCTCGTCCAGCCTAATTGCCTGAACCTTGAAGGAATTTTCAGTCTGTTACCTAACGTTGCCTGGACGACACTCGGTCCCTGTGAATGCTCTCGTGTACCGGAAGCGCGAATCGTAGCGCGAAAGCGTGACCTTGCGTTTGAGGTGACAGGCGTGGATAAGTTTCCGCGCATGACTGATTATGTGACGCCTGCGGACGTGAGAATTGCAGATGCGGATCGCGTAAGGCTCGGAGCCTACTTGGCTCCGGGCACAACCGTCATGCATGAAGGCTTTTGCAATTTTAATGCGGGTACGCTCGGTCCCTGCATGGTCGAAGGCCGGATAAGCGCCGGTGTGGTTGTGGGAAGCGGCAGCGACGTTGGTGGCGGAGCGTCGATCATGGGCACTCTGTCCGGAGGAGGGAAAGAGAGGATTACAGTTGGTGAGCGCTGCCTGATCGGAGCCAACGCCGGTATCGGCATTTCATTGGGTGACGATTGTATCGTCGAAGCGGGCTGTTATGTCACGGCAGGCGCGCGCATCCTTTTGGAAGATGGCCGAGTACTGAAAGCTAAAGAACTCTCGGGCCAGAAGGGCCTTCTTTTTCGTCGTAATTCCCAGAGCGGCGCTCTTGAGGCAACCAGACGTACGCCAAATTGGGACGGCCTCAACTCGCAACTTCACAGCTAGGCAGTTCACTCCAAGAAGTCGTCGGCGACAATTGTGGCGCGTCAGCGATGTCGCCTTCTGGCCCATCGCGACATTTGCTGCGGTTGCACAAAGGCGGTCGGTGTCGGGGCAAACCGGACATCGACGAAGATTTATGAGTACGCGCCCTAATCCGCCGCCGCTGGCCTTTTGCCCGCGATTGAGGGAGTATTTTCCGGCAATCTGCGAACAGGAGCGGACGATCGATGGCGCAAGTCGCCCCGGACAATCACGAAAACCGCTGGCCCGTCTTCCGTTCGCTTGCTTCGTTCCGCGCAACCAACCTGCCCGGCGATCTCATCGCCGGATTGACGCTTGCGGCCATCGCGATCCCCGAACAGATGGCCACCGCGCGGCTCGGCAACTTCCCGCCGCAGATCGGCTTCTTCGCCTTCATCGCAGGATCGATCGGCTTTGCCATGTTCGGCGCCAACCGCTTTCTGTCCTGCGGCGCCGATTCCACCATCACGCCGATCTTTGCCGGCGGCCTCCTGCTGATGGCCGCAAGCCACTCGCCGGACTATCAGGCGCTCGCCGGCGCGCTGGCGCTGCTGGTCGGCGCGATCCTCGTTCTCGCCAGCCTGTTTCGCATGGGCTGGATCGCCAATCTGCTGTCGACGCCGGTCACGGTCGGCTTTCTCGCCGGCATCTCCATCCACATCATCGTCTCGCAACTGCCCGGCGTGCTCGGCCTGCCGCCGCCGCAGGGGCCGATGCTCGATCGCATCATCGAGCTGGCGCGTCATGCCGGCGCAACCAACCTCTACACGTTCGCGATTGGCCTCGGCGTGCTCGCGATTGTCGCCGGTGGCGAAGCCCTCAGCGCGAAGATTCCCGGCGCGCTGATCGCCCTGGTCGCGGCCACCGTCGCTGTCATCGCGGCAGGGCTCGAAAGCAAGGGCGTCGCTGTCGTGGGCGCGGTACCCGCAACGCTGCCGATGCCGTCACTGCCGGAGATCGCTCCGGAGAAATGGGCCAAACTCTTTCCCCTTGCCTTGCTGATCGCGATCGTCGTCATGGTGCAGACGGCCGCAACGACGCGCGCCTTTCCGTCCGACCCCGACAAGCCCGCCGACGTCGATCGCGATTTCCTCGGCGCGGGCGCCGGCAATGTGCTGGCCGGGCTGTTCGGCGCCTTTCCCGTCGATGCCAGTCCGCCGCGCACCGGCATCGTCGCGGAGACCGGCGGGCGGACGCAGCTGTGCAGCCTGTTTGCTGCGGCCATCGTGCTCGCGCTGCTGGCCTTCGGCGCCACGCTGCTGCGCCATGTGCCCGATGCCGCGCTTGGCGGCGTGCTGCTGTTCGTGGCGCTGCGCATCATCCGCCTCCGGCAGATCGTGAAAATCTTTCACCAGTCGCTCGGCGAATTCCTGCTCGTTGCGGCAACCGCCGCCGCCATCATCGTGCTGCCGATCGAACAAGGTGTCGCCGTCGGCATCGCCCTGTCGCTGCTGCACGGCATCTGGAGCACGACGCGGGCGCGGCTGGTGCCGTTCGAGCACCTGCCCGGCACCACCATCTGGTGGCCGGCCAATCCGCACGTGCCGGGCGAGCAAGACTCCGGCATCGCCGTCGTCGGCCTGCAGGCGCCGCTGACCTTCCTCAATGCGGAGAACTTTGGCGCCGACGTGCTCAAGGTCCTGAAGGCTGACCCCAAGCCCGGGCTTGTGGTACTGGAAGCCAGCGGCATTCTGGAGATCGACTTCACCGCGGCGCAGACCCTGCTCGAATTGATCGGCGAATGCGGCAAGCAAGGGGTGACGCTGGCGATTGCGCGCCTGGAATCGACGCGCGCGCAGGAGGCTTTCGAACGCTTCGGAATCTATAACTGGTTGCCGCGGGACCGGGTCTTCCGCAGCGTCGACGAAGCGATCCGGACCCTCAAAAGCAAGGCTTGAAGCGTCACTGCTGCAGCTGCGGGTACTCGCGCAGCAAGTCATCCTGGATGGACCTGGACTGGATGGCGCGAAACAGCGTTTTCGCCGTCGTGATATTGCCGGCCTTCAGGCACAGCTCGACGATCTGGCGCACGGCGGCATCGCGCAGCAGTTCGTCGGAGACCTTCATGGCGGCCTCCATCGCCGCCCGCGCCGCGCGCTCGTAGCGCTCGACCTCGTGTTTGACCTTCTTGTGCGTCCGGTCGTCCGCCTTGCCGACCTTTTCGGCGCTGTCGGAAGCGGTGCGGCAGATTTCACGGATGCGTTTGGCCGCCTCGATATCGCCTATCGGCCCATCGATCGCCTCGTCCCAGATCTCCGCGCGCTTGGGCTTCCTCAGCCAATTCATCGCCGCACCCCGCCCCATGGCGTTTTCCAGCGAAGTGAGAACCGGTTCGCGTGAAGAAAACGCGTCAAATAAAAATGGGCACTACAGCAAGCATAACTACATTTCCGGCAGGCTGTGAACCGGCTACGGAACGCGCAGCCGGGGACGACCCGGTCAGGCCGGCCGTGCGGGTCCGATCGCCTCGAACGCCGCCCGCTGTTCGTCGCTCAGCGTGGCATAGAAATCTTCGAGCGCGGCGCGCACCTGCTTGACGGCGTCCAGCATGGCGTTGAGCCTTTTCGCGGCGGCAGCCAGCCGCGCGGGCGGCGTGACCACGGCTTCCATCTGACATGCGGCCTTCAGTGCCTCGGCCGCACGGGCGCTGGTGTCCTGCAGAACCTGCAGGGCGCCGCGTTGCGTATCGTTCGGATGGATTCTGGCCTCGATTTCGGCGGTCGGCCATTGCAGGGCCGCCGGTCCCGGTGCGCTGCAGCTTTGTACCGGCGAGGTGCTGTCGGCGGAGGCGACCGGTGCCTTGCGCTGCTCCTCGGCAAGCGCGTTGAGCCGTGCCTTCTGCTCGTCGTTGAGCAGACCATAGAATTTCTCCATTCGCGGCTGGATCAGGGCAGTGCCCGACACCATCGCCTCGATCCGCTGCTGCATGACCGCGAGCCTTCCCGGCGCGGTCAGCATGGCCTGCCCCGGGCACGCCAGGCGGATGTTCTGTGCGGCCGTCAGCGAAGCCTGGCCGAGTTCGGAAAGTGCGGCGAGCTGCGGCTCGGTGGGCTGGACGGCGTCCGCGATCTGATCGACCGGCATGCCGGCGACCGTGCGGCTGTCACTGCCGCACATCTGCCCGACCGCGATCGGCCTGCCGCGGCGACGGTCCCATCTTCGTTGCGGGAAATAGCCCGCAAGGTCACCGTAGCCATAGGGCGGGAAGAGGCCCGCGTAGATGTCGGGATAGCCATAGCCCCAGAAGCCGAGGCCATCATCCCAGATCGCATAGTCGTAAATGTCGTTATAGGCGAACGGCCAGAACAAAGGGCCGACCCAGCCATATCCGCCATTGCCGTGGCGCCACCAGCCGTTGCCAAACCCGCCGCCGTGCCAGCCTGCCAGCGCCGCGGCCGCCACGAGTTGCGTGCGCGCCGCCGGGCTGCTCAAGAACTTGCCGTTGCGCAGCGCGCCCGGGCGCGACAGCAAATTCATGGCGTTGCGGCCATGGCCCGGTGCGAATACCGCGTGGCGCATCTGGCCAAAATTCTGATGCCGCGCCGAGAAGCGCGCCCCGCCGAAATGCGCGCGCCCGATCGCGTGGCGTGAGAAGCCGCCGCGATGTCCACCAAAATGATGCCCGCCGCCGTGGTGCCCGTGGAAACCGTGACCGCCCCGATGGCCTCCGCCATGCCCATGGCCGCCACCGTGGCCACCGCCGTGACCTCCTCCGTGGCCGCCGCCCCTGGCGATGGCATCGCCCGACAGCGCCAGCACGAGGGCAAGAACCGCAATTCCCAATGCGCGCCCGAACATGGCACCCCTCCCTGCGGTCACGCCGCTCACAACGCGGCGTGAGTGATGACGCAGGAAGACGGCAAAAGTTCCGCATGATCGGGGCGGCTGCAGTCGCCCGCGCGTTACGCCGCCGGCACGATCTTGCCGGGATTGAAGATGTTTTGCGGATCGAGCGCCTTTTTCAGCGCGCGCATGGCATCGAGCGCTTCGCTGCCGAGCTCCGCCTCGAGATATTTCTGCTTGCCCTGCCCGATGCCGTGCTCGCCCGTGCAGGTGCCGCCCATTGCCTGCGCGCGTTCGACCAGGCGATGCATGAACTCCTCGCCGCGCGCCATCTCCTCGGCATTGTCGACGTCGCACACCAGCGAGCAATGGAAATTGCCGTCACCGACATGGCCGACGATCGGCGAGAGCAGGCCGAGCCGATTCAAGTCGTCCTCGGTCTCGGTGACGCAGTCGGCCAGCCGCGAGATCGGCACGCAGACGTCGGTGGCGACCACGCCGGCGCCGGGGCGCAGCGCCTTCACCGACCAATAGGCATCATGCCGCGCCTGCCACAGCTTGGTGCGGTCTTCCGGCTTCGTGGTCCAGGAAAAATCGCCGCCGCCGCATTCCCTCGCGATCTCGGCGAAGTTTGTCGACTGCTCGGCGACGTCGGCTTCGGTGCCGTGGAATTCCAGCAGCAGCAGCGGCGTCTCCGGCAGCGACAGCTTTGAATAGGAATTGCACGCCCTCACCTGCTCGGCATTGAGCAGCTCGATGCGCGCCACCGGAATGCCGGTCTGGATCGCCAGGATGGTCGCCTGGCAGGCGCCGCGCACGGTCTCGAACGAACAGGCTGCGGCTGCGATGGTCTCGGGGATGCCGCGCAGCTTGATGGTCAATTCCGCGATGATGCCGAGCGTGCCCTCCGCACCGACGAAGAGATGGGTGAGGTCGTAGCCGGCAGAAGATTTCTTCGCCCGCGTACCCGTCGTGATGATCTCGCCGTCGCCGCGCACGACCTTCAGGGCCAGCACGTTTTCGCGCATGGTGCCATAGCGCACAGCATTGGTTCCCGACGCGCGTGTCGAGGTCATGCCGCCGAGCGAAGCGTCGGCGCCGGGATCGATCGGGAAGAACAAGCCCTGATCGCGCAGATGCTCGTTCAGCGCCTTGCGGGTGACGCCGGGCTGGATCACGCAATCCAGATCCTCGGCATGCACCTCGAGAATCCTGTTCATGTCGCGCAGGTCAATGCAGACGCCGCCGGCCGGCGCATTGACCTGCCCTTCCAGCGAGGTGCCGGTGCCGAACGCGATCACGGGCACGCCGTTTTTCGCGCAAATCCGCACCACATCCTGGATGTCGGCGGTTTCCTGCGCCATCACCACCGCATCCGGCGGCTGCGAGGCCAGCCACGTGGTGGTATGGGCATGCTGCTCGCGCACCGCCTGCGAGGTGACCAAGCGGTTGCCGAAGCGCGCCGCCAGCGCGTCGATCGCGCTCTTGAGGGCCTGCGGCTCCGGCCGCTTCAATGTGCTTGTTATCGTTGTCGCCACGTCAAAATTCCTCCCGGCTTTGGGGGACGGTGGCAAAGGATATATAAGGGGTCAAGAACCAGATTGCCCATCAGGGAGAGATGATGACGAGTGCCACTGCCCGGGACCTGAAGCTGCCGACCGCCCCGTTCGTGTCCTCGGTGATGCAGATCGAGCCGCAATGGATCGACTACAACGGCCATCTCAACATGGCCTATTACAATGTGATGATGGACCGCGCCATCGACGAGCTGTGGCTGCAGCTCGGCATCGGGCCAGGCTACAAAAAAGAGCGCCACGGCTCGACCTTCACCGCGGAGTGCCATGTACGCTACATAAGGGAAATCCATCTCGGCGATCCCGTGCAGGTCACGGTGTACCTGCTGGCCGCCGACGAAAAACGCCTGCACACCTTCGAGGAATTGCGCCACGCCACCGAGGGCTGGATCTCCGCGACCTCGGAGAACATCACGCTCCACATCGACATGCGCACGCGAAAAGTGGCGCCGTTTCCGCCTGACATCCGCGCTCGCATCGCAGCGATCGCCAATGTTCATGCCGCGGTGCCGCGGCCGGAGGGCATCGGCCGAAAAGTGGCGATGCCCTCGAAATAGCGCGTTACTCGCTAGACGCTGCCTCGGCCGCGAACGACCCCGACCACCGCAGAGACCAGGAACAGGATGATGGCGATGAAGAAGATCGCCTTGGCGATTTCGACGGAAACACCGGCGATGCCGCCAAAGCCCAGAATGCCGGCGATCAGCGCGATGACGAGAAACGTAACAACCCAGCTCAACATGGCCTTGTCCTCTCTCCTCCAGGGCGCGGTCAGCGCCTCGTTCATGACCGGACAATGCGGGGCGGGGAACGGGAGTTCCGAACCGGAAATGCCGAAAAATCTTTGTGAGACGGGAACGAAATCGCCTCCGGATTCGGCGCGATAAAACCTGTCAAAATGGCCGTTCGGGCCCTATATGGCCCTTAATCCCTGCTAAGAAGGCTCCCTTTCACCGCCCCATGGTGCCATCGTGGGGCAAATGCGATTCGCGATGACCGAGCCGAATAAACTGCCCCATGCGAGCGTTCCCGAGCACCAGCCGGCGGCCGGCGGGATTGCTGCGCGCGCGCGCGCCGCGGCCGGCCCGCAATATCTGAACGGCCTCAATCCCGAGCAGCGCGAGGCGGTGGAGACGCTGGATGGCCCCGTGCTGGTGCTCGCCGGCGCCGGCACCGGCAAGACGCGCGTGCTCACGACCCGCATCGCCCACATCCTGAGCCTGGGCCGCGCCCGGCCGCATGAAATCCTGTCGGTGACCTTCACCAACAAGGCCGCGCGGGAGATGAAGCTCCGCCTCGGCCAGATGCTCGGCCATGCCGTCGAGGGCATGCCGTGGCTCGGCACGTTCCATTCCATCGGCGGCCGCATCCTGCGCCATCACGCGGAACTCGCGCAGCTCAAGTCCAACTTCACCGTGCTCGATGTCGACGACCAGGTGCGGCTGCTCAAGCAGTTGCTGCAGGCCGAGAACATCGA